>Ga0256829_1000479_pt1 | contig 40074 bp, 32 predicted proteins | sample 131447metaG_FD_185979 | JGI IMG/M metagenome (GOLD analysis project Ga0256829, IMG submission 185979) | Hydrothermal vent microbial communities from Lau Basin, Pacific Ocean - 131-447 | ecosystem: Environmental > Aquatic > Marine > Hydrothermal vents | place: Pacific Ocean: Lau Basin | collected... | reverse complement strand
TTATGCTCGCAGAAACTATTTGTATCTTTTCATAAAGCCCTGGGTTTGACTTGTGGACTGAGCCAACGAGGCCGCTCATCCACATGTATATTAGCACTGAGGCAGATATGGCTATTAGTATTAGCATTACAACAGCTACTATGTCTGATATGGCCCTTTCTTCCTTCTTAATCCTACGCCTCCTCACCAAAACCTGCACCTGTTTTTTTAACTTATTAATTAAAGATATATAAGTTTTTTTGCCAAGTATTACGTTAAGTTTTCCTAGAGGTCCAAAGGGAATTAATACCTGAAAGCCTTTTGGAAAGAAGAGGTGCGCGTAGTGGACCTGCGCATAGCTGACCTAAGGCCTAAGATTAAGGAAACGAAGTGGAACCCAAGCCTTGAAGAGGAGCTACTTAAGCAATGGGAGAAGGAGCCCCAGAATAGGGGAGGGAAGGGGGAATTATTGGTTATCGATACTCCTCCACCATACGCAAGCGGAAAGTGGCACATAGGTGGGGCAGCCCATTATGTTCAAATAGACATGATAGCTAGGTACTTCAGGCTTAAGGGCCTAAACGTTTTGCTACCGTTTTATGTTGATAGGAATGGACTCCCGGTAGAGGTTCAAGTTGAAAAAGCATATGGCATAAGGGCCCACGAAATCGCCTCTACTCCGGAGGGGAGGGAGAAGTTCCTTTCCCTTTGCAGGGAGTTTCTCGATAAGGCTGAGGAGGAAATAGTAAAGGTTTGGAAGAGGCTTGGTTGTTCTTTTGATTACTGGAGAAGGGGAACAGATAGCGAGGAATATAGGAAGGTAACGCAATCTACCTTCATAGACCTCTATAAGAGAGGATTAATCTATGAGGCAGAGAGGCCTGTAAGGTGGTGCCCTAGGTGCAGAACAACGCTTGCAGAGGCGGAGATAGAGTACAGGGAGGAAGAAGGTTACCTCTATTATGTAAAGTATAAGCTCTTGGAAGAAGAAAGATACCTTATTGTAGCGACGACGAGACCAGAGCTCTTAGCCTCGTGCAAAGCGTTGATATATAATCCAAGGGATGAGAGGTATAAGGGGCTGAAGGGGAAAAAAGCCCTCTCCCCAATATATGAAAACGTTGTGGAGATACTTGAGCACCCCTCTGCAGACATGGAGTTTGGAACAGGCCTTGTTATGGTATGCTCATATGGCGATGAAAACGACATAAGGCTGTTTAACGAGCTTGGGCTTAAGCCTAGCGTTGTTATTGATGAATTCGGTAGGATGCTTCCCTCCTCTGGGTTCCTCTCCGGCCTTCCTGTAGAGGAAGCGAGAAAAAAGATTGTGGAAGCGTTGGAAGAGAGGGGGTTATTGGAAAAGAAAGAAAAGATAAGGCACAAGGTTCCAGTCTGTTGGAGGTGCAAGACTCCCTTGCAGATAATAAACAAGAAGGAGCTCTTCCTAAAGCAGCTTAAATTCAAAGACGACATAAAGAAGATTGCAAAAAGCATAGAGATAAGGCCGGAGATGCACAGGAAGAAGCTCCTAGACTGGATTGAAAGCATTTCAATGGATTGGCCGATATCTAGGGATAGGTTTTACGCAACCGAGATACCGCTTTGGAGGTGCACAAAATGTGGCTCAATACTACTTCCTGAGAAGGGGAAGTATTATAGACCATGGAAAGAAAAGCCACCATTTGATAAGTGTCCAGTATGTAATGCCCCAAGCAGCTATATAGAGGGGGAGAAAAGGGTTCTAGATACTTGGTTTGACTCAAGCATATCAATCCTCTACATAACTAGGTGGCTCCAGGACAAGGAATTTTTTGAGAAGGCAATCAAAAATTCCATCAGGCCGCAAGGTGAAGACATAATAAGGTCATGGCTTTACTATTCCTTGCTCAGGGTCTATCAACTTACCGGGAGGCCTGCTTTCAGGCGCGTAAGGATAACGGGTATGGGTCTTGATTCCAAGGGTAGGCCGATGCACAAGTCCTTGGGAAATATAATAGACCCTGATGAGATGATATCCAGGTATGGGGCCGATTCCTTTAGGTTCTGGTCCGCGATATCATCAAGGCTCGGCTACGATTATAGGTTTGATGAGAAGAAATTCATAACAGGAAGGAACTTTGCGACCAAGATCTGGAACCTTGCCCGCTTTGTTTCTTCGTTTCCATATGAAGGCGAAATAAATTCTAGAACAGACTTGGCGTTCTTAGCCCTCTCCAAAGAGTATTGGGAGAAAATAAAGAGTGGTTACGAAAGCCTAGACATGTTTGAGCCTATAACGCTGTTGTACGAGCTGATCTGGGACGTCTTTGCATCCCACTACGTCGAGCTTTCAAAGGCAAGGGCCTATAACAGGGATGGCAAATATGGAAGTGAGGAGCAGAGGTCGGCGTGGAGAACCTTACATGAAATCCTGAGGAACTCATTAGTGCTACTCTCTCCTATAATGCCTTTTATAACGGACTATTCCTTCAGGTCTCTATACGGGAAGAGCGTCTTTAATGAAAGGCTTCCAAGTGGCTTTATGAAAAGTGAAGAAGAGCAGCTTGCAAAGGATGCGAGGAGCATAATGGAGATAAACAAGGCGTTGTGGGCATATAAAAAATCCCGGGGAATGAAGCTGAAGGAAAGCATAGAAGGTATCGTAGCTATAGATGGGCGGCTGAAAAGCTATATAAAAGACCTGGAAGCCCTCCACAAATCTATGTTCACGGTTTATGAAGGAAAGGGGGAAAGGATCGGGGAAGGCGTTTATATAGTTTCTACTTAATGCTTTTTTCTTTGCAAGGGAATTCGTGAAGGGGGTACAAAAAATGGAGAAGTACGACTTAATGGTAGTTGGTGGGGGTCCTGGGGGCTATCCAGCAGCGATAAGGGCATCCCAGCTCGGCATGAGGGTTTCCTTAGTAGAGAAAAACAGGCTTGGAGGGGAGTGCACTAACTATGGCTGTGTTCCAACAAAGGTGCTGCTTAGGCACGCTTTTATAATATATGAGGCACAAAAAATAGGAATAAAGGTGGCAGAGGAATTTCCAAGGATCCTAGAGAAATCACTTGAGGTAAGCAGGAAGGTTTCTGATGGTGTCTCCTACCTTTTGAAAAGGTATGGTATAGACGTCTTTTATTCAGAGGCAGAAGTAGAAGAGAAGGGCGATGCTTTCTATGAGAAAAACAACTCAATAAGTGCAAAAAAACTCATACTTGCTACTGGTACAGATCCTTCCGATTTAGGCAACATAAGGGCTGATGGTGAGCTTGTTCACAACAACAGGACTATATTAACTTTGAGGGAAAAGCCATCAAGGGTGTTAATAATAGGAGGGGGCTACGTAGGCGTTGAGTACTCTACTTTCTTTTCTTCTATAGGTAGCGAGGTAACGCTGGTTGAAATAATGCCCACTATTCTCCCAAATTTAGATAAGGAACTATCGAGGCTTGCGGAGAGGTCATTAAGGAAAAGGGGGGTGAGGGTATTGAAGAAAACTTCAGTAAAGAGCATAAAAAAGAGGGAAAGATGCATAGTTGCAGATTTAGGTAATTCTTCTGAGGAGTTTGACATAGCATTTATATCTGTGGGGAGGAAATTGGTCCTCCCAAATGTAAATGTAGAAAGGGACGAAAGGGGATTTGTCAAGGTAGATAAATATCTGAGGACTTCTAAGAAAAATGTCTTCGCCTCGGGAGACATAACTGGGAACCCGATGCTCGCCCACAAGGCCTTCTTACAAGGAGTGCAGGCGGCAGAGAGTGCTTCAGACCTCTTCTCAGAAATAAAATACGTGGTTCCTAGTGTGATATTTTCAAACCCTGAAATATTTGCCGTGGGGTTTACATTAGACCAAGCGAGAGAAAAGGGAATAGATGCGAAGGAGGCAAAGTTACCCCTAGGTGGATTGGCGGCTTCCCAAATAAAGGAAGAGGAGCTTGGATTGATAAAGGTTGTTTACGAAGACAAAACCAAGAAGGTGATAGGGGTGCATGCGATGTCTCCTAGTGCATCAGAGCTGGCGCTCTCAGCAACCCTAGCGGTAAGGCATGGTATAACGCTTGATGAGCTTTCTTTCTCAACGCCGCCCCACCCAACGATGTCTGAGTCCATGAAGGAAGTTGCTGAATTGGCTTTAGGAAGGCCAATACACTACTTTAAAGGATAGGTATAGCTATTTGTTCAAGTTTTTTTAAATTATGGTGAGTTTATTCAATACATCTCTATATTATAAATCTAATTAGGCCACCTTTCACTATTAAACTTGGTGGAAGAAGAGTGATAACTGTTGTTGGAGGAGGCGGTAAGGTAGGCGTTACCACAGGTGCTTTCCTTCTGATAAGGGATGTAGATGACGTGATGCTAATAGACATAATTAAAGACAAGCCGCAAGGCGAGGCCTTAGACCTTGGCCACATGCTCTCTGTAATAGGTTCTAGCAGGAGGGTTACCGGCTCAAATGACTATAAGGACATGGCAGGATCTGACGTGGTTATAATAACTGCAGGCTTCCCAAGGAAGGCTGGCCAGACAAGGGAAGAACTCTTAGCCATGAATGCAAAGGTAATGAGCGAGGTCTCTGCTGCCATTAAAGAATATGCCCCTAATGCAAAGGTATTGGTCTTAACAAACCCGCTAGATGCCATGGTTTACGTTGTCTATAAGAAGCTTGGCGTTTCAAGAAACTCCGTTATAGGGTTTAGTGGCATCTTGGACTCCTCGAGGCTTTCCTATTACGCATCGCAAAAACTAGGCATAAGTCCTGCTTCAATAACCCCAGTGGTCTTGGGCATGCACGGGGAAAGCATGTTCCCGGTCCCTAGGCTTTCAATGGTAGGAGGGGTTCCATTAAGCAACTTGATGTCTAAGGAACAGGTAGAAGAGGTAGTTAATAGAACAGTGAAGGCAGGGGCAGAGGTAATAAAGCTAAGGGGTTACAGCAGCAACTGGGCGCCAGCCGCGGGCCTAGCACTTATGGCAGAGGCCATAAAGAAGGATCAGAAGAAGGCGCTAATAGCTAGCGTGATACTTCAAGGAGAATATGGGGTTAATGATGTGGTTGCGGAGGTACCAATAATACTTGGAAAGGAAGGCGTAGAGAAGGTACTAGAAGTTCCGCTAACAGAGGAAGAAAAGGAAGGCTTCATGAAGAGCGTAGAGGCGGTAAGGAATCTCTTGGCCTCCCTTCCTCCAGAGTATAGATAATCCAAACAAAACACTTTTTTATCGAAAACACCTTGTTTTTTAAATGCTTTTAATAAAAATTTAATAGCTTTTTACACCCCTAAACAACTGTAGAGGGAATCAAATATGGATGAATCAAAGGAAAGCGATGAAGCGATAAAGGAGGTATTGAACAAGCTGAGCGAGAATGAAATGAGGATGACACCCCAGAGGATATTGATATCGAAGACCATACTATCAATGGTAAAAAACCATGTAACGCTAAAAGACATATATGATGAGACTGAGAAGGTGTTGCCAAGGGTTGGCATGTCAACAGTATATAATACCATCAAGATGCTGGAATCCTTGGGTATCATAGACACGTTTTACGTAGATGGTAAGATGAGGGTTGACAGGACGCACCCCCATATAAACATATTCTGTAAGAACACCCAGGCAATAACTGATATAGATGGTAGTGCTTTAGAGAAGATAAGGGAGGTTTTAAGGGGTTATGGCCTTAAAATAGATATAAAGAAGGTAGTTATAGAGGCAAATTGCGAATAACCATAAGCCAAGAAACCTTATATCCAACCTTCTTATAGTATAGACCGGGGTATTGATATGAAAGAGAAGAAGTGCTCAAGAAAGCTGTCCCCCTTCCAGACCCTCACAACAACGCTTTTTCAAGTAATGCCTATGCATGCAAACCCCCTTGGGTTGCTTTTTGGCGGGGTAATGGAGGACTGGATGGTTCAAGTCTCCAACATGGAGGCCACAAGGGTTGCTAGGAGGCCTACGCTATTGGCTGGCATGGACAACATATTTTTCATATCCCCGGTATTGGTTGGAGAGAATGCAATGATAACTGCATGGGTTGACTACATAGGAAACACTAGCATAGACGTGAGCCTCCTAGTTGAAGCAGAAAATCCTGTGCTTAATGAAAGGAGGCTCACGACGCTGGCGCATATGACTTATGTAGCAGTTGGTAAAGACCTAAGGCCCGTTGCAACTGACGTATGCATAGAGCCGAGGAGCAACGAGGAGGAGTCGCTATATGAAGATGCAGTAAAGAGGAGGGAGCAGAGGCAGAGGAGGATTTCTGATAGGAAAAAGAAGGCTCTAGACGTTTCTCCTCCAAAAGGTTTGGGCAACAATTACGCGATAACAAACTACAGGGTTGTCATGCCAGAAGATGCGATGGGTACCAATACCCTCTTCGCTGGAAAGCTTATGAAGTTGTTAGACGAGGCTACTGCCCTCGTTGGTGTAAGGTATTCAAGGGGTCCCGTTGTAACGGCTTCTGTGGACACTACAGATTTTTACTCTCCAGTAATGGTAGGAGATACGTTGATAGTTTACAGTACTTTAACTTATGTTGGAAAGAGTAGCATGGAAGTCCTTGCAAAGGTGGTAAAGAGGGATGAAATTAATGGGGAGGAGAGGCATACAACTACGAGCTATTTCACGCTTGTCCACATAGGTCCTACAGGCAGGAGTGAGCCCATTCCAGCCTTCAATATAAAATATAGGTACCAGAAGGAGATGTTCAGCAAGGCTGAGAAGAGAAGGGCCTCTAGGCTTGAAAACCTCAATACCTTCAAGGAAAATGCAGAAAGGATTGTAGAGCTTGTTAACGCTAAGAGGATTTAAAATTAGCTATAGTAGCTCTAGGGCAATGGCAGAGGCTCCACCAAGCCCATGGCAGATGGATGCTATGCCCCTCTTTCCACCATGTTTTTTCAACACATTTATGAGTTCTAGGGTAATCCTTGCACCGCTCATTCCAAGGGGATGGCCTATGGCTATGGCCCCTCCATGAACGTTCATTTTTTCATATGGTATGCCTATCTCTTTGTGGGCAATGAAGCTGTTTACTGCGAATGCCTCATTATTTTCCCAGTAGTCTACATCATCAACACTCCAGTTTAATGATTTCAGCAACTTTTTGATAGCACCAACTGGAGCTGCTGGGAACTTCCAGGTTTCAACGGCATTAAACTCGAATCCAAGGATCCTTGCAACAGGCTTCAAGCCCATCTCCTTTACTGTATCCTCCCCAGCAACAAGTATCGATGCTGCGCCATCGCTTATCTGAGAGCTACTACCCGCTGTATGCACGCCAATAAATGCTGGCCTTAGGGCTTTAAGCTTTTCCAGGCTAGTATCCCTTCTAATTCCTTCATCTTGATCTATGATTATCTTTCCATCAACCTCGTAGGGTATTACAAAGTCTTTCATTAAGCCGTTATCCCAGGCCTTTCCAGCTCTCATATGAGATTCGTAGGAGATCCAATCCAGCGTATCCCTATCGGCGTTGTACTCCTTTGCCGTCATGTCTGCCTCTTCCCCCATTATTTTATTAAACACGGCATCATATAGACCATCATATATCATCGAGTCAAGTATCTTCATTTCTCTTCCAATTAGGTGCTTGACCCCCCATCTGATCTCCCTGCCTAAGAGGAAAGGTGCCCCGCTCATAGATTCCATACCCCCGGTTGCTATTAGCTTAAAGGAGCCTGTCTCTATGTAGTTAGCTGCGGTTATAATGGCGTTCATGCCACTTGCACACACCATATCGACGGTCATAGCATCTATGTATTCAGGAACCCCGGCCTTTAGCGTGGTCTGCCTTGCCGTGTTCATGCCAGTTCCACCCCTTATTACATGCCCATAGATCGCAAACTCTATATCCTTTGGTGATATACCAACCCTTTCTATAAGTGATTTAAGGGTATACGCTGCGAGGTCTGTTATGTTCACGTTCTTTAGCTTGCCTCCAAATTTTCCAACGGGGGACCTTAAACCATCAACTATATATACACCGTTTATTTTAGGCATCAAAACCCACCGTGTAATGTGGTCTAGCAAGGCTATAAATATGCTTAAACATGGCTTATTTATAAGATACAAAGCTTTATTTTTCTTAATGTCATCCTACATTGTGGATTGATGAAGAATGCTATGGGGTAGCGTGTTAGGCGGTTATCCGAGGTCTGATTATGTGAGGCATGAGATGAGGGATGCGGATCGTGGTGACTCCGCTTTTTTGTTCCATGAAGTAGCAATAGCGCTAGCTTCCGCCTCCGTAATAGGCGCACAGGTTGCCTCAGGAATGAGGTATGCAACCGATGGGATGGTAGACTTTCATGATATTTTCAGGCCCTTTGTCGTGTCTTGGAGAAACGTTTCTATTGATGGGTTGATAAGGTATTTCGATAACAACTTCTTCTATAGGATACCCGTTTTTAATGGAGAGCCGGACCCAGCCCGCTTCGTTTGGGCTAATAGGGTAAAGGCTTTCAAAAGCATCAGCTCGCCTCTTGGCATGAAGGTAGTCATTCCAGGCCCTCTCAGCTTCTTGCTTATGAGTAAGAACGAGAGTGGATTAAAGGAACGAGAGCTGGGTTATAGCATTGCAAAAGCCATCTCTTTGGAAGCAAAAGCTGCTGAAAAGGCAGGTGCGGCTGTTATGCAGATAGATGAGCCCATACTCTCTGAGCAGGAAATAGATGATGATCTTGGAGACCTTGAAGTTGAGCTCCTTTCAATAATATCAAGCAACATAAGTCTACCCACAATCCTTTCCATTTATTTCGATGTGCCAAGGAAGGAGGTCTATGAAAAGTTAATCAACGCTAAAGTAGATTACATTTCATTAGATGTGGCAGACTCTCCTAGGAGGGCCATGGAGTTAATTAATGCTAAAGGTTTTGGAGATAAGAGGCCTGTGCTGGGATTGATAGATGCTAGGAGGATACATGATGATAATTATGATAAAATAAAGGACATAGTTAGGAGCGTCGCAAAGGATCATGAAGAAGTAGGCATTACAACAACAACTTGGTTTGACACAATTCCTTATGGCTTTGCCATAAGGAAAACGCAGCTACTTGGCATGTATCTAGAAAGGCTAGGTAGTGATTTAAAGCTAGAGGTTATCAACCCTATAACGGAGGTAAGGTAGGCGATGACATACGAAGTTCCCAAGCTATTCCCTACAACTGTCGTAGGTAGCTACCCGAAGCTTGGTAATGCGGCGGAGCTAATAAAGAAGAGGGAAAGGGATGAGATAGGAGAAGAGGAGTTTCACGTTAAGGTAAGAACTTCCATAGATGAGGTTGTGAAGGATTACATAGATGCCGGGATAGATATTTTAAGCGATGGTGAACAGTCAAGGGAGGACATGGTAGTTTATTTTGCGCAGAGGCTTAAGGGATATAGTAAAGGGGACTGGGTAAGGATCTTTGACAACGTGTACTTTAGGAAACCTATTATAAAGGAAAGGCTCGAGAGGGCTGGAGAAATGATAGTTACTGACTGGAAATATGCAGAAAGCGTTGCTGGAGGGAGGCCAGTAAAGCTAATAATAACAGGCCCGTATACAATGCTTGAATGGTCATTCGATTTGTTTTATAAAGACAGGGAGGAGCTCATAATGGATTTTGCGAAGATAATAAGGGAAGAGGTTTTGGAGGGCATTAAGGCAGGTGCAAGATACGTGCAAGTTGATGAGCCAGCCCTCTCCACTAGGCCTTGGAAGGAAGAAGCCTACTTGCTTAAAGAAGCCCTAAAATACATATTTAATGGTGTTGATGCAAAGAAGATAATACACATATGCTATGGAAGGTTGGAAAAGATATTACCTTATGTATTAGATTACCCCGTTGACCAATTTGACCTAGAGTTTAAGAATAGCAACTTCAGGCTGTTGCCATACTTGAAAGAATATGGGTTTAATAAGGAGCTTGGTTACGGGGTCGTTGATGTTCATACATTACAGGTAGAGACTGTCGATGAGATCATTGAAGCAGTTGAAAGGCTCATGAAGTTAGATCTAATAGGACCTGAAAAGGTATACCTAGACCCTGATTGTGGGTTAAAAAGGTTGCCGAGGGATGTAGCTAAGGAGAAGCTCTCAAACATTTCAAAGGCTGCTACCTCTTTGAGGAAAAGGTATGGCTGAGGGATACTTTTTGCAAATTTGGACAGGTAAGCTACCAACAGAGGTGCTCTCCGAAATAGTATTGGATAGGGTAAATTCTTTAAGAAGACCATCAACGCTCATTGGAGGGGAAGTAGGCGAGGACTCAGCGCTAATAGACTTGGGTCATTGTATTTTGGCCGTTCACTCCGACCCTGTCACCGAGGCAAGGTTTCATTCAGGTTCCATCGCTGTTGACGTTTCTTCAAATGACTTGGCAGTAAGTGGGGTAAGGCCTAGGTGGTTCATCCTTGATATACTCATGCCTGGAGGTTCCTTATATTCATCGCTAAGTAGCATAGTTGAATCAGCCTCGAGGGAAGCGGAGAGGTTAGGGATAGAGATCGTTGGAGGGCACACCGAGTCAACTCCAGGCCTGAAATCTCCGATAATAATTGGAACTTCGCTGGGGTGCACGTGCAGGGGTTGCGTTTATCCAACAAGGAATGCAAGGGAGGGGGATATAATATATCAGATAAACCCTGCTGCCATCGAAGGGACAGCTATAATTTCTACCGATTTTAGGGACTTAGCATTGGATAGGGGCGTTGATGAAAAGGTGCTTGAGAGGGGTTCAGAGTTCATAAAGAGGATAAGCGTTGTGAATGAAGCCATTAGCATATCAGAGCTGGGTCTTGTAGATGCAATGCATGATCCAACGGAAGGGGGAATCATTGGAGGGCTTTATGAAATTGCCTTTGCATCTGGGCACAACGTTGAGGTATACCTTGAAAAAATTTTTGTTGAAGATGAAACGATTATGCTTTCAAAAGCCTTGGGGATAGACTATACAAGGCTTATAAGTAGCGGTACAATAATTGCTAGTGTTCCACCTTATAATAAAAGGAACTTCGAAGACCACCTCGAATCGCTAAGGCTCAGATATGATGCGATAGGAAGGGTTTTGAATAAAAATGAGAGCCCAACCCTTATTATTCTTAAGGGTGGGAAACATATCGGTGATATAAGTTCTTCACCAAAGGACGAGATATCGAGGCTGTGGGAAGAAAGGATATGATGTTTATCATAGTTTCCGGCACGCCTGGTACTGGAAAGACCTCAGTTTCAAAAGCCTTGGGGCAGGACTTAGGGTGCAGTATTATAGATGCCTCGAACTTTGCTTTATCAATAGGAGCAGTTTTGTGGGATGATAGGCAGAGGAACACCCACGTTATCGATGAGGAAAAGCTAAAGGATGGGATATTTAAGGAGAGCTTGACCTCTGCGTGTGTTATAGTTGCAACGCACTACCCAGACCTGTTCTTGGAAGATAAGAGGTTTTATGAAAATACTCCATTTGCGGTACTTCTAAGGACGAACCCTCTCGAGCTAAGGAGAAGGCTAAGGAAAAAAGGGTGGAGGGAAGAAAAGGTAATTGAAAATGTCTTGGCCGAAGCCTTCAATACGGTAGCGGAGGACCTATATCCTTATAGTGACATGGTAATCGAGGTAGACACCACGGCTACAGGCCCTGTAGATGCTGTTGATGTAATTTTCGAGAGGCTACATAAATTGGACTTTGGGATAAAGGTCAACTGGCTCCTTAAAGGAGAGGTTGTCAGGCTAGCTTCTGAAATGCTTAGCTGGCTCGATTCTAAGAATTATAGGATTTGATATCGAGGGGGACTGTAGCAATGCCTCTCCAGGTTCAAGTTTGTCTAGTTGCGATATTATCTCTTTTTTAAGGTTCATGGAAAGGGAGATGATCTCCTTATCTCTGGCACTTTTTAAGGAGTGGACTATTTTTGTATTAGAGTTCAGTAGTATGCTGTTTGGAATTAAGGCTGGGGATTGTGTAGAAACAACTATGCTCATCCCATACTTCCTCGATTCTGCAAATACTTGCTCAAGGAACTTGGCTTCTCCTTGAAAGAGGTTCTGTGCCTCATCTATTATTACGAGCAGGTTTCTGCTCTTCTCTCTTAGATAGAGGAGCGCTAATAGCAACAAGGCAAATGCCCTCCTCGAGCTTATGTTTTCTATTTCACTTAGCCTAACGATATTTATCCCAGGGCCTATGTTTAGGGGTCTGGCTTCTTTAGGGATTGATTTTTTAAGTGCATTAACTTTCCTTAATAGCCCTCTCTTTACTTCTCTCCCCCACGCATCTGTTCCGGCGTAGCTTTCTATAGACTCTACTAAGTTGTGGATTGATGTAGGCTTATATTCCTCTATTACCTTCTCTAGCAAGTACTCTTGAGGGGGAGTAAGTCCGAGGCTAAGGCTTAGGGAATCAATGAGTATGTCTTGCCTCTGTCTAAATTCTGGAAGTTTAAATGGGTCTATAGAAGCCTCCTTGCTTGGAATTACGTTTGACATGCCCTGGAAAACGCTCTCATACTCGCCTGTCCAGTCTAGGATAATGACATCAAAGTACTTCGAAGACCTATATGCGATGCTTGCAGCAGTTGTGGATTTGCCATTGCCCGTAGAGCCAAATATAGATACGTGTCCTTGGATGTCTTTAACCCCTATATAAACATCTTTTTGGTATGCACCCTCGTAGGTTTTCCCCATATAAATTTCCCCTCCTTCGGGCAGTAGCCCTTTTCCACTTTCTATAGCTAGTATGTCGCTGTTTCCTACAGGAGAGATGTTCCTCAAGACGCAAGAAAGGGCCTCTTTGTCGTTTTCGCTAAGCGCCTTGATTTTTACCTTTCCCATAGATGTCGAGACAACAGTTTTTATAACCTCGGCCTCTATTTTAGCTTCTTCGTTACTAGCATTACCAACTAGGATAAATGACCTCGTATACCCATTACTGGAAATTGAGAAGACTCCATACTTCTTTCCTCCTGCCCTAGATCTCTCTTTTATTAATTGAGGTATAAGTTTTCTAAACTTTTCTTTTTCTTCGCCGTTTTCAGGAACTTCTATTTCAAAGCCTTCGCACGCCTTTGCTTCGTTTGGCTTCCTCTTAAAGATGTTCCTTGCCAATATTAAGAGGGCTATGAATAATGCTGTAATTGGGATGAAGCTCATAAGGGAACCCAAGACTTTCTGGGCGTTTGGATCGGCTTCATATAAAATGATAATAGCTCCTATCACCCCAATTACTGGTCTAAAGCGCCTTGGCACCTTATCGATCAGCATTTTTCCTCCAAGGATAAGTTACTTTTAAAGCTAGGGAGGGCAAGGAGGATATGCAAGCAAAGCAATAAAAAACGCTACTACGCTTATTAGCCTCCCTCTTTGTATAGAATAAATTGGTGAAAGAATGAATAAAAAAATAGCCAGCCTTGGATCTATTATGATAATTGTTTTGATGCTAGGAACCTTCCTGGCTCCAATGGGAAACATAGCCCATGCGTCGAGCAATCAAAGCAACAAGGCTGGAGTAGAAGTTGAGATACTACTTAACATAACTAAAAGGGCCATAAGCTTTTCGGAAAAGGTGGGAATTAACGTAACCCAAGCGAAGGTACATTACAACAAGGCCCTTAAGCTCTACAGGCAGGGGAACTACACTGGTGCGATAGCAGAGTTAAAGATTGCTATGAAAAGCCTAGCAGAACAATTTAAGATGAGGCACACCAGCATGAAAAAGGCTAATGCCACAGCCGTGATAAAGGCACAACTTATTAAGATAGAGGTGTTCGTAAACAACAGCAAAGTGCTAAGCCATGCAGAAAAAAAGATGATACTATCAAAGATATGCTCCGCCCTCAGCAACGTAAGCAAAGGTAACATTACAGTCGCTCGCAAAATACTGTCTTCCATTAGAAATGAACTAAAAGGCGCTTGCTTAAACGCCAGCTACATAGCGAAGCAAAGGGTTAAAATTGTTATAAGGAATGAAATCAAAAAATTTGCCCAGAAAATAAATCAAATCGTTAAAAGCAAGCTGGGTAACATTACCTCTGAATACAAGGTCAGTAACTTGTCAGTGATGCCTATAATAAGAATAATAATGAAGGAGCTATACGAAAATAAGACAAACACAAGCATACCAAGGCTTTTCCACATGCTAATCGCAATAAAAATCCTTAAGTGCGTGGTAGAAACCAACAACATTTCCTCGGTAGTGAATCAAAGCTATAGGATTCGTTTTATATGGCCGTTTATAATGAAGGTTAACATGGCAAACGAATCCCTCCTAAGGATCAAAAGCCTAGCAACTAACAATAAAACGAAGGAGGCAATATCGCTTATGGAAGCTTCCCTTAACCTAACAAAATACTCAATAAAGGAGTACATACTAGGCAATGATAAAATTGCATTAAAGCTAGTAAACGAATCGCTACAAGATGCTTCTAAAGCAGATAAGATACTAAGCAATGAATCCCTCCGCGGCGTTGGGGTTTTAATAGGTATAGATAAGGCGATAATTAATTTTGACAAAGCCCTCTATAGTCTAATTAACAACACAATAATCGTAGGCAAAGAGGTTTACGTTTTAGGTTTTGTGCTATGGAACCTTACAAACAACAGCTACCTTGTTATTGGTCATATAATCCCATACAAAAACCAATCTGCTCGGATGAGGACGCGGGGCATGCATCCTATGTTCTTCATGTGGCAGTTGATTATTGTAAACACTACTAAGAATACCACAATAAAGGGTTCCATCAACGTGGGATCGCTTATAAAGATGAAGGGAGTAGTTACTGGGAAGGAGGGTATTGCATATGAAATAAACGCAAGCTTTATAGAGGTATTGCCAGGGAACGCTACCATGTTTTTAAGGGTGAAGTCCAGTTGAAGAAAAAAGTTATTGCGTTGCTAGCAATGCTATCGATAGCCCTCTTTATACTGCCAATAGGTCATGCACTTCAAGTCGGAAATTTAAAGGTGGATCAATATGGTAATATAGCTGGTTATTTTATAATAAATGTAACAAACGCGCCAGAAGAGATAACCATAAAGATTCCTGGAAGCTTAATAGCCTATGAAGCTGTAAGCAATAACAATACTTTACCAGCAAACTACTCAGACGGTGTGTTGAAGGTCTTAGCTACCAGCAATGCTATTGTTAATATTTCATTCATCTCTGCTAATGCCACGAAGATACAAGGAGGCATTATTGTATTATACCTAGATGTACCTTCTCTAACAGAGATAGAGTTACCACCTAACTCAGTTTTGATATATACAAATTCATCTATATCCTCAATCAAAAATGGCACCACAATACTTGTAAACCCAGGAGACTTCGTCTTAGAATATGCGCTGAGCACGACTACCTCGAGTAAAAGTAGCACTACCACAACGAGTAGTGCCCCTACGACGAGCACAACAACAAGTAGTTCTACAACAAAACCTTTAACAAGCAGTACAATAACCACGAGCAGTACTACAACAAAACCTGTATCTACAACCACAAAGACAACAGCTACCACCTCTACAACAACAAGTAGTTCTACAACAAAACCTTTAACAAGCAGTACAATAACCACGAGCAAAAGTAAGACTGTCACGACAAGTACTACTACATCTAGCACTACCACAACGAGTAGTGCCCCTACGACGAGCACAACAACAAGTAGTTCTACAACAAAACCTTTAACAAGCAGTACAAAGCCCCTAAAGGTTAACTATGGAATATACATAATTGTTGCTATCATAATTATTGTGATAGTTGTTGCAGTATCACTATTGGCGAGAAGGAGATAGTATTTCTCTAACATTTATTTTTAACCTACATACTTATTTTAAAGTAGTTCTTGATTAAAACGCTTGCCTCTTCAAGCCTTATTAAATTACCTCCACGCTCGGGGGCAATTGGAATTAGTAGCGTTACGAACCCCTAGCAGCTTTGAAGTCCCTTATATATAGCAGCTTTTGCTTGCCAATTGTTATATTTTTGTCCATAAACCGTTTAACCATTTTGTTATGGCCTCTACCGTGTAAGAAAAGATAAAGATTCTATGCGACTAATAAAAACGGTGATCCTAAGTTGAGTGTCCCGAAGGTAAGTAGGGAAGAGCTTTTAAGTAGGGTTGAGGCCCTAGCTAATAAAGCCAATAACCTTGGCTATGACGCAATATATCTAACGAAGCCAACAAATATATTCTATCTAACTAATGTATCCATAATCCCTACAGAAAGACCTTTTTCCGTAATTATAGGTCCTGACCGTAACCTAGTAGCATTTTCCCCATATGTTGAGAAAGATCACCTAGAATATAGGAATTCATTAGCGGGTAACGTTATTTCACAGGTCTACTATTATTTTGATTACCCAGGCGAAAAGCACCCAATGAACATTGTAAAAGAGTTGATTAAGAAGGAAATAAAACCAAAAGCTATGCTCATGGACAACCTCCTAGGAGCAAACCCTATTTGGGGATATAGTGGCCCCAACCTTTCAGAACTCCTAAGCAAGGAAGGTATACCTACAGGAGATGTAGGAGGGCTAATAGATGAGATGAGGCTCTTTAAGTCCAGCGAAGAGATAGAATTAATTAAGGAAAGTGCATATTGGGCATCAAAAGCAATAGAAAGCTCAATATCACTCTTAGAAGAAAACAGGTGGGATTGGGAGATAGCCTTTGAAGCTAGCAGAAAAACTGTCTATGAGATGAATGGAAAATACAAGCCTTACATGCCACTAAGAGGATCGATAGAGCCAATCGTTGGCTTTAGAGGGCAAGTTGGTGAGTTCTCTTCATATCCACACGCACTAGTAAGCGAGAGGCCTTTAAGGAAAGGTGATGTTTTGGGTATAGGCTCAGGACCCGAAATAGGAGGCTATTTTGCTGAGCTTGAGAGAACGCTTATATTTGGTAAAAATGAAAAAGCTGCTACATATTTTAATAAAATGCTTAAATTAAGGGAGGAAGCGTTTAACCTGCTAGCCCCGGGAAGGAAGGTCTCTGAAATTGATGGTGCTGTTAGGAAGAAAGCTAAAGAAATGGGTGTTGATGCATTTCTGAAGCACCATACGGGCCATGGAATAGGGTTAGAAGGTCATGAACCCCCCCTCCTCGACGTTGGGTATGATTTTGAACTGAAGCCTGGCATAGTCATAACAATAGAGCCTGGCATATACAACAAATATGGGGGATTTAGGCACAGCGACACAGTCCTGATTACAAAAAGTGGCTTTGAGATGCTAACAAAGTATCCCGACCATCAATAATATAAAGTGATTGTTCGCTGGCAAATAATGCAATTCACAGTTTTTTATGGATAATAACAAAATGTTTTTTCATATATAGTTAAGGAAGCTTACAGTGCTTCCTTTTAAAGCGCTTTCCCTTTCATGGTACTTTTAGTTGGTTTTCAATACCTTTTTGAGAGGAATTAGCCCTCGGCGCGGTATCATCAGCTTCACCCGCACCTCATGGGACTCAGTCGAGGGCAACACCTAGCCCTCCCATCTGAGGATAGATACCTCAACTCAATAATGTGCCCAATATGTGGTTATGTAGATAAGAAGAGCAGAATCAATAAAGAGATGTTTAAGTGTGGAAGATGTGGCTTCACCTTTAATGCACAGTATGCTGCATGTCTTAATCTCTTCTCCTGCTCCGATGAGAGTAAGGTTACCGTTAGGGGGGCTTGAGGTCATATTTAATTTCCCGTAAGGTAAGTCAAGCAATACCTATTAATGTAGCCCTTAATGAACCGCTAACAAAGACGAGGTTTATGGGGGTTGTGTATGGTTACCAAAGTTACTAGAATAATGAAAATACCATATAGAGGTAACCATCTCCTCAATGTAGGTGAAGCCGAATCTCGCTAATCTATCCTTATGTGCTACAATACTACACCTGTTTGTTTCTTCCTAGCCATTTCCGTAAGCTTAGTCCTTCCCTATCTTCCTTAAGGCCGCTAGCAACTCCTTTAACAACTATATATTTAACTTGTGAAAAATGCTTCTTAACTTAGTCCTCTAGTGAAGTTAGTTGTCTCTCTAGGTCATCCTTCTGCGCATTACTACTAACCCTAGCATAGAGAGCAATCCCCTTCAAACCAGCATTAGCCTTTAATTAGCCTCTCAAACCCTGACTCTGGAATATACCACCTACCATGAATGTTAATAGCTCTAATCTTCTCTTCTTAACCCACTTAATGACACCAACTAATATCCATCAGCCCAGCGAATTCACTAAGCTTATACAGCTTCTCATACAACGCTAAGTATTTGCTGATGTTTTAAAGTATTTTTAGGTGTATCATTTAAGCTGAAACAGCCTATCGCACATTACAAAATGCTATATAAAGGGCCCTGCCCTGTTCGCAGTTGCCTTTATGCCTTTGGTTTGCTAAACAGGTGGCTTAGGTTTTTATTTATGCATTTGTGATGGAACTCTGGAGCAGGCATGGGGGGAGTAGCAAAAGAAGTAGTAGCGTTGGTATCGATATTAATGCTAGTAGTTGGAATCATACTTGGTATAACATCTTCCCCCATGGTTGTAGGCTTAACCGTTACGATAGGTTTCATTTTTTATATATTGCTCTGGATTTTTTACCCCCCTTTCAGGTACCCGTTTCTTTTTCTCATGATAGGTGGTGATATTGCCTCCATTGTATTCATCCTCTTCCGCCCACTCGTGTTGCCATTTTTAATAATAGAGAGTGGGAATGGTCACAGCTCTATAATTATTGACTTCGTTCAAATAATATCTGTTGTTGAGCTTGCATATTACCTATACAAGAGAAAGAAAAGGTGATTAGATGGATAAAAGACAAGCCTATTCTATCTACTTTTCAAGGACGATATATGCTGTTCAGTGGTTCATACTAGCACCAGCCACAATGGCGATAGCTTCTGAAGAACATGTTAGTAAAGGACTCATAGGCTTTCTACCGTTTGCCTTTATTATAGGCGCCGCAACAACCCAGATCCCTGCGGCCCTGCTTTCTTCAAAGATAGGCGCCAAGAAGACCTTCCTCATAGGATTGTTGCTCCTTTCCATACCTGACATTATTGTTGCATACACCAGGAGCTTTCCCGAGGCCTTACTCTTGAGGGTAGTGGCTGGCTTAGGTGCTGGCCTCTATTTCTCCCCTTCTGCAAGCGTTTTGGTCAACTTGGATAGGGATAGGTCTGTTACCTTGTTAGGCTTCTACAATGCAGCATTTAGCCTCGGAGGCCTCTTAGGCCTCTCTTGGGGTTTCTTAGACTCTATCCTCGGCTGGAGGCTCGCAACGACCCTGGGTGGCATAATAGGCATAGTGGCTGCTATAGAAAACCTGTTTAGCGTTGGTGAACTGAAGCAGAAGTTTATTAAAAAGGTGAGCTTCAACAAGAAGCTCTTCCTGCTTGGCGTCGCCACATCTGGTATCTGGGGAGGAAGCTATGTTATTGGAGAACTTATGCCATCTTACGCTTCTCTAGTATTTAAGGTCAACTCCTACGAAGTAAGCCCATTAATTTCCTTGTACTTCTTGGGAAACATAGTGGGGGGTACGTTTGCATATGTTTTCGAGGGGAAGGATAAGGTCAAGAGCACCTTCCTGCTATCCTTCTTAACATCAATAACCTACCCACTCTTTAGCCTTTTTAACGTCTACTTTATGGCGTTCGTTTCATTTCTTAACGGCCTTTTTATAGACGCCCTCTTCAGCGTCTACTATTCCATAGCGGTTGGTCTTTCTAATAAAAGTGGCGAGTCCTTTTCACTTTCTTTAATAAACTTGATAAATATGCTTATAGGTGTCTGGCTTTCGCCGATCTTTTCTTTAAGCCTTAGCATAAATATAGAGCTACCTTTATATATATTACTAGCAACGACTATTATACCAGTGGTGCTAATAAAAAAGGTATAAAACTTATGGTAGTGGAACAAGATGGGGGAAAGGGTAGCAATAATAGCAGACTGGGACGCAGATGGTGTGGTCGCTGCCGCTTCGATAGTATATTCACAAGAAAAACTTGGGGTGTTCCCTTTAAAGGGAAAGCACAAGGTAGAGCTCATACCCTCAGGGCCTAGGGAAATAGGGGAGAGGATAAAGGAAAAGATGAAGGGTGGTTGTTGGGACATAATAGTTATCCTTGACATACCTTTCTCTAATGAAGTAAAAAACGCCTTAGACTACTTAAATTCAAGCAATTGTAAGGCAAAGATCTACTATTTTGACCACCACCCTATAAGCCTTGAAAATATGTCTACTATAGAGTCTAGGTATAACGCCCTAGCAATTTTAGGAAGGAGTCCGACGTCGATATTGGTTAAAAGGCTTTTAGATGGCCTTAACGCAAAGCTAACCCCCAGGTTGCTCTCTCTAATAGATGCAATAGGAATCCTGGAAGGAGGGGGGTGGCTGAGGGGGAAGAATAAAGCAACCGAAGGTATTGTAAGGTTAACAGCATCGATATCGAAGGCGTTAAATCAAAAGAAGGAGGAGGGTGTGTGGGTGAAATACGTGGAGTGGGCTTCAAACCCCTTGCCTTTTGAACAATCTTTCTTTAGGGAGTCCGATAACAAAATAAAAAACATAGTAGACCTGGGAATTGAGGTTTCAAAAGAGAGTGATATTGAGATTAAAAACGCTGCGTTTGAACTAGCAATCTCTGCTAAAAATTTAGGTTACTTAAAGTTTGTTGATGCAAGGGGCAGGTGGAAAAAGAGAGGGGCCTCGGCGCTCGCCTCTGCCCTCTATAAGGTGCTGAAGGCAACAACTGCCCTCCTAGTAGAAAAGGAGGACGGAATCAGGCTCCTTATAATAAGGAGCGGAAAGGGTGAGGCCCTAAATATAATGCAACGCCTCTTCTCCAGCGGTATAACAAGCGATGTGGGCGGTCATGGAAACATAGCCGTAGCTAAACTAAGGCAGGAGGTTACCATTAAAGAGCTAGAAGATTCTTTAAGGAAAGCTTCCTTACCTTTTGTATATAATAAGGATGATGACCACTCTAAGAAAAGCAGATAGAAAAGCTTATATAGAAGCGATCTCACGAATATTTTATAGGAAACAAATTAGTTTAGTGAATAGGTGGTAAAGATGGCAGGAATCGGCGGTGGTAATATACCTGTGTTAATACTTAAAGAAGGCACCCAAAGGTCTTATGGAAGGGAGGCGCTAAGGAACAACATATTAGCGGCAAAGGTGCTTTCTGAGCTATTGAAAACCAGCCTAGGTCCTAGAGGGCTGGATAAGATGTTGATAGACTCTTTCGGTGACATAACAATTTCTAACGATGGTGCTACAATAGTTAAGGAAATGGAGATACAACACCCAGCTGCCAAGCTTCTGGTCGAGATAGCAAAAGCCCAGGACAGCGAGGTAGGCGATGGGACTACTAGCGTAGTTGTTCTCTCTGGTAGCCTATTAGAAAAGGCTGAAAAACTCCTTGAAGATAACATACATCCATCATTAATTATTGACGGGTATACGAAGGCTATGAACAAGGCACTAGAGGTCTTAGAAGGCATAGGCAAAGAAATAGACGTTAACGATGAATCTACACTAAGGAAGATAGTTGCTACAACCATTTCTAGCAAATATACCGGCCAAGGGCCAGAAAAGGACAAAATAATAGATATTGTGGTAAGTGCTATAAAGGCGATTGCAGAGCAAAGAGAAGATGGGACCTATAATATAGACTTAGACAACGTTAAGATAGAAAAGAAGAAGGGAGAAGGCCTAGGGGATACAAGCTTAATTAAGGGCGTTGTAATAGACAAAGAGGTAGTCCACCCAGGGATGCCAAAGAGAGTTGAAAACGCTAAGATAGCGGTTTTAGACGCTCCACTAGAAATACAGAAGCCAGACATATCAACGAAGATAAGGGTTACAGATGTTGATCAACTAGATAACTTCCTCGAAGAGGAGACGAAGATATTGAGAGAAATGGTAGACAAAATTGCTGAGGCTGGTGCGAACGTTGTCATAACGCAGAAGGGAATAGATGACGTTGCGCAGCACTTCCTCGCAAAGAAGGGCATACTCGCGGCTAGGAGGGTGAAGAGGAGCGACATAGAGAAGATAGCTAGGGCTACTGGTGCAAAGATAATCACGAGCATGAAAGATCTAAAGCCAGAGAGCCTAGGATATGCAGAGCTAGTAGAGGAAAGGAAGGTAGGAAACGATAAGATGATATTTATAGAAGGGGCGAAGAACCCGAAGAGCGTAACAATCCTTTTGAGAGGCGTTAATGATATGTTCCTCGATGAAGCCGAGAGGAACCTTAATGATGCGTTGCATTCCTTAAGGAACATAATGAGAGAGCCAAAGATAGTTGGTGGAGGCGGAGCCGTAGAGACGGAGCTTGCCATAGCGCTAAGGGACTACGCTAGGACAATAGGGGGCAAGGAGCAACTAGCTATAGAATCTTTCGCCGAGGCCCTAGAAATAGTCCCTACAGTCATATCAGAGAGTTGCGGGTTGGATCCACTTGACACGCTGATGGAGCTCAGGTCGTATCACGGTAAGGGCTCCAAGTTCGCAGGAATTGATGCAATTCAAGGGAAGATCATTGACGACGTAACTAAGAACAACATATATGAACCTATAATAGTCAAAAAACAGGTAATTAAGAGCGCATCGGAGGCTGCTATTTCATTGCTGAAGATAGACGACCTCATAGCTGCCTCTCCGCCAAAGCCTGAGTCAAAGCAGGGCGAAGGATCCTCAGGCCCTTCATATGGAGGAATGCCTTCAGGAATGGGAATGTAAACATAAATAATTTTTATTAAACGCTTAATTCTTTTTCTATACGCTCTATGAATGAGAGTGCTGAGATGCAAGCCCTAGATTTGCTTAACCCAAAGCTAAAAAGTGTCATAAGGGACTTGGGCTATGAAAAGCTCCTCCCAATACAGGAGAAGGCAATACCCTTCATCTTAAATGGATATAACACCTTGGTGATTTCGCCCACGGGTTCTGGAAAGACGGAGGCAGCGCTCCTACCAGTTACCTCTATGATATTAGATGGTGGCCATGCTAGCAAAGGCATAAAGGTCATCTATATTACTCCCTTGAGGTCGCTTAACAGGGATATAACATATAGGGTGAAAAAAATTGTGACCTCTGTTGGCTTAACGTTGCTATTAAGGCATGGAGATACAACTGCAAAGGGAAGGAAGGAGTTCCTAGAGAACCCGCCGGACTTCATGGTAACGACGCCTGAAAGCTTAAACCTCCTCATGACAATAAAGGAAAGGAGGTACCTCTGGGGAGAAGTATCACATATAATAATAGATGAGGTACAGGAGGTTCTCGACAACAAGAGGGGCGTGGAGCTCTCCCTTGTCTTAGAAAGGTTAAGCGCACTTTCTAAAAACAGGGTTCAGAGGATAGGGCTGTCAGCAACACTTTCTGATAAAGCAAAGAGGGAAGCCTCTAGGCTAATTGGAAGCGATACAAGAATTGTTGAGGACTACTCTGGAAAAAGGTACAGCTTTTCTCTATCAATAATCCAAGACACAAATGATTTCTGGAAAAAATCCGTCGAGCAGGTCAAAAACATAATAGCAGAAACCCCAGGATCCCTCTTAATATTTACAAACACTAGGGCTGTTGCCGAAAAGCTATCTTCAGAGCTATCTAAAGATGTAGAAGGGGTTGTAGTCCATCATGGAAGCCTTTCAAGGGATGTAAGGGAAAGGGCAGAGAGCACGTTCAAACAAGGAAAATCAAGGGTACTGATAGCGACTTCTTCAATGGAACTTGGCGTAGACATAGGCAAGGTAGATGCTGTGTTACAATTCATGTCACCAAGGCAAGTAATAGCGTTGCTGCAAAGGGTAGGAAGGGCTGGCCATAGGATCGGTGATATAAGCAGGGGAACAATACTAACTATGGGCAACCTCTTTGAGGTTCTTGAGTCAGGGGTTATAATAGCTAACGCTAAAAGGAAGGCATTGGAAGACTTGATCATGCCTAAGAGGTCTCTAGACGCATTAGCTCATCAAGTAGCCGCAATGGTCGTTGGCGGGATATCAAACAATGCTACTAAGGTATATAGCATTGTAAGGAGAGCTTATCCCTTCTCGACCCTTTCCAACAGAGACCTAGAAAGGGTTTTGATGCATTTAGACGCTGTAGGGGTAATTAGATACGATGAGGACAGCGGGGAGATTCGCCAGACGAGGAGGACAAGGAAATATTTGTATGGGGTCTCTATGATACCAAGCGAGGTGGTCTTCTCCGTTTATGACATATCCTCTAACACAAGGATTGGGGAGGTTAGTGAAAGGTTTGTTGAGAGCACAATGCTAGAGCAGGGAAAGGAAAAGTTCAGGTTTACCTTAGCTGGGAAGGTGTGGGAGGTTGTAGGCATTGACTATGAAGCAGAAAAAATAGAGGCAAAGCCAATAAGCATAGAAGAGGGATCGATACCGGTATGGGAGGGGGAGCTCATACCTGTATCATTTAGCGTTTCTAAAGGCGTCTGCTCTATAATAACCCTTGGCATGCTTGACAGAGGTAAGTTCGAGGGCCTAATGGCCAAGTGGGGTGTGTCAAGGGAAGTTGCAAGGAACCTAGGGGGCATATTAGAGGAGACTGAAAAGGTTTGGGGGAGGGAAGTAAGCTTCTATAAGCCTGTAATAGAAAACGTAAATGGAAGTTCTATATTGTATGCATGCTTAGGGAGCAAAGGGAACTTCCTCCTATCATTGATACTATCCAAGCTAGCTGAAAACAGGGTTAAGTTGCAAATAAACTACATACCTTACGCAATAATATTCACCTCACCCTCCGGCGTTGACGGTAGGCTGATAGAAGATGCTATAGAAAGGCTGAAGGGATTAGATGGGCCTGAAGTTGTGGCGTTGGCACAAGATGCTGTAAAAAACTCCTTTGCCTACATATCAAGGTTTCTCCAGGTCTCGAAGAGGTTAGGGGTGGTAGATCCAAGCGTTAAGATATCATTTCAGCTTGGGAAAAAGATAGTTGAGGCCTATTCTAATTCCATAGTAAACGAGGAGACCATAAGGGAAATAATGTATGATAAATTCGACGTAGAATCGGTCCTCAAGTTTAAGGAGAGCATCAAGGAGGTTAGCGTTGTGAGGCTGAAAGCGCCAAGCCCAATTACAAGGGAGGTCTTATCAAATCCCTACCTGAAGAGGGACTTAACCTCGAACCTAAAGGAACTTGCAATCGATTATATAATCCAAGGGCTAAAGAGGAACGCTGATAGCAAAGAAGTGCTTTTTCTTTGTATCTCTTGTGGGAACGTGTGGGTTAGTAGCGTAAAAGGTCTAGGCCTTGCAAGGTGTCCAAGATGTAAGGGGATGATGATTTCACCAATGCCAAATTCCGATTGGGGTAGGAATGCGGTTAGGCTATTCAAGGAGTGGAAGAGCGGGAAGATAAAGAGGCTGGATAAGAGCAGTAAAAAGATTATAGATGAGGTGATGGAAAGGGCTAGGTTATATATAGACTATGCTTCCCAAGGAATGGGAAGGTATGTGATAGAGTCCCTTATGACCCAAGGCGTAGGACCTAGGGCGGCAAAGAGGGTCATCGAAGCCTATATTAGGGGTGGGGAAAGGGAATTCTACAAAGCCTTGTTGAAGGCAAAAGAAGATTACATAACGTATAAGAAGTACTGGGATAGCAGTTAGTCATAACCCGCTTAGATTTCTTAAGACTTGCTCCATAGAAGAGTTAAGTTTTAATAAGTTTATATCAAAAATAGGAGTATTTGGGAAGCCGCGGTAGTATAGCCCGGTCCAGTATGCGGGCCCCTCGAGCCCGTGACCCGGGTTCAAATCCCGGCCGCGGCATCACCTTTCAATTCTTTCTTTATGTGGAAGGCTGAGAGCTGGTTTTTCAGACCCATTAGGAAAAAGCACTTATTTCTTTTGGTGGTTAGCTTGTGCAAAACATCTAGATATTTTAGAATATATTATTTCATTTTCAATAATGGTAACATTCCGTAGAAAATCTCTTTTGGTAAAGTTTATAATCTTTTTAAATTCAAACTCTAGGCCTTAATTTATCTCAAACTTGATACCATTAGAATTTACCACGTATATTTGTCCCGAAGGGCTTTGCAGATAAAGTCGCACACTCGCTTCTGTAAATGGTTTAGTTGCGAATATTGAAATCACAAATACAGTATGATTATATGGATTTACATAAATTGGTAAGGAAGCATACATGATAACGTTAATTGAAACAGCGTTATTTGAGCTTACACTTTCATAATTGTGCGAACTCGTACAAAGAACCCATTGGTTTCCATGAGGGGCAAGTATAAAATGTGCGGTACTTCCGTTTTTATATTCAGCTATTACTTCGATTTTCTTAAGTAAAAGGGGTTTTTGGAGGTTTGACTTTATTACCAACCTCATGTTGTATATTGAGTTGATGCCTAGGCTATAGCTTATTAAGCTAAGCTGTGCCCCTATTTGACTTGGATTGTATATTACCGTATGGTTTTGTTCATTAGGATTAAGCTGTGAACTCGTTTGCCTATAGCTTTGGTTATAGCCCCATGCTCCTACAGCAATTATTACAGCAACAGCAATTATTATTAGGGAGGTTGCTAGCAGAGATAGTCCTTTAGTTTTTCTAACCATCATGTCTCCTCTAATATTTATTTAATGGGTTCAAATTACTTAAATCTAACTACTTTTTCTTTAATCCGGGATGTCATTTAAACAAAATATTATTCCGGAGAATAGACTTGGTGAAAAGACCCGTAGTCCAGCTAGGATAGGGCCTCTAGACTATTCTTTAATTTAACTGTTTAGGATATTTTGAGAATTATGAAAATATTTAAATATAGAAAATCTTATTATTGAGAGGGGATGGAACGGTTATACAAAACTTCAGAAGTTGCAGGGATGCTTAATCTCTTCTCTCCAGTTCCGATGACGGCAAAGTAGCCATCAGGAGCTGGAGAATATAACCTCACCTCCCGTAAGGCGGTCCCTGTGGTGCCCGTCGATGTAGCCTCCGATGAACCACCGACAAAGATGAGGTGGTTGAGTAGGAAGTCCGTGCATGCAGTGCCATAGTTACCAAAATAACCTAAATATCATGCACGGGCAACCACTCGGTGATCCTGAGTTCAATCCCAGTGGGTTCACTAACTTAATTTTTCTTTCTTCGGTAAATTTTTATGTAGAAGCTCCTTCACTCTCTCTAGGAATTTTTCTAGCGATGGATCTTGAAGCGGATGCACTTTTCCTTCTAAGTGTCTATGGTATGGATGGGTTGGGATTTCTGGATGATGTGGCCTGTTGTCCCACCATTCCTCATTACCTTTAATCTGTATGTAGTAGCCATAAGCCATCAGGGCTTCTCTCTGCCAATACTCACGCAACATTATTAGCGCACTTGCTTGCGGAAAGTGTATGCGTATATTAAAATATTCTATATCTCCATTCTCAGAAGTGTAGTGTTCTATGACCTTAACAACTGGGTGATACTCGCCTAGAAGTCTGTTGACTAGGCCTAATACATTATATAGTCTTGTCAAGCCTATCTGCCTTCAAGTGCCATCAATATATCCTTCTTGCGTTCCTCCAGCTCTTTAAGCCGTCTCCTGAGGTAGAGGTACTTAGGCCAGAGCATGTCTACTTCCGGATTATCAACACCCTTCATTGTAAACAATTCATCAAGTTCCTTCCAGTTTTTGATGCCTAATACAGTAGCGATTCTCTGAAGTCTAACCTCAACAACAGCAATCTCCTTATTAACACCCCTAAGCATAACCTCAAGGCCCTCACGAACTATGGGCTCCAAGATGACACCCCCTAACATATAAAATAAACCTCAGACGATTTAAATATTGGTTAAAGACAGTTGCAATTGCTCCACCCAGTACTTCTTTGCCCTTATAGTACTTAACTTGAAGCCTTATTTACCTATTTTTAATTAGCGAATACCATGTAGATTCTTCTCCCATCTTCAAGAATTTCCTCTCTAGCGTCTCTAAGTTATCATACCTAATGGTAACACTCCTATAATTGCTGGTGGTTATGGATCAATCCCTTCATCCTTTCATCGTTAGATACTGGTAAGGGAGACCGGAATATTCTTTGTTGTACCTAGGTTGAACAACGTTAAGGAATCTGTCTTAAGAATTCAACATTTTAAACATCTTGCACTAATTAGCATAAAAACTATTGTTTCAGGATAGCGACCTCTGTGCTACCGTTCTCTGTCCTAGGTCATTGGAGATCTCTGTAGGGCTGTTCATCACGGTATCTCTCCGCCAGAGATATAAGCCCCCAGCGGAGGTAATCAAAATAGAACATCAGGAACAAACTTTATAAATTTCTGGGTAATAAGCTAGGGCTCGATAGACGCCTAGGTTCAGCATACATAATAGCTAAAAGAGCACTAAAGAACCTACGGAGGCCTTAAAAGACCTACAAACTAGAAACTGCTTACTACCCTAATTACTGGAAGCCCTAGACGAATAAAGCACTTTTATAGTGTTAGGCTGAATAACATACATAACTATCAGCAAGGGATATTTAGAGACGGTTAGGAGGGCTGTGATGTCATGCGACGCTAGATGAAGAACCAGACCCCCTACCTTGCCTACTTAGACTTCCTAATCACGATAATAGGCGCCTTCGCTATATACTCGACAAACTTCATAGCGTATACTAATGCTGTCCCCATATTCGGAACTATTTATGGCATTGTTATAGCTACACGTGGATTCGCACCATTGCTGATCCACAGCGAACGCCTTTTCAAGGTAATGCCGTTCGTTCACCTACCCTTCCTGTTCCTAACGGTCACGCTGGCTTTACTTTTTGACAGCATAACGATCTACCTCGTGGGAATATCGACCTCTGCGCTACTCGGCATTTATACTGGAGGCTACGTATACAACCTAGAGGTGAGCTGGTCCAAATACCCAAGAGACCCGTTGAAATTCTTCTCGCTGATCTCAGGTGCTGAGGCCGCTGCGTTCTTCATAGCGCTGATACTCACATATGTGACACCAAACAAGGTGGCCTTCCTAGCAGCCTATCGGTATCTACAGCCCTCGGGTTCGCCCTCCTCTTGTACTTTGCCCGTCTCGGCGGCGCTGGAATAAAGCCTAGGTTCTTCTCAGGGGAACCAGCGTTGATCAGGAAAGCCGCCCCTCTTGCGACACTAGCGGCTTTCAACTGGCTCCTACAGTACCTCTGGATGGGGATGGCGTTTGGGCTTGGGGCTAGGCAAGACATGCCTGGTTTCTCGGTGTTTATAGCCGTTGAGCTAGAAACTGCCACGTATATGGCTGTCCAGTTCGCTATCAGCAGGAGGGGTCTTAAGAAGCTAGCAAATATGAGAGCGGTTCCTATGTTAATGGCTGCCTATGCCTTGGTCGTGGTATCCTTTGCTTCCCTCATTTTCGTGAAGGTAGGCCCAATCATGTTCTTCCTTATTTTGCTTGCCCTAGCGCTCTCGTCAAGCCCACTTGAGCCCTCATTAATACGCTTGTCTCCTTTACTGACAGGGCTCCTGAAATCTCTACTGTTGTCTTAAGCTTTAACTACATAGGGGGTGGGATTGGCTATATCCTATCCTCGCTTCTGCTCAGGATCTAACTGCTCTCTTTAGGCACCTCATAGCATTAAGGGAAACATAGAAGACAATTTCATTTACTGAACTGCATGACTATGCAAGTTGTGTGTTCATAGACTAATTGGTATAGTTAAGTAGAACTTATTGCTCATTAACTTATCACAATACGACTTCATCAAGCTCACTAGGAGGCTATGATATAGTATATTCCTAATCGTAGGTGTACTGATGGGGTTTCAATACTTATTCATATCTCTCTATGAAGTGCTAAAACCTTAAGAGTAAATGCGTCTAATCCAGGACTCAAACCTTGGCTATTTACACTAGTTACTGCCACTAATACTAAAATTTACTGAAACTTATGCTAGAAAAATTATTGTGGTTGTCGATGAGTTCAATAGAGTAGTTAAAGATAAGATTTATTGTTGGCTAGCAGAAAGACACTAGAGTCTAGGTAAGGCCTCAGAATGGAGCTGGTATAAAAAATACTTAGTAATTATAAAAGGGAGTTATCTAGTGAAAAAGGTGTACTAGCCTTATTGAAAGCGATTTCCTTCAAAAAGGAGGTAATTGAAACCGAGGAGAGCGGTATAAGTGGGTAAATCCTAAAAGCCCACAGCAACCGGAACTTCGTGATTTTAGGGATTGAATGAGAGATTGTTACAATAGAAATCTATGAGTTTACCCTGTCTATGGAAACAGCTGTTCTTCCCTTAGCATATTTTTGAGTCATCTGCTTGATTGCGGATTCGGTTCTCCTAGTGTTTAGCGAATTGAAGCTGGGTGGCACACCCGGCATGATTTGAACCAGTGACAACTACCTTAAAAGATTGATTTCTGTATAATAATTTTATTTCCAGTTACAGCCTTGTGTGAAAGTATGTAAAGAGATTTCAATATAATTTTTAGGAACTACAAAGAGATGAAAACAATTATACCGCCACACAAAGTTATTGGCAGACCCTTCGCATCCTCTAGGCATTAAGCTATAATGATTAAAAAGATAGGAAATTGTTATTAGGGTGATAGGACCCTTTATGTATTGAAAGGCTTAGGTGATGTCATATTGTGTCCAAAACACTAAGAAGTATCAGGGCTGTGGTGCCCTATCCAGCACCAGGTATAAGGGCAGGGTATCTAAGAATTAACGTAGAGCTAGATAGGTTAACTATATTTGTTGGTCCGAATGCCTCAGGGAAAACTACTGTGCTCGAATCTATAGGTTATATACTTTCCAGCCTGTTAAAACCTGCACCTAGTTCTTTAGGGCTTGCACTTACTGCAACGCTCCGTCCAAAAAGAACCATACCCTCGCCAGTTGGAGGTATGGTACTTTTAGATGATACCCGAGCATCAAGCATGTTTATCAAGCCTGATCCCTTTCTCCTTATGACTGGAAACCAACTAGAAGAAATGACACGTTATTCTATGGGTCAAGACGCAAAGATTCTCCTAGATGAAATAAGGAGAGATATCAACGCTCATAGCGATATACTGTTAGAATTACATGATACGTTTAAGAAGGGTATATATGAACATAGAAGAGAAGCATACCGCGCTCTAATTGAAATAATAACTAATATTTTAGGGCATAATATAGATTTAGAAGCCAGTAGCCCTATCCGAGGAACTAAATATTTTAGCATAGAAGGAGAGGAGACGGAGGAAACTGATATATCAGTAGTTGATGATGTAGTAAAAAGGTATATATTTTTGTCTCATAAGGTAAAAATATTATATATTCTATTTAATGGTAATATTATTGAGAAAGCGATTATTACTAATGGTCTTCCTTTTACCGTTGTTATAAAGAAGCGACATTCTAGAATAATGACGACACCGAATATAATAGTGTTTCACCCAGGCTTTATTTATTGGCGTGGTGTATTTGAAAGGCTGTATTATACTTATGTCTATAAAGGGTTGCCTAACGAGAGAGAAGCAGTAAACCTCCTAAAGAAATATATTACATGGATAGATGGCTACGAACTTGTTGGGCACGAGCTTCATGTTAAGTCAAGTAATGGTAGAAGGATTTCTGTTTATAACCTTAGCGATGGACAGCGTGTAGCGGTATTTATTAGCCTTCTTTACGCTGTGTCTAAGCCTCCTGTATTAATTCTTATAGATACACCTGAGGCATTTGTCCACCCGGATGGGTTGCCGGTGGTAGCAGATTTTATAACTCGTCTAGTGGTTAATGGAAACCAGGTTGCCATAGCTACTCAAAGTATAGAATTTTTAAGGAAAATGTTAAACAGGGCTAAGGAATACAACATTCTTGAAGATACATTAGTTGAAAGGATAGAGTTATCTGAAAATGGTCTTATAGAAGCCAAAGGAAAATGGAGAGGTGAGGTAAGTCTCCGAAGTATTGAGAGTCTAGGCTTAGACCTTAGGAAATAACTGTATTAGGGATTCGGGTGATTCCTGTGCATGATAACAGGCTAGTGCTAATAATGGTGCCAGGAAGGAATGATAGAGCGTTTTATAAGGCATTCCTACTAAAAATGTCTAGAGGCCATGGTCTAGGAATCATAGATGTTGATCAATATGAAGAAGAGAAGTATCATGTGTTAGCTCAGGCTTTTCAAATTGATGAAGCATCCCCAATACGAAGGTCATCTGTACTCAAGGTAAATATTGGTAAAGGCAGGAAAGAAATCTATGTAATTGTATTGCCTACCGAAGGAAACGTTGTAGAAAAAGCTTGCGATGTTCTTAAGTATCAGTCAGGACTTTTCCCTCCTGCTATCGACTATCTAGCAGTTGCCGAGGATGCTGAGGATAGATGCTTCAGAGAGAGGCTGGATTCTTTACGAGATTCACTACGCTCACGCGGATGTATTAAGATTAAAGAAGAACAGGAGCAAGGTAGACATTTTCGTTTGTATGCTCTTAAAGAACCTAAAAATGTTAAGCTTATGTTACTGGTGCAGGGGGTTGAACAAGGTCTAGACCTAGTCGACAAACATGCAGTAGAAGACTATGTTCTCTACCCACATAAACCCTACGTCCAAGAGATAGCAAAAAACTGCCCAAAACTGATTGATCGAATATCACACGGCAGACATGCACATAAGAAAATGGCATTGCTCATGACAATATATATGTGTTATAAAAACTTGGAGGAAGCATTTTTCAATGGACTAGATGAACAAGAGTTAGAGGTTTTAGTTAAATCAAACGATGGTCTAGCAACTCTAATAAAAAGCATAGAACAGCTAGTAAAGAGTTAGGTTCCTCAGACTAATTATTTTAAATATTTATTTTAAATTGTACTCCAAACTTAACAGATATATCAATATTTTTCTAGAAACCCTTGTTGCAACTATGTTCTCTTTTCCAGAATTTTGAGTCATAGGTTTCCTAGATACTTGCATGTCTCTCCCTTTATGTCAATTTTGCCAATAGGTTTCCTTCCAAATATATGAGGTTGTTTGATTAATCCAGGTTTTTTAATGGTTATGGATTAGTCTTATACGTAGAACAGTTATTAATGCAACGTGCCCGATACCTAACACCCCAGCCCCTGTTAATTGGCAAGATTATGGGCGCAACTTAACTTACCTTACAACAGTAAGCTCTAGAGCTGAAAAAGACGTCCTTATCCTAGAAGGGAGCAACGAACAATCAATAGTAAATGTTAATAATCAGCTTCCTGTAAGCGTTTCCGTTTATTACTCAAACATGACCCCACTATACGTCTATGGAGAGCAAGGATATGCATTGCTCAGGTTTTTGGTATTAATGAACACAACCAGTTAATTTTTTCAATTGGAAACAATTTCTCCAGGCCTAATAAAGAAGGCAAGGTCCTCTAAAGAGACTCGAAGAAGCTAAAATAGACATCAGCAAGCGAGAAATTATAAAGGTTATAAAGCAGTTGAAAAATGTCATCAAAGAAAATAATATCAATACAGCAAAGCAATAGTATAATGTAGGAGCATTTAAAAGAAAATAACACAATAAGTGAATTCAATAAGTGATATGTAAATATAGTAATGGTACTATCTAGCATATCTATGTCCCAGTTGAAAGAAACAAAACTAAGAAGCAAACATAAAAAGTGACAAAAAATTGTGAAAGAAATTCTTTGAAATATATTTGCATTCATTTTAATATTAGTAGCAATAATGGTAATGCTTGTGGTTGCTGTAAACACAGCCTTTTTTTTATTAATGATCCAATTATTGGGTTTATGATTGATAGTTGCAATAGTAATATTATCCTTAATAAATAATAAGCATAGCAAGGAAGTATATATTTAATTGCTATAAAGATCCCCAGCTATTGCTCATTATAAGATTTGGGTTCCCTATTGTGCAACAAAAACCATATTGAAAAAAGTTAGAAGTTAAAGCTTTCAGCAACTTTACTTTTTCGCATATTTAGTGGTATATTTAGTATCTTTTCGTATAAATTTTTCTACTTGAATTGAAAAGAAAATGCTGAAGCAAAAGTACCTATTTATACACAAAAAAGGGTAATGCTTAAAGGAACAAAGGGTGAGAAATCATAACAATATCTGGGGTATTTATCTTATGGTGTTCCCCCCAGATATTGTTATGATAAATACCCCAGATATTGTTATGATAAATACCCCAGATATTGTTATGATAAATACCCTATATACCTAGAATTTATACACCAATAAGCGGAAATCTAGAGGGGGTATAGGCGAAAGTTAAGATATTGTTATGATAAATACCCTAGAAACCAGCATGATAAATACCCAGATAATTTAATGATAAATACCCTAGAAGCATATAAATAAAAGGGTATAGATAATTTTATGATAAAGGAGGGGATAATTGCAATAAATATACCCCAGATATTGTTATGGTAAATACTCAGAAACCATAACAATATCCCCTCCAGATAATTTATCAATAAAGTTAATATCGACGCTACGCCTTAAGGCGGCGAGCCAAAGGGGCGACGGCGTATATAGCGTATTAGGGTATAGAGGTATAGTATAGGGTATGTATAAAAGTATAGGGGGGTAGTATCGCGTATCTTAAACAATTAACTAAGGTATGTATAGTTTATAGGTTTAATATAGGCAATTATTCAGTATAGGCAATTTAGCCCTACCCTAAAATTATTATTTTTAGACAATAAAGGTTACCTAGCTTTAATTATTGGTGTCAATATGCAGATTATTAGCACATAATGCAATATCTCAACAACCCTCCCCTTTTTTATTCAATATTAGCGATGCGTTTTACCTTGGAATTTTAGGCTCCTACGAAAGCCTTGAGGAAGAGGATTCTAACCATTAAAGATATATCAACAAGTAACTAACTTTGGATCATAAAAGAAAAGGAAAATAGAAAAACAAGGCTAGGCAACACCATTTATATAGCCGTTTGTCCCCAGATGGTATCTTATGGTAGTTTGCGGTAGATTTGTATGCCATCTAGGGACTTCCACCTTTTCCAAAGGGATCTATTAATTCCTATGATGCCATTAACGATGGTCAAGGCAACGAAACAAGCTTCACCTATTAGCTTACCTATGGACTTAGGGTATTGCTTTCAAAGCCCATTAATTTACGTTACCTTAACATTAGCCCATTAAACTCTTAAATATCAAAATATATTCTGCTCGCTTTAATTTTTATAACTGTCTGCTTAGAAAATTTTAAGTCCAAAGAAAACTATGATACTTGATAAAAATGCCAAGAAAGAGAAAAGGTGAGGGAGGAAAGGTAAGGCAGGATGGAGAAAAACCAAAAAGGAAGAAAAAGAGTAAGGCGAGGCTTAGCGAGGTTGAAATAGAAAGCTACGCAAATGAAATATCAAGACAGCTGGTACCTATGCTTGGGTTAGATATTATTGAAGTAGACGCTTCTAGCATAAAAGGGCTTGTCTCTGAGATAGTAGCATCTATAGCAGAATCAAGGGCGACTAAACCAACAATTAACTCCATAGTAAAGAAGGTGGTTACATCGAAAAACAATTTTATGAAAGCTATTGCATCAATGCTGATAAGCAACAACGAAGTAAACTCGAGAGAAAGGCTAGAGTTCCTAATTTCATATGCGCCAGAACTAGCAGGTAAAGCATCACCAATATTATACAAAACTGCAAAAAAGCTTAACCTACAAGATGTAATAGAAGACCTGAGGCACCTATGGAACCTCTATGGGAGGCCAACGCCGGTAAGGTGTCCTAGGTGCGGGTTCAACTCTGTCATGCCAGACCTTACGTGTCTAGTTTGCAACGCAACACTAAGTGAAAGGGAGATAAAAGATGAGATCGGCTTTAATGAATTGCTAAATAACATAATAAGCACCTATAATCGTGAGGTCATTTATGAGATAGTCCATGCCGGCTACGTAGTTTTTGATGGAGAGCTGAAACCACCCAGCATGGCAAGCAAGGGTTCTATGGAAATTATTTTGCACCTAAACAGAAAAGAGAGGGAAGCTTTGAAGAAGGCCATAGAAAGCTACAAACAATAACTGCCTGAAACCATCAAAGAAATATAGATATTATAGAGGCAAGCGTTGAAAGGATGGGTGGAAGAATAAATATTGCATAACCCCTTGTGAATGTAAATCCTATGATTACGGATCCGACTAGCGTTCCAAGTTCTCTAGCCATGTAGTATGCGTGAGACCCATAACCGCTAGAAGCTTCTGAATAGCAATTATAAAGTATTACATCGAGTATGCTGAAAAGCATGTACGAAACTGCTACATAAATTATAAGCCCATAGAAATACTTAATTAAAAACAAGGCTGCCACAAGCCATATCCCACGGAATAGTATGGCAAGCGAAGCAGAGCCCTTATTGCTATAGGTTATCATTGAAACTAGGAGAAGGGAAAATGCCATTACTATGCCTGCTATGCCATAGGCAAACCAAAGGGATCCTAGGGATGTGTAGGACCTGACTAGTAGAGGTAACGAAGTGAAAATGTAATCGCCCGCCAGCGTTGCAAAGAAGAGGGAAAGCGCTATGTTCCTCCCAGAGCTCACCTTACCGCCTAATGGAGTTTTCATCGCTTTAGGAAAAAGATGGGCATAGCCATAAGCAGAGTAGGAAATCAGCTTTATTTGGCTTGTTATATAATCGAGTCCTTTATCTAATGAGTATAGCGACCTCTCTAGCTTAATTCTTAGAGGGGGTAAGGTTAATAGGCTTGCGAGCCCAGCAAAAGCAGTAAAATATATAAGATAATCAAAACTAAACCTGCCTCCAATAAAGAAGAAGGGGGTTAGCGACATGCCCCTTATTAAATAGGAATAGAACCTTTGCACCTCAGTATAATACCCCCACTTCCTGCTATCCTTTAGCTCGAAAATCGTCGCAAATATTGCAAGATTTGATGCAGATGTGCTTATTGCCTCAAATACATATGCCACGACCAGGGCTATGAGGCCATGAAACGAAAAGGAAATTGCCGTAATAGCTATAGCAGCGAAAGAGAAGATCATCAAGAGCCTGTTCCTTCCCTTATCAGAATACTTCCCAAAGAGTAAATTTGAAAGTATAAAGGTTACGCTCCAAACTCCGCCTATTATGCCGTATTGCAAGGGGGTTACTGGGGTTGCGTAGGCAATATAAGTATATATGCCTACGTCGAGTGCAGAGAGCAAACCCATAAACAGTATAGCTATTCCAAGCCACATAGCCATAGGCCTATACTTCTGTTGGGTTGCTTAAGTTTAAGAGAGGAAACAGTAGCTAACACCGCAAAAGTCTTGAGGAGAGCAAAAAGCAGAAGCTTTTTCAAAAAAACCTCAAACAACTTCGTGTAACTATTAATGCTTTTTCGAGCCTTATTTTTCATCACAAAAAAATCGACTATTTTGAACTTCTCCCCTTTTCACTAGAGCTACTCGAGGGGCAACACAACGATATCTCCATGAGGCTTTCTAAGTAATCTTCAGGAGAGACATCTTGAGGGGGTCTGAGCACGTAGCATAGTAGACCTCCGAAGAAAGACCTAACTACCATTATATGAGTAGGATCGTCCGAACCAAATGCCATTATCGCTGTCTTCCTCAGGCCCTCGCCACACAATTTTGTTATCTCCGCCCTTATGCTGGGGTAAAGGGCTTCAGCAGAGAGCGTATGTAGCAACAAGTTCTTTAGTATAGGATCCTTGTATTTATCTAAGTACCTTTTTCCTATGCACCTAAGGAGCTCACCTCCACCGATATCCTCTTTGAAGCATTGCTCCATGATATCTGTGGGAAGGCTTCTGACAGCAACCTCAAGTATAAGTTCTTCCTTGCTCCTAAAATACCAAAATATAAGCCCCTTAGAGACCTCGGCCTCCTCTGCTATAAGCCTTACAGGAGGTTTAAAGAAACCATGCTGGGAAAAGATGCGCATAGCCGCTTTAATTATCTTCTCCCTTACCTCTTCGTTATTGCTCATCATATAACCCCCTATGCCACTTATCCTTAGGCGGTATCTTATGGTGGTTTAAGATGAATTTGAATACCCCTAGAGGCTTCCACCTCATTCATAGGGATTTATTAATCCCTATAGAGTTATGGATGATAGCCGAGGCTGATGAAAAGCCTCACACCTACACTATTTTTGTGGGGCTTGGGGCATCGCTCCCATCGTCCATTAATTTATATTAAACTAACTTAATAAAAATTTCTATTTCTACCTCTTATGCTTCATTAACTATCGTTGCACGCCGAGTAGGGAGTTTTCGATACTAAGGCAGGGCATTTTACTGGAGTTTGGCTTTTTGCCTTTCTTTTCAAAAAACTTGCAATAAACGGAGCTGCAGCGATGTAAGCAATTGCAATTACAGGCTGTATCGTAGGTACCAGGGCTGCCGGTAGCGCAGCTACAGGGCCTATTGCCATAACTGCCATTGCCGCAGCAACGCTTTCGTTCTTAGTCATCGCAATAAATATTATACCCATGTGGTCTTCATATTTCATTCTAACTGCCTTGCTTATAGCAAGGAGTAGTGAGATTATGACAGCATAGACTATGAATTGAGCGATTATTATATCTACTGCTATTGTTGGCTTTCTAATGAGCAAACCGGCCTTGTTCGCTATCAATACCGATATAAGTAGGAGCATAAATACCATTGTTGCCAAAGACAGGTAAGGCCTTATGTTTGCGCTTATCTTCCCCTCTATACACTTTGTGGTTTCCTTCATTTTACTGTTCGTTATTTTCTTGCACGGAAAACTTATTCTCTCATCCCTCAGCAACCCCTTGGCCCTCCTCTTTACTAAGAAGTACCTAGTAAGCTGTCCTAAGACAAGAGGCAAAACTAGCGCTATTGCGACGGACTCCGCCAAGAGGCTTACTGGAAGGCTTACAGAAACGCTCCTGGCATAGAGGCCTACATAGAGAGGCGCTATACCAACAGCTCCTACTATGCTTATTATAGCTAATACTGTTGCGAGCTCAACGTTTCCCTCAGCCAACATGACATAAGCTATGGAGGCGCTAGAAGCCGGAACTGCGTTAGAGGCGACAAAACCTATTGCCACCAACCTATAACTTATGTAGGTGGCCGAAAGCATGGCCATGAATGGTGCAACAATAAATATGAGGATAGCACCTATGATCGTCTCCTTTACCCTTGCCTTAACGCCAGGGCCCATTTCCTCACCTTTAAGCTGTACCATTGATGGATATAGGGTAGAGACTGCTAGGGATAGTATTAGTATCTTCATTTGTTGTACATGTGCTTTGAAAAACCAAGCATAATGATAGCCAAGAGGGATTGCAATCGCTATGACCAGCAATACATAAAATAAAAGGTATTTTCTGAGGTGTGACGCAAGCCTTATGAGGCGACTCCCCATTATGATCACCTATTCTATGACAAGAACAAGAGCTTATATATTTATCGACCGGTCAGTCAATCCACTAGTCAAACTTTTTTACAGATGCTCAGAAATGGCAAAGAAGTTTATTATCGAGAAAGGGCAATACTAAAGGAGCCCCTTGCTAAGCAAGGCAGAAGAATATATTTAGGAGGTATACATCTAGAGAAGATTTATAAATTCATAATCCCACCTACCTTTGGGGGAAATACAGTGGTAAATATGAAGGATTCTGGCGTCCTTAAGGGGGGCTTCAGCAGCTACACCATCCCGATACAGGCCCCCCTATATCCTAGTCCGCCTTGGCTCTACAAAGGCGTAGAGGCGGTAATAATAATTGCCTTCTTTAGAGGGGAAAGCGTAGAGCCGCTGCTTCCAAAAGATGTAGAAATTAGCGGCGATAAGGTCATGGGCGCACTTTGGATAGCAAGGTATCCAAGGACGACCCTTGGGTCTTATAATGAAGCGTTAATAGCCATCCAAGTTTCTACCCAGAAAGGGATGGCATACTACATACCGTATATCTACGTTACAAACGACTCAGCGTTGGCTGCCGGAAGGGAAGTAGCAGGCGCTCCAAAGAAGCTTGCTAACATAGAGGTCAAGGACTCATACTCAACCATAGTAGGGGTGTCACGAAGGGGATCGATGGAGATAAGGGCCGAAGTAAAGCCTGAGTATAAGGTAGAGGAGTCAATCCTACAGGCCCTCCTACCACCAGAAGGAACCGTTCTGATTATCCGCTACTT
>Ga0256829_1000478_pt1 | contig 40083 bp, 58 predicted proteins | sample 131447metaG_FD_185979 | JGI IMG/M metagenome (GOLD analysis project Ga0256829, IMG submission 185979) | Hydrothermal vent microbial communities from Lau Basin, Pacific Ocean - 131-447 | ecosystem: Environmental > Aquatic > Marine > Hydrothermal vents | place: Pacific Ocean: Lau Basin | collected... | reverse complement strand
CCGAGACCGAGACCGCCGAGACCGAGACCGCCGAGACCGAGACCGCCGAGACCGAGACCGCCGAGACCGCCGAGACCGAGACCGCCGATATGACGGCGGGCGAAAGACTCCGCCTTTATGCGAGGTGCCTTTACATTCTGGAGTCAGAAACAAATATTTCACCTGCACTACTCAAAAAAGTAATGCAGGCGGTCGAATTGTCGGGAAATAAAATCCCGACACTTTAACAAAAAAGCACGGGAATTAACCAAAACGGTTCCCGTGATTTTTTATTTTTTTCTGATTTATTGATAATGATTCTCATAATCATTACGCAGTACGGGCGCAGGCACGGGCGCAGGCGCGCATAAGACCTAACAAATCCTCTAATCAAAACCTAACCAAAACCTAATCAATATTATATTATCAGGCTTTTTTGTAAATTTTAGAAAACTTCCCACAAACCTCCTACAAACCACTCGAACACACTTCAAAGCCCTTCTCCTCACAGATTTTGGAAAACTTCCCACAAACCTCCTACAAACCACCCGAACACCCTCCAAAGCCCTAAAAACAGGGCTTTCCAAGCCTACTCAAAAAGTCACACGATGTGACTTTCTAACGAAGTCTTAACGAAGTCCTAACAAAGTCTTAACAAAATGTGAAAAAGCTTTATCGTCTGGACAACACGACGACTTGTCAATCACCATCAAGACCCTTGACATTACTATCGAAAAATGTTATAATACGTCTACATTTCAAGAGAGACCCCGACCAAGACGGCTCGAAAAAAGTCACACGATGTGACTTTCAGATTGGTTCGGAAATCCGAACTCTCTTGAGAAGGAGACATTATGTTGATAGCAGACGAGAGGTCAATTATCACCCTTGATGAGGAGTACCACATACTTCTTGTCGATGGTGAGGTGGAAGTCCCACTCATCGAGCGGGACTTCAAAGAAGAGGTATCAGAATACGCTTGGGACTGCAAAATAAGTCCTGAGCGGGAGGACAAAATCCGAAGAGCGGCGTTTTGGCAAGAGCCACTCAATCTTTCAGGACAACCTGAAAAAAACGTGTATATTTTATACACATACCTATACCGTCACTTTTGGAAGTGATGGGGAAAAGTCACATTGTGTGACTTTTCGTAAGAATTTGGAAACCCCCTAAAGGACTAAAGATGTGGGAACTTGTTGCAAAACTCGAAAAAACTCACGAGAAAACAGCAGAAATTGATGTTCAAGGAACGGGCATTGAGGTTTACTGTTTTCCGACCATCACCGAGATAGGTGACGAAGATGTCGTAACTATCGACGTAGGATTTTGGGTTGCAGATGTCAGAGACATCACCGCATTCACTACCCTTGTAGGGTACAAAAATCCTTTCAAGGCACTTAACCAAATTTTCGATGAACTTACAAATCTCATCGAAAATTTGGAGGGGGATTTTCCAATTACTTATGAAGCCGACCCAAAACGTGCGAGCGTGTATCGTCGGCTTCTCAAAAAACGTGGGTGGAGTGTCAAGGAATTGAAAAATTCTGCCTACGTTTTGGTCAAGGGGGCTTGACAAATAGGAGGAAATATGCCATAATGTTGGCAGATTTCAGGGGACAAGTGCTGATTGAAAAATCGGCTCAAAAAAAGTCACACGATGTGACTTTCTAAAAATTCACAAACTTAAAGGATAAAGAATGGCAAACGTAACTCTTAACACAGGGATTGAAAAAATGGTCAATGTAAATCAGGCTTACGATGGTTACTTTGGTGAAACCATCAAAGATGCTCACATAACTAACGGTATCGTCCCATTCACGGGGAATTATTTAGTGACGTATTACAAAGCCCCCTCTCTTGAGGAGGGTGCATCTCTGTTCAAACCTTTTTCAGTATGGACACACGACGGGGTATTCCACCCCGACGAAGTTTTTGCATTGGCACTGCTCAATGCGTTTGAGTTGCGGACGAAGACCACTCGCACAAGAGACCCGAAAAAAGTCACATCGTGTGACTTTACAATCGACGTGGGGGGTGAGTATAAACCCTCCGAACGTAAGTTCGACCATCACCAATGGCGTGAGGGGGACGCCTTGTATGGCAAGTCCTCTTTCGGGCTGATTGCCACGATGGTTGAAGGTGCCAGCGAGAAATTCTGGTATCTCGTTGCGGCGATTGATGCCAGAGATACCCGTGTAGGGTATGAAGCTTATGAAGGCGGCTGGGCTGATAAAATCGCAGAGAATATCTCTGGGCTCAATGCTCTGGATATTCAAAGCAAAGGGCAGGAAATCCAATTTTTCCGAGCGGTGGGTTATGCTCGAAATATCCTCGAAGTCATTTTCGAGGAGAGTGACGGGGATTTCCAAAAAGCCGTCGAGGAACTTGAAAATGCGGCGACCCGTAATCGAGAAGAAAAAGGCAAAGTTATGGCTACCCGTATAAAATCGGCGACCCCTACTTACCAACTCGGATTGGGAATTTTTCTCGAAACCAATGAATATATTGGTTTGCAAGATTTGCCCGAAGAGGTTAATGGAGTCATTTTCTATGACTCTCAGACAGGGGAAACAAAATTGTCGGTGAAAACCGACAGAGTCAAAATTGTGCAAGCCCCTAAATCGAAGTTCGTACACCCAAACGGCTTTTTTGCTGTATGGGACGGCGAAATTTTTCTTAACCTTCCGCAAATCCTACGGAAGGTTTGAAAGTCACATCGTGTGACTTTCTAAAAACTAAAAAAAGGGTAAAGAATGGAAACAAATAACCAAAACTTGATAACCACTCGGTGGTTTACAACAAAAATCATCTCATATAGTATGAGAGGGGGGAGTGATGTAATAGCCGCTTTCGTAGGCGACCACACAATGTCGGCGGCGGCGTCGTCCCCCGTAATGGTAGCAAAACTAATTTCAGATGCTACCTACTACATTTATAAAGATAGTTTAAAAATTCGAGAGATTTCTATAACTATCATTGACGAGGAGGGGCTGACGCACCCGCTGAACGTCCCGTAAAACCTTTCGAGGGGCTTGACAAACCCTCCGAAAGATGTTATAATACGGCTAACAATTTGAAATGACATCGGCTTTTTCAAGCCCTCTTCGGAGAGTTTGAAAAAGTCACACGATGTGACTAATTTGCCACCTAAAGGAGAAAAAATGGAAATGGCAAAAACTCTTGGGGAAATCATCTCCGAACAGCTCGAAACTAAGGGGGAGGAAGTTCGGAAATCCGAACCAACTCCGACAAGCCGTGCGGCGTTTACTGAGGGGGTCTTCGTAGAGATTGCGAAAGTCCTTTCAGACGCTGAGGGGTGGGGCTCAATCGCTGTCGTCATCGACGGGCAGTTTTTCTCAAGCCCACTCAACAGCCCAAAGAAACTTGGGGGATTTTTCGCAGAAATTGCGGAAGCCCTTTCAAGCGTCGATTTTGAGGAGCCGTTTGAAGTTGTCCACGTAGAAATGGACAGTATCGCTGTACCAACCATCGGGGATAGGCAACAAATTCGGCTGTATAAAGCCGACTCTGTCTGCCTGAACCATTGGGAAGACCCCGAGAGGGCTTGACAAACCCTCCGAAAGATGTTATAATGTTGGCATCTTTCGGAAAGTTGTGGAACTTTTTCAAGCCCTCTTCGGAGAGTTTGAAAAAGTCACACGATGTGACTTTCAGGAGTGTGTCGCTTCTTAAAAAAGAAGTCAAAACAAAGTTCGGATTTCCGAACTAAACTAAAGGTTAAAGGATAAAAAATGGCTATCAACACAATCAACGGGACTTCAATCAAACACCCGACAAAATTTGCGGAGGCTATCGTCTCCGCTTCAAAGACTCGCAAGGCGAGTTTCTACGGATTGTTCGCTTCGGCGACACTGGCGAAAGCGGCGTTTTTGACCGAAGCCCAAGCAGTTTATGATACGTTGGGCAAAGCGGCTGAGAGCTTGTCTAATATCAAAAAGTGGCGGGGGTTCGCCAGCAATCTCAAGAAAATCGCCTCCAGCGAGGCAGTGTTCGATGAGGCGGACGTGAAGAGGCTCAAGGAGCTCCACAGCGATTTTCTTATGAAAATCGCAACAAAAGTTGCTCGTGGTGCAGAATTGGGGGCGACCATCGACGCCCTTGTTGCAGAAGAAGAGGCAAAAAAAGAGGCAAAGAAAAATGGCAAAAAACCAGAAACGGGGGGAGATAGCCCAGCTCCTCAAAAGGCGGCAATTAGCCAAACAATCGAGGTGGATAAAGAGACCTCAGATAATTACGCCCAAATGGGCAAAAAAGAGTTAGTCAAGGCTATCGAAGGGGAGATAGCCCAGCTCAAGCTCTTGCTTGACAAGCAGTCAGAAGGTTCTTTGAAAGCAATCGCCAGTCTGCTGGCAACGGTCAATCTTAAATTGAAGGGGCTGAAATAAGTCCCGAAAGTCACACGATGTGACTTTCTCCAAAAATTCGGAAACCCCAAAGATGGGTGGGAGGTGTGTTATGTAAACAGTGTAAATTTATTATTATATGATTAATTAATTAATTAGAACACGAAAAAATTCCGACGGGTGGGTTAGAGTCGGTGTGCAAAGCTGGTTAGTGAATTTCCCAGCGCAACAAACGCACAGGGTGGGAGTTTTAAAGCTCATAATGTCCCTTAGAGTGAAATTTAGAGTAATTCGAGCTACTCTGAATTTCTTGATGTCCCCCGAGGGGGGCATTGAGAAGTTCGGATTTCCGAACTTTTAGGTGCCTTTAAAAGGCTTACAATCAAGTTTCGTGTCTGTCCTAAAACAATTTAGGGCAGAAATTAAATAAAGGTTAAAGGAAAAACTGTGAAAACAGAATTTCAGCGGGAAGCCGCAAAGGTTTTGGGAGTTGCCTCTTTTGAGGCTTTTACAGATGAATGGGGAAACCCTGTGATGAATATAGAGGGGGATACGGTGGTAATCGAGACCCCATTCTCTATACTCATTGCGGAAAATTTTGCAAAATCTCAGCCAAGCTTGTACCGCAGTTTGGCACAAGAGGCACGAGCAAAAGACCTTATGGTTGAGGTACGCCCGTTTCTACTAAAGCGTACTCCAATCAAGTGCAAGGGGGTGTGAGATGGCTTTTAACTATGGTTATGGGCAGGAAATAAAACTACCTCTCCCTCGAAAAGTGTACTTGATGAGGGACGGGTCGGTAAAAGACCCAGAGGTATCCCGTTCACATAAAGTCCTTGAACGGGACTTAATCAGAGAAGTAGAAGTATATGAGGGGGATAACTTCTTTGACACCGAAAAAGGTGAGTTTGAAATCTACGTAAACCATCGGGGAGAGGTTTACGATAATTTTAGACCTTATCGGAAAATTTCAAAAACCCCCAAAATGTCTGGGGGAGTTCGGAAATCCGAACTCGAAAAACTGCAGGAAAAATTCGGGAAACCACGATGAAACCCCGAACCAAAAGCCTATTAAAACGGCTTGAAGAGTACACTCGACGCAGTAGTTACTACCCTTTACTTAAAGAGGTAATACGGGGCGAACTATATTATGTCGAGTTTAATAAACACAAAGGACGTTTTCAAAAAGCGTCCAAATTAAGTATTTACCCGTCATCGTGGGAAGTTGTGGATTTAGATGAGGGGGTGTGGGAGTTTGTACCCCCTGAAACAATAGCGGTATAAAAGTCACACAATGTGACTTTCTAAAAACTAAAAATAAAGGATAAAAAATGTCAGTAACAGTTATTGACGAAATCATCGAAGACCTGAACAAATACGACGGGGAAATTGAAAGTTCCGACTACCCAGTCGATGAGAGCATTATCAAAGCCGTAGAACACGCTTGGAAAAAAGCCAAGCGTAAGCCCGAGAAAGCCAAGAAAATTTTGGCTAAAAAACTGCACGTCAAGGAGGTGTGAGATGATAGTGAGCATCACATACCCTGATGGACACGTAGTAACTGAAACCGATGTGGACGATGTGCAATTTTTCCCTAATTTCATCGTCCTGACGTTCAAAGGATTGGACATACCCGATACGGTACTGTCACGAGATGATATTACAAAAATAGTAGTGGTTTTAAGATGAAAGCCGATACAAATCTGCCCAGAGTATGGGTGTTGGTAGGGTTTATGGTAGTCGGTGGAGGATTGTTATACCCTTTTATTATGGGTCTTAACAAAATTTCACAAAAATTAGACAACCCCCAAAAAGTTTGCGAAAAAACTTGTCAAGAGTATAAAAAACTGGATAGTTATATTAAATCTCTTGACAAAGACTGTTGGGAAAAGGGTGGGATTCTTATTCACGACCTGTCCAGAAACAAACTACGTGTGTCTTGTGACACAAAATAAAGTTCGGAAATCCGAACTCCCCAGAGAGTTGCACAAAGTGACTTCCTAAAAACTAAAAATAAAGGATAAAAAATGGTAAAATTCATTCACATCGACAACACAATCAGTATCTACGAAAGTGACTCTCTTCGAGTCACAGAAACCCTTGATAAGGGACAATTCTATAATTTAAGATTTGCACAAATGAGAGGTTTTTACCTTCAACCAACACTACCGCCAAATGTCCCAGAAAAAATTTATGGGTCAGCTGAAAAAACTGCGGACAGAGTTTTAGAAGCTTATGGTAAGTCTGACAAAAATTTGTCAGTTATGTTGGTTGGGGAAAAAGGTTCGGGGAAAAGTATGACAGCCGCTTTGATTGCGCTGAAATCGGGACTCCCTATCGTTAAGGTAGATGACGGGTTTGCAGGCTCAAATTTCACACAAACTTTGCAAAATCTCGGAGAATGTGTAATTTTGTTTGATGAATTTGAGAAAAAATTCTCAAAAGATAGCCAAGAGGAAGAGGAAAACAATGCCCAGAATAGCCTGCTCTCACTCCTCGATGGACTGGGGGCGCACGGTAAAAAATTATTTGTATTCACTGCAAACGATGAGTACAAAATTGGAGATTACTTCAAAAACAGACCAAGCCGTGTTAGATATTACTTAAAATACAAGGGTATGGAGTCTGAAGCAATCACAGAGTATTGCCAAGAAAATTTGAAAGAGTTTGACAAGTATATTGACAAAATTCTCAAATGGACACAAGTTTTCGAGGATTTTAACTTTGATATGCTCAAGGAATTGGTCAATGAGTTGAACATCTTTGGGGGCGACTTTGGGGAAACTATTGAGTTGATGAATATCAAACCAATAAATGGGGCGGCAGAACGTCAATATGGGTATTACCTCGAACCTATCAAAGGAACGTGGAACGGGGTTAAATATATTCCCACCAATAGAGACAGTTGGTTGAGTACATTTGATGCCCAAGATATGGCAAATGAAAGCGTACCTGTAATGCGGGCTAAAGCTACTTGTCCTTATAATGGTGTATGGGAAATGGGTGGTATGATGGAGCGTAAAAAATGGGAAATGGAAGAAGGAGAGTCTTTTATTAATTTACCGCTCTCAATAGAACATCGGGATACAGTCTTGCCTGATGGAAAAATAGTGTACGAATACCCAAATAAAAATCTGAGACTTATCCTAACACCTTACCAGCCCCCAAAAATGGCAGGAGGAGTTAGTGGGTATGTCTTTTAAAAATAGTTCGGAAATCCGAACTCCCCAAAAAGTCACACAATGTGACTTTCTAAAAACTAAAAAAGAAAGGGGGTTATTGTGAAAAAGATAACTGTCACTATAATTAGTGACGAAGATAATCTTGATGAAGATGGCAATCCATCTTTAAAGATTCGTGGTGGAATATTTGAGTGTACCCCAGCAGATGTTGGAGAGTTGCTCGCTAAGTTTCTTTTAGAAAAAGGACTTAACGAAGACTCCACACTTAGTGTTCAGGAGATTGAACAAATTGCGGAAAATTTTCAAAAGACCCTTGTCAGTAATTTTAGACAGCAAGCTTTTGGAGAAATGGAAGATTTGTTCTAAAATCAAAAGACCCCATAAAATAGGAGGTGCGTTATGTAAAATTTAATGTAAGCAAAAAACATATTAATAAAAAAAAAAAAGAAAAGAAGGAGCAGTAATGGGAGTAATTAAAATCAACGTAAACACAGAAACAGGAGAGGTGGAGACAGCCTTGAAGGGGGTCTCAATCTCAGATGTTACCGTAGCCCTCGCAAGTATTCTTGCTAATATCCCCGAAATCGCTGAACGGGCAGATGCCAGCGAACTGTTTGCACTGATGCAGAAAATTTTTGAAGAAATGGTTGAGGATTTGAAAAATCCTACAAACTCAGATGACGACATTACGGACATTATGTAAGGAGTGCCTAATGAATGCAAAAAAAATTATCGCAAGAACAGGTGGGCAGTTTTTCACAGTAACTTTTGAAAAAAAAGATGGCTCGACTCGTGTTCTCAATGGACGTATCGCAGTAAAAAGCCACCTTCACGGGGGGAAACGGACGACTGACCCCTCAAAGTATGCAATAGTGTATGACGTGCATAAAAAAGGCTACCGTTCAGTAGCTTATGACAAAATCAAACAAATCAAGGCGGGTGGAAAGCTGTATAAAAAGTGAAGGTAGTAAACCTAACACCGCATAGCGTTACTGAGGTCATCTCTAATACAACTTTCCCGCCAAGTGGAAAAGTAACCCGAGTGGATACTACACAAAAAGTTGTTAAAGAGATTTCTCTCGATGGGGCAGACCGACCTATAACAGTTTACAAGACTATTTACGGAGCAGTGCAAAATTTGCCTAAACCCGAAAAAGACACCTTGTTTATTGTTTCTGCGCCCGTTTTGAACGCTCTTTTGGAAAAAGGAATACACAGACCTGACATTGTAGCCCCCCATAAAATTATGCGGGACAGCGGTGGCACTCCACGAGGGTGTAATGGTTTTAGACTCAATGGCTGAGTTCGGAAATCCGAACTTTCATACAAACAACAATAACAAAGGACAAAATATGGCAAAATACGTAAACACACAAAAAACTTTTAAAATGGCTGACCAATTTCGTGACGGTCTTCCAACAACTGACCCAAGAGTAGGGCTCGCCCCAGCAGACATTGTTAATGCCAACCCATCATTGTTTGAAACCCTTGAAAATGGGAATAAAGACGTACAAGAGGGTTTGCAAGTAGTTGTCCTCGGACTTAATCTGTTTATTGCGGCTAACGAAGGTAAATCCTCTGATTTTTCTGATGCTCGCCGCATTCAACATAAAATTGCGGAACACGGAGTCAAAGTATCTGAAAACGACACTTTTGATGAAAAGTACAAACACAAAACAACGGTTGCTCTTATTGTAATGTCTTTGGTACTCACTCCTGACAGTGTTCGTGAAGCATTTATCAAAGAAATGCCAAAACTCCCTATTGATATTGAACAAATTGGGGAAAAAATTGTGGAACACGCAAAAACACAAAAAGATGAAACTTCCCCCCAAGAGTCAGAAGAGGAGACTTCGGCAAAATCTTTGACAAAAACTCAAATGGAACAAGTTGCAGAACACCTGAAACAAATTGGACACTTGAGTGATGATGGTGCAAAAACATTTATGCGACTGAATATTACTATCGACTCTGAGGGGGTAGTGCGTGTTGATGATATGGACTACGATGAAGCTACTGAAACCGCCGTTAAAGTTTTGAAAGCTGTCGCCGACAGCGGGAAAGTCCTAAATGAAGCGGCGCAAAAAACTGTTGAGGATATTCAAGCAATTTTTTATGTTGTGGAGCGCCTTTTTATCGGAAAACCCACAAGCAGTTCCACAGGAGCTAAAATTATTGGGGCTTCTGACAACCCCTCTTACGTTGATTGGCGTTTCACAGAAAGCGTTAATGGAGATGGGGTTAGAACACCCGCAATTAGTAAAAAAGGTCTCCTCAGTTTTATGGAAAAATCTGGGGAAGAGGGGTATATCCCGACACTTGAAGAAGCCTCATCAGCCGCAGGAATGTCATACTCTGTCATCAATGAGATAAAAGCTGATTATGCAAAAGTTGGTAAGGAGATTGTTCATACTATGGACAAAATTTATGACCACTTCTCGCAAGCTGCGAAAGAAGGGACGGATATGTATGCAAAGACCCTGCACGACAATAAGTACGCTGGTATGTTTAATACTTTTCTGGACATCGTCGATGCGTTGAATACTATGCAGAAAAAAGGGACAGTCCCCACCCCAATCAGTGAAGGGTTCGCAACAGATTTCGGCTCTTTGGTTGATTTGATGACAGCAGTGCTTACTTTTGGAATTGAAGAGGGTGTGGTCGAAAAACTTGTACCCGAAAATAAGTAAATTTTACTTTACTTAATGTGTCCGCTGAAATGCGGACTCCCCTAAAGTTCGGAAATCCGAACTACAAAAGTCACACGATGTGACTTTTGTAATAAAGAATAAATAACAAAGGACAAACATATGAAAGAAATCAAAAAGACATCAACAGAAAACGCAGCATCAGAAGTAGCAACAAAAGCAAAAGAAACAACAGACGTAGCAACAACACCTCTTATGGTAGCCACCGCAAAAACAAAATCAGGAGGCAAAGAGCTGGCATTCTTTTTTAGCCCTGTGGTAACTATCAACGAAAAGAATGAAGTTAAAGTTGAAGTAAAGTCTGCAATTCTTCACGAAAAAAACACAACAGCCCCTATCACAGCAGTTACCGAAAAATCGCTTATCGAGGCTATTGAAAGTACGTGTAAAGAGCTTGGTCAAGATGTTAAAGAGGTCACTATTACGCAATCTACCAAAGAATTTGAAGCACTTATCAAAATTCTGGAAAAAGATGACAAGTTTTACGAAGATGAGAGCGCCCTCAAAAACAGAATAGAAAAATATGTTTCACGGAGTAAGACTTTCAGTAGCAAAGCCCTGCATACTGCTGTAACAGGGGTGGCAACAGGAAAGAAAATCACAACAGAACTCGCAGCATTCTTTAAAGAGCAAGATTTTGTTGGTAAGGTTATCGCAGAACAAAAGGAAAACGAGAAAGAACGCCTGAAAAAAGTTCGGGGTGGTGCTGATGTAGAACTGTCAGAAGATGATGAAAAAGAGTTGAGTACCCTTCTGAAATCAGAGCTTGGTTTCAAAACAATGAAGTATATGTTCAAAAAACACCTGCTTATCGAGGGGGAAAAAGGTTCTGGTAAAACTTACACCATCTCTCGACTGGCACACCTGCTGTCACTGAACACTGTATTTACGGCGGGACACGAGTCAATGGAATCAATCGACCTTCTTGGGCATCTTATCCCAGCCTCTGATGGGTCTCTTATCTGGAAAGATGGTGCGCTTACACAAGCATTCCGTATGGCTCAAACAGTGCCGACTGTCCTGTTTTTCGACGAACTCCTGCGTGTTCCACAAAGAGAGTTGAATATTCTTGTAGGGGCTTTGTCTCCTAATGCCCAAAATATGTATGTACTTCGTACAGGACGGGTAATCGGTGTTACAGAAGAAGGTGTAGCAGTTGAGGAGACTATCGAAGTTCCTACCGACCGTTTGTGGGTAGTTGGGACTACTAACGTTGGTGCTGGTTATGGTGTCGATGATATTGAAGAAGCCCTTGCAGACCGCTTTCGTTTGGTGCGAAAAGACACGAGTGAAGAAGAGGCAGAAAGCATTCTCACCCAAAACGCAAAAACTGCAGGATTTACAGGAAAAAGTGTCAAGACACTTGTCAGTAAAATGATGAAATTCTTTGTTTTGATGAAAGAACTGCAAAAATCAGGTGACATCAACAAAATCATTAACCAGCGTCATATGTCAGAAGCGGTGCTTCTGTCAGAAGGTAAAATGGATATTGTTAAACAAAATCTTGCCGACCTTGTTCTGAACTGGATTGACCGTGACACGAACGGCTACCCTATGAAAGAGCAAAACAAAATTGTTATGAAAACCATTGCAAAAGTTTTCGGATAAGCTTGGGTATAGAGTTCGGAAATCCGAACTCACCTATACAAACTAAAGGAGTAAAAATATGGAAATATACGAAATAAATAACCTTGAGAAACTAATTAGTGAGGAAAGAGTGTTCTTCTCCGAGTATAAAAAAAGCACTCTTGACCCTCACCAAAAGTTTATAGGTTTTGGTACGAAGGATTTAGCCTTAATTCATACACTTGGTAAATACACCCAAGTATATGACAGAAAATATTGGAACCCCGACAAAACTTTGTGGGAGTTTTACAAAGAAAACGAAAAAGACTTGACTGAACTCTCCGAGGTTATTATGGACAATTTTGTTCACGGAACTGCGGTAAATACAATTATGCTGCAAACTGCTGGAGTATTTTTTAGAGGGGTTTCTCCTGATTTCGAGCAGTACTGTAAAAATAATGAAGAAATGCGAACCCTTGTAACGGATTTACGCAAAGACGACCCAAAATCGGAACCGCCAAAGCCTGTAGACCTCTTTAACCAATTAACTGCAAGACAATACAGTGTATCTCGTGGAACATCAGTTAGGGATTTAGCAGACCAAGGAAAAAAGGGGGTTAATCCCTTACTCATTCCTACTTCGCCTGAGATAAGTCGGCTTTTTCCTTTGAAAAAACACAACAACATAGGATTAACAGCTTTTGGAGGGTGGTTAAATAAGCTTGATTTACACACTTTTTCAGAGGTTGCCCCGATTTTTTTAACAACAGACCAGCACTTTGTGCCTTATTTATTTCCCGGTGATTATAAAGAAGTGAGCATAAACAACCCAGAACACAAAGTAAACACAAGGAGATTAACACGTATGCTGAATAGTTCGTACTATAAAGTAAACAAGTACGTAATAAGTACCATTTCAGAAAATCCTAATTTTGACCGAAGTTCTTGGTATACTTTATGCAGTACAATCGGAGGCGCTTTTAATCTCCCAGTGTTTGGTGAAGCTGTGTTGGGAAAATTCTATTTCAGAAAAACGGGGAATAAATACCCGATTACACTTGGGGTACGTGCTCCATTTTTATGGTTCAAACTTGAAGACCCCAGTGTTCGGAAATTCTGGACTAAACCCTGCAGTTTGGAAGATATTTTATAAGTTCGGATTTCCGAACTTTTCAGCAAAGGAGTAAACAATGCAAATGTATGTAGAAATGACAATGCGAGAGGTTAGAACCAGTTTTATAACAGCCTCAGAAGAAGAAACAAGAAATACTTTAATTAAGGTTTTTGGAGATAAAATGGATTTATTTTCAGGCTACACAAAGGTACGTCTTTATTTGGATAGACTGCCTACCAACCCAGATACAGTATTTGTATCAGGTGTTCAATTCATTAAGTAAATAAAAGGAGATAAAATGGCAAAATTTTTTGGAAAGAAAAAAAGTACAGCACAGACACAAGGGTATAAAGAGGCAGTAGGAGGTACAAGTCTGTATGACTACGACGATGATGATTATGACTCTTCTTTTGAAAGCAGTGATGAGTACATAACCGAGTACTACTATGATGCAGAGGCAAAAGAGTATAAACCTCGAGAAGTACCACGCAAAACAGCAAAAACTTCCTCTGCAACAAGTACAAGCCGATTTGGAGCTTTTGGTGAAGGATACACAAAATCAAAAAATTACAGTAAGAGTGGCAGTAAGTACGGCGGCAGTAGTTATGGTGGAAGTAGTTATGGTGGTAGTAGTTATGGTGGCAGTAGCTACTATGGCGGCAGTAGTTATGGTGGCAGTAAGTACGGCGGCAGTAGCTACTATGGCGGCAGTAGTTATGGTGGCAGTAAGTACGGCGGCAGTAAGTACGGGTACTCTTCTTACGGCTCAAGTTATTACGGAAGTCTTTGGGATTTGGGTAAAGAGTCTATTAACGAAACTCTTCGGTATACTTGGGTAGACCTTAAAATAGACCGAGCATACAATACTAAAAAATCTTACGAATTTTTCTCGGTAACTCCCGCAGAAGGAGAAACAAGTCTGGAAGCTATGGTAAGTAAATCAGAAACAACCAAGCAAGTTGCTAAAAAAGCTGCGGGGGCGGCAAGTGGTCTTTCCGAAGATGAAAAAGCAAAAATTCTGTTCAATATCAAAGAAAATATCATTGTAAGAGCAGGAACTGTAAAGTCGGAAACAATCGCTATAAACACCAGCATTATTGAAAAGCTTGCTATCACAGACCAAGAAAAATTTGTCGATAATTATGCAAAACGGGGGGTTGCGTCCTCAGTGTATACCGACTATGATATTAAAACTCTTACAGAAGAGGTTATTGGAGATATTAAAAAAGAAGTTTCAGGTTCTGTAGAAGCTTTGGAAAGCCTTTTGGAAAAAACCAAAGAAGCGGTTGTTATGAAAGTTTACTCTGCTGTGAGCGACTCGGACGACTACTCTTCAAGTGATGTAAATGGAGGTTACAAAAGTATTTTGGCGCATTTTGGTAGTGTGGAAGTCACAATAACCAACATTTTAAGCAGGCACAAAGAGGGAGGTTTTTCCACTGATGAGTTTGAAGAATTGGCGGGAATGCCTTTCACAGATTTTGAAAAAGAGGCTAAAGACCATCTTGAAAAACTTAACGAAAACCTTGAGAAAGAGAAATCGTACTTGGCTGCAATGTCTGTATTTGAGCAACTTCGAGTAGAGGATAAGTATTTTACAGAATACTACCCAGAAGACCGTGAACATATTGACGCTGCTTACGAAACAAAATACAAATCTTTGCCAGAGGATAACGTGTTTACCCACGCTATCAAAGATTATTATGGGCTTGCATCAACCCCATCTAAAATTTACAAAGATGTTTCTGAACTCAAGAACACACGTGAAGTGCTTGATTTTGTGTTTGATTTGATTAAGCACGAAGAAATCCCAGCTGGTAGTGTTGAGGCTGCTGTTAAAATTTTGGAAGACGCTGGTCTCAAAGATTTGGAGTACTATAAATTTGAAACTCTTGAGAACCAAGAAAATAAAAACAACAACAGAAATGTCAGTCCAGAAGGGCAAGGAACGAGTAAAGAAGGAAAGCCCGGGGGCTCGTGTGCCACTGGTAACACATCACGTGCTGAAAAAGCGGAAAAAGAGGGTAAAAAAGCAGAAAAAGATGGTAAAGCAGGTGGTATTGATTATGGGGAAGGAGTGGCAAAAGAAGACCGAGACTCTGATGAGTACCCTGAAACAGTAGACCACGCTATTGATAAAACTCTTATACCAAAAAATTGGGACGAAAGAACCCTCCAACACTACAAAGACAATGTATTTGGCAGGGGTGATGAGGAGTACCGAAAAAGTAAGCTCAAACACTTATACTCTAAAGTGATAAAACGGCAGGCAGAGGCGCTCAAAAAAGCTTTCCAACTTCCGAAACGAGCCAAAAATCGTAGCCACACTGCTGCAAAATCTTTGAATATTCGGGGACTTGCGTTATATCGAACAATCCCTACTATGCCCCTTTTTAGAAAAGAAGGTAGAGACAAGCCAAGACCTTTTAAGGTAAACTTTATCTATGATTGTTCAGGGTCAATGAGTGGTAAACCAAATGATAGTGGTATTCAAACACTGCTGGTTTTTAACCAACTCGCAAAAGACAAAGCGATTGATGGCACTGTGTTGTTCAGTCTGCCTTACAAAGGATTTTTGCCTATTAAATTGCCAGTAGATGATACTTTATTGGCAGGCATTACTACAAGAAACGGGTCTGAAGGGATTGATGAAACTCTCAAAGCAAATGAAAGTCTTATCAGAAAGGCTGACGTAAATATTTGTCTGACTGACGGGCAAATAACAGATAGCCCAGTAGATGTAGCTTACTGGAGACGGCACAAAGTAGAAATTTTGGGAATTTATGTTGGAGACCCCAGAGGAGCTAAGCATAATCTTGAACGCTACTTTGCTTATGGTATTGCAAGGTATACTGTGCAAGAAGTTATTGATGAACTGGCAAATAAGATTAAACTTGTGCGTAAAAAAGCGCACCGCCACGGGTAAAGTTCGGATTTCCGAACTCCCCAAAAAGTCACACAATGTGACTTTCTAAAAACTAAACAAGGAGATAAAAATGATACCAACAGAATACCTAAAAACGTTTTCAGCAGAAGTTGGGGCAGTTGTGCAAAAATTTCTTGATGAAAATTTTTCAGCAGTGAAGATATTTGCCACGGAAGTGACAAGACAAGGGAGTAAATATAGGAGGGTAACTTACCCAGACACAACTGAAGATTTTTACAAAGAATTTTATGCAATTTTGTATACCACCCTCTTAAATGAACAGGATAGAACCCTAACTGCTGACGAAATTATTTTGGAAATGTTTAATTATTCTATGTCTTGGTCGAACTCATACCAAGATATAGACTGGTCAGAAGTGGACACTGCTTGGCGTAAATTTGTGGAAAGTAACGAAAACATTTCTGAGAAAACTATCTTAAAAAACATAATGGAGTATGCCGACACTATATCTGAGGTGCTGTAAGCCAACCAAACAGTTCGGAAATCCGAACTTTAAATAATTCACAACAAAAGGAATACAATGAAAAAAACATCAACAACAAAAATGGTACTTCAAATGATTGGAATAAAAAATGCGGAATTATACTTAACTTTTCTGGGAATTGTTTTTTCTATGCTTGTCGTTGCTACTACATCTACACAAGAAGTGCCAAGTCTCACAGTAGTACAAACTGTTAGTTCTTCGTCGTTTGTAGTGGTTTTTATGGTTATTGTATTGGTAATATCAAACATTACTAATACAACCCCTTGGGAAAAAGAAATAAAATCTGCTATTGACCGTCAAAAAGAGATTAGTGAAGCTGTTATAGCCCAAAGTCTGCAGGGGTCTTTAACAAAAACTCAAGACTTAGTAGAAATGGCAGCCGAACATTATGTAACAGTAGTAGAAAAATTCTCAAAAATATACACAAAAGCTACTATAAATACACTTATTGGAATTATACTTTTTATAGTTTCTCAAATACTTTCTTGTTTTGAGAGTTTTTCCTCTTCACTTGTGTTATTTTATGTTATGCCCCTTAGTATTTTTTATATAGCGCTTTCAGAAAGTGTGCGGGTAAGTGCAAAACAAGCACGTGAAGAGTTCCAAAAAACAAGTGATACGATTGCTAAGGTTAGTGGGGACATTGCCATTATTATGGTTGATACTGCTAAAAGCCTTGTAAAATAAAGGAGGCAGTAATGGATAAAATTTTACTGAGGTATTCTAACTTACCCCAAAATCTTGCTAAGGATTTTGAGGCTATAGCTTTAGATGACGAGGACACAACGCAGTACCCAGAAGAATATCCTGCGTACCTTAATGAAAAACTGTTCGGTGCCACTGCCGCTAATTATGTAAAACGTTTCGGGGCTGCCGACGTATTCGGCATAGATTTTTCAAACTATTACCTAAGTGCTATGGCAGATAGAAGCTCTGCTTCCTCTTTTCAGAAAAAAGGTAAAGTATGCTTTATTTATAATGTAGGAAAAGAGCCTGTGGAAAATAAAAACTTAGCAAGTTCTCTGTTGCAATACCTTGTTACTCAACTTATTGACAAGGGTATTGCGGTTATTATAGTTTCCGAGGAACTTTCAGGAAGTATCCAAAGAACTTATGGAATTGATATAAAAGGACGGGTACGATGACATACACAAGAATAAAAATGTTGGTAAAAAACAAAAAAGAATTTGAAGTACTGCTTGATGGCGTGATATACAAAGGTCTTAATGAAGGTGATACGTACAATGTATATAAAGGAAAAGGGCTGCTTATTTCGTACGATGGAAAACGTATCCACGAATTTCAACCCCCTAAAACAATGTTTGAACAAAATGTTTCTGATGCGTTTAGTTCAGTACTAATGTCAGAGGGAGAATAGTTCGGATTTCCGAACTATTATTTTAGCAATGAAAAGGAGAAAAAATGCAACTAAGAGAGATACCTTTAGAAGTCTTTGTAGATGTTTACAAACCCCTCACAAACCCTGTGGAGGGAAAGGGATTTGTTTACGAAATGTACGGAGAAGACTTTGAAACAATTAGAAAGGCTTTTCAAGAAAATCGAAAAAAAGTGTGGTCTTTAATAGACGGTGGTGTGTATGGAGATTTTATTGTAAACGGTTTACAACAATTACAGCACCGCAAGGGTGTGATTATAACAGAACTTACTGACGACACAGCAGAGTACTTAAAAATTATCCCACCAAGAGGAGGAAACAATGTATGACTATAAAGCACCAAGAGAGAGATGTAGAGAAGATGCAATAGCTGATGCACTTGATATTGCACACGAGTACAGAATGAGAAATGACCCTGATTATTTTTGGGAAGAAGAGGCAGATTTAATTAATGAAATCAAGGACGCATTGACTGTTTATAAGAAAAAATGTGAACAGTACGACTATGATTTTGAAGAAGAAGTTAAGTTAATTTTAGATATGATTGACTAACACATAGGAGGTAACTATGATTACACTTGGAAAATATGGATTTGAACGTTTAGACGATAGAAATATTGGTCTTGGTATTATTGATAAAAAAACAGGAGAACTTAAACCAAATACGCTAACTTATCACGGGAGTATTCCTGCGGTGCTTAGAGCGGCAAGAGAACGTATTTTGCAGGACAAGGCATTTTATGGAACAGAAGGTAAGAATATTCCTTTTGAAAAGTTTATGGAAAAACTGGCAAAATCGTGTCACGAGTTTGACAAAATGATTCACGGTCTTGATTATGGGTCTTTGGAAATCCCAGAACCCCTCAAACAAGCAGCAGCAAGAGAAGATGCCAAACCTGTAAGAAAACGAGGACGACCTCCCAAAAATGGGGGTAAAAAATGAACCGTTTAACAAATGGTAATAAAAAAGTAAAGGCTTGGCTTTTTAGTCTGCCCCCAATAAGTTCTTGCCTAAACTCTAAACAGTGTGCTAAAAAATGCTACGCTACAAAAGCCTACAGAATGTACCCAACAGCTCGGGCGTTGTGGGATATGAATTTTGAAGATGCCTTGTATGATTTGCCAAAACTTGAAAAAGATTTGGAAACACAACTTACAGGTATTGTAAAAAAATCGAAAAATCCTGTAGTACGTATTCATCAATCTGGGGATTTTATTTCTGCAGATTACATTAAAATGTGGACACGCCTTGCTGATAAATTTAAAACAGTTGTTTTTTATGGGTACACAAAAGTTGATAAGATTTTTGAGGAGGAAATTAAAGAACTTGACGCACTCCCAAATGTAAATATTATACCTTCTTTTCTTAAAGGAGGACACTTAAATTTTGGTAGTAGGTCATACGTACTTAATATGTACCTTAGTAAAGATGCTTTTATATGCCCAGCTACTTATTACACAGACAGAACTACACGTTGCGGGGTAGAATGCGATTATTGCTTTACACAAAAAAATGTGGTTTTTGTGGAGCATTAAAAGAGTTCGGATTTCCGAACTTCTTACTTAAAAGGGGGTGAAAATGGAAGAAAAAAAATTAACTCCAAAAGAAGCTGCGAGCTGTTTACACACTTTTTTTAGAGACTACAAGGAATTTAACGCTGGAGAGTTAGGCAGGTTTTTCTTTAAATATTTAGTACTAAATACAAAAAATAAGGAGATAAAAGAGTTTATTACAAATAGCACTGACAAAGGGTACTCAGTAGAACTTATTGAAAATATCATAAAAAACACACGTTTTGAAGTTACACCAAAAGTTATTGAAACGTACTTTCTTTGGCGAAACACAGAAGAAGGAAAAGATTTTTGGTTTAAAGTATCTACAGAATGGAAAAAATACTACAAAAAAATTTTAGAAAACCCTTCTATAATCTATATAACCTGTGATATAGAGGAAGTGTTATGAAACAAAGTAACCCAAAAGAAATTGTTAATGAGTTTTTAGATTTTTTGGATAATTTTAGCCCTTCCTTGTTACCCGCTTATACATTGAATCTAATGGGTACTGGAGTCACCTCGATACTAGAATTAGATTCCTCAGAATCTAATAAAGATGTGTGTAAACTTGTGCTATTATCCTCTAATTGGTATACTAAAATGCCTCAATTAATACTAAATCGCAGTTTTAATTGGGAATACACAGAGGAAGGAAAAGATTTTTGGTTAGCAATAAACAACAAATGGAGAGAGCTCTTAAAAGCCAAAGAGACGGGTGCATATAAAGACATAGAAGAAGTTCTATAAAACAAATAAAGACATAAGGAGATTATATGAAATATTTATCTTGGAAAAACCTTATACCATTTTATGACTACACTATTGATGATACAATAGAAAATAGTGATTTTACAGCCATAAGTGGTTTTATTATATGGGTGTTAGGCGCATTGTTTGTCGGCTTTGCCGCTTTAATTTTTGTTGCATTTAATGTGTCAGTGTTTCAAATAAGATTTATGATAGTTTTGCTTATATTTATTTATGTGCTAAACTACAATATCAGAAAAGAAATCATAACAAAGAAGGAGAACAAATGAAAAAAGTAATTCTGGTTACAGGGGAAAAATACTCAGGTAAAACAACACTATCAAAACAACTTGCAGAAAAACTTGATGGAAGTGTGTACTTCACAAATTTTGCAGACCCTATCAAAGAGATTGTAACAGCGGTTACAAATCTTACAGCGGAAGATATTGAAACTTTGAAAGAACACGAAGGAATTGTGCTATTTGGTGGCAAAACAATGCGCCAATATTTACAACATTTGGGTGATATAATGCGTAAATTGTTTGGCAAAGATATTTTCTCAAAAAAAGCGGTGGAGCGGATAAAAGAACAATCAGTGGATTACGCCATTATTGGGGACTTACGTTATAAACTTGAACAGGACTACATTACTGATGCTTTTGGAAAATATAATGTAATTGTTGTGAAAGTGCAAAGAGGTAAGCCCACAACATCTATCAAAGATGAACACTCATCAGAAAATGATTTTAAGAATTTGACACCCGACTATGTACTAAACAATACAGGGTCATTAGAAGAATTTGAAAATACAGCAAATACACTGTGTAAGGAAATAAACAATGCAACCTAATATTAAAAGAAGAGTTGTGGCAAAAGGCATTCACAGGAAAAAACACAAAACTGTGGAGGATATTGCACAAGAAAAAGGTATTTCAGTTGCTGAGTGTAAGCTTATTTTAGGCAGGTACACAAAGAAACCAGATTTATGGGAAATATTTAAAACAGACCTGAAATGGTTTGCCGCAAGTGAGGGTGTTTCTCCTTACTCTGCTGAGATGCTTATAAAACGTCTCTCAAAAAAAGAAGTAACTTTAGAAACTTTACGAGAATTTAAGAGACTTCTGATAGACTACAAAAAAGAAGTTGATGATATAATCGGAGAACGCCTTACTAAGGTCTCTGAAAATTTTGCATAACCAATATTCTGGAGGTGTAATATGATAACAAAGGAACAGCTTAATTTTGTAGAACACCCTATTTTAGAGGGTGCGTATGATAGGGCTGAGGTAAAGCTTGGTAATAAGTATGAAGTGTCTATTTTAAAAAGTAAACAAGCAAAAACCCCTCTTTATGAGTTGGGAATTATAGACAAAAGAAAAAGAGGCGCTCCGATAGAGATTGTACCCGCTAATACTTTGAACGAAGTACTGGCAATTATTAGAGATTTTGAAGAGCGAGAATGAAAGTTCGGATTTCCGAACTTTCTTAACATTAAGGAGAAAGAATGAAAACAAAAAAGAACAAAAAATTTAGAGAAGAGTTTGAAAGAAGTTTTGGTATTTTTGATGAAGCACTGAGTATGAGCAGTAGTATGGGCAACCCTTTGGTGATTGATTATCATACGATGCCCCCTTTCGTAGACGTTAGCACCAGTAATGATTATGGTTTAAAAGTTGGAGATAGTGTATGGATAGACTCTATCTTTGATACGAAAGACCCAGAAGGGAAATCACACCCTGAATGGTTGCGAGAAAAACAAGTAATAGAAAGTATTGAATACATTCCACTAAATGGTGATGAGTATACTTTGATGATTTCTATCGTAGGAATACCATTCATCTTTTCCCCAGAGGATTTACGAAAATGAAAAGTATTCCAGAAAATTTTGTTAAAGTGGATTCTGAATTGCTACTGTTAGACCAGTATAGTAAAGACCATTATATATACAGAGTTACCTTCGTATCAAACGATTTTGACTTACGTAAAAATAAAGGGTACCTTACACTTTTTGGAACTCACGTAATTAAGTCAAAAGTTCCCGCAAATACTAATAATGCAGAAAAAATTAGAGAAGCTTTGGAACAAATTGCGTTAAAAGAGGCGTCGGTGTATAAAACATTGACTATGAATGCTGTAGACTACAATCACAAAAAAGGCAAAACCCTTTTTATTCTTGACGTTAATAGCCAATTAGGAATTTCTGAGGTTTTGTGAAAGGGGTGTTTTATGGAAAATAGTTTAGTAAGCATATTAATTTATATGTGGGGTGCGGGTATAGTCCTAAATATTTTACTTGCATTTTGGTATAATAAAAATAGCACAAAACCTGACACAGTAATTAGGTATACTATTGCGAGTTTGGCTGGAGTGTTGTTTCCGATACTTTCTACAAATGTGTATGCAAACTTGATAGCGAATCAAATAGTAATACCGTGGCAGGAAAAGCAAATAAAAAAGTTAGAACGTTATTATTACTTTAAAGTAATAATCTTATCTTTTCGTTATATTTTCTACAATACAGTTACTATCGGGGAAATCAATGCACTTAAGAAACAACGTGCTGAAGAAAAAAAGAAAGAAAAAGAAGATAAAGTTAAAACCCAAATAGAGGAGGTGTTATGAGTATTGTTGTTACTATTAGTACACTTTTATTCCTTTTTTTGGTGTTAATGGAGATAAGCCTACTAAATATGTCGCTAATAGAAATCCTTGGTATTCCTGATACGTCAAAAACCCCTACCATAAAAGTCTCTATTCTTAACATTATTTTTTCTTTTGCTGTGGGGATAGCATTGCTCTTATTCGTCTCTTTAGTTGCTTTAGTAGAACTTCTTACAAAAACTCGCCATATATTTAGAATAACTTCAGAAAATGTTGTTATTTCTTTTATGCGTAACGAGCTAACGGTAAAGCTGCCTAAAACTTTTTTCTTTTAAGAGGGGGTAGAAATCTAAACCCCCTCAAACATATTATCCACAAATTCTACAAACTTACTTCTATAAATTGAATCCAATTCCACATAACTAATAAATTCAGTAGTTCCAACATAATCGTGAATTACCCGAAATCCCTCATTACTCCTGTTAGCTCCATAAGCTTGTGCAGGGTCTCCTGCAAGTATTACCTTACCTCCCTCTCCAACTCTTGATAGAACCTGCTTCAACATTTCTTTAGATAATAGTTGATACTCATCAACTAACAATGCCTCATCAGCTTTCAAACTCAATCCTTGAATAGACTCAAGAGAGACAAACTCAAAATATTTTTCAAAAATTATCTGCCAATCTTCTTCACCAAACAAGAAACGCAAATTAGAAATTATTCCAGCACTCCACTGCTCAGATTTTTCCGCTATTGACCCCGGCAAGTAACCCATTTTTAAACTGTTATCAACAGGAATTGGCGCTCGTGTGTAGTAAATTTTACTATACTTTTTATACCTGCGGTCAGTCGTAGAAGTCCTAATCAATAATCCAACAATAGCGGATAAAGTTTTAGAAGACCCTACACGCCCCTCTAAAACTGTTAAGGGAACATCTGACATACACGCATTCCAAGCCACCATTTGCACACTATCAAGAGGGTAAATTTTAATACCAGAAGCCTCGATTATTTTTTTTGATTGAGAAATTCTGATAACTTTTCCATTTTCTTCCTTCCAAATATCCTCTTTCCCCCCAACTCTCTTAACAATTATGTACTCATTTGGTCGCAAAGCTTCTAAGCTAAATACGTGTTTTGCTTCTTCTGTTGGCAACTCCTTTAAAGGGACGTATGATTTTTCATAGGTAACGTTCCCCTCAATTTGTTGAAATCCTGTGTACCCTTCAACTTTACTTTTATTTTCATCTTCAATTACTTTCACGCTTCTCGCAAAAGCTATTGCCCTTGCTCCTATATCCTGAGTGATTAGTGGAAGTTTTTTAGTCTTAGCTGCTTTTACAATTCTTTCATCATTTGTTTGGTAGTCTGTAGGAATATTTGAGATTTCAACAACCCCTTCTTTAAGTTGTTGGTAAATAATTTTTATAGCCCTACGCACAGCAAACGATAAATCCTTATTCTTTTTTAGTCCATCAAGTTCGGAAAGAACTGTGTACGGGATTACAAATTCTTTGTTAGGTGTTAAAAGAATTTCTGGAGTATCTATTAGTACGTTAGTATCAACTACGGATTTCTTTGGGATTTGCATTAATTTCCTTTGACATTATATTTTAATATATGATACAATTTTACCAAAAAACTGGTTAGCTTTAGACATTATCATTAGCAATATTTAATATCTAGTTAAGGTACTTTGAGTATAATACCTATAAATTAAATACTAAAGGTTGTTATATGATTACTATAAAAGCTGAACTTGGCTCTATGATTACCTTGTCTGCGGACTCTTTATCAAAATTGAGAATAAATCCTACAGATACTTTGTATGTACCCGCAGCCACTATTCGTTATTTTTACTCCTATGAAACTAAAAACGGAGATTACAAATCTTCTTCAAATTTAATTATGCACGATGGAGACGCCAGTATCCTACAACTCCCCAGAAATATCACAAAGCTAAAAGAAGTTATAAATACTATACAAAAAGACCCGTACAGTTTAGGCAAATCCCTGACAACTTCTAAAATTAACTTTGAGTTTGTAGACACACGTGTAGAAAATCCTTTAAAAAATGCTATTGAGTTAAAAGAAGGGTTCTTACTAAAAACCTATCAAAAAACGCCTGTGGAAGATGCAATCAATTATCTAAAAACAGGTGCAGAAAACTCAACAATTTTACAAGCACCCCCTGGATTTGGCAAAACTTTTATTTTACCAAAAATCCTAAAAGAGGTTGGGCAACGAACTTTAATCCTTGTAGACAGGACTGACCTTGTGTCTCAAATGCACGATGAATTGACAAGTAATATTGAAGGGCTTGAAGTAAATGTATTAAGCAAAAAAAATATGACACTAAAAGAAATTAACGTGACTACTTTTCAATTTCTTATGGCTAATCCAGATTTTGTTAGTAGTATCCGAAAAGAGATTGGTTTTATTATTGTTGATGAATGCCACTCAACGCCAGCAGATAAATTCTTAGCAACAATAACAAGGTTCCCAGCCAAATATCGTTTGGGGCTTTCGGCAACCCCTACAAGGTCTGATGGACTAACAGAAGTATTGTCTGATGTTTTTTCCGACAACAAAGTAATTGCGGAAAACCCTGATAATCTAAAAGTGCAAATGGTGTTTGTAAAAACTGGCATAACCTTTCGGCTAAAAAATATGACTAAGTACGCAGAGGAGTACACAAAATTTATAACTCAGCCCAAAGTTGCTATTCAAGTATTAACAGTACTTGAAAGTTTATTGAAGAAAAAAAGAGCAATTTATCTATACGCAGATAAAGAAAAATCTCAGCAATTTTACGCAACTGAGTTAACTAATAAAGGGTATAATGTCGAAGTTATAAATGGCAAAACCCCTAAAGACACTAGGAAAAAAATTCTAAATGACTTTAGAAAGGGTAAGGTAGACTTCCTAATTTCTGGCGTTATCCTTCAAAAAGGTATATCACTTCATAATCTAGACACAATAGTAAATATCTCAAGCCACACAAAAGAAGGTTTTGAGCAAACTATTGGTAGATTGCGGAGACACGATGAAAATAAAAAACCCCCTCTTTTTATTGATTTTATTTATGGTGGAAACCTCAGAAAACAAGCAAGCATTAGAACACAAACTGCACACAAACTAAGAAAGGAGCATAACGATAAAGTGATTAACATTACATACCCAGAACTAGAATTTAAACTAACAAAAGGAGATAAATAATGAGACAAGTTATAAACAGAGATGGTGTATCTGAGGACTTTGATATTGAAAAAGTAAAACGAATGATACAACGAGGCACAGCGGGATTAGATGTAAATCCCTTAGAACTAGAATCAAAAATTAGTGTAGCTTTTACTGATGGAGTTACCACCAAGCATATTCACGATTCTATGATTATTACGTGTACTCATATGGTTACGCCCCAAGCCCCAGATTGGCGATATGTAGCAGGCAGATTTTTTGTTATGGGGACTATAAAAGAAATGATGCGTAAACGAGGCTACTCTTATGACTTACAAAAAACTATTACTGAAAATATTAGTAAGGGTATTTACACACCCCTATTAACAAAAGAATACACTGATAGAGAAATTGAGTACTTAGGGAATTGTCTTGATTTTAGCTATGATGATAACTACGATTACGCAGGTGCAAAAGCCTTGTGCGACAGATACCTACTACCTAATGAGCTGCCTCAAGAAATGTATATGGTTATTGCAATGATGTTGGCTACACAAATGCCAGAAGAAGAGGGTATAACAAAAATTGGGAGAGTTGTTTCAATCTACAAAGCTATTGCTTCTGGTAAGATTTCCTTAGCAACCCCTATCTTACTAAATCTACGCAGACCTGACGCAAATCTTGCAAGTTGTTTTATATTACAGGCGCCTGACAATTTGGAGGGAATTTACGACAATGTTAAAAACGTTGCCCTAATTTCTAAAAATGCTGGAGGGGTTGGTTTTAACCTTGACAAGATACGCTCTGGTGGTAGTTGGATTAAAAACACACTAGGACTGGCGGGAGGCGTTATTCCTCTGGTTAAGGTGCTTAATGACACGGCTCTTTATGTAGACCAAGAAGGAAAACGTAAAGGTTCTGTTACCCCTTCACTAGGAGTTTGGCATCTTGATATGATGAATTTTCTGGAAATCCAGACGGAAGCTGGAGACACTAGATTTAAAAGTTTTGATGTATTCCCTCAGGTAATTATTCCAGATATTTTTATGGAACGTTTGGATAGTAAGGAAGCCACGTGGACATTTTTCGACCCCTATGAAATTAGAAAAAAATATGGTAAAGAGATTGCCGATTTGTATGGTGATGAATTTACAGAGTTTTACACATTTTTGGAAAAAGAAGTAAAAGCAGGAAGAATCACTTTACATAAAACAGTACGGGCAAGAGATGTGTTTAAGGCAATATGGGAAGCTTGGAACGTAAAAGGAATGCCTTACATTACCTTTAAAGATACCATTAACAATAATAACCCTAATGCTGGTGAAGGTGTAATCTACGCCGCAAACTTGTGTCAAGAAAGTTTTAGCAACTTTAACACAAATATGAGCCATACGTGTAACCTTTGTAGTTTAGTAATTCCTAAGATAGAAGCAGCTGACTTGCCTTATTATATAGACTTGGCAACATTAATGCTTAATGCTACTATTGAGTTGGCTTCACCACCTATCCCAAGCTCTGCATACCATAATGACTATTACAAAACAATAGGTTTAGGAGTCTTAGGTATGCACGACTGGCTAGCTTATAATATGCTTAGTTACGAAACAGAAGAGGGGGTAAAAAGAGCGGGAGAGTTGATGGAAGATATTGCATTTTACGCAATCGCATCATCTGTTAAGATGGCTATGTTAAAAGGTAAAGCCCCCGCTTTTGATAAGAGTACTTGGGCAAAAGGAAAAATTCTTGGGAGAGATTTAGACTTTATCTTGGAAAATTCTTATACCCCTGAAAGATGGGTAGCCCTTGCAGAGGCCATTAAACTGTACGGTATGTATAATACACAGCTACTTGCAATTGCACCTAATAGCTCAACAGCATTACTGCAAGGAGTGACCCCTAGTATACTTCCAACGTGGGATACTATGTACGTTGAAGCCACACAACTTGGGACAGTAGTACAACTGCCGTATTATATTAAAGAACGTCCTCTTGGGTACAAGGCATACAGGTATCACGACCATTTCAAAATGAATACATTTGTTGCAGAACTGCAAAAATGGGTAGATGCTGGTATTTCTTATGATATTCCTTTTGATAAAAATGACAAAGAAAAATCCAGCCTCCCTTATATGCACAAAGTCTACAAAGATGCGTGGGAAAAAGGCATAAAAACTATCTACTACATTCGATGGATTACAGAGGGTTTATCTGAAAAACCAGAAGACTCTTGTATTTCCTGCGCTGGGTAAAAGTTCGGATTTCCGAACTTTGCCTTAACCCTAAATTATAAGGAGAAAACAATGACCACAAACGAAGCAAAAGATACTATGTATTCCCTACTTGATAGTAATGTTCTACTACTGAACGCCTTAAAGTTGGTGAATAAACTTCAAGATGTACCACGAACAGAGTACAACAATAAAATATCAGGAATGATAAATGAACAAATAGCACAAGCTGTGGATTTACTCGAAAAATCCTCAATCCTAGTAAAAGGAGATTCTAATGAAGACTAAACAGTTATTTAACCCTGAAGCTTCGGAGCATATTAAAGTAATTGGAGGAGACACAACAAATCTGTTGTACCTAAATAATGCTAATTACCCTTGGGCTGTAAATATCTACAAGGCTATGAGGGCTAATTTTTGGACACCTGATTTGATTGATTTAACAAAAGATAGACTAACTTACGAAAAACGTTTAACAGAAAATGAGCAAGAAGCTTATGATGGCGTCTTATCATTTTTAATTTTTTTGGACAGCCTACAAACAAATAACCTTGCAAGTATTGGTAAATACATAACAGCCCCTGAAATTGTATTAGCGTTGTCTGAGCAGACCTCACAAGAAAGTTTGCATAGCTTCTCATACCAGACTGTTTTAGAAACTGCGGTACCCCCAGATAAGGTGGATAGTATTTACTACTTCTGGAAAAAAGATAAAGTACTGCTCAGTAGAATTACGACGATTGCTAAAGTTTACCAAGATTTTCAGGACAACCCTAATAATAAAACATTTGTAAGAATGTTGATAGCAGACCTACTTCTCGAAGGTCTTTATTTTTATAATGGTTTTGCTTTTTTCTATTCACTAGCTTCGAGAGGATTAATGGTAGGGTCTGCTGATATGATTCGTCGCATTCACACAGATGAATTGACCCATGTTGTGTTGTTCGCAGGAATTATTAAATCCCTATATAATGAAGTACCAGAACTTCGTGATACTATAAAAGAAGCTGTGTACGAACTGACAGAACAAGCCGTTGAAGCAGAAACAGAATGGAGTAACCATATCTTAGGAAACCGAATCCTTGGCTTCAATCCAGATGCTATTGCAGAGTACACAAAGTACCTTGCGAATAAAAATATCTTTAGTAAGTTAGGATTTACAAGCCCATATGAAAATGCGACAAACCCTTTTGCTCACCTTGATAGAATCGCCGCTGTTGAGGATACAGGAACAAATAGAGGAAACTTTTTTGAAAGTAGTTCAAATAACTATCAACAAAGCTCAAACACAGGGGACGAGGATTGGTAATCCTTGCCCATAAATGTGGTATACTTATTTAATAAAACAACACAAAGGATATAGATGAGAAAACAACATAACCAAACCCAAGTAACTCCTGTCATAGAATCAGAAGTTCCAGTAGTCCCTATCAAAAAACAGGTATTCTTTAATGAGAATGGTCCGTATAATCACATTACTATCTACTTACTAGAAGAAATGGAGGCAACACCATTATATGTTGACGCAATTGATGTTATTGAAAATGCTACCCCCCTAGACACAATTAAACTACATATCACCTGTTATGGGGGTTATTTAGATACCGCAAAAACAATACGCACAGCAATTAAGCAAACAAAAGCCAAAGTAGTTGTATATGTCCCTTCTGTAGCAATGTCAGCGGCTACTATGTTTTTTGATATAGCAGATGAGGTTTACTTAGGAAAAGATGCAAGTATTATGATTCATGAATATTCAGCAGGATTGTCAGGAAAAGGACAAGAGCTTCGAGCACAGCAAGAGTTCTATCAACGTAACTTTAAAGAGTTTACAGATGATGTTTATAAACCTTTCCTTACAGAGGAAGAATTGGAAAAAATCCACAACGGTGATGATAAGTACTTGACAGGCGCCGAACTAGCGGAAAGACTCCAGAATGCTGGAAAATTTGCAGAAGTAGTTTAGTAATGGATGAGACTTTAAAAAAACTAGCCAGATACCCAGAGGGGACTTTTCAACTCCCTAAGGGGCTCTCGTCATCAATGCCTCTTGAAGAGGCGGCAAGAGTTTTTAATACAGCTATTACCTCTCTTGGGGAAGACCTTGCAATATCACAAATAAAAAACATATTAGAAGAAATGTCAAAAGCAGATGCACTTGTACTAATAAATGCGTTAGAGTGTAAAAGCTTTCCTAAATATACTCCAAAATTTGATGGATTGCCCATCGTTACTTCAAATAAAATGCCACCTGCTGAGACATACCCAATACTTTGTTTTAAAAGACCTAAGGAGGTCTTACCAATACTTTTTAAAGACATTGGAGGACGTGTTCAAGTCTACTCCACAAAAGGTGACATACTAAACTTTCCTAATATTAGCAAAAACCTACTAACAATCAGTCACGGTATGTGTGGATTTGGTTATATTAAAGTTAGTGAGCCTTACAAATTTTTGGCAAAAAAACTAAAAGATCAATCAATTGGGCAAGAGTTAGTACTAACTGTTCAGTATGTGTTTATGCACACATCCTCTGTATTAAATGATTGTTTAGTATTAGACGCTTTAAGACTTAATGCTGAATATGCGAAAGGATATGATTACCTAGATTTTGAAGCACCAATACTAACAAAAACACCAAAAGAATATGAGCATTTTCAAAAACTTCAAAAAAATTCTTTAAAATTCAGCGCCCCTGCAAATGAAAAAATTGATGAAAATGATGATTTGCTCTTGTATGAACTAACACACAATTACGTAGCAACACTACAAGTTTCTGACGGGGCTTTGCATTATCGAGGATTTAACACCCCCACTAATGTAGTTACTTTAAGTGAGATTAAAGGTTTACCTGATAATATTACAGATATGTATTTAGTTGATGTTTATTACAAATCAATAGACATCTATGGTGATGGGATACTCCATCTAAATGACGTAGTTTTTATCCAAGAAAATAAGGAGGAAAAACCAGCCGACAACTACGAACAACTTATCAAAAAATAATCCTTGTACACCGTGAGGACGGTTCATAAGGCACAAAGGAGATTATTAAATGCAATTAATAACAACACCCACCCACAGTCAGCTCTTAATCCTAGGAGCTGAGTCCCTCTTCAATAAAACTAATATGAGTAAAATCATTAGGTATGTTGAACCCACAAAATCCGCCTCCCCCACAATAGCTTCTATCTTTTTACCTGCAAAAGGTAAAATTAAACGTACAGAATTTGACAAAGAATCGGAAGAAATTATAAATTATTGTGAAACTTTTGGTATAAAAACAATCGCAATAACTACAGCCGACTACTATAAGTTTATGTCTGGACGTAAAACCTTTGAAGGTGATGTAGGAACGGCCAAAAAAGGTGTAGGAGTTTATGAAGGATACACAATTATCCCAGTACTAAACTTAAACATCGTTTCCAAGTACCCCCAAAAAAGTAAAATGTTTCTCCAAAGTATTCGCACCGTTAAAGCCGTACTTGATGGAGATTATACAGAAGACTCTTATAAACGTCCCGAAGTATCTAAGGTAATTACAGAACCTAAGGATGCAGTAACAGAGCTTAAAAAAATAATTGACTCCCCTATTCTAGCTTGTGATATAGAAACAACAGGGTTAAACTGGTACAATGATGATGTTCTAACACTATCTTTAGCAACAAGTGAAGAATACACAGTATGTTTTGCAGTTCATGAAAAATACAGTGGTTCTGCTATGACTGCAAAAAATATGAGAAAGGTGCTTCGTAAATTTTTTGAAAGCTTTAAAGGTAAACTTGTACTTCATAACGGAGCTTTTGACATTCCATTTATAGTTCATAGTATTATGCGTGAAAAAGACTTTTCAATAGACTACATCCCATTGGTTAACTTATTTGATTTAGAAGATACAATGTTGATGGCCTATATTTTATATAACTCCACAGAACGCCCACAAGTAGGTTTGAAGCCTCTTAGTAAAGCCAGATATGGAGAATATGATGAAGATATTGACCAACGATACCTTTTTCAAGCCCCTTTGAGTAAAGTAGCCGAATACAATAATATTGATGTGGCTGCAACAATGTACTTATATGATAAGTTTTATAATAACGAACTCACTGCAGAAGGTCTTATGGAAGTTTATGTAGAAAATTACAAAAGACTTATGAAGTTTATTATTAAGATGAAAATGGAAGGGCTTCGTATAGATAAAGACCTTACAAAAAAGTATGCAGAAGATTTGTCTAAAATGATTAAAAAAGATAATGAAACATTAAGGTCTTTGCCTGCTGTGAGGGAAGCCCGTTCAATTATTGTTGATGAAATGGTAGATAAAAGAAATGCCTCATTAAAAACAAAACAGGTGTCCGCAGAAGATGCTGAATTTGCTGATGTAGTTTTTAACCCAAATTCCGCAAACCATAAAAGAGTTTTACTTTTCGAGGTTTTGGACTTCCCTGTTGATAAGCTCACAGAATCGGGAGCCCCCTCGGTAGATGCAGAAGTTATGGGGAATATGCTAGATTACGCTGACACAGAAGAGAAAAAAGAAATATTAACTCTTCTAAAGGAAATTGCGCTTGCTGAAAAAGTAGTTAATACATACTTAACAGGATTTAGGGATTTTAACACAGAAGTTTCCAAAGGGGATTATCGAATTTTCGGAGATTTTCTGCTTCATGGTACAGTTTCTGGACGATTGAGTTCGAGGAACCCCAACCTTAATGTAGGGCTTCATCAAAGTAATTTGATGCCGAAAGCTGCCTAAACGGGGAAACCCCTTTACTAAAGTACGATATACTTAATGGTATATTTTATAAAAAGGACAATCCCGTGCTAAATGTCGATAAAATAGATTGGAAGAGCATTACAGAATTTCCTAATTACTCTGTATCCTCTTTAGGAGAAGTTAAAAATACAAAGACAAATCGAGTTCTAAAAACTTGGAAAAACAATTCAGGATACTTGTGCATATCTTTGTACAAAGGTGGCAAAAAATATAATAAAACTATCCACAGATTAGTTGCTACCACATTTCTTGGGAAATCATCATTAGAAGTTAACCATATAGATGGTGACAAAGAAAATAATACTTTGCCAAATTTAGAATTAGTAACTTCTAAAGAAAATAAGGCTCATGCCAAAAAATTAGGTTTATGGGTGTATAATACACCAACCTTAGGCAAAAAAGTATCTAATAAATCAAAATACCACAACGTAGTGTGGGATAAAAGTAGGAAAAAATGGATAGGAGTTGTTAGGGTAGGAGGGAAAAATTACTACCCTAAACGGTTTAACACAGAAAAAGAAGCTGCTATTCATGTAAACTACATCATTGATAAACTAGGACTGACAGATAGACCTAAAAACATTATCGACTAAATGCCGAACGACTATCCCTTAAGGGAGTAGGGTGTAAGCAAACGACACTCGAAACGGTAGCCACCCCACCTGTGTACACAAAATACAGAGGGTGTTGATATAGTCTGCTCTGCATGGTAACATGCAGCTGTCGAAAGACGCTCCCAGCTTTGCGAACTGGAAGGAACACAAAGGACAAAACATTCCGTCAGGAAGTAAGTATGGAAAAATGGTCAAGGAAATTTTCATACCCCCAGAAAATATGCTATTCTGTGGGATAGATTATGCTGCCCTTAACTTCGGGGGTCTTTCATAGAAATATGAAAGTAATAATGGAATCTAATTCGGGGAAAGCTAAAGGTAAGTACGCCCATGCCAATCCCGAGCCAAACTCTTAACAGAGGAGGTGTAGAGACTATCCACATACGTGGAGTAGGCTTCAAGTGAAGTCGAAACGGTTCCTACCCTAACAGGTAATGCTGAGGGTAAAGATATAGTCCGACACTTATTGAAAAATGAGAGAGGTGTAACGAACCTCATAACAAATGTCTGCGAAGACAGATTGATAGCAATTGAAAGTGGCTCCCCAGCAAAAATTAGAGTTTTTACTGAGGGGGTAGACGGGCATTCGCTTAACGCCGCCGCTTATTTTCAAGATGAATTGAAAGACCGTGGGATAGAAATTGACATGAACTCACCAAACTCTATTAATAAAATCAAAAGTGAGGCAAAAGACCTTAGGCAGAGAGGGAAATCTGTCACCTTTGGATTCAGAGGCTTTGCAGCGTGAGCTGCATCGAATAACCTTGTTAATTGCTGGAAACCCCTTAGAGCTTATTTGGCTACAGCATAGTCAGTAATGGCAAGTGCGAACGCTTAAAAACAAATAAGATTGGGCAATCAGCAGCTAAGTTGGTAACATTTGTTATTTAAACATTCGGTATAATAGGGAAAACTTATTTAAGGAGTCCCTTTTGATGAAAAAATGTGTAATTTGTGGTAAAGATTTTTTAGCAAAAACAAGTAAAAATACATGCTCCGAAGAGTGTAGAGCAGAGCATATAAGAAAAAAAGCTAAAGAACGTGCTAAAAAATATAGAAAAAAACAAGGAAAACTTGTGAATATTGGTAGCGGCAATCACCCAAATAATAGGGGGAAAACTGCCCCTAATTATAAAAATGGTATTAGTTTCTTTCATAAGTATAAAAAAGAAATTATTAATACTAATCCATACTGTAACCGCTGCGGAATCTATTTAGACAAAAAGCAGCCTTACACTTGGGCTTTGCACCATAAAGACCACAACAGAGAAAATAACGAGAAGTCAAATTTCGAGTTATTATGTAAACGCTGTCATCAACTTGAGCACGAATGTTGGAAAAATTTACCAAAAAGTTCACAGACTATCGAAAGCACATCAAAAAAAGATGGAAGCAAGTAGAGTAAGGGGGAAGTCCCTCTGAAATGCAAGGGGTCTTATTATATGTAAGATCGTGATATAGTCGAGCCTTTTAAGAAATTAAAAGCTGCCGAAAGGCGAGTTTGGATTAACGCCCCAAACTGAATATAGCGTGGAATGAGTTATGGAGCTGGCCCAACAAAAATAGCCAGCCAATTAAAAATTAGTAAAGCAGCCGCAGAAACTATTTTCAATAATTACTGGGACCTTTACAAAGAAATCAGAAGTTATAACACAGGGCTTATAAAGACTGCTCAAAAAACAGGTAGTATTCGTTCAGTTTTTTCTGGGTTACGCTTACTAACCCCTAATCTAAACTCAAACGATGCAGGTATTATTGCAAAAGAGACTAGAGTAATTGGTAACTTTGCTATACAATCCGGAAATATCCTGACCCTTCTGCGAGCTATAGAGTTCCAAGACTGGGTAGAAAAAGAAGGATTGACTGACAGAGTAAGAATTTTTAACTCTATTCATGATGCTGTTTATTTTTATATAGATAAAGATGTAGAATTGATAGAAAGAGTTAATAAAAAAATTGTAGAACTATTGACAAGAGACTACAAAAAAGACCAAGTAATCCCACTTGAAGCAGAATTAGATATTGGGGCTAATTGGAAAAATCAAAAGACTTTGCCAAATAATGCCACAAAATCTGAAATTTTGGGTACAATAGCGGACATAGAAGCAGAAACACTTGGGGGTATTTTATGATAGAAAAACTAGTCCTAGTGGGAGTTCTTGGCAACTTCCTACTACAAAGTTATTGGTTTTATTGGACACTTAAAAACCATGAAAAACACAAAGGAGATTAAATGAAAACCTATATAGTTGGTATAAAAGAAATTAGGTATAATCCAGATACCGATGATACAATGGAAACATATACCTGTATTTCTAAAGTAGAAGAGGTGGCTTCAAAAGAAAAAGCAGCCGAAGTATTTAGACAAGCACACGAAGTACCTGATAATATTGAAGTAGAAGTGATTGGGGAATATATTAGTAAAGTGGAGGATTTATAATGGTAGTTAAACACACAATGGAAAATATTCTAGAAGATGGGATAGCAAAATTAGTAGAGTGGGATTTCGCCACAGCAAACAAATCTCATGAAGACAGAGTAAAAGCTGTAACAACAGTAGCAAGTATATGCTACCAAAATGATAAGGCAATTGGAAAAGAAAGTTTGTACAATCGGTTAGAAGCAGAAGCCCACGGGCTACCTTCGTCCAGTTTTGAGTTCGTCCCTGTCCTTCTTCCAGAACCTACTGTAGTAGCAGTTAGAAAAGCTGTTGCAGAGTCTTATAAAACACCAAAAGTAGAAAAATATGGGGAATGGGTAGAAGATGGGGAGTTCTTGTTAACAAACTTGAGGGCGCTCTTGGCAGATAATACTGAATATAAAAAAGTATACGGTACAGAAATTGTGAACACATTTAATACTAGTGATAGGGAGCTTAACATTATTCGGGAAAATTTTCGGGTCTATCATTTTACAGCCCCCCTATTTGTGATGCGTCAAGTAATGAGACATAGAGTTAATTGGCAAGAACTCTCTCGCCGTTATGTGTCAAGAACTAGAAAAGATTTTAAGTTTTACATCAAAGAGTTGCCCGATAAGGACAAAGAACTGGACACATATGTTAAAGCTCATTATAATAATTCAGTAATCCTTTATGATAACTTAATTTCAATTGGGTGGAAACCACAAGATGCTCGGTCAGTACTTCCTGTAGCCTTATACACAGAAGTATGGGGAGCATTCCAACCTTCTCAGTTAAAGAATCTCATTGAGCTGAGGGCAGATAAGGCAACACAGAATGAAACACGTCAATTTGCTACAACCATAAAGGAATGGAGATATGAGCCTACCACCTAATATTTTAAGCTACATCCAAGATGTAGCTGTTATAATACTACCTGTATTAGCACTAGTACTTATTGAAGCCTATTTACTAGTAAGAAAGCGTGACGAATTTATGGTAATACTATTTAAAAGAGCTCTTGATTACTATAAAGATTACTCTTACTTAGATACCTTAAGACATTCGGCAGAATTTGAGCTAATATCATTTGAAGACTACATGAGTAAACACCCTATTCCGTGGCTTCTAACTGATAAACGCAAAAATGAGTGGGTTAACCGCTTTACACAAGTATTCCCAGAACTCACACCATACTTATTAAAAATTTAAGGAGAAGTCTATGGCACTAACAGAACAAATGGCAGAACAAATGCTAAAAATGCAAGAAGAGGTGAATACCAACACCTCTGGAAAAAAATGGAGAAATAAAAATCATGCGTGGTATTTAGCTGCCCTAGAGGAAACAATCGAATTGCTAGAAAGTACTGGATGGTACTGGTGGAAACCCTCAGCAATTGATGAGAAAAACATTCAAGTAGAGTTGGTAGACCTTATGGCTTTTACTCTTAGTTTCCATTTACAAGATGTTGAAAAAGATGAATATGAAGACTTAGCGTGGCTTATGGCAGAACGCTCACAAGTTGCCTCTGATATGTTTAATCACAAGAAAAAACTTAAAACAAAAGTAAAAGACCTTACCGAAGCTTCTTTAATGTACCTAAACCAAGCATCTACAAAATACCTTAACCTAAATTACCTACTAGCTATGATAGCTATTATGATGCCTATTGAAGAATTTTATCGTTTATATATAGGTAAGGCTGTCCTCAATTCGTTTAGACAGTCAAAAGGATACGCAAAAGGTGACTACACCAAAAACTGGGATGGAAAAGAAGATAACGTTTATATGAAATCTTTTGTAACTTATTATAAAGGTAGCCCAGAAGATTTGCCCAAAGACCTTAGAGAGTATTTAGAAAAAACTTATGAAGGAGTTACTGTTGGCCACTAATTACCGAAAACTTGCTATTAGTAAAATCCTAAAAGAAGAGGCCGAGGATTGCCTCTTTTCTTTAAAAGAAGACTACTTTTTTGACATGAAGTCTAAAAAAATATTTACATGGATTAAAAAACACTATAGCAAACACAAGAAAATACCAACACTTGAAGCGCTCAAAGCCACAATAAGCACACAGTTAAATGATAAAGGAGATGTATACGTTGCGTACTTAGACGCTATTGAACTGGTTGATAGTACTAAAGTAAATACGCCAGAAATAGTCGATGGCCTAACGAATGAATATAGTACACATTATGTTGATAGTGCGATAAAAACTTTAGTAAGTGCTGCGGAAGAGCGTGATATTACGGAAGTAAAAAGACTTGTAGAAGATATTGGAATGGCTTTAACACTCGATGTAGATGTGTTACCTATCCCTATTGAAGACCTTGAAATTCATCCAGAAACCGTAAAAATTCTTGAACCATTTTTGCCCACTATGCACGCAAAAGGTTTAGGCTTTAGTGGAGTAACTTTAGTTTCCGCAGCTTCTGGTGGTGGTAAATCTATTTTTGCACTAAATCAAGCTGTATTTAGTTACATGCAAGGTTATGATGTGCTCTACTTAAATATAGAAATTAACTCCCAAGAACAACTGCTACGAACAGTTTCACATATTGGTAAAATAGAGTTTGAGACTATTTATAATACAACCCTGAGCAAAGAAGATATTAACCACTTGAACACTATTAAAAACGACTTTTTTAATAGACCTAATAAATTTAAAATGGTTAATGCCCCTCTAGATTCTGATACACTTGTAAACCTTATACAAGCTGAGGTAGCCACAGGGTTAGACTTAGTTGTATTGGACTATATTCAATTAGTAGAAAATGCAGGGTATGAAAAATCATGGGAATTTTTGCAAAAACTTATAAAAAGATTGCATAGATTAGCCTTACAGCATAAAGTGGTTATTCTAACCCCTATCCAAATAAATGCTTCTGAAGTGGATATAGACAGTAATACAGTTGATATTACTACTAGGGGTTCCCGAGAATTAGAGTTTACTTCAACTGTGTGGCTACATATTCACCAAGAACCTGATGAACGAGAAGAACAAGCCGCTAGAATTTTTACAATAAAATCCAGAAACTCAGCAAAATACACTTATGTTGTTAAAACATACTTTAATAAGATGACTTTTGAGGATACTGGTATAACATTATAAATAGGAGACACGTATGATAGATAAAATGGAAAATTTAATTTTAGCAAAACTTGGAAAACCTTATACCCGTACTGGTGCAAACTTTATTATGACCAGTTGTTTTAATCCCAAACATAATGATAAACACCCAAGTTTTGCTATTAATCTAGTTACTGGGGCTGGTAAATGTTTTGGGTGTGGTTTTACCATAAACTCAAACTACTGGACTAATGACTTGCCTGATGAAGAGGAGGAAGAATTACTACGAGCCATAGAATATCAGAAAATGCGGAGTAAACTTTTTGTAGAAGACCTAGACAGTAAGGATACTGCTAATATATTCTTACCCCCTATTGACGAAAAACTGACTAAATACAGGGGACTAACAAAAGATACTTTAGAAAAAATGGGAATTTATATCACAAATACAGGTAGGTTTGCTAACAGAGTCATATTCCCAATATATTATGCTGATAAACTTATGGGATTTACTGGACGTGCCACAAAAGCAGAAGTAACCCCTAAGTATCTCCACTCCACTGGTCTTAAAACAAAAAATATTATCTACCCGTATAACATAATCAAAGGAAATAAGAGATTATATATTACAGAAGGAGTTATGGATGCTTTATCGTTAATTAATGATGGGTATATTTCTATGTGTAACTTTGGAGTAGCTGATAATTTTAATCTAAAAAAAGTTGCTGAATTGGTTAGATTAGGTGTGGAAGAGATTTACTTATTCTTTGATAAAGATAATGTAGGGCAGGAAGCAGAAATCGAAATACTACAAAACCCTGCTTTACAATACTTTGATAAAGTAGGTTTAGCAAGAATGCTTCCAGAATTTAAAGAATACTATGAAAGTTCTGCTAAAGACTACAATGAATATATGGTATTAAAACAACTAGGTTGTGCTATGTCTCCAATCCAAGAGCCTCAAGACCCTTTTGCCTATCTAAATGAAGCTCATTAAGAGCTTCTTCTATATCCTCATAAAAAGGTAAAATGCGTTGGTATGGCAAACTGTCCTCAGAAACTCTCTCTATTAGTAAAAAATTATCCCTAGAAGATACCTCTATGTAACAATCTAAATACCTAAAAGTAGAGCTGCCCTTAAATTTTCCGGAAAACCTCACACTATCTTTA
>Ga0256829_1000477_pt1 | contig 40127 bp, 37 predicted proteins | sample 131447metaG_FD_185979 | JGI IMG/M metagenome (GOLD analysis project Ga0256829, IMG submission 185979) | Hydrothermal vent microbial communities from Lau Basin, Pacific Ocean - 131-447 | ecosystem: Environmental > Aquatic > Marine > Hydrothermal vents | place: Pacific Ocean: Lau Basin | collected... | reverse complement strand
CCTTAGGCAGTAAAGCGCTAAAAAAAGCCTTCTTGGTTTTTGCTTAATTTTTGTTACAACTGAAGGCTTTGCCTTTTAAGGCGGAGATGAAATGCTTATAATTTGTGAATGCATTCAAAAAGTTCCCATAACCAGGGTTTCCTAAGCGGAATAGAAGTAACTGGGAATAGATACAAAATAAGGCACCTTTGAGTAGCTCGACTGCCTCGCAGGTGTATCCCGAATAGATGCAGAGAACTGATAAATGTCCTAAAGGGAACCCTCGCCCTTTAGGATAGGGAGGAGCTCAGCTTATTATAAAGCCTAGAAAACCTTGGAAAGGTGCTATTGCTAATAGAAAAAGTAAAAAAGGGAGGTGGGAAGCTTAATGGTTTATAGCCTAGGGGTTATTCCACCTCAATCCTCTTGCTGCTCTCCCAGACGCCGTGGAGGTTACAATACGATAGGGCGTAGAGGGTTCCGCTCTTCTTAAGGGAAATGGTTAGCGTTACCTCAGGCTCAGCGTACTCAGGCTCAAAGTAAAGCTTTGAGATGTGTATTGGGTTAAAGGCCCTTCCGTCCTCGCTAAAATAAAGCTCTATAGACCTTATGGAGTGTTCGACCTTGTTTGGGTGTGGGCCTACTTTTACCTTAACCTCAAACTTCTCTCCCGCCTTTACCTTTTCTGGTGCTTCTATTACAGCAGCGTGGGTCTCTCCTTTAGACTTAGCCTCTCCCTGCGCCCCTTCCTTTGTGTATATTAGGTCTCCGAACTTCACATCTTTCACCAAGAAGAGGTTAATGCTGGAGAATAAAAATCTTTGTTAATAATATTTTCTAGGAAAGGTGTTTTTCCATTAGCATCAAGATTTAATAGCAACCTCATTAGGTGCATAGAAGGTTTGCGGAAGCGCTTTGAATCACAAAAAGGTAAAACGGGAGATTAATGCCTGGCAATGGCTTTGCTTAAAAGCGCTATATTGCGTTATGGTAAAGCCTGTTTAAGTAGCTCTGCTCCCATGAGTCCTTTTGGGAGGTGTAGTCATTCTTTGGGGTGGCATCCTTGGAGCCCTTTGGGGGTGAGGTGTTGAAGTTTAAGCCAAACTGAAGGCTTTCTGTTCTAAGCTCTCCTTCTAGGTTGCCTACATATGCCCACCCGACGAAGGAATAGGTTATGCTGTATGCTTCACCCCCGACTTCTTCGAGGAGCTTGTTAGCGGCAAATATAGAGCTCTCATACGCTATCTCCTGGTTCTTAGGGAATGGCAGCTTGGCTGCGTCGCCAAAGGCGTATATATCATCGTATTTTGGCGTCCTTAAATCTTTTGGATCCCTTACCTCTACCCAAGCTTCTCCAAGGCCTGCTTCCTTAATGAATGCAGGTGCCCTGTTAGGCTCCAGCATAGCAAGCAAGGTATATGGTACCTTCTCACCATCATTAAGTATGACCTCACTTTCTCCAATGCCGACTATCTCCTTGTTTGTAATCAGCTCAATGCCTGCCTTTTCATACCTCTCCTTTATAATATCATGAAGGAGTGGGGGCTGGACCTTTTCGTTCCCATCTATATGGATTATCCTAAAGTTACCCCTCTTCCCCCTATGGGATAAAACTGTATGTATCGCAAAGGCTGTCTCTGCTGGCGCAGGCGCACACCTATAAGGAGACTTTGGGGCATATACAACAGCTACGCCCTTTTCCTGAGTCCAGAGCTTCCTCTTTAATACATCTACCCTCCCTGGTTCGTAGACGTTTGAGTTCTTCCACCAATACTTTTGGTAGCCCTCTATTTTGGAGCCATCGAATACAACACCAGGGGCTATTGCAAGGTAATCATACTTTATCTCCCTTTTAGCGCTGTGCTTTGTCGGGTTCTCGCTTATCTTTACAACCCTCTCCCCTGGGTCTATGCTAGAGACGAGGCCAAACACTACGTTTATGCCGCTTTGCCCCACTTCTTCATATCCCCTTATTATCCTGTGGTAGCTCTGTTCATTGGTTAGCAGCAATGGCCTTGAGGGGCCGGAGATGTAGAATGGGTCCTTTGTGACTACCGTTACGTTAAGGTTTTCACTCGACTTAATTGCCTTTGCAAAGCTAATACCTGCTATCCCTCCTCCTATAACGAGCACTTCCTTCTTTCCCATCTTCCTTCCCGAGCCATAAGAACGTAGGCTTGCTTTTAATTTTTTCTATATACTACTCTTTTTTAAATGAAATGTAATATTAATTTAGGTTCCGGTATTTATTGGCAATGAAGCTTAAGGCTTTCGCATTGAGTTAAAAGCATGTATAAAAACAATAAATTGGTGCAGGCTGTGGTAGAGGTAGTTGATACCCTTGGGGTTACTGGGTCTAATAAGCTCGTCACCACCCTTAATTCCATATTAACGGAGCTTTTCTATGGCCTGAGGCCGAAGCGCATCACAATAATATCGGAGGAAAAACATGAAGAGGCATTTATTAAGAAAATTAGGGATGCATTGGTTGCCCTTGGGATTAATGTAGAGGTGGACGAAATAGTTATAGGGAAGGATCCGGGCGAGTGGGCCGAGAGGCTAAAAGGGAGGGAGAATTCCTTTAGCGTTATAGACATTACTCCTGGAAGAAAATATATGTCGATAATGCTTTCTAAGCTAAACTCCAAGATAAGGTATGTATACCTAAAGGAGGAGAGCGAGGGCTACAGGATATTCGGCTACGTTTCTCCAAAAAAGGTAGAGGTCTGGGAGTTGTACCCGAGACCAAGGGTAATAAACAAGATGGAGCAGCCCAAGCCCTCCAAGGAAGGGAGGGAGACAATTTTGAAGAGCGATAGCATAACCGCTTTTATAAATATATTGGATGCAATAGGTGAGGTCACCATAAGGCCAAAGCGAAGAAATTCAATAAGCGACTACACCCCGAACTGGTATGACGTCGAGGTTGGCAACAAGGATAAAATGGTAGAGGCCATTATGAAAGACCAAACATTCAACCTCTGCGCCTCTAGGTCTGGGATGATTAGGTTTAAAGGAGAAGATGAGGTGAAGGAGAAAATAGAGGATGGGGCAAACATATGCTTTGATACAAACGTAATCATAAGCATAGGCCACAGGATCTTTGATGACATAGGTAACAAGAGGTACCTCTCAATACCGCTGTTTTCTGTTTACAACGAGCTTAAAAACCACTCCATGAACTACCAGAGGAACAAGACAGACAGAAAAACCATGTTGTTCATCCTTGGGCTCCACTCATTTAATAAGATGTATTCTGCCATGAGGAGCCCTAGCAAGTCCTCTGGAGACGTACCAATAATAAAAGAGGTAACGTCTTTAAAGGTGAGCTCCCTAAGGCCAGTTCTAGTAACGATGGATAAGTCCCTTGGGGAGAGGGCAGGGCTCTCTCGAATAGAATATATCGTAATAGATAGGTCAAAGCCGCGCTACTTGGAGAACCCTAGGGGTAGCATAGGGAAGTTGCTTTCCTGCCTCAGCTCGTTCAGCGACGTTTCAATAGAGGTTAATGGAGAAGAGGTTGCAACCATAGTTAATAGGAGTAGCGAGTTCCAGTTTTCCCATGACGGCGCCCATATAATTCCCACCTCAAAGGACTTTAACTACGTTGAAATGCTGAAGGCAGCTGAGCTGTAAAGAGGTTAAGCAGAAAGCATAATAAATTTGGCAATAAACATTAGTTATGACAAGGATAGTGGTGAGGTAAATGAAGGTCGCAGTACCCTCTTACGACTGCAAAACTATGGCCTTTTCGGGGCCAGGCACGGGGCAGTTCTTGGTTTTAAACATAGAAAGAGGGAAAATAATAGGCGAGGAGTGTAGGAAGGTAAATGCTGAGAGGCCAGAAGAGGATGAAGATGAATCTGGTCCTGAGCATGCAAGGTGGCACCTAGCGATACTTGAGACACTTAAAGATGTAGATGCAATAGTTGCAAGGCATATGGGGGAAACTATAATGACAGCGTTTAAGGCATTGAAGAAGAAGATAATAACTGGCGTTTACTTCGAAAACGTTGAGCAGTTAATAGATTTTCTAATAAAGGAAGGAATCCTTAAAAATTAAACAAGGCTTACCTCTATAATCGTCTTTATGGCCTCTATCAGCAGCCCTTCTTGCATGGAAGGGTATGAAAACTTCTTCATAGCTATTACCTGCCTGTGCATAAACGGAATGTGGATGAACCCTCCCCTTATTCCTTTTCTGCTGCAAAGGCTAGCTATTGTATAGAAGACTTCGTTGCAGAGGTATGTGCCCGCGTTGAAGGAATAATACGCAGGTATGCCCTTATTCCAGAGTGCCTCCCTTATCCTCTCATATGGCAAAGAGGTCTCATATGCAACAACCTCTCCGATGCGCTCCTCGACCTCTCCACTCCTATAGTAGCGGTTTAACGCAACCCTTTCTATCCTTATTCCGGTAGCGTTAGCAGCTAATCCAAGGCCTACAACCAAGTCTGGGTTTATTTCACTAAACCTTTGCTCCAGGATTTTTCGCGCTTCATTGTGCAAAACTGGAAGCTCAATACCGAAAGCCTTGTATGTATCGCTTTTAAATCCGTCTAGCTTCTTTGCTATTTCACCGCTTGGGTTTACCTTGAAATCTAAGAAAGGAGAAAAACCTGTTACAAGCACCTTTTTCTTATGCATCAATTCCTTCACCCATTAATTTGCTACAAAGCATGATAATAAGCAATAACGCAAGCAATAACCGAATTTGTAAAAGCATTGAAGGCAAAAATTATTAAGTTTTGCTTCAGAAAAAGGCTAGAGGGGATGGAGTCCCCCATAAGCGCCCTGAAGGGCTGATGACTCCTGTCTAAAGAGTAGGTGTTCAAATGATGCCCTTTCAGAGTGTCTTGTGGAAGGTAAAGGAGGATCAAAAATATGAAGACTACCCTGAGTTCATGAAAGACATCAGGCTAGACGCCTTCTTTGAATCCATGCTAAAGGGCTATGAAGCATTTAAGGTAAGGCTAAAAAGCTACATACTCTCCCCTTCTTCAATGCCAGAAAACATATACTACAGGCAAGGGGTCTTTAAGGACCTAGAGGATAATGAAATATTAAAAGGGATAGAAGGGTTCGTTTCTGCAATGGCAAGGGTAAAGGGGCTCGTAGCTATTAGCGGTATTGAGGGGTATAGCTACCCATATCAAAAGGAAAGGAGGTTGCTAGACGCTTCGTTGCTTTACATAAACGCCGTCTTATCGCTCTACAACGCTTTAAAAGGGGCTAAGTCAGAAGCCCTCACCTCGCTGAGGGATTATATAGAAAAATATATAGAGGGTGATGCCTTTAAAAGGCTAAGAGAAGAGGCAAAAAACATTAAGGAGAAGCTAGACGCGGTAGAGTTTCATATATCAATAGTTGGCGACAAGGTATATGTTGAGAAATGCAAGGGCAAGACGGATTATAGCGAGGAGCTATCAAAGCTGTTTTCAAAGTTCGGTTCAAGCCTGGTAGAGGTTAAAGAGGAAAGGAAGGAGCTCGAAGCGACGCACGTCGAGTCATTCATATTAGAGCTTGTGGCAAAGCTATTCCCAGAACCCTTCAAGGAACTAAAGGCCTTTTACCAAAGGAACAGGGACTTCGTCGATAAGGTGCTAGAGAACTTTTACGTAGAAATCCATTTCTACATATCTTACATGCGCTCCATGAATGCATTGAAAGGGGCAGGCCTGCCCTTCTGTTACCCTTCAATGACAAACGATAAAGGCGTTTACGCAAAGGACTCCTTTGACATAGAGCTGGCATCGAGGCTCGTTAAGGAGATGGGGGTTGTCGTTACGAATAGCTTTGAGTTCAGCGAAGATAAGAGGATAATTGTGGTTACAGGGCCAAACAGTGGGGGGAAGACAACGTTCGCAAAGATGATTGCGCAAACCCATTACCTAGCATCCCTCGGCCTCCCAGTTCCTGGAAAGGAGGCAAGGCTTTACCTTTTTGATAACATATTTACCCACTTCGAGAGGCCTGAAGAAGGGGGTAGCCTCATAGGAAGGCTTGAAAGCGACATGTATAGGATAAAGGAAATATTGGAAAGGGCTACGGAGAGGAGCATCATAATAATAAACGAGATGTTCAGCTCCACAACGTCATTTGATGCGCTCTTCTTGGGGAAGGAAATAATAAAGCGCCTCTCGGAAATAGGCTCGCTCTGCGTCTACGTAACCTTCTTAGACGAGCTCTCAAGGCTAGACAACACAGAGAGCTACGTTGCCCTTGTAGATGAGAAGGATCCATCGATAAGAACCTATAAAGTCGTCAAGAAGCCCGCTGAAGGCCTTGCATATGCCTTAGCTATTGCAAAGAAGTACGGGCTCACTGCTGATGAGATAGTGGGGAGGATATGATGATAGGCGCCTCTCTTTTATATAAAGATAGCATGAAGAAGCACGAACTCCCTTGGAACCATGAAGACTTGGTCAGGGACTTGGCGCTGAAAGAAATATTCAACACGATGTCATCAAGTGACGAGTTCATCTATAGCGTCGTTGAAAAGGTAATCCTTAACCCTGTGAGGGACAAGGAAACAATACTATATAGGCAAGGGGTGCTAAAAGATGCAATAAAAAACAAGGAGGTGCTCCGCGACATCTATGAGATAGTAAACAAGGCAATCGCCGATGCAAGAAAGTCTATATTCTGGTTTTCTATAAGGGAAGACCCATACCTCATGGCAGAGAAAAGCATCGCAGCTCTAAAGGTCCTCATACCTGCCTTGAAGAGGATTAGGGAGATAGCTGAGGGCAACTTGCAAAGCTTCTCTTCAGAGGGCTTCAAAAGGGTGTTTTCAACCATTTCAAAGCAGTTCAACGATTCCTACATATCTGAAGTGATGGACACTTTAAAGAGCCTCAGGTTTGATGAAGAAGTGAATGCCTGCGTTAACATAGGTGATGGAAACGTTTTCGTTAACTATAGGCTGCAAGCACCAACGGAAAAGAAGGGTTTTTTAGACTCATTAAGGGTGAGGAAGCAGAGGTATGTATATACAATCCCTCCTAGGGATGAGGCTGGTGGCCAAATACTAGCTGAGATGAAGAACAAGGCCTTGAAAAAAGCCTCTAAGGTTCTTAATAAGTCGCTAGAGAACGTTATAGAGTTCTTTAATATGCTTAAAGAGGAGCTTGCGTTTTACATAGGTTGCGCCAACCTTTACGAAAGGCTTAACGCAATAGAAGTCCCTATAACTTTTCCTAGGCCTTTAGATGAAGAAGCTATAGAATTTCAAGACCTCTACAACACTACCCTCCTCCTTATGATTGGGAAGGGGGTCGTGCCGAACAGCCTTAAGGCAAACCAGAAGGAGCTTTTCATAATAACCGGTGCAAACAGGGGAGGGAAAACTACATTTATAAGGAGCGTGGGGCAGGCACAGCTCCTCATGCAATCCGGTTGCTTCGTCCCAGCCAGGTCTTTTTCCTCGCCCATTTTCTATAATATATTTACACACTTCACAAGGGAAGAAGACATTAGCGGTAAGGTTGGAAAGCTAGAGGAGGAGCTTGCAAGGATGAAGAAAATTGTTGACAATGCAAAGGGGAAGAGCATGGTTATAATGAATGAATCTTTCTCATCAACGAACAGCTATGAAGGGTCTGAGATAGCAAGGCAAGTTGTAAGCGCTTTCATTAAGAAAGGCTTCTTCGTTTTCTACGTTACGCACCTCTATGAATTCTCATCCTGGGCCTATAACAGCCTTGAAAGCGTCGTCTTTCTAAAGGCTGAGAGGAAGGAAGGGGGTAAGAGGACCTATAGGATCGTTGAAGGAGTCCCGGAGGAAACGGCGTATGCAAAGGACATATATTCAAAGATATTTAATGTTACATAGGTTTCAACGGAAAGAATTGTTAGGAAAAGGATTTAAGTTACACAGCAGATTACTATAGCTGGTGGGAAAATGGATAAAATAAAGTTTCCTAGCGATGAGTGGATAAAGGCATTTAAGGATGAGCTGAACAAAAACGAGAACTATGAAAGGTATGCAAAGACTTGGGAAGGGGACTTCCTCTTCATAGTGAATAGCGGGCTTGATAAAGAATACGTCTTTTATGTTGACCTCTACCATGGAAAGTGCAGGGACGCATACATGGTAGAGAGCAGGGAGTCAAAGCAGGCAGCATATACCTTCGAGGGGAGCTATGAGAACTGGAAAAAGCTCATCTCAGGTAAAATGGATCCTATACAGGCGCTGGTGACTGGAAGCTTCAAGCTAAAAGGTGACATGGGAAAGGTATTGAGATACACGGCCGCCGCCTCCGAGCTAATAAAAACTGCTTCGAAAATACCAACAGAGTTTGCCTAAAAGTCAACCTCTTTCCCATAATATGCATATTCAAAGATTTTTTTGCATTCCTCATCAGATGCCATCCTCGGGTTTGCTACAATTCCTGTGGACTCCATAGCCTTCGAAACGAGCTCGTCCATCTTAGAAAAGTACTCCTCCTCCGTTATTCCAAGGTCCTTTACGCTAAGAGGTTCGTTAAGGTCCCTCAAGAGGTTTATTATAGCATCATAGAGGTCACCAATTCCTGCCTTGCCTGCCAGCACCTTATACCTATCGCTTGCTGCCTTAGAGTTGTACTTAATCCCATAAGGGAGGAAGAGCGCCACCGACCTCCCATGGGGCTTGTGAAAGGTTGCCCCAAAGGAATGGGCAAGCGCGTGTATTATTCCTATTTGCGAGTTGCTAAAGGCTATCCCTGCCATGTCGGCAGCGTAGTGCACTTTTTCCATGGCCTCCTTATCCATCCTATATGATTTTGGCAAATATTTCATTATAATCTCAACTGCTTTCTCAGAGAGGGCATCGCTATACTCATTTCTCCACGTTGAAGTGTAGGCCTCTATTGCGTGTGTTAAGGCATCTATGCCCGTGTCTGCTATTAGCTCCTTCGGCATAGAATACACAAACCTGGGGTCTAGTATAACTAGGTCTGGTAAAACCTCTCTAGAGGCAAGCTCTAGCTTCTTTCCGCCTTTCGTAATCACCATTGCCCACGTTGACTCTGAGCCGGTGCCACTCGTCGTAGGTATTGCTACGAGCCTCGCCTTCTTCCTTAACCCTAAGGGTTCAAGGGGGCTTATCTCATCTACCCTCTTGTCAGGCCTTTCATATAAAACCCATATAGTCTTTGCGGTATCTATGCTAGACCCCCCACCGATAGCTACAAAAAGGTCTGGCTGAAAGGACTTCGCCACCTCTAATCCTCTATATATGCTTTCCTCGCTTGGTTCTGCTTCAACGCCATCAAACACCTCTACCTCTATTTTGTTTTCTGAAAGCTTCTTGGTGACTTCGTTAATGTAGCCAAGTTTTCTCATAATATTATCAGTAACTATCAACGCCTTTTTACCATTTATAGTTGCAAGGGCATTTAACGAGTCTTCCCCAAAGGCTATCATCCTAGGAACCGACAAAAGCCACAAATCTCCCACCTTTAATTTTTCTGTTTATTAGGGGTAATAGCTTGTTGTGTTCTTTTAGGAAATCTTCCATAGCTCTATGCCTTTGTTTGCATAAAGGTTATTAAAATTAGCAGGTGTTATCTTAGTTTGGTGCCTTACAGTGGGTAAAGTCCTCGTAATAGATGTGGGAACTAGGTTTCTGAAAGCCTTCCTCTTTGACGATAATGGATACCTAAGGAAGCAGGAGAAAAGGGAGGTTTCTATTTTAAGTCCTTTCCCAGGCCTTGTGGAACAAGACCCAATAGAGCTTTTTGATAAGGCGATGGAAGCAGTATCGAGCATAGTTAAAGGGGAGAAGGTAGATGGCATTGCTGTAACGGGTAACAGGGCAACGACGCTTATGTGGGACGATAAGGGCAACCCCCTCTACAATTCCATAGTTTGGATGGACTCCAGGGGATATCAAGTTGTGAAAAAGGCTAAGCTGAAAATTGACCTCCCGGAGGAGCTAACTAAGTTGTTGCTGTATCCGCATGCCTCATCCGTGTTCATAAGGTGGATTATAGATAATGTGAAGGGGGTTAAAGAAAAAGTTAAGGAGGGCAAAGCATTCTTTGGAAACCCCAATTCCTACTTGATATGGAGGTTGACTGGAGGTAAGGTTCACGCAACGGATCCCTCTAATGCATCTTCAACAGGCCTCTTTGATCCCTATTCGTTGACTTGGTGGGACCAAGTAGCGGAGATGCTTTCCATACCCACGTCAATACTTCCTGAAGTAAAGGAAAATGTCGACGATTATGGTTTAGTAGAAGCTGGCCCTAGCGAAATAAAGGGTGTAAGGATAATCGCCAGCATAGCCGACCAGCAATCGTCGTTGCTAGGGCAGCTCTGCACAAGGAAGGGGGAGGCCAAGGTTACAAACGGTTCTGGCAGCTTTGTAGACGTTAATACAGGCGAATCAATGATAATTTCTAGCCACGGCTTGATACCAATGGTTTCTTGGAAGATAGGCAATAGGGTTAACTACATGTTAGAGGGTTATATAGCCTTCAGCGGCGAGCTAATGCTCTGGCTAAAGGAAATTGGAATAATAGAAGACATAGGAAAGATTGATGACATGGCCACATCAGTAAAAGACAGCAATGGGGTCTACTTGATACCTGCGTTTACCGGATTGCCTGCCCCCTATAATGATCCGAGCGCTACGGGCCTAATAATAGGCCTCACCAGGGGGGTAAAAAAGGAGCACATAGTAAGGGCAGCGCTTGAGTCCATAGCAATGATGGTCTCTGAAATAATAGAGGATGTAAGGCTAGACGCTGGCGTTGACGTAGAGGTTATAAGGGCTGATGGCAACCTCTCAAGGAGCGATTTCCTCCTAGAGAAGATAGCGAGCTTTAGTGGAAAGGTCATTGAGAGGTCTAATAATTTGGAAGGCACCGGCCTTGGAGCAGCGCTCCTTGCGCTCATAGGGCTTGGAAAGGCTTCTATTGATGAAATTAGGAAAATGAAATCCGTTGAGAAGGCTTTTGCCCCAAATTCGACTGAAGGGAAGGAAAAGCTCAGCAAGTGGAGGGTAGCAGTTGAGAAGAGTAGGGGCTGGAAATGAAGGGAATCTGGGAGAGCATAGGAGGTAAAAAGAGGGAGTATAACATCGAAAAGGCACTTGATGAGATAGAAGCTATTGTGGGAAGCAATGCCGTAATCAAGGATAGGGACCTCTTGAGGGAGAAATCAGTAGACTTCACCCCAATTTTCTACTACAAGAAGGTCAAGGGCTACGAAGTTCCAACTGCCGAAGCCTTAATAACTCCAAGGGATGCAAAGGAACTCTCTAATATTGTGAAGGTAGCAAACAAGTATGGAATACCAATAATACCTTTAGGCGGGGGTTCAGGCGTAGTCGGCGGGCTTATACCAATAAGCGGTGGTATACTAGTAAGCATGGAGAACTTCAAAGAAATTAAAATAGATGAAGAAAACATGGTGGTTGTTGCTGGTGCAGGGGTTACTGGAAGGAGCCTTGAAGAGGTTCTTAATAAGAAAGGGTATACAGTAGGCCACTATCCACAGTCGCTTAATGAATCTACAGTAGGAGGATGGATAGCTACAAAATCAATAGGGCAGTACTCAACGAAGTACGGCGGCATAGAAGATATGGTATTAGGCGTAGAGGTAGTAATGCCAAATGGGGAAATAATTAAAACAAAGGCCTCGCCACGCAGTTCTAATGGGCCTAGCATGAAAGACCTTTTCATAGGGTCTGAGGGAACCCTCGGATTGATAACATCAGCGAGCCTGAAAATGAGGGTTTTACCGGAGCATAGGCAAATGCTTTCATATTCCTTCAAAGGATTTAATGAAGCAATTAAGGCAGCAAAGAAGATGATGTTGCAAGGGCTAAACCCAGATGTAGTAAGGGTCTATGATAAGGATGATGCATTTTTGTGGTTCGAGGGCGATGCAAACGAACCACTCATGATAGTTATACTTGAAGAGCATAGAGAAGAGATGCTAAACCTAAAGGCAAGGCTAGTAGATGAAATTGTTAAGGAGTTTGGAGGGAGTTATGTCGGTGAAAAGTATGCTTCACTTTGGCTTAAGGACAGGTTTGAGGCTAAGAAAAAGGCTGAGGACTACATGCAAATGGGATTTCTTTTAGATACAATAGAGGTTTCCTCCTTCTGGAGCAGCCTTTACGATGTCTACTCTAGCATAAAAAATGGCCTGCTATCAATAAAGGATAGCGTTGTGCTTAACGCCTCTGCCCACGCTGACCACTTCTCATTAAATGGCGCTTGCCTTTACTTTACTGTAGGGGGTGCGCCTGAAAAAGGGCCGGAGGCCTTCTATGAAGCTATATGGAGCAAAGCTATGGAGGCCTGCCTCTCTTTTGAGTGTTCAATAAGCGACCACCACGGAATAGGTATATTAAGGAGGCCTTGGATAAGGGAAGAGCTAGGCTCCTCATATGCACTGCTTAAGAAACTTAAGGAGGCCTTGGATAATAGGGATATAATGAACCCAGGCAAGCTTGTATAAAAAATTGAGCGATAAAAGTAGGTGGGGTTTGTGTCGATTGAGCCGCAAGAGAAGGTCGACGTTGCTATAATAGGTGCTGGCGTTGTAGGCCTTTTCATTGCAAGGGAGCTCTCTAGGTATGAGCTGAAGACAATGGTTATTGAAAAGGAGCCGGATGCGGGGTGGGGCGCCACTAAGGGAAACGCTGGCATAATCCATGCCTTCCAGCTCCCCTTTAACTCGTTGAAGGGCAGGCTTTGCCTTGAAGGTAACAAAATGTATGATGAAATTTCAAAGGAGCTCGAGGTTCCTTTCAAAAGGTTAGGCCTCCTCCTCGTTTCTATCAATGCACTAGAAAGCCTAATGCTCCCATTCGTCTACCTTTACTTTAAGTTAAAGGGAATAGAGGTTCACTTGATTAGAAACGTAAGGAAAATAGAGCCAAACCTAAACGAGAAAGCTAGCATGGCCCTCTACTTCCCAACAGCAGGCGTCGTTTCGGTTTTCGATTTAGTAAACGCATTAGTAGAAAATTGCAGAGAAAATGGCGTTACATTTTCCTTTAACAGAAAGGTGAGCGGGATCGAAGAAAAGAAGGAGGGCTATATTATATACACAGACAAAGGAAGCGTGGAGGCCTCATGGGTAATAAATGCCGCTGGAGTGCACGCAGATGAAATATCGAGGATGGCTGGCTATGGTGGGTTTACAATATATCCTAGGAAGGGTACTTTATTAATACTTGCCGGTAAAAGGCTCTACAACCACCTTTTGGCAGAAATGCCGCTAAAGACAGATCCGAAGACAAAGGGGGGAGGGGCCCTCTTAACCTTTGACGGGAAGATGCTACTGGGTCCTAACCTAATAGAGAAGGTTTCTGATAAAGAAGACAAGTCCTCTGCCCCAGGGGACTTTGATGATATAATTAAAAAGTACCAGAGGCTTATACCTGCGTTGGCAAAGGTGGATCCCTTAGTAATATATACGGGGCTGAGGGAGGCAAGCAATACGAACGATTTCATAATAAATATACCCAAGAAGGGCTTCATGAACGTGGCAGGGATCCAATCCCCTGGCCTTACTGCAGCCCCTGCAATAGCTAGGGTTGTAGTGAAAATGCTTAGTGAAAAAGGGTTGATACTAAAAGAGAAAAGGGATTTCGTCTCACAAAGGAAAAAGAGAAAAAAGGTTAAGGAACTCCTTGATGATATTAATGCTATAGAAGAGCTTGTAGGAAAAGAGCCTGACTATGGAGAAATTATATGCCCATGTGAGTTGGTTAGCAAAGCTGAAATAGCAAATGCAATTAAGGAAGGACACAACACAATCGATGGGATAAAGTTTCATACAGGCTCTTGCATGGGAGAGTGCCAAGGCTCATATTGCCTTGTAAGGATACTTGATGCATTTACCGAGCTCGGGTTGAAAGAAGTTACAAAGAAAGGGGAAGGTTCTTGGATAGTGAGAAGGGTTGAGGGTTGAGCTAAAGGGAGAGGTAATAATTGTGGGCGCAGGGCCGAGCGGTATTAGGACCGCTTGGAGCGCCTTAGAAAAGGGTTTCAAAACCATTGTATTCGAGTGGGATGAAAGCTTCGGTGGGATAAAGAAGTTGCTAGGTCATAGCGTGAAGTATCCGGAGGAGGCAAAGCTCTTTAATAAAACAACGGTCGTGAGGCTCCAATACAACCCCAAGGGAAAGCACAGGCTAATAGCGCTGGCTAGAGGAAAGGTATATGAAGTTGAGGGCGAAAGGGTCGTTGTGGCAACTGGCAGCAGGGACTTGACGCCAGCCGCCGTCAAGATAGCTGGTGATAGACCTTCTGGAATATTTACTGCAACAGAGGCTTTGAGGCTCATAAACGGTGGCTATGTTATAGGAAACGATGTTATTGTTTATGGCAGTAACGAGATGGCGATATCACTTTCTGTTTTGCTTGCATCAAAGGGCTATGCTGTAAGGTTAGTAGCGCCTGAAGGTTTTCATAGTACCTTGAAAAACGTAGAGGTACTTAGCGGGTTAATAACAACGGTTTTAGGTAAAAGAAGGGTTAGGGGAGTAGTTGTAAAAGGCTTAAATGAAGGTAATGAGGTAGAAGAGCCCTGCGATACGCTCATCATCTCAAGGGGATATAAGCCGATGATAAAGCTGATAGAGGGCTTGAAAGTTAATATTGATTGGAGAACTGGTAGCGCTTTAGTAAACGAGAACTTCGAAGCGTTAAAAGGCATTTACCTAGTTGGTGGTAGCCTAGCCCCATTTGAATTAATGGAAAACGTAGAAAAAAGTGGAAACCTTGAATTTGACACTTCTTTAAACCATGGAATCGATATAGTCGCTGGAAAGGGCTTAAGATTTGTTGTCCCTCAAATGCTGGGCTCACCAAAGGAATTTACCCTTTTCTATTCCTTATTAAAACAACCATCAAGGCTTTTTATTCCAGAGGAAAACATCGAAATAGATGTAAGTAAAAGGGAGGGATACCTTTCGGTAAGACCCAGCAATAACAAAAAAAGGCTAACAGTAGAAGCCTATGAATAAACGTTGAGATTTAGGTATGGCAAAACTATTTAAACGCCGTTAAAGAATATAGGCAATGGAGGCGGAAGCCTTGTTTAAAGAGGGTGGAAGTTGTGCATGAAGAAATGATGCGCAAGGAAGTATTGGACTTCATAAGAAAGAGAGGCTATATCAATGTCTTGGAGATAGCTAGGAAGTTCAAGGAACCACCCGATAAAATAGAGCTATTGCTTCAACAGTTTGTTGAGCTTGGATACCTAGATTATGCTTCATCGAACTGCGTGTCTAAGGCTTGCAACGTGTGCCCCTTGAGGAGCACTTGTCCCGTGAGGAATAGCAACTACAGATATTACAAGGTGAAAAAATTTGCAAACGCTAGCAGAGGTTGAGGAGGGGAAGAGCGTAAGGATAGTAGAAATCATGGGTGGGTATGGTCTTATTTCAAGGCTCCTAAGGTTAGGCATAATCAAGGGGGTAGTAGTATCGGTTGTTAGAAACAGGGGGCCTGTTGTACTTAGGTTTGGTGATTCCATTTTTGCCATAGGGAGGGGTATGGCAATGAAGATATTGGTAGAAGAGGTGGTACGCGTTGAGCAGTAGGGAAGGGCTAAGGCTGGTAGAGAAAGAATATGTCGTAGGTCTAATAGCCCTTCCTAATGCAGGTAAAACAACGCTGTTCAACTTCCTTACAGGTTCAAGGGGTTACGTTGCGAACTGGCCTGGCAAGACTGTCGAGGTTTATACAGGCTTTGTGGAAAGAGACGGAAAAAAGGTTAAACTTATAGACCTTCCCGGTATACAAAGCCTACACACGCTAAGCAAGGAAGAAGAGCTGACAAAGGAATTTATATTAAGCAAAAAATACGATGCATTAGTCTTGCTTGTCAACCTAGAGTCCTTGTATAGATCCCTATACTTTGCCCTCCAGGTATTGGAGGTAACGAACAAGGTCATTATTGCAGTAAGCAAGCTAGACACAGCAGCTTCTAGGGGAGTAAAAGTAGATATCAAGAAGCTTGAAGAACTGCTTAAAGTGCCTGTAGTTGCAATAAGCTCATTAAAAAACATTGGAATTGATGAATTAATAAGTAAAACTATAGCAGTTGCTGAGAATAAATACAAAGGGAAAGGTAAATATAAGCTAAACTATGGGATCCTAGAAGAATACATCTCAAAATTAATGGCTATGGGCGAAGAGAGGGGCATAGCAGTTCGCCTTATTGAAGGGGATCCGTACCTATTAGATAAGATTAACCAAGATAAAAGGATTAAAGTCGAGGAGTTGAGAAAGGGGATTAAAAAAAGGCTTGGAATAGACCCGGAAGAACACATAGCAAGGGTTAGGTATGAAGAGGTCGAAAGGATAGTAAAGCAAAGCGTAAATTACACGGAGCGATTAATCAAAGGCAAAACCTTTGGTGAGAAGTTTGATGATTTTATACTAAGCAACTGGGTATTAGGCACCCTTACGCTTCTTTCCTTAACGATAGCAGGCCTTTTTGTTATATTCGCCATAAACACGGGCTTTCCACTAAACTGGGTACTAGACAACGTTGGCCTTTCTAACTGGGCAACATTTATAGAAAACTATAACCTTGGCGGGTTAATATCCCTAGGCTTTTCCCTTTTGGGCAACGACCTTGTAAAACCTTTAATGCTCATGCTAAATGCCCCTACTTGGTCTATAGACTTGGTTGTTAATGGTGTTATAGCGGGCATTAGCGCCGTTTTGAGTTTCGTACCGCTGGTTTATATGATAAATGTTTTCATGGCCATAGTCGATGATAGTGGGCTTATGGCAAGGAGCTCTGTGATCTTCAGCAAGATATCTAGAATAGCTGGGGTTAGTGGCAAGGCAATATTTCCCATGGGCATAAGCATAGGTTGTAATGTGCCTGGCGTGTTAGCAACTAGGATACTTGAGGATGACAAGGAGAGGTATAGGGTAATACTTGCCCTTCCATTTATAATATGCCAGGCTAGGCTAATTGTGATGATATTTATGCTATCAGCATTCATAATTTCTCCATTGCTGCAAACAAGCTCGATGTTGTTTTTCTACCTGCTTTCATTTGTGATGTTTGCTATAGCAGCTAGGCTAGTCTCTACCATAAAAACTTACAGGAGCGAAGGGGAAGAGCTTGCTGTAGAGCTCCCACCATATCACTCCCCCAGCTGGAAGGTAGTGAACTGGATTTCATGGGATAGGAGCAAGAGCTTTATAACAAAGGCCGGCACAGTCATATTTCCAGCAAGTATTGTGCTGTGGCTAATAACGCACATAGGAATGCACGGCTATACTACGATACCGGCGCAGTCCCTAGGATACATATTGGGAAGTTGGGTTATCAAAATTTTCAAACCGATGGGCATAAACGATTGGCAACTAGGCCTGGCACTCCTCTCAGGGGTCATGGCAAAGGAGATAGTCATCGAGAGCCTTGCGATAGCTTTCTCTACTGATAACCCAATTGTTGCCATTAGGGCCCTCCACTTAACGATACCGCAAACCCTTTCTATCTTAACCTTCATTATGCTTTACGTGCCATGCATCGCAACCCTTGCAGTTATATATTCGGAAACGAAAAACCTGAAGTTCGTTTTCCTCAACTTATTTACTGAAATCTCGCTAGCCTTAGTCGCCTCCTATGTGGTCTATGCAGCCTTAAGTTTCCTACCGTTATAGGGCTAATCATTAGTGAAATCATTTTTACTTGATGTTTACTTAATGCTATCCAGGTATTCCTTCAACGCCATCGCATTATTATATATCCTTTCCTTGGAAGAATAAAGAAGCGTCACATTGCTTGTCTTCGATAACTCTTTTATAAATGAAATCTTTTCACCCTTATTCCTCAACTCTTCAAAATACCTGCGTTTGAACTCTTCCCATTTATTTTTGTCATGGGAAAACCATTTCCTCAATTCGCTGCTGGGCGCTATGTCTTTCATCCAATAGTCAATCCTTGCCTCCTCTTTTCTTAGTCCCCTTGGCCATAGCCTGTCCACCAATATCCTTATACCGTCTTCCTCTTCATATGCATCATAAACCCTTTTCACCCTAATCAACGCCCTCACCCAATACAAGGTAGCTTAGGTGCTTTCAAAGTTGATAAGAGAAAAGGCTACTCTGGTTCACCATAACCACCTCCACCTGGCGTCTCTATAATAACCTCATCTCCTTCCTCCAATACCATGGACATCAAGGGGTTTATTGATATAACTTCGCCGTTCGCCTTCCTTATGACTACCCTAGCCTTCTTGCCCTCTCTACCACCTCCCACACCCCATGGAGAGGAGAGGAACCTGCTAGCCATGATGGAAATTCTTGTTTTTGATAATACCTTAAAGGACCTGACTATGCCATCACCACCCCTATACCTTCCATTACCTCCGCTACCCTCCCTTATCGTATATGAAGTAAACATAATTGGGTAGGTAGCCTCAGCAACCTCGATTGGGGTATTCATGGTATTAGTCATGTTTACATGCACACCGGAAATTCCGTCAGAGTTAGGCCTAGCGCCGCTCCCCCCGCCTATTGTTTCATAATATGCCCACCTTTGTCTCTTTTTCTCATCAAACCCACCCATCATAACGTTCATCATTGTTCCGCTACCGGCTGCCGGAACCCTTGAGGGGATAGCCTTTGAAAGCGCGAGGAATATAAGGTCTGCTATCCTTTGGCTAGTTTCTAGGTTACCGCCAGATACTGGAGCAGGTGGCACTGGATTTATTATTGTGCCACTTTCCGCCCTTAGGTCAATGATAGAATAGAAGCCCTCGTTTACCGGTATTTCTACACGCATTACAGACCTTATTGGGAATGATACTGCAGAAAAAGTAACGCCTAGCACCGCGTTAAACGGTATCTCTACCTGCTTTGGAGCATTTGGAAACTCAACAACTATTTTGTTTTTAGCTATTGTAACCTTTCCCTTTAGCTTTACCAATTCATGCTGGCCAACTTCAAGGTAGTCTTCGGAGAAATATGTGCCTTCAGGCCATTTGTTTATTTCATCAACTGCAAGCTTGAAGGCATGGGCGATGCTACTTTTCCAGCCGTCAAGCACATCCCTTATGCCATATTTCGATATTAGCTCTTTAACCCTTCTAATGCCAGCTATGTTCGCCGCTACTTGGGCCTTAAAGTCGCCATCGCTAATCCTCGGTACCTTTACGTTTGATAGGATAATGCTAAGTACATCCTTCCTTATATTCCCTTTCTCGACAAGCTTTAAGGGGGGTATTATGAGGCCTTCTTCATATATGGAGGTAGCAAATGGGTTTATGCTGCCATAGCTAGGCCCTCCTATGTCTATGTGATGGGCTTTATTTACAACGTAACCTATTATATTGCTCCCATGATAAATTGGAGATAAGAGCGTAACATCGTTCAAATGGGTTCCTGTTATGTAAGGATCATTGGAAACTATCATGTCCCCTTCGTTAAGCCCTATTCCCTCTTTTTCTATTTCTTTTAAGAGGAGCTTTACTCCAACCCTAAGCGAGCCTAAATGGACAGGTATGTGCTCGGCTTGCGCAACGATGTTACCGTCGCTGTCGGCTATGGCACAACTGTGGTCGGACCTCTCCTTTATATTTGGAGAAAGGGAGGACCTCCTTAGGGCAACGCCCATTTCCTCTGCTATGAAAGAGGATACCTTAGAGATTATTTCCCAAGAGACCACATTTAGCACCTCTCAATAATCATGCTCCCCATTGAAATAACGCTGGCTGTCCAACCATCGGGCACAACCGTCGTAGAGGAGTACTCTTCTATAATTGCAGGGCCTTTAATTGAGAATCCTTTAGGTAACCCCTCCCTCCTATATATCGGTACCTCCTCCCAGTGATCCCTTATTATAGCTTCCCTATATCCCAAAGGGCTTTTAACCCCATTTTCTCTAGCTTCTTCAAGGCTAACCTTCTTCCTCTTTTTTATTGCAAATACCCTAGCAGAGACCACCTCTATTGGTATAGATAAAGTAAATCCATAGGTTCTTTTATGCAACTCCTCAAACTCCTTCTCTATCTCGTGCCTATCAAATGATGTGACTTGAAGCCTTAGCTCGTAGCCTTGACCTTCATACCTCACATCAATGTATCTAAGAAATTCATCAACATCCCCTAGCTTTTCCCTTAGCTTGGCTTCCAGCTCAGAGAACGCTTGTTCAAGGTTCCTTGGAAAGGCCTTCCTGGCCTCGAACCTAGAATCAGCTAGCAGAAGGCCTAAAGCACTAAATAGTCCAGGTTCAGGCGGTATTACTATGCTTTTTACCCCTATCTCTTCCGCAAGGTATGCTGCATGCATTGGCCCCGCGCCTCCGAAGGCCATTATTGTAAATGAAGAAGGGTCTAGTCCCCTTTCAACTGTTACCAGCCTCACTGCCCTAGCCATTTCCAGGTTTATTAGCTCTAACGCTTGGAGTGAAACCTCTATAGGCTCCCCTAAAGCCTTCAGGGCACTTATAGCTAAGTCTTTTCTCAGCTTTATTTGTCCACCAGCTAGGTTTTCACCTAGCCTCCCTATGGCCAGGTTCGCGTCAGTAATAGTTGGTTTATCTCCTCCCCTTCCATAGGATGCCGGTCCTGGTTCAGCGCCAACGCTAATTGGGCCAACGTTGAGCCCTCCTGCCTTATCCCTCCATATTATTGTTCCACCGCCTGCTGAGACCTCTGCTAGGTCTATAAAGGGGAACCTAATCGGATACCCAGAGCCCTTAACTATCCTTCCATGATGGGATTCTCCACCTACCTCATATTCATCAACAATCTCTATCTCATTGTCTATAATAGAGCTAGCCTTTGCAGTGGTTCCGCCCATGTCAAATCCGATAACGTTTTTAATTCCTAGAAGCTTGGAAAGTTCGAGGGCAGCTATGGCCCCAGCCGCAGGTCCTGACTCTATAAGCTGCACTGGCCTTTCTATAGCTTCCTCTAGGCTGATAAGGCCTCCAGCACTTGACATTATTGAGAACCTAGGGCTTCTAAGCCCTGATAGGGAAGAGGCTAGGCTTGATATATAAGATGATACTATAGGCTGCAACAAAGCATTTATTATAGCCGTTGAAGTTCTTTCATATTCCCTTGGCTCGGGGGAAACGTCGCTTGATATAGTTATAAAGCTGAAGCGATCCTGGAGCAGCTCCTTTGCCTTTCTTTCATTTTCATTGTTTGCATAAGAGTTTAAAAAAGACACGGCTACGGAAACTACGCCCTTTTTGATCATATCATTAGCAATATCATTAATTTCGTCTTCATCTATACCTTTTAACACCTTACCTTCATAGGTAGTCCTTTCATTCACCTCATACCTTAGTTCCCTCGGAACAAAAGGCCTTGGCTTTGTGAAGAAAGCATCGTATAGCTTTGGTCTGTTCTGCCTCCCTATTTCTATAATATCTTTAAAACCCTTCGTCGTTATTAGTGCCACTCTAGGTAGCTCCAAGTTTATTTGGCCTAATATTGAATTCGTCGCTATAGTAGTCGCGTGGAGCACCTCCTCTACCTCATTTAAGCCTTTGGACTTCTTTATGGAATTTATAACTCCTAAAGCCGGATTTAAAGGGGTTGTGGGAACCTTTGTTACCCTCAATTTCCCTTCATTATCTATATAAATAGCATCAGTAAACGTACCCCCTACGTCTACTGCTATAGTTGACATTGTTGCACCCCTCTTTAGGATTCGTTTTTAGGCAATTAAACAATACCATCAAAGGTTAAGGATACAACATCCTGATATTTTATCCTTTCTAAAAAATAGAACTGGGTGAGGCGTAGTGGGCAAAATACTTCTATCAACGATCAGGCTTAGGGAAGAGGCTTCATACCTTGAAGCGCATGGCCTGCGTATCTTAAATCCTCCAGAAGCAATTGCAAGCAAAGAGTGGATAGAAGAAAACATCAAGGAGGCAGACATTATGCTTCTTTCTAATCATGATTTAGAAAGGAGCACCATGGAAAAGGCTACCAAGCTAAAGCTTGTGGTTACAACAACTAGTGGATATGATCACATAGATGTAGAGTATGCAGAGGAGAGAGGAATATGTATAGCTAACCAACCAGAGGCCATAGCCTTTTCTGTGGCTGAGCATGCAATAGGTATGACAATAGCGTTAACAAAAAACATCGTTACTGGCTATAACTATGTGTGGAACGGCCTATGGGATAGGTATCCTCGCTTCCTCTTAGGAAACCTGATTAGGGGGAAGTGCGCCTCAATCGTAGGAATGGGAAGGATAGGTGCGTTGATATCAAAATACCTTAGAGAACTTGGTGTAGGGAAAATACTATATTATAGCAGGAGAAGGAAGCCAGAGCTCGAGGTGCTATTTATGGCAGAACCCTCTTCCTTAGAAAGGATATTTACGAGTTGTGACATAATATACATAACGCTTCCCTTGACAAAGGAAACAGAGAACCTAATTACATATGATTTGCTGAGGAAAGCAAAGAAAGGATCAATAATAGTGAACCTAGGGAGGGGGAAGGTATTAAAGTTATCAAATATAATCAAGTTGCTTGAAGAGAGGAGTGATGTAAGGCTTGCATTAGACGTCATGGAGAATGAGCCTTTTTCAGATATAGGGGTTCTTAAAGGTTACAAAGGGAGGGTATTGATTAATCCACACATTGCAGGAGACAGCTATGAATCATGGAATGCAACGCTAAAGATGGCTTTGAGGCAGATAGTTGACTATGTTGAGAAAGGAATGGTGTGGAATCCTGTAACTAATGCTTGTAGAGGGAGCCACGATATTAAAGACTATTGGGAAAGCTTTGCCCTAGCTTAACGCGCTTGATGGCTCATTTTCGTTACCTCTAGTAAGGGACGTTAAGGCTGCTATAACCAAAATTCCTATTAAGAATATGAAGGAAAAGTGCATCCCATGAACAAAGGAAGATGAGACTCCACCTATGAGCTTTGAGGTGCCAACAAATATCTCAAAGGCTACTTTTCTTGGTATGACAAGGGTAGATGCGATAATTACTATTATGAAGCTTCCCATTATCCCTATGCTGGAAAAAAGCCTTGATAGACCTGAAGCTGTTCCAAACCTATCAGCCTTGCTGCTTTTCATGATAGCGCTATTATTCGCGGGCCAGAACATGGACGCCCCTATACCAATTATCGCAGAGCCAAGCAATACCAGGTCTATGCTACTATTTACACCCAGCCTCATGTAAACAAGGATGCCAGCTATTATGACTAAGGTACCTAGGGTTGCTAGCCTCCTAGCCCCATACCTATCCGAAAGCCTCCCCATTATCGGGGCCAACACAGAGCTTATTAGATATCCTGGGAGGAGGAGAACCGCTGCGTAGAAAGGAGTAAAGCCCCTTACGCCCTGGAGGTACATAATTAGCATGAAATTAACGCCGATATAACCCAACGCTTGGAAAAAAAGTGCAAGGATTGAGTTCCTGAATACTTTGTTGTCGAACATCTCCAGCTTAATTATTGGGTTTGGGTTCCTTTTCTCTATTACTATAAGCGGGTAGATGAGCGCAAACCCTATCAGAAGCATTGCTAGGTCAAAGCCATTAATGCCAATAGAAGCAATCGTTACCCCAGAAAATAGGATGAGCGCAAGTAGGCCTCCTATCAATATAAGGCCTGGGAAGTCAAGCTTTTCATAAACCCTTCTGTTTATGTTGATATATTTGACAGCTAGTAAAAACATCACAGCGCCTATCGGTACATTAATAAAAAATATATACCTATAGCCTACATATGTTGTTATTATACCGCCAAGGATTATGCCTACCATAGCGCCTATGTTCCACCCCATGCTAGTAAAACCATAGGCCCTTCCAAGCTTATTGTGCTCAAACGTATCTGCTATTATCGCCCCACTATTTGAGGACATCATGGCCCCTCCAAATGCCTGAACCGCTCTAAAAGCGATTAGGGAGAATGCATTTGGTGCAATGCCGCAAAGGAAGGAAAAGATGGTAAAAATGGCTATCCCATAGTTGAAAACCCTTGACCTGCCAAAGATGTCTCCTATTCTTCCCAGTTGGGTTGCTGCAACCGCTGAAACCAGCATGTAAATCAATATTACCCAAATAATCGTTGCTAGGTTTGAGTGTAGGGCCTGTGTAATTGCAGGGAATGCCAATAATACTATAGTTGAGTCTATGGAGGCCATGAAGACACCCATAACCAAGACTCCAAGTATTATTTTTTGTTGCCTTTCACTAACCTTTCTCTCGCCTTTTTTTATGATAAGCTGTTCCATCTTAATCCTTAAATTTATAGACAAGGACAAGCTTTTAAAATTTAGCCAAGGAATATATCTCTGCCAAATATAAAAAATGCGTAGCGCTACCTTATCAGAAGGTGCTAAAAACATAATTAGCCTAGAGAAGTATTTAGGTAAAACAGGCAAATTGATACCTTTCTAGTTGCCAAATTACTACAGGACCTTTACTATTTTCTTTGAGAACCTAAGCTTAAACCCATATCCCATTGATATCAATTCATATATCCTTTCCTTGTCTATAATGGACACCCCACCAATTATACTTGCAATGCCTTGAAAGGCTTCTGGAACCATAGGTGTTGTCGGTCCCGTTACTATTAGGTAGGAATTTTTCGAGTGCTCCGCTATCCTATCGATAGTCTTCGTAGCGATAGTTGACCCAGAAGCTATTATATAATCCATATCGCCAAGCATGTATTCCTCTTCATACCAAGGATATACAAAGCTTTCCCTTTGCGGTCTCAATTCGAAAACGTATAAGCTAACTTTATCCTTCAGCCTATCAATATAATTCTTAAAGTAGCCTATTATCGCTACCTTTGAATTGTTTTCAATTGTTATGTAATCTAAAGGGTCTCCATACAATACATTAGATTTATCGCTTAGGGCATTTATTGTAGCGATTCCAATGCTTACTTCTACCGGGTCATGGGAGTTTATTAGCTGTGAGGCTAGGTCTGCCTCCCTAGGTACCTCCTTTATTTCCCTCATAGGGTTTACCCATTCTTTATAGACCCAGGATACGCCTGCATTACCGTTATCTAACTCGACGTATGCGTATTGACCTACCAAGACCCTCTTTATCTTCTTGTTCTTTCCCTTATCAACGCCATAGTCTACTAAAGACTTTAGTATGCTCATTTTGCTTTCCTATTTAAAGTAATCATGGAAACTAATTAATAAATAAAGAAGGTCAAAGGTAATTAGCGCAAGCATTATAGCGAGATAATTATAGTTTTGGCCTATTTATTATAGCAAAGGAACCTTTATATAAAAAGAATAAAAGCCAACTGCCCTATCTTTAAAACGGTGTCAAGGTTGGCAAGGCTTTTCGGAACAGACGGCATTAGGGGTATAGTCGGTGAGTTGCTGACGCCTGAATTCTCGCTGAAAATGGGTAGGGCCATAGGCGCGTACTTTGGGAAAGGTTCTAGAATCCTTATTGGTAGGGATGTGAGGATAGGTGGAGACATGATTTCAAGGGCCTTGGCCTCGGGTCTCATGGCTGAAGGCATAAAGGTATATGATGCTGGGTTAATCCCAACGCCTGCTCTTCAATTCACAATTAAAAGCCTCGGGTTTGATGGGGGAGTTATGGTAACTGCCAGCCACAATCCACCCCAATATAATGGCTTAAAGGTTATAGCAAGCGACGGCATCGAAATACCTCATGAAGAAGAAAGCATAATAGAAGACTATTACTTTAATGGACACGCTTCCAAGCTTCCAATAAGGTCATATGATAATGAAGTAATGCAAAGGGGAGACCTCATAGAAACCTACGTTAATGCAGTCTTACAGCAAGTAGATGTGGAACTAATATCAAAGAAAAATTTTAGAGTTGTCATAGATTGCGCAAATAGCGTTGGAGCCCTCACATCCCCGTTGTTACTAAGAAAGCTTAACGCTAAGGCCCTCCCTATAAATTGCAGCCTAGACCCATATTTTCCGGGTAGAAATCCAGAACCTACCGTAGAAAATTTAGAGCTGACATCAAGGTTTGTCTTAGATTCAAGGGCTGACGTTGGATTTGCCCATGACGGAGACGCCGATAGGGCAATGGTTATTGATGATAGTGGTGTAATGCGGTGGGGGGATAGAACTGGGGCAATTTTAACTTACTTCTCCTCTAAAAGGTGGAAGGAATATCCAAAGGTTTCATACACTGCTGTTTCCAGCGGAATCCTAGTAGAGGAATACCTAAAGCCTAGGGGAATAGACGTTGTTTGGACGCCTGTTGGTAGCGTTACTATAGCTAGGATGATAAAGTCAAAAGGGGGTGCGATAAGTGGATTTGAAGACAATGGAGGCTACTTGCACGTACCGCACCACATAGTCAGGGATGGGGCAATGACTGTAGCCCTTGTATTAAACATGATGGCAGAATCGAATGAAAAGTTGAGCAAGGTTTATAATTCAATTCCGCAATACTATGCACTAAAATCAAAAATAGAGGCAACAAAAGAGGAGGCCTCTTGTGCTGTAGATGTTGTGAAGGAAGCATATTCCTCTTATAGGCAAATAACCATTGATGGAGTAAAGGTAATAGGTGATGATTTTTGGCTTCTAGTAAGGCCAAGCGGTACTGAACCCCTTCTCAGGGTTACTGGGGAGGCAAAGGATAAGGAAAAAATAAAGAATCTGATTGATGAAACAATAGCCTTGGTAAAAAAGAAATGCATGGGGGTGAAAAGATGAGGTATTACTTCTTTGAACTCCTTGCCTGCCCGGAGTGTAAAAGCCCTGACCTGCTCCTCTATGAACTAAAGGTAGAGGAAAGCAAGGCCAACGTGGATCCTGAGAGGGTAAGGTGTAAGGAATGGTGTTCTTATTTAAGGAAGCCTGCTGGCGAGGTTCCGCTTGAGACTTGCAAAAAATGCGTAAACTTAGAAGTAGTAGATGGAATAATAATATGCAAAAACTGCGGCAGGTGGTACCCAATAATAGATGGAATACCAAGGATGATTAATGATAAGTATAGAAAATATCATGAAGATAAGCAATTCCTAAGCAAATATAAGGATAAGATACCTGTTGATATAAGGAAGCTTATGAAAATACCAGAAATAAAATAGGCTTTGGGTATAAATAGTATATTGGTGATGCATATGGCAGGCACCCCCGTTTGGCTTACCATAGGCATAGCGCTAATAATTATAGGATTTATTATAATATTTGCGTTTTCAATATATTCTGCAGCGAAGTCTTCTACTGAAAGCAAAAGTGAGGTAGGGGGTGTAATCATGATAGGTCCGATACCAATAATATTCGGTTCATCATGGAAGGCAGCGACGCTTGCCATAATTCTTTCAATAGCATTGATAGCCATAGCAATAGTCTTCTTAATGATGGGTAGATACCTTTACTTAAAGTAGATTTTATCTTAAGACAACCTCCTAACGAACTCTTCTACCAACGCCTCGTACTTCTCTTCCAACATCCTAATTATAGCTAAATATTGGTCCTCAAGCTTCCTTTTGTTCTCTTGATACAGCCTTGCTAGTAGCTCCTCACCCATTTCCTCTGCTTTACGCCTTGCCTCTTCCATAATGTCCATGCTCATACCCTAAAGAATTCTTGCAGAGCAAGACTTTAAAGCTTCCGCATTTCTATTACTTTCAGCATCAAACCAGGAGCCTTTAAGAGTTGCTAAGGAATTTTGGCCTCCTATCGTGAGCTTAGCATGCCACATAGGTTTAACCCCCACAACCCCTCCTCCCCGCACTCCGTGAACGCCTGCATCCGAGCATAGGTTGCTCCCTTCCGGGCCTGGCCAGGTTATCTCGGTTAGGGTCGTAGGATCCTATCCTCCGATAGGTCCACGACCTCTGCAGACTCCACGGCGCGGAGTTCATAGGGGCTATGGGACCTCTGTAGCACGCTGAGCTCACGATAAGATTACTGGCCCCGCGTTGCGCCTTCGGTATAGGGGACGGCGAACCCCCCAGCCCTACCCATCCTTTTTTGTAAAAACGAGATTATAAAAATGTTTTCCTAAGGTATATATTGGAGCGCTAATTATAAGAATAGCTCGGGCAGAAATGGGCATCGTTACAACAAAAAACCTAACGAAGGTCTACCCAAATGGGACGAAGGCATTAGATAAACTAAACCTAGACCTGAATTCGAGGATATCATGCATCATAGGTAGAAATGGTGCAGGCAAGACCACACTTATAAGAATCTTATCTACACAGCTAAGGCCCACTTCTGGTAAGGCGGAAATTATGGGCTATGACGTTGTAAGGGATAGGGAAAAGATAAGAAAGATTATATGTAGCATACCACAAGAAGTGAAGCCTGTAGGTATAGCTTCGCCCCTAGAGCACGTAGCTATGTACCTCACCGCAAGAGGTTTTTCAATAAGGGATGCATTAAAGGTATCGAGAGGAGTGTTAACAGAGCTGGGGCTAGGACATTTCATGAACAAACCATCAGATGAGCTTTCCGGAGGCATGAAAAGAAAGATATTTGTTGCTATGGCTATTGCCTCTAATGCAGACCTAGTTTTTCTCGACGAGCCTACAGTAGGTCTAGATCCTATATCAAGGCTAGAAGTCTGGGGAGCGTTAAGGAGGTTGAGGAGCAGGGTAGTGTTAACAACGCATTACATGGAGGAGGCAGAGGCCCTCTGCGAAGAGATAGCTATAATAGAAAAAGGAAAGGTTGTGAGGTCTGGAAGTCTAGAAGAGTTGATGGAACCACTTAAAGGAAAGGTTAGGGTAGAGGGATATGGAGAAATGAAAATAGGGAGTATGAACATCGCTTATCTTAGCAAGGAAGAAGCCAAAATAATATTAGACAAATACAATAATGACCGCAGGATATCCATAAAGCCTGTAAGCTTGGAGGACGTCTTCATACTTAGTGGTGTCGAGGTTGAAAAGGATTAATTTTAATTGGAAGTTTGTATTGGTTTATATATGGTTTTATGGTTATTCTTTTATAAAAAGGGGTCCGATATATGTTCTCTCATACCTTGCATTACCCCTTTCATTGTTATTCTTCATATACCTAATCACAAAAGGTAGCCTCATTTATTTCGCAATACTAGGTGGGATGATATCTATTGTAACAAACAATGCCTTGACTGCCGTGGGAGATATATCATTCTTTAAGCTGGAGCTAAAAATTCAGGAGTTGTTAGTATCAGCTGGCGTTTATCCAATAGAATACCTCTTTGGCATAAGCTTGGGCAACCTCCTCTTTTCATTACCTGGGCTACTCCTTTTCATATTTTTGGGTTTCTTTTACAAGATATTTGGTATCTCCCTCTTCCTTTGGACGCTGCTTAACCTCTTCTTGGTAATGATTTCCTCTACAAGCATTGCATATCTGGTTGCAAGTAGATTAAACCACGTTAGGAGTTCATGGGGGATTGGTGCCTTGCTTTCAGTTATATTAACGATGCTACCTCCCCTCTACTACCCCTATAAGCTGTTACCCACAGCTGCGCTTTACTCCCTTCTCTTTTCTCCAGCCACACCTGCATCAGTTTTCTTGCAAGGAATCCTTATTAATGGGAGGGCTAACTTTTTTTATTTAATCATTGTTATAATCGAAACCATAGCTTACCCAATCATAGCGCTGAAGCTTGGTAGGTGGGAAAGTTAGACATGTTAAAAAGGAAAACAAGAAATAATATAATAAAATAATTTCTAATAAGCTTATATTTATTGATGCTCCAATAAAAAATGGTGTCTTGAATGCCTCATGAAGTCTATATCGAAGATGACCATTTAGTCATTCACATACACGGTTTAGAAGAATTCGCATCATTACATAAAAAGCTCTACATACCGCTATCCCACATATCTTCAGTCTCTACAGAAAACCTCACGTGGTGGGAGCTTGAAAAGGAATGCCCACTGAAGCTCTTTGGCTCTAGGATGATAAAATTGATGATGGAAGGCGTTTTCTCTGGTAAGAGGGGGAAGTGCTTTGCATTAATCAGGCACCCAGAAAAATGCATCACCCTACAGCTAAACTCTGAAGATTACAATAAAATAATTGTTGAAGTTGAAGATAAAGAAAAAGTTGCCAATGAAATCAAAAAGTATATTGTTTCTTAAAAGTTTATTATAGAGCAAATTACATATAGTCCCATACGCCTCTTCCTTTATAATTGTATACTATAGATTTTATCGCAGTCACCTGCTCTATGCTGTAACCTATTCCTTCCCTTCCTATACCGGAAGCCTTCCTCCCACCAAAAGGATAGTAGTTTATTCCATGCCTGGGTATGTCATTTATATAAATAGCACCGACCTCTAAGTATCTAATAAGCTTCCTTATTTTCACTATATCTTCTCCAAATATGGAAGCGTCAAGGCCATACTTCCTTCCGTTTGCTATTTCAATTGCCTTACTAAGGTCTTTAAAGCTTGTTATTATGGCAAGCGATGAAAAAATCTCCTTTTTATAGGCTTCTAGGTTCATGAGCTTTTCATGGTCCATGCACTCTATTACAGCTGGCGTTATGTATGTCTCATTTAACCTCTTGCCGCCATAGAGGAGCTTACAGCCGTTCTTTAGTGCATCATTAACGGCTTCTTCCCATTCATCCGCACTCTTTTTATCAATAAGAGGACCTATGTCTGTTCCTTCGACCCTAGGATCACCTATCTTAAACTTTGAGAGCTCTTTAACAATTTTGTTTTTCAACTCTTCGTATATAGTCTCCTCACCTATCACTACCTTCACGGAGTCACACCTTTGTCCAGTATAGCTGGCTATAGCCAAGGCTATCCTCTCTGATGCCCATTCAATATCTGCGTCTCCAAGAACTATTGCTGGGTCTCCTCCCCCTAGCTCCATTATGTATTGCTTTATTCCAGCTTCTTTCATTACTTCTATGCCGGTCTCTGAGCTACCAGTTAGATTAATAACCCCAATCCTTTCATTCGAAACCACTCTTTTCATCATGCTCCCTGGTATGGTTATTAATGAAATGCTTTCCTTGGGAAGGCCAGCATCTATAGCCACCTTCATAAACAGTATAGAGGGTATAGGGTCAGAGCTTGGAGGCTTTAATATTGCTGCATTTCCAGGTAAAATTGTGTAAACCAATTTGTTAACCGCATCAAAGAGAGGGTAGTTAAATGGTATAATTATTAATGAAACCCCATACGGTTCTCTCCTTATTAATGCTTCTGTTTCAACGGCGTCTAAGCTCCAATCCCCTGGAATGAACTCGCCAATTATTTTCCTTAAATCTAGGTGAGACTTCCTTAGCCTTTCTATCGCTGCTGAAACTTCTCCTTTCGCATTGTTTAGCGTTTTGCCAGAGTTTATAATTAGAGCGTTCTCTACGTCATGCCTAACGCCTTGTAATATGTCTGCCATTCTCTGAACTACGCTTAGCCTCTTATCCCCTGGCATGTCCCTTATCTTCCACCTGCCCTTATTATAAAGGTTTTCTATGGCTTGCGTTACCTCTTCAATTGATGGCCTGTAAATGTAGGCTATTAGGCTGTTGTCAATTGGCGAGTAGACCTTCGCTTTTTCCTCACTTTTCTTCCATTGGCCGTCTATAAAATACTTGAACGCAGGAATTCCATCTTCAATATCGTATATCTCTTTAAAGGAACTACTTTCAATTTTTAGCTCCACTTTGCCGCTAACTCTAAACAAGTAACCTCCCCCACTTCTTATAGGTAGAAAATGTTCTTATTATTCCTTTTTGTATGTATAGCTAATATATGGTATAAAACCACCTAGGGTAAAGATTTATTAATGTATCGCAATGAATTTTTCTATTGTTCATTAAAAGATAAAAGGAACTATTAGTATAAAATTAGAATAGGATGATGCAATAATATAGCTGAATCTTGATGTATGGTGACGGCTCTGACCAATAACAACTATAAAAAGCTATCAAATCAGTATAATTATGACATGCAAATTTAATGTCATGATACAATAGCGGAAATAATGCAAAGTAATACCAAGCAATATTAATCTTCCTTAACAACGTGAACTACCCTCTTTAGCTTTGGTCTTTCTGCTTTGGTTTTACCTTCTTTTTTCTTCTTGTTAAAACTCTTTAGAATTTCCACGGCTTTATCCCTTGCGGTCTGAATTAGGGGTGTGTTGAGGTAGAATAGCTGTTTGGCTTTTTCATACTCATTCCTGTGTAGAAACTTCTTTGATGTAGAGTTAAAACTAAGATACCAATTTACAAGTTCAAAATATTCCTCCAAACACCTATTCAAAGCTAAAACTTTCCTCGCATTTGGTTTGAAAACTTTTCCTACTACAGTTAGCTGAACTTCTTTCTTCATGGGAACATCCCTAAATATTTTTAGCTTCTAAGATTACTAAACTTAACTGCCCCAACCCACCTCCCCTTGTGTATCCCCTCCCTATCGGAAGAGGTCTTATAAGCAACGCTTATCAGATAAAAAATGAGGAGAAATGTGCAGGATGTTTCTCTCGATTGGGAAGGTAAAAGATATATGCAAGTTGTACGAATCATTAGTTTTAGCATCTAAAGAAGATATTTTCATGAAGAAAAATCATTCATCCGGTTGGGGATATTTTATTGCGAGTAATGAGCGCTCGTACTATTACAGGTCATCAAAGCCAATATATGAAGATGAGTGGAATCCCTATCGTTACCTCCAAGACGAAGCGACATATTATGCAATGTTCCATTCAAGGTTGGCTAGTCAAAGAGAGCCTACAAGAGGGTTCATCGATTCGCACCCATTTATAGTTAGAGGTGATGAAAGACTAATTATAGTGGCACATAATGGATCAATTAATAAGCATCTCGTTGCAAAAGAGCTAGGTATTCCACCAGAGCTCTATACGGATTCGGAAATACTTGCAATCTTGTTGTCAAGCTACAAGGCAATCAATATAAAGGATAGGCTAGAAAAAGCAAAGGAAACCATTAAAAGATTAGGGGCATTTACTGGGGCACTAAACGTAATAGCTATAGAAATTTCTTATAACGCAACGCCTCATATTTCTGTTGCCTGTTTATCAGATTTTCCCCTAGAAAAAGAAGGATTATATTATAAAATGGTGATGTATAAAGGGGATAACAGATATGAGTTTATGTCCTCTACTGTAGCATTCTATAATAAATATATTGATAGTGAAGGGAACATATTAGATAGCCACGCTTCCTATTGCGAAAGGGGTAGGGTGTATCCATGATAAATTTTAAATAAATAATTTACTTATTAACCTGAGTTTAAGGTAATATAAGAGGTGAAGGTATTGAAGAGTCTTGATCCTGAGTTGCTTAGAAAGTCATTAGTAGAAATATCCCTTAAGGCTGTAGGCTATCTAAGAAAAAACTTTTGCACAGATGAGGCCTTAGAGATAGTAAGAGGGGAAACGATTAGGGCTGACCTAGCTTCTGAAAAAATAATAATTGATTCATTAAAGGAACTCGACATAGATTTTCAGGCTGTTACAGAGGAATCGGGGCTCGTAGGGAATGGAAAATATAAATTTATAATAGATCCACTAGACGGAAGCGTTAATTATAAGAGTTGCATTCCTTGGTGCTCAGTATCTATAGCTGCCCTCTCTGAAGAGAAGGACGTTATTGCAGGCGTCGTAGCACCTGTTTACAGGGATGGCTACCCATTTTCCTTCTCAAGAGGCAACGGGTGCTATGAGGGTGACAGAAGGATAAAACCTAATAAAGGCTCCCCTAATATTCTGTTCTCATATATTGAAAAACTTGAACAGGCAAGCGATGTAGCAAAAATAGCTTCTAGGGAAGGCTTAAAGGTAAGGAGCCTTGGTAGCTCTGCGTTGGAAATTATATATGCTGCACTAAATAGGTCCTTTGCTTTCCTTGACCTTAGGGGCAAGTTAAGAAACGTCGACGTTTCTGCATCCCTAGGTTTTTTAAAGGAATGTGGAGGTGTGGCAAAAAACGAGAAAGGTGACTATCTAAGAATAGATGACCGCATGGTAAGCAGCGTGGGTAACGTAATAGCTAGTAGGGAGGAAAAGCGTATAGAAAAAATAATTAAGATATTAAATGGTGAAGCCTAGTTGTGCTATTGCTTGCCTGTTAACCTTTTCCTCCCAAAGAACAAAGCTACAAGCACAGCTACTGCTATAGCAGGTGTTGCCACGTATAGGATCCAATAAGGGTTATAGCTAGGGCTATGCTGAGGTAAGCCTAAATCTAGGGCGGCAATGACAAACATCGCTGATGACCAAGTTAAGGGCGAGGTTGTTGGAAGAGGATTACCAAACTTAGGATCTACGGCCTCTGGAAGTAGCAAGTGCTGGGAATGGTCATAGGCCCAATTTAGCAATTTTAAAGCTGCGGAGTAGTTTTCAGCTTTTTCATAATAAATGGCAGCAAAGAGTGTCGTGATTACCCATGGTGGGGATGGGGCACTGCTGTCGTATAGATATTCTGAATAGTGATAGAGGTCGTTAGGAAACCTTGAAAGCCCACCAGCTACGCTTAGCCTCTTTTCTACAACCCTAAAGTTACTTAAAGAATAATTTGATGTTACTGGCAGGTATCCTTCATCTATAGGAAGAAGCGTGGAAGAATCTATTAATGGAGGCTCCGGAGATAATGAAGCAATTGCAGTTCCATTTTCATATAGAACAGATACTCCTAGAGTTGATGCAAAAAATCCTTTGTACCAGAAATCATTTATTATGGTCTTGTTTAGCATACCTTCATAGTATAATATCTCGGAGTAATTTAAGCCCAAGACCTTGTATACCTTTGAGGCATCATACAACCCTATGTCATTTAACGCCTCTGTCCAAAAGTGGTATGCCTTTGTATTTTCCCATACGCTGAGGTCTTCTGGAATTAAATGAAACCTTGAATATTTTATACAATGTATCTGATAGGATATCGTTGAATTTAGCCTTGGCAAAACATCTAGCAGAAAAGACCTATTGCCAGTTACTTTATAGTAGTTGTATATACCTATTTCAAAGAGTCCCATGCTATCGAGTTCTGGTATGCCAAAGGATGTATCCGGTTTTCCACTATAGAAGCTATATCTAGTATACCATAGCCCATCTTTAAGTTGCTTGGAATTGGCTAACCAAAGCCAAAACCTTAAAGCAGATTTTGTATGTCCAGAATCCTGCATTGCAATTGCAGAAAATATGGAATCCCTTACCCATGAATAAAGGTAGATTGGCGATGGGGATGCCGCAAACGTGCCTAGATATGGATTTTGATCGTCTTTAAGCAATAGCAGAGAGGTATAATATTCGTTAAGCAAGGAACCTGTTAAGAATTTTGGTATCCTTGATCTTTTCAACCATTTTTTCACATAAAGGTTGTTTTCCTTTAATAAGGTTGAGATATTTTTAAAAGAAGCGCCCCCTAAATTCATCTCCAAATAATAAACTCCTCTACAAAATTTTATTAATAATTCCTTTTTCTCTATCTCCTCGCTACCATTCGTATAGAGGTAGGCGCTTGGATTAGCATATATTAACGCCTGGCCTTTCTTTATAGCCTTTATATTAAAGTTTGACACTAGTGCGGCATTGAGGCTTTTCTTTGTCCGTATCACTAGTAGGATGAATGGAGTATAGGGTGGCATTATAATTGTTACGTTTGCCTCTTTTCCCATTAACTCTACTGTATTGCTCAAAGTTAGGTATGCCTCCATTGTTGAGATATTGAAATTTAATGTGAGGTTTAAAATGCCATATCCCCCTATATATATGTTTCTAATTGAGGCAGGATAACTCGGTAAGCCATTTAGGCTAGAGTTGGGTATTGGTATGCCAGTAATTATTAATACAGAGGAATTTTTCCAGTTACTTAACAATAAGAATGAAGGATTGTAGCTCTGCTTTTTCTCTGTTATAGAAACAGCTTTGGATAGAGAGCATAGCGGAAAAAAGGTAAACATGATCACAGCTAGGAGGAGGGCTATTGCAAATAACTTACTTTTCATTGTCTTCACTTTAGTCCTATAGCTAACAGGTTTTGCTGCGTTGACTTGTCGAATATAGATATATGTTTATAATTTAGGCCTAGCCTAACCTTATCTCCCCTTTCTTTGTCTACTAAGGAAGTTACTATAACCCTTAAGTTATTATCACCAACCTTTACGTGTAAAATGCTATAGGAACCTAGCTTTTCCACCATGTCTATAATGCCTTCCATCGGACCTCTCTCGTCGATGTATATGTCTTCAGGCCTTATTCCAACAACAACATCTTTCTTCCCTTCAATCACTTTCATGTATTCATCAGGCAGTGGTATTCTTGAACCTTCTATGAATAGGCCTTCGCTACTGATTTCTGCATCGATAAGGTTCATTGGTGGGTTTCCTAAGAAAGATGCTACCCAGATGTTATTGGGATTTTTGTATATTTCCATAGGATTACCAAAAGCCTGAACCTTTCCTTCGTGGAGGATTGCAAGCTTTGTTGCCAAGCTAAGCGCCTCCACTTGGTCATGGGTTACATATATTATAGTAGGGCCTAATTCTCTTTGGATTTGCTTCAATTCTTCCCTAGCTATAATCCTTACTTGAGCATCTAAGTTTGATAAGGGCTCATCCATTAATATTATGTCAGCACCCTTAACTAATGCCCTAGCAACCGCCACCCTTTGCATTTGCCCACCGCTTAGTTGCGATGGTTTTTTATCTATAATATTATCAATCCTTAATACCTTAGTTATTTCAGAAATCCTTCTTTTAATCTCGTTCTTAGGCACATGCGATATCTTTAGTGGAAATGCTATATTATCATAAACTGACATGAAAGGATATAAGGCATAGTTTTGAGGAACCATGGCAACCCTTCTATCTTTAGGAGGTAGGTCATCTACTACCTTTCCTCTTAGGATAACATGCCCTTTCTCTTGCTTTAATAGACCTGAGATTATCCTCAATATTGTTGTCTTCCCTTCTCCAGAAGGCCCTAGAATTACAACAAATTCCCCCTTCTCAATGTTTAAGTTTAACCCCCTTAATACTGTCGTCTTTTTCTTCTTGACCTCATAAACCTTCCATATATCCTCTAGCTTTACATAATAGTCCATTATTTCACCCCTGCTAAGCTACTATAAGCGCTGGTCATCATTTTTTGTGAAGCTATGAAGAGGGCCATTAACGGTATGCCCATTATGACCGCTCCAGCTGCGAATATATTATATGCAGGCGCGCTGGATGGGTTTAAGAGCCCAGCCATGTAATATAATCCAATAATAGCTGTCCAAGATTTAACGTTAGGCAAGAGGAAAGAATATGCTAAAGCGAAGTCTAAGTAGGCACCCATGAAGCCTAAAATAGCTGTTAGAGCTACTATTGGCATGGCCATCCTCATTATTATCCTTAAAAATGCGCCAAACCTAGATAAACCATCAATCATGGCTATCTCCTCATATGAGGGCGGTATCGCATCTATGCTAAGCTTTGCTATAAAAGCAGTAAATATAGCAGTTCCTGGGGTGTATGCCAAGACCAAGCCTATGTAGTTTAATAAGTGAAACTTAGCGAAAAGCAGGTAAAGGGGGACAGCAGTAGCCGTATAGGGAAAGAAAGTTACTATATAGATAAATATGGCTAGGGACTTCTTTGCCGGTATGTCTAGGCGAGATAGGGCGTATCCTGTTATCATAGCTAGCGCTACCGATATTATTGCCGTTGAGGAAGCAAGTATCAAACTATTTCTGATCCAGAGCGGGAAGTTACCGCCGTAGAGGTTTGCAGTAAAGAGGTATTTATAAGCTGTATAGTAAAAATGCCTGGGGATTAGGTCTGATATCGATAATGAGATTAAATTTGGTGCATTGCTAAACGATGTCATAAAAATGTAGTAAAGTGGAAAAATTGATAGCACTGCCATAATTATTAAAAATATATATGATATCCCCAACCTAATAATTTTATATAACTTATACTTAAGCACCATAAGCCTCACCTACATGTAGGTCTCTAATATGCCAGTATACCTTATAACTATAATTGCGAGGACTAAAACAAAAATCGTGGATATTATAGACCAAGCGGCTCCTAAGGCATAGTTGCTATAACTAAACGCTTCTTGGTATGCATATACAATAAATGTTTCGGTAGAAATGCCAGGACCTCCTCCAGTCAATATATAAATAGGATAAAAGTTATTCCAAGTAAAAACAAAGCTTGTTATGAACACAAAAACAACGGTCTTCTTTAACATTGGTAACGTTATATTGCTAAACTTTTTAAAAACGTTTGCACCGTCTAAGTCTGCTATTTCATAAAGCTCTTTTGGTATGCTTTGCATCGCTGCATAAAAAACTGTCATAAAATACGGGAAAGAGAGCCAAGCGTTAGTCACAAACAATTCTATCCAAGCGTCCCTTGTAGATGTCATGGCATTTACCTTTGGCAGGTGTAGCATTGGCAATATTAACCTGTTCATCATACCATATGGATCCACCCACAACCCTTGCCATATTAGTATAGAGATGAAGGCTGGAAACGCCCACGGCAGTATTAATATTGCGTAAAATATAGACCTTCCCTTTAAATCGCTTTGATTCAAAACCAATGCTATAGCAAACCCTAATCCCATCATTATAACTAGGCTACCTACAGTCCAAATCAAAGTGTTCTTAAGCAACTCTGTAAAGTAGCCATACTTAAATATTATCATATAGTTCTTCATGCCAACATATTGGTATTTAAAGAAGTGTAAAAGGCTCAAATTAGTAAACGATATAAAAAGCGAATATATTATGGGAAATATAAAAAGAAATAGGGTTACTACCAAAATAGGAAGGATATAAAAAAAATTAGTTAATTTCTGTGGCCTCAATACGGCTCACTTAGGTTTAAGATAAAAGACCGTTGTTTATCAGCGCCTGTATGAAGGCTTTTTCCATGCCCTGTGCCGCTTGGGTGGCTGTAATTTTACTCGCAAAGAATTCAGATGCATATGTATGGAATGATTTCCAATAGTAGCTCATTTGTGGAATGTTGGGGAACTTTTGACCATACTGCGCTTGTTGCAATATACCCTTCATAATCCCATTTAGGTAAGATGGTTGAAGCTTGCCTTGATTAAGTAGGGAGATAGCCTTTGAATAGGCAATAGCATTTGCAGGTATATCGTGTGCAACGCTGAATAGCCTATAGTCCGATTGGGCATTTGTTACATATAGCACAAAGATCAGAGCGGCCTTGATTTGCATAGGTGTAGCTCCACTAGCTTTCGGACTGGAGATAATAAAGCCTGTAGAGCCCACGAAGGGACTTGCCCTCAAGCCTGTAGAACTTACTATTGGTAAGGGCGCAACTCCTAGGTTAGAACCTAACGCTTTTAGATACACTCCTAGATCCCATGGACCGTCAAATATTATGGCCGTTTTGTTAGCAACGAACAGCTGTCCTTCAGCCCCTCCAGCTCCAGTAGTTGGAGCTAGGTAGTTTATTTTCAGGTTATAGGTTAAGTTGTACCAGAAGTTTAATGCATTAACCATAGCTGTGGAATTTAAGGCAGGAATTATTTTACCATTTTTAGTTGTAAATATGTGTCCTCCAAAACCGGCAAACCAAGCAGCAAACCTGTATCCCCATTCGTCAGAAGCGCCGTAGGCAATCCCCCAGACATGGTACGTCTTGTTTACATACGTTGCTATCTTTACTAGCTGAGAAGTTGTCGTTGGTGGAGTGGAAATGAACTTCTTGTTATAAAACATTACTATATAGTTTACATTATCAGGCAAACCATATAGTGAACCGTTAAGCGTCCAATCGTTAATTGCTACTGGAATGTATAGGGAGGTTATATTTGCCGGTAGGTATTTGGAAAGGTTCAATATTAAACCTGCAGCAAACAGCGCACCACCTGCGTCGCTTGTATCCCTATATACTATTGGAGCTTTACCTGCTTTTGCAGCAGTTTCGAATTGTGAAGTACCAACGCCGACACCATAGGTTACTTTGACATGAATCCATGGAAACTCCTTCTCAAACTCTGTTAGGGTTTTGTTAAAAGCTGCATTTTCACTAGTACTATAGCTGTCCCACACGGTAATGGTTACTGGTGTAGATGGAGGAGTTGTTAAGCCTACAAGCTTCATTAAGACTTGTGGATTCGTCGTGTTTAGTGCCGCGCTTACTGGCTTTGTTGTTACGTGGACCCATGGCGGGTAGAAGTTTGCAAAGGGTTCTCCAGGCATGCCTAGGTAGCCGAGGCCTATCTTTGCTGCTGAAAGCCAGTCCTTCTCCTCCTCATTTACGAGC
>Ga0256829_1000476_pt1 | contig 40353 bp, 42 predicted proteins | sample 131447metaG_FD_185979 | JGI IMG/M metagenome (GOLD analysis project Ga0256829, IMG submission 185979) | Hydrothermal vent microbial communities from Lau Basin, Pacific Ocean - 131-447 | ecosystem: Environmental > Aquatic > Marine > Hydrothermal vents | place: Pacific Ocean: Lau Basin | collected... | reverse complement strand
CCTCGCGCTTGAACTCTTCTGTATATCTAATCCGTCCTGACATGGACCATAACTCCTTGCTTCCAGTTTTACCTTGCAAGGCGTCTACCGTTCTAGGGGCACATCAACGTGCCGACGAAAAGTGCGGGATATTTCAAAAACCTGGCGATTTTTTGACCTATCGTCAGCCAACTAGACAATGCGAAGCCTATCGAAGGCAAAAGTGTCAGCTTGAATGAGGGAACCTTTACCCTCTTCATCGTTCTCCAAAGAGCACTAATGGAGACCGATACCCCGTGCTTCACGGCTAATCCGACGAACCAAAGACAAACGGCGATCAAAACTGTCACTAAAAACCAACTTACGAGCGTTATGGCTCGCACCATTGCGCCACGGGAAGACTCCACCAAATAGCTTCTAGCTTCGGCGCTCATGCCCACTTCAGCTTGACCTAGGGCAGACACGACTACTGCGAGAATGTATCTCGCGATGGTGGCAAGTAGGTAACCGCCAGCCACCGCCAAAATTGTAATGAGAATTATTTTCCAAGTGAGTGGCCTTCGAATAACCGCCACCAAACCATTCTGAAGAGCCGCAAGAGCCCGAACAAATAGTGCAATGCCGCGCACACTCCAGCGCCCGTAAAACCACACCGTTACGGCAACAAGGATGGCGTATAAGCTTAGAGTCCATCCTCGCGCTATAATTTCAGCTCCGTACGGAAGTTTGTGCCAACGCAAACAGACCAGAATCCAGAGCGCTAGCAAAGACATCGCGTAAGCGCCAACGCGCTGAAGTTCGGCTTCAGATACCCGACGATCCTCAGAGAGCAATCGCGCGCCTCGTATGACGATCATAGTCCCCAAAACTAACACAACCGCCAATAATGCGGCATACAGCCAAATTGGAATGCTCTGATCTGAAACCCTTCCATAAAGATAGGTCAGTCCGTTGTTGATCTCCTTTGTGCTGCGTGTTTCTAGAACTTCTGAAAGGTCGGTGACGATACCGACCAACACACCAGCCGAGTTTATAAAGACAAATGTAGCCGTCGCGCGTTGGGTGGATTCTTCTTCATCTTTGATCTTCTGCAATGAAACTGAAAGCGCCGATATGCTCAATGTTGCGATGCTTGTGAGAATCAGTGTGATGAACAAAGGTGCGTGGGATTCGGGAGCACCTAGGAAAGCGCCTAAGCTTCCAATGAATAGCATAATGGAAACCCAGGCGAACATTACTAAGGCCAGATACGTTCTGGCCCCCATATCGTTCAATTGGTTTAGCAAACAAACACCCGCTACATAATGCCCAATAGTCTGGCGAGTCGCTACTATTGTTCAAGCAAATGTTATGTCTGCTTCTGCTCGCTCAGCGTACCTTTAGATGCCTGTTTCGTGGCAGGATTGGATTTACGAGAAGTATCTTTTCAGAACGTCACCGACTTCAAAGCAAAAAGATTCCGCTCGACCTCGGCTTTAAATATTTCGATTACCGTGATCGAGCGGAACTCAAAGTTGCTTGGGTTTACTCTCCTTCGTCTCGATTTTGGCCGAGGGGGCTCTCTTCGTCCGCATAAAGGTCGGTCGCGTCATGCGCAGTCTTGCTAGCGGGTTTAACAAAAACCGGCACCGGCCCGCTCCCGAATGGGTTAAATCCCATCTCTAGGTATTCATTGAAGATATCTTCAGTGATCTCGGTTTGTGTGACCATTTTCAGTACCTTTCAAAATTTGTGAGGCGCATGCGGGCAGTTAGAGCTCGTATTGCGTGTCCTCTTTGTCTTTTGCCTGATCTGTATCGGCGGATTGACTGTCAGCCGTCACCTCTTCGCTGAGTTGCTGAGACGTTTGAGCGGCGGCGTGTACAATTCTTTGCCAGAAGGTCTTGGGCTCCTGCGCTTTAGCATGTTCAGTCGCTTCGACCGTTTGTTCCGGCGCGGCCGCAGCTTCTGCGGTTTCCGTTGCATCCGTGTCCGCGAACGAAGGCTGCGCAAAGGCGACAGCTGCGCCAATCACAGCAGGTGCGAATAGTTTAGTACGTCGAGAAATGCGTTTCACAGTAGTCTCCTTTCTATTTTCACGCGGGTAGAAACTGCGCCGCCAGACTAAGCCTAACGGCGCAGCAAACTTGGAATTCTATCGAAGCACGAGGAAAACTTGTGCTGATCCTCGCTCTATGGTCAGTGCCAGCACGCCTTCGTTTTCGGACACTACGTCTTCGAACGATTGAGCGTTTTCAACAGGTCTTCTGTTAACCTCACGAATGACGTCACCGTCCCTCAATCCGGCACGCCAGGCCTGACTGCCGGGTTGAACAGAGAGCACATAGGCGCCTTCGGTATTCGACGAAACGCTGTCGGGTACATTCCCAAATCGAGCGCCATCCAGACGAGCGATCGCGCGATTGGTGTCATTCTGGATCTCATCGATCCCCACATCGACGCGCCGCTCCTTGCCATTGCGTAATAGGGTGACCTCGAGCTTCTCGCCTGTTGGTGTTAGGCCCACCGTATTACGTAAATCGGTCGAACTGGTGATCGGCTTGTCATTGACCGAGATAATCACATCGCCTGCTTTGATACCCGCTTCATCGGATGGCGATCCGTCGATCACTTCAGAGACGATCGCGCCCTCGGTGACTTTCAAATCAAGCGCTTCTGCAAGGTCAGGCGTCACAGTCTGAATGGTCACACCGATCCGGCCTCGTTTGACTTCACCATGCTCGATAAGTTGATCCATGACATTCTTCGCCATACTCATTGGAACGGCAAAACCAATGCCGACATTGCCGCCGCTCGGTGCGATGATGGCTGTATTGATACCAATCAACTCGCCTTTGGAGTTGATTAGCGCGCCACCCGAATTGCCTGGATTAATCGGGGCGTCGGTTTGAATGAAATTCTCATAGCGATCATTGTTCAAGCCGCTGCGCCCGATCGCGCTCACAATTCCAGAGGTGACCGTCTGTCCGAGCCCGAACGGATTGCCAATCGCGACGACATAATCGCCGGTGCGAACATCGGTTTCCGTCGCAAGCGACAGAGCCGTCAGATTATCGGCGTCGATCTTGAGGAGCGCAATATCGGTGGCATCATCGCTCCCAACCAGTTCAGCCTCAAAGCGGCGACCGTCTTTCAATGTCACGGTAATGCTGTCGGCGCGATCGACAACATGATGATTGGTGAGAATGTATCCGTCACCCGCATCGACAATCACGCCAGAGCCCACTGACTGGCGACGTTGCTCCGGCATTTGGTCCGGCATGTCGAAGAAGCGCCGGAAGAACGGGTCCTGCATCAACGGTCCCATTCGAGCTTGAACGCGCGTTTCGACCGCGATGTTTACGACGGCGGGTGTTGTTGCCTCAAGCAAAGGCGCCATGGTCGCAACACCGCGATCCTCGTCTAGAGTCATCGCGGGACTGATCGTTGATGTGTTTAGAATAACAGGGGGAGATGAAACGGTTTGAACCGCTGATTGGGTCTCAGCTTGCGCGGTTGATTGACCAAGCTGAAACGCACCGAAACTTGAAATAAGTACCGCCGCAGCCGCGCCGGAAAGAAGCCATTTTTGCCTGAACATAGAAAAGCTCCGCTTTGATTTTCCTCACTTTCATAAACTTTGCCGTCACGGCGGGATGAGATTTGGGAAAACCAAAACGGTGTTCAAGGGGCCGATTTTTCAGCTAAAAAATTTTTAATCTTCAGCGCTGAAGACACGTGCGGACATGGCCGGCTTCAGTTCAAACGGAACTCCGCGTCGTGAAGATTGACCTCTGTTGGTCCGATCAAATCACTATGAGCAATCCGAATTGAATGAATGACGGCTTCTATCTCGCGGCGCCAATGATCGAGGAACGCGTTAAGCTTCGGAAATTTCGGTGCCTGATCGATGCTTTGGAAGCAAAAAGTCTGCAAAATACCGGGATGATCCGGCATCCGGTAAAGTATCTCCGCCGTCAATAAGCCGCCACCTGAAAGGCGTTCTGAAAAGTCGTGATCGGTCATGTCTCCTCCTTTGTAATCAGTCTGGAAAAGTTTGCCGTTTTGTCAATAATCTTATTTTTTTCATGGGCTTAGTAGCACTCGGTGCGTGCGGCTGCTATTCTGTTCAAAGGATTAACACTTTTTAAGAATGCGAAATTCTTGAAAACAAAAATCGCCATTCCCAATCAAAATCTCGTTAGCAATCTAACAGGGGAGTGCCAAATGGCCGTCTTGAAACTGCTGACACCGTTTTTCGGTCAAAGTACCAAATCCAACTGTAGCACCAGGAGGCTCAAAACTATGACTTTCCGACCGCTTCACGACCGTGTTCTGGTCCGTCGCATCGAAGAAAGCGAAACCACTGCAGGCGGGATTATCATCCCAGACACTGCCAAAGAAAAACCCATGGAAGGCGAAATCATTGCCGTTGGAAACGGCGCTGTCGGAGACGATAATGAACGCATTCCGCTTGAGGTTAAAACGGGCGACCGCATCCTGTTTGGGAAGTGGTCTGGCTCTGAGGTTACCATTGATGGCGAAGAACTGCTCATCATGAAAGAGAGCGACATCCTCGGCATTATCGAAACCAGCCAGGCGCTTAAGCAAGCCGCTTAAGGCGCATTCTAAATCTCTAAAATTTTTGGGGTAAGACTATGTCTGCGAAACAAGTTGTATTCAGTTCTGACGCCCGAGAAAAAATGCTCAAAGGCGTCGACACTCTGGCCAATGCTGTGAAAGTCACGCTTGGCCCTAAAGGCCGCAACGTTGTCATTGAAAAGTCTTTCGGTGCCCCACGCACCACGAAAGACGGCGTAACCGTCGCCAAGGAAATCGAGCTTGAGGATAAGCTTGAGAATATGGGTGCGCAGATGCTCCGAGAAGTAGCATCCAAAGCCAATGACGTCGCGGGAGACGGCACCACCACGGCGACAGTGCTTGCTCAAGCCATCGTACGCGAGGGCATGAAACGTGTTGCCGCGGGAATGAATCCGATGGACCTCAAGCGTGGCATTGAAAAGGCGGCAGCTGACGTGGTTGGCCACCTAGAGACCTCATCGAAAAAGGTCTCTGCGAACTCTGAAATCGCTCAGGTTGGTGCCATTTCGGCAAATGGCGACAACGAGATTGGCGATATGATTGCTCAAGCCATGGACAAGGTTGGCAATGAAGGCGTCATCACCGTTGAGGAAGCCAAGTCGCTTGAGACTGAACTCGAAGTTGTCGAAGGCATGCAATTCGATCGCGGTTATCTGTCGCCATACTTCGTAACAGAAGCCGAAAAGATGTCAGTCGAATTGGAAGACCCGTACATCCTGCTGCACGAGAAGAAGCTCTCCTCGCTTCAACCGCTCGTGCCCTTGCTTGAAAGTGTCGTCCAGGCGCAACGTCCATTAGTCATTGTGGCCGAGGACGTTGACGGCGAAGCGCTTGCAACCTTGGTGGTCAACAAACTGCGCGGTGGCTTGAAAGTCGCTGCTGTAAAGGCACCTGGCTTTGGAGATCGCCGCAAAGCCATGCTGCAAGACATTGCAATCTTGACGGGTGGCCAGGTCATTTCTGAGGACCTCGGCATCAAGCTTGAAAACGTGACGCTTGATATGCTCGGCACCTCGAAGCGCGTAAACATCTCAAAAGATGACACCACCATTGTGGATGGCGCTGGAAGCAAAGCTGACATTGAAGCACGTGTTTCTCAAATCCGCCGTCAGATCGAAGACACCTCGTCAGATTATGACCGCGAGAAGCTGCAAGAGCGTCTGGCCAAATTGGCAGGTGGTGTGGCCGTGATCAAAGTTGGCGGCGCAACCGAAGTCGAAGTGAAAGAGCGCAAAGACCGCGTCGATGACGCGCTCAATGCAACCCGTGCGGCGGTCGAGGAAGGCATCCTTCCGGGCGGCGGAACAGCTTTGCTCCGCGCGGCCCAGGCCATAACAGCCAAAGGTCTCAACCCTGACGAGCAGGCCGGTATCGACATCGTTCGTAAAGCGCTCGAGGCCCCGATCCGTCAGATCGCAGAAAACGCGGGCATCGAAGGGTCCGTGGTTGTTGCCAACGTATTGGCACAAAACTCTGCAGCGCACGGCTTCAATGCACAAACCGAAGCCTATGGCGATCTTGTATCGATGGGTGTGATCGATCCCGCAAAGGTTGTCCGTTCAGCCATCCAGAACGCGACGTCGGTCGCGTCACTGTTGATCACGACCGAAGCGGGTATCGCTGAACTACCCAAGAAAGAAACTCCTGCACCAGCGATGCCAGCAGGCGGCATGGATTTCTAACTTTGCGAACAGGTGATGCGGGGAAATGAAACCCGCCCCGCGTCACCTCGGAAAGGGTCAGCCAAAGACCTCCATCCCTCCCCAGCCCCCGACTTGGCTGACCCTTTCTATACCTATCCGGGTGTTGATAAGACTGATCGAAAGTCCTCCTTCCGCCGTTTTTCCAAGGGCGGATGACCTATAGATCGTTGAAAAAGAATGCCCTCACCGGATTGATCATAGTTCGATGCTTTCAGCCAGACTCAAGGCATCCTCAACCTCGACACCAAGATACAAAACTGTGCTGTCAATTTTGCTGTGTCCGAGCAGAAGTTGAACAGCTCTGAGGTTGCCTGTCTTGCGATAAATCAATGTTGCTTTGGTCCGTCGCATGGAATGAGTTGCATATGACGATCGAGGGAGACCAATTGATTGGACCCAGCCCTCGACGATCCGAGCATATTGCCGGGTTGAGAGATGACGCATCGTGTCCTTTCTGCTTGGAAACAACCAATCGTGTGGTCGCAGGCCTTTCACTTCAATCCAGTCCTCAACAGCATCGCGGGTTTGTTTCGTGACTTCGAATTGAACCGCTGCACCTGTCTTTTGTTGAATGATCTTGGCTCGGTTTCTGATCTCACCGCCCATGCGCAAATCCGAGACGCGTAGCCGCAACAGATCGCATCCTCTAAGTTTGCTGTCGATCGCAAGATTGAAGAGTGCCAAATCTCGCTTGTTGTCCGCGAGTTGCAATCGAACGCGTATCGACCAAACTTCCTGTGGTTTGAGGGGTGCTTTCTGACCGACTAGCTTTCCCTTGTTCCATGGGATCCATTTTCCTTCTGACTGATCAAATGGCATTGTTCACTCCCTTGCTGCCGATCCAACGGCTGCAATGGGCCTGCCAGGGGCGAATTTCTTATGTCTCCTATTGCTCGCCATTCGGATCATTCGCCTTCTAAACCGCGCATATGCATTTCTGCCATGATGTTAGCTGGAAGGATTTACGCATGGCGTCGCATCAGAGTTCGAGCGTGTCTTCGTAACACAACCGTAGCTCGATCCTCAGTCGTCGAGCCGCCAGTCAGATGCTATCCTGCAATCACGGCCAAAGCACGATAATGTATGACGCGTAGCCAACCACCAGGATGACTCCTTCCCATCGTCGCACTTTCGCCCCCGTGACGGCGAAAACCAACAGCGCGACACTCGCCAAAATCATAACGACCATGTCAAAAGCTATAATCGACTCTGGTACTCTCGAAGGCGCGATCAAAGCGGTTGCCCCGCCAATGGCTAGAATGTTGTATATGTTCGAACCAACCACATTCCCGAATGCAAGTTCACCTTCTTTTTTCAGCGCGGCCATGAGCGAGGTCACCAATTCTGGCGCTGAGGTTCCTATTGCAACGATGGTTAGGCCAATAATCGTTTCGGATACGCCCCAGTTTCGTGCAAGCGTGATTGAGCCATCAACCAAGAGATATCCTCCCGCGATGACACCGGCGAGGCCCGCCCAGACCAAGCCTATCGAGATCAAGAGATTGGCACTTGGCGGTGTCATAGGATTTAGGGCCGGATCTACGCCTTCAGCTGCTTGAGCCTTATCAGAAAGCGCGCCTGCTTCGACAACGGGTCTCCGCCGCTCGTCTTTGATTGCAATAAAAATGTAAGCAACGAGCCATGCCAAACCCAATGCACCGACAACGCGGTTGATTTCGCCAAAAGCTGCAATGCCCGCGAATCCAAGCGTCGCAGCAAACATCATTAAACCATCCCGTTTGAGAACTTTGCTTGAAACTGCGAGATCCACACAAATCGCTGACAGCCCGAGGATTAAAAGGATATTGGCAATGTTCGAACCAACGATGTTGCCATAGGCAATGCCTGGAGCGCCCGCCATAGAGGCTCTCACAGATGTCACAAGTTCCGGCGTTGAGGTTCCAAACCCGACCAAGGTAAGACCGATGACGAGCGGCGATAGGCCAACAAATTGGGCGATATTGACGGCTCCACGAACGAGCAAATCCCCGCCAATCACCAAGAACAGTAGACCGAGCAACGCGATGGAAATAGCGAACATTTTGGCCTCCAAATGAGTAGAGTATGCGAGCTCTTTTTGGGTTCTTAGTTGTTCTCCGCATGATTGAATAGCGCCGCGGATCGTCGAATTAGGTCACACGCGCCTCATTCCGGCTTACACGCGCAAGATCGACCAAAAAAGTGAGCAATATCAGCCCCAGGTATCGGATAATCGAATAGATACTTGCCGAAAAATTCGTTCGTCAAATTGAAGGTCTTAGGGCATTTCTATGCTCATCTGTTTTGCATTTATGGAAATTGGCAAAATGTCTATTGACCCTACGTCTCCTAATTCAGCACAAAAATTTACAGATGAGCGCGATAATCGAGCAAATCTCGGCGCGAAGTCCGCGGCTCGGTCTCTGATTGAATCGATCGAGGCATTTATTGCCGAGAAAGACCCGTTCGATGTAGTGCCAGCTCGACCATCGGCGCGAAACAAACCTTCATGGCCCTTTGGCGCTCACGGCAGAGGCCACAAGCACGTTTTAGAACGGTCCGACGAAGACCGGAACTTTGATTTGGACTGTAACTTCGATCCGATTGTCCCGCCCGAGCTATCGAAGACAGCCCCAACCAAACCGTTGAATGGTCAGTAACCAACTCGACGCGTTAACGCTCGTATCGCCGGACCTAACCAGCACACCTTAGGTGCAATTCGCGTAACACGGGAATTCTACGATACTATGGATAATGAGAAGCTCGTTCACCTGGAACGCGACAAGCCTTTGAAACTCGTCCGCCTTCGCGCCCTAGAGCGCGATGATTTGCGGTTTGTGCATGGTTTGAACAATAATCGGCGTGTCATGCGCTACTGGTTTGAAGAACCCTATGAGTCGTTCGTCGAGCTTGAGGAATTGTATCTCAAACACATTCATGATCAGTCGGAGCGACGGTTTATTATCGAAACTCACGAGCGCGAACCGATCGGTCTCGTGGAATTGGTAGAGATTACCTACATTCACCGCCGGGCTGAATTTCAGATCATCATCGCCCCGCCTCACCAGGGCAAAGGCTATGCGAAACCTGCGACTTTGGCAGCGCTCGATTATGCCTTTCGCGTCCTAAACTTGCATAAACTATACCTGGTTGTTTCTACAGAAAACAGCGTCGCGGTCAGCGTCTACCGCGCCTGCGGGTTTGACGAAGAAGGCCGCTTAATTGATGAGTTCTTCGTCGACGGCGAATACCAAGACGCGCTTCGTATGTATCAAACGCAAGAGGCCTATCTTTCAGGTACAAATTCTCGCGAAAAATATCGCTTGCGCTTTGCTCGCTAAACGCTAGAGCGCGAATTTTAGCAACTATAAGGTTGGCCCATGTCGGATCTGTTTAAGCTTGGGTGGGAGGAATGGGTAGACCTCTCCGACCTCGGATTGCCTGCGATTAAAGCGAAAGTAGACACAGGCGCGAAAACATCTGCGCTCCATGCTGTCGAAATCGAACCATTTGGCCCGGCCAATAATCCGCAAGTTCGCTTTTTGATTCAGCCCGACCCGCAAAACCCTAATTTAGAGCTCACTTGCTCGGCGCGCGTGGTCGATCGCCGCGAAGTTACGAGCTCAAACGGTGAAACCGAGCTTCGGTTTGTGATTGAGACCATTGCGCGCGTTGGCGAGAAGTCCTGGCCAATTCAAATCACGCTCTCGAACCGCGAGAATATGGCTTATCGCATGCTCTTGGGCCGCCAAGCGATTGGCGACGACATGGTGGTCGATCCCAATGGATCATTTGTCCAGCCCGTCCTGAGTTATGATGCCTATAAAGCGCTGCCAAAGCGCAAGCCTGTTCGTCGGCCGCTGCGCATTGCATTGCTCTCTCGCGAGCCGAACTCTTATTCTTCAAAGCGTTTGGTCGAAGCCGGCGAAGCCCGCGGTCATGTTATCGAGGTGATCGACACACGCCGTTGCTACATGCGCATCGGCGGGATCCGGCCTGAGGTTCATTATGATGGCAATGTCTTGCCCTATTATGATGCCGTCATCCCGCGGATCGGAGCCTCAATCACCGCGTATGGCACAGCTGTCCTGAGGCAATTTTCGAGCACTGGCGCATACTGCCTCAACTCAGCGAACGGTATCATTGCCAGCCGAGATAAACTTCTGGCCCATCAACTTTTGTCAGACGCACAAATCGGCATGCCGCTAACAGCTTTTGCGAGCTCGCCTAAAGACACCAAAGACTTGATCAATCTCACAGGCGGGGCGCCTTTGGTGGTGAAGCTCTTGGAGTCGACGCAAGGACGCGGTGTCGTTTTGGCTGAAACGAAAAAGGCGGCTGAGAGTCTTGTGGATGCTTTTCGGGGTCTGGATGCAAACTTTCTGGTCCAGCAGTTTGTGGCCGAAGCGGCAGGCGCAGATGTGCGCTGTTTTTTGATTGGGAACCGCGTGGTCGGGGCGATGCGCCGCCGCGCGGCGGAAGGCGAGTTTAGATCCAATCTTCACCGGGGCGGCACGGCTGAGCCGGTAAAACTCAGTAAGGTCGAACGGGAGACGGCAAGAAAAGCGGCGCGCGTTCTCGGGTTAAAGATCGCAGGGGTTGATCTTCTGCAATCGGAAACTGGCCCAAAGGTTCTGGAAGTGAACTCTTCGCCAGGGCTAGAGGGTATCGAAAAATCAACCGGCATTGATGTCGCCGATCAGATTTATCAATTCTTGGAGTCGCGGGTACGTCCTCTGTCCAAACAGAAAGATGCGCTGCGCGCTCAATAAGGGTGAACACATGATCGTGATTCGCCCTGTTCTTTCCTTGGTACTGGCCGTTTGGTTTTTGCAGCTTGCTGGCGGAATGCTCAGCGTCGTCACACCGCTCGGGCTCGCGGAGCTCGGCGCTGGTTCAAGCGCCGTCGGGCTCGTCGCTGCTTTGCATGCCGCCGGTTTTATGGCGGGCGCTTATTTTGCGCCGCGGATTATTGGCGAGCTTGGAAATATCCGCGTCTTTGCGGCTGCCGCAGCGCTAACAGCAGTCGGCGCGATTTCGCAAGGCCTATGGACCTCAGAAATTGGCTGGGCAGCGATCAGGTTTTTGCAGGGCGCAACCTTCGCGGCGATGTTTGCAGCAGCTGAAGCCTGGCTTGGCCGCGTCACCGCGAAAGAGCATCGCGGCAGTGTTCTCGGCGTATACAATGTGGCTGCGAAGGCAGCACTTCTTCTCGGGCCTTTGATCATTCTCAGCATGGCCCCGCTCGATCCTGAAATATTTCTATGGTGCGGGCTCTTTCTAGCCGCCGCCTTGGTTCCGGTTTGTATTACCCGTCAACAGGAACCAAAACGCGTCGCGAGCGGACGGCTACCGCTATTACGGATGCTGAAAATCTCACCATCGGCATGTGCGGGTGTCTTCATAGCGGGTCTCGTAAATAGCGGAACCCTCGCTTTGCTCCCAATCTATACAAGCAGTCTAAACGCCGACGTAAATGCGCTCGCGATTGCTGGCATCGCCTACAGTATCGCAAACATCGGAGGCTTGCTCAGTCAGTGGCCTGCCGGGCGGATTTCGGATCAAATGGATCGTAGAAATGTCGTGGCTGCGATGGCTTTTGTCGCGGCGCTCGCAGCAGCTGCACTTTGGATGTTGGGCAATGGGATATCCTCCACTGTGATGTTTGTTTTGCTCTTTGTGTGGGGCGCGGGGTCGCTTTCGTTTTACGGTGTGTGTGTGGCGCACGGGGTCGACCGGGTCGAGGATGAGGATATGACCCCTATGATGTCTATGCTGCTCATCGTCTGGGCGCTTGGATCAGTGATCGGGCCGCTGATTGCCGGTCTTATCATGCAAACCACACTCGGCGCATCGGGCTTATTTGCTTATGCGTTTGGGTGCCTCGCTCTGCTCACAGCGATCATGTTATTCCGCCGGTTTGAACGTGCCCCGGTGCCGGAGGAAGAACAAATAGATTGGCAGCCCGCTATGCCTGCGGGCATTCCGGGTGGCGATTTAGATCCGAGAACCGATTAATCAGATAATTTCATCTTCGTAGAACATCGGCGCGAGGGCCAAGTGATCGACAAAGGCTTCCACGCGCTCTCCTGCAATTTCGGCTTCAGCGGCGCGCGCTATGTGCATGATTGCGTCGCCTTCATTGACAATGGGGAGCGTACTGCGCCCGATGACGATGCCGGCATGCTCTGAGAAAATCTCGTACTGTTCCTCGTCAAAAATATCGGTCACGACACCAATTCGGTCGCCAGGCTCTACTGTTGCTCCGAGCCGCTTTTTCAGCTGCAACAGACCGCCTTCTGGTGCACGAACCCAATTGCTTTTCGAGGAGACAAAGCTCGTGATCGAGGGTGGTTGATTGGCCTTTTTTGGAAGCATGCCGATTGAGCTCATGACCCGCAAGATTCCAGCTAATCCCGCTCGAACGGCAGTTTCATCAAAGCGCAATCCTTCTCCGCCTTCGAATAGGAGGACTGGCACGCCTCGCTCAGAGGCTGCTTCGCGCAGCGATCCATCTCGAATGGATGATATGATGGTCGCAGGCGCTCCGAATGTTTTGGCGAGCGCGAGAAGTTTATCGTCTTCTGACGTCACCCTTATTTGCGGTAGATTCTCGCGATGAATGGCCGCCGAGTGGAGATCAATTCCATAGTCGGAACGCTCAACGATTTCGTCTAAGAATAAATGAGCGAGTCTTGCAGCGAGCGATCCTGTTTCGCTGCCCGGGAAGCTGCGGTTTAGGTCTCGGCGGTCGGGCAAATATCGAGACCGATTGAGGAAGCCATAACCATTGACGATCGGAACCAGCAGAAGTGTGCCTGCAAGTTGTTTTAGACTTGGGCGCTTCGACAAACGCCGTATGATTTCCACACCAATGATTTCATCGCCATGAATGGCTGCGCTGACAAAGAGCACCGGACCAGGCTTAGCGCCGTGATAGACTTTAACTGGCAAACTCATGGTTTGCCGGTTGGACATGGCGCTAATTGGGAGATCGAGCTCGAGTTGATGTCCTGATTGTATGGTTTGATCTGCAATGACGAACGGTTGAACTGAGGTAGTCTTCATTCTGCTTCCAAAATCGCGTGCGGTCAGAAGGGTCTGATCAGCACAGTTTGGAACCGCTGATAGCCGAGCACGCGTTCTTCTTCTTCTTGTCTGAATGCCCGATACTCTCCAACCGGCTGCGCGTCTATGCCTTCTTGGAGAAGGCGCTGAGCCACTGCATCTGCCCGCCTAAAGGCGAGGGCTTGATTGTTGAAGCGTTGCAGCGCGCCAGCGGTGGAGGCATATCCCACCACCTCAACTTGGGACACGCCCCAATGTTCAAGCGCCCAAAGGCTGTCATCAAGCGTGCGTAAGGCCGCATCATTCAGCGTTTCGCCGCCTTCTTCAAAAACGATCAGCGGCAATTCTTGCACAGGCGGCACAACCCATACCTGCCATTCGGGAAAATTGGTTGCGATCCCCGCTTCGATGGCGCGGTAAGCTGCGATTGAAAAGGAGGAATTGGGCGCAGCAAAGAAGGTTGCTTTGTTAGTGTCTGCGTCGATATCGGCCCCGGCCAGCGGAAACGAAACGGCATTTCGAATTTCGCGTTCGCTTCGCTGAGCTAGCGCTAAGTTCTCGACGCGAGAAATTTCTGCTCGCAGCGGCGCGGCCAATGAGCTTTCTGCCATTTGCAACAGTTCGGCATTGCGTTGGTTTTCGTCTGCATCAACGATGACTTGATCGAGATTGAGCTCGACCATGCGGCCCACTTTTTCTGATAGATCGCTCTGCATTCTTTGCTCAGCGTCTGGCACGCGTGACGTCGTCAAAATCGTTGCATCAACCCGAATGGCCCCTTCTCGAGGAAACGCGACTGCAAAGTCACCAATACGGGCTTGGTTCTCTGGAAATGGCCCTAAAAGCTGGGCGCGGATGGTCGCGCTCGATGAGGCTTCAAATGCGATATCACGCAAGGCAATACCGAGCGGCAAAGACAGCGCGCCAAAGACGAGAAAGATCAATCCAGACTGCCAGATTGTGTGTTTTGGGCTATGCTCTGCGCCGAACCCATAGATGCGAGACAGGACTGTTACAGATAATGCAATCGCCAGCAAGTTGGTCATGAAGAGGAAAAAAGCGCCTGACGCAACTGGCCAAGATCCAACAGCAATTCCGTAGCCAGTTACGGCGAGCGGCGGCATCAATGCCGTTGCGATCGCGACGCCGACAATTGTTTCGCCTTTGCGGTGGATCACCGCATATCCGCCCGCCAGTCCAGAGAATACAGCGACCAGAAGATCGAAAAAGTTCGGCCGCGTGCGCGCCAGAATCTCTGAAGTCGCCTCGGTCAAAGGCGAGAGTTTCACGATGGCAATCGAGATCGCGAGCGCTGCAAGCACGCCGCAAAACATGGAGAAGACCGCCTGGCGGAGGGATTTGAGTTCGAGAATGCTGAGCGAAAAGCCCATCAGCATAATCGGCCCCATAAGCGGGGAAATCAACATTGCGCCGATGATCACAGCTGGGGACGACAAGAGCAGTCCCAGCATCGCGATGGCGCAGGACATCACGGTCATGAAGATATAGCGGCCGGACAATTGTCCTTCTTCGCGAACGTGTTCGACCACGTCCTCGTGGTTCACGCGGCGAGCAAGCTGTTTGATTCCGAGACGAAGCTTACGGCGCGTTGTATCTGCCGTCGTATTGAAAGCGGAGAAAGGCATTTGATTATCCGAGATTACTTAGTTTGGGAGAAGCTTGATCGGCGCCGATCAAACTGAAACGTCTTTAAGGTGTTTTGGCGTTGTCGTTTTGAGAGGTGAAGGATTAGACTGCTAACGTGACACGCTCGTTGGGTCTAATCGCAGAACTCATCAAGCGCCTTGTACTCATCGAAGTATCTGAATCTGCGATGAGGGCGATAAGGTTTTGGCAGCGCGACTTGTCCGATCTCGAATGCTGGTTTTTTGAGCGCCCGTTTTTGATCAGGCCCGCTTTTCTTCAGTCCACTCATGATGTCATTTCCTTCGATGAGAATGTAAGGATCCGCCGCTCCGTTTCAGCGAGGAATTCCATAAGTGTGCTTTGTTTTGGATTTGGCTGGGATGGAGACCGCGATCCCAATCAAGAGGCCGACGGCGATTGAATATCCGACCAAGAGCAATGGGCTGATTGACAATTTGGCGATGGCAAAATCAACCGCCACGCGATTTGGACTAAGCGCGACAATCACCAGAAGCGGTACAGCGGAAATCGCGGCGAACCAAGCAATTGTCGTTTTCATTCCTTCAGCCTCATTATCCTAAAGGTAAAACGGGTAGCGCGCGGATAATGACGCGCTACCCGTTCCGTGCGGTGGCCTCCCTTTGTGGATTCTGGCTCGCACTATTGCCGGTCCATTCCTTGGATCTTCGGCTAATGCGAAAAAAAGCCGTCATTTAAGGTTCGCATAGCGAATTATATTGCGATTATATATTTGAGATTCGAATAGATGCGTGCCTATTGAGTCTGGGCGATTCCACCTGAATAGAGCTAGTCGAGAGAGCCAAAATTACCCTAACTTGCATCCATTGCAATGATATCAGCAGCGCGGGCCACGATCAGTGGATCTGGTTTGCAGGCGACGGTTTCGTCTTTGCCTGCATAATCGATTTGGCTGAGCACGGCCCGGATCGCGTTCAGCCGGGTCCTGAGCTTGTCCTCTGCTTTCACGATTATCCAGGGTGAGAGGTTGGTATTGGTTCGCGTGAACGTATCTTCTTTAGCCACACTATATTCGTCCCATCGCGCCTGTGCTTCGGTATCAACGGGACTTAATTTCCATGCATGCAGCGGGCTGATGGAGCGCTCATGTAACCTGCGTGCCTGCTCGGTTTTGCTGACAGAAAGGTAGAGTTTAAAGAGGTGAATCCCGCTTTTGATAAGCATTTTCTCAAAATCGGGCACTTGCTCAATGAAGCTCCAATACTCTTCCTCCGAACAATATCCCATAACCCGCTCGACGCCCGCACGGTTGTACCAGGAGCGATCAAAAAGTACGATTTCACCAGCGGTCGGTAAGTGATCGACATAGCGTTGAAAGTACCATTGTTGTCTTTCTTCACTGGTCGGTTTGAAGAGCGCGACCACGCGCGCACCGCGCGGATTAAGGTTCTCGACAAACCTTTTAATGGTCCCGCCTTTGCCGGCTGCATCGCGCCCTTCAAATAGGATTACGATTTTCTCGCCGGAAGACTTCACCCAGTTCTGCAATTTCACAAGCTCGACTTGGAGCGCATACATTTGGGCAAAATAGTCGTCCAGGGGAAGGCGATCGGAGTAGGCATACTCTCCTTCCCGAAACAGCGATTTAATCTCGTCCGTCGAGGCGTGGGATGGATCAAAACCGGATTTCGCCGTCACGATGCCGGAATGAAGCTCTTCTGAGGTCAGAGATTCTTTGGCCAATATGTATGAGTTGATACCGCCTTTCATGCCTCTTCCTCATTCGCTGTGCGATCATGCTTTGTAAGCGTCGCTCGCTACATCCATTTCAACCATTTAAATAGGCCGAACAATCCCGCGGTCACGGCGATCAAAAAAACCAGAAAGATCGAGAATGCATAGGCATTATCCACACCGGGCATCCCCCCAATATTGATCCCAAAAAGGCCAGTTAGAAACCCGAGCGGTAAAAAAACTGCTGAAACAATTGCCAGAACAAATAAGCGCTGGTTCATCGCCTCACCGCGCTGCTCTACGATTTGTTCCTGTATGACGACGGCGCGCTCTCGGGCAAGATCGAGATCTTCAGACAGGCGAATTGTGACATCTTGGATCTCGCGAAATTTTATCTTCGCGCCATCGCTGAACAGGTCATTGCCTTCGCGGATCAAAGAGGAGATCGCTTCACGTTGAGGCGTTATATAGCGTCTTAATGAAAGCGCTGTTCGTCTAAAGTCGGACAGTTTTAGTTTTGGGGCCGGTGTGGAGAGGTCTAGCCATTCTGCTTCCAGCTCGTCAGCTTTCTCTTCCAAAGACGCGACAACCGGCTCAAGTCTCGTGGTCAGTCTTTCGACCAAAAAGCAAACAAGATCGCCGTTCGTTTCTGGCGGATCGCCAGCGTCTATTTTGTCTTTAAGGTCATCTACGGCCCTGATGCTGTAAGCCCGGGTGGTGATGACGATTTTGTCGGTCATCCAAACCCGAATAGAAATGAGATCCTCGGCCTCTGCGCCTGTATTATGGTTCGCACCCCGGAAATTCATCAAAAGGCCCTGGCCAATTCGAGTCGCGCGGGGACGGGTGTCTTCTTGGAACAAGGCACCTGTCACAAGCGGATCGATATCGGAGTCTTGATCCAACCACGCTCGGGCTTCTGATGATAGGCGATTGAGGTGCACCCAGGTCCGTTCTGAGGCATCGCTGATCTTTTTTTGCCTCAACTCAACCCAATCCAGCGGTTGAACCGTGCCGTCCGAAGCGACGCTATATCCCAGAATAAACGGATGATGATCGTGATCAGTTTTTACTTGCATGGATAAGCGTGTGCCCTGGGTTGTTCATTCACAATCGCTGAACGCATATGATTGTACAAGCTCTACAGTCCGTTTCGGGTCTTTCGATGTTATATATGCTGCGAAGTGAATGGATGCCGCGCCTCAAATCATTCGGGCGCGGCACGTTTTGGTAGCTAGAAATCCATACCGCCCATTGGCATGTTATGAGCCGCTGAGTTTTTCTTTGGCATTTCGGTAATACCGACCTCGGTGGTGATGAGCAGCGAGGCAACGGACGCTGCGTTCTGAAGGGCTGATCGGACGACTTTTGTTGGGTCGATAACCCCCATAGACATGAGATCGCCGTAAGTCTCAGATTGCGCGTTGAACCCATACGACGTCGATGGCTCCGACAAAATGTTGGCAACTACGACTGACCCTTCTATGCCCGCATTTTCAGCGATCTGGCGCAACGGCCATTCGAGCGCTTTGCGAACGATATCGATGCCAGCTTGCTCGTCATCATTGTCGCCTTTGGTCGAAATTGCTTTTGCGGCGCGCAACAGTGCTGTACCGCCACCTGCGAGAATACCTTCTTCAACAGCCGCGCGGGTTGCGTTAAGCGCGTCATCGACGCGATCTTTACGCTCTTTCACTTCGATCTCAGTCGCACCGCCAACCTTGATGACAGCAACACCGCCAGCGAGTTTCGCGAGGCGCTCTTGCAGCTTCTCACGGTCGTAATCAGACGAGGTGTCTTCGATTTGCTTACGAATCTGGCCCACGCGCGCTTCGATGTCTGCTTTCGTGCCAACACCGTCAACGATGGTTGTGTCATCTTTAGAGATGTTCACGCGCTTCGCTGTGCCGAGCATGTCGAGAGCGACGTTCTCAAGCTTGATGCCGAGGTCTTCAGAGATGACCTGGCCGCCTGTCAGGATCGCGATGTCCTGCAGCATGGCTTTACGACGGTCGCCGAAGCCTGGGGCTTTGACAGCAGCGATTTTCAGACCGCCACGCAGCTTGTTGACAACCAAAGTGGCCAGCGCTTCGCCGTCGACGTCTTCTGCGATGATCAGCAGTGGACGCTGAGACTGAACAACAGATTCCAGGATTGGCAGCATAGGCTGAAGAGAAGACAGTTTCTTCTCGTGCAGCAGGATGAATGGATCATCGAGCTCAGCCGTCATTTTGTCAGCATTGGTGACGAAGTAAGGAGACAGGTAACCGCGGTCGAACTGCATACCCTCAACAACGTCGAGCTCAGTCTCGAGAGACTTGGCTTCTTCAACGGTGATGACGCCTTCATTGCCGACTTTTTCCATCGCCTGAGCGATCATGTCGCCAATCTCTTTGTCGCCATTGGCAGAGATAGATCCGACTTGCGCAATTTCGGTATTTGACGAGACTTTCTTCGATGAAGACTCGAGGTGGGCAACGACATCCAAGGTCGCTTTTTCGATGCCGCGCTTCAGGTCCATTGGGTTCATGCCAGCCGACACCCGCTTCATGCCTTCTCGAACGATCGCTTGGGCCAGAACAGTTGCGGTCGTCGTGCCGTCACCAGCCACATCATTGGCTTTAGAAGCAACTTCGTGGAGCATTTGAGCGCCCATATTCTCGAACTTATCCTCAAGCTCGATCTCTTTTGCGACGGTGACACCATCTTTCGTGGTGCGCGGTGCGCCGAAAGATTTTTCGATGACAACGTTACGGCCTTTTGGGCCGAGCGTGATTTTTACGGCGTTTGCGAGTGTATCAACGCCTTTCAGCATGCGCTCCCGCGCCTCTGTGCTGAAAACAACTTGTTTAGCAGACATGGTCTACCTCAATAAAAAAATGGAATAAAATTAGGTAAAACAACTCGTTAGAGCGTCCGGTTGCTGTCTGTGACACCAAGGACGTCGCTCTCTTTCATGATCAGAAATTCTTCGCCATCGATCGTAACTTCTGAGCCCGACCATTTTCCGAATAGAATGCGGTCACCTGGCTTCACGTCGAGCGGAATACGTTCTTTGTAGTCGGCGTAAACGCCTTTTCCCACGGCGATGATTTCGCCCTCCATGGGTTTTTCCTTCGCCGTGTCCGGTATGATTACGCCGCCAGCGGTTTTTTCGCGTTCATCGATGCGACGGACGAGAACACGGTCATGTAATGGACGAAAAGTCATGGCTGTCTACTCCTTGCCAGACAGCAGATTGAACCGGGCGTCGTCTGTTTTTGTAACGACTGAAACCCGCCTCTTTTTGGCACTCTTGGCCGGCGACTGCTAACGCCAAATCACGATGTGATGCGCGATCTCACTTTCGTCAATTCGCCCTAAATCTAAATTTTATGTAATTTTATAGGCCGTCACGCTTCGATGCGTTTCCACTCGCATCCAATCAGCACACAAGCAACTGATATTATTGATTAATATTAGTTTCATCCGGGCGCGTTCCATCGAAACCAGTCTATTCGCTATTCGAATATTAAACAGCAGATTGTTTCGATATTCAGTTCTTATTCTCCGTGATAACCGGGTGGTCGATATTCAAACAATCCCTAATACAAACGGACCTGCACAAATGACTTTGGACCTCAAAAAGAATTTCTTGTTTGTTTCGAATGACGGCCTTCATATCGACTGCGCTTGGAAAATTGTCCGTGAAGGGCACCAGGTAAAATACTATATCGATAACAAAGAAGAGAACGATATCGGCAACGGCTTCGTTCCCAAAGTCGACGCATGGGAACCTCATATTGATTGGGCGGATATCATCGTGTTCGATGACGTCCTCGGCCATGGCGAGATAGCTGAAGAGCTGAGAGCGCGGGGAAAGCTCGTAATTGGTGGAACTGCCTATACGGACCGTTTGGAAGACGATCGCTCGTTTGGTCAGGAAGAGCTAAAATCGGTCGGCGTCACAACGTTGAAGTATCAAGAGTTCGATGATTTTGATCGAGCGATCGAGCACGTCCGGGCGAACCCGCGCCGTTACGTCATCAAACCATCTGGTGAAGCGCAAAACATTAAACGGCTTTTGTTCGTCGGCATGGAGGAAGATGGCTCAGATGTCGTTCGGGTTCTTGAAGCCTATAAAAAGGTGTGGTCCGACACGATAAAGATCTTTCAGCTTCAACATCGTGTGACCGGTGTGGAAGTCGCCGTTGGCGCGTTTTTCAATGGCAAGACCTTCTTAGAACCGATCAATATCAATTTTGAACACAAGAAGCTTTTTCCGGGAAATATTGGTCCTGCCACTGGAGAGATGGGAACCTCGATGTTTTGGTCGCGGCCCAATCGCCTTTTCAATCAGACCCTAAAGAAGATGGAGGGCAAACTCGCAGCGGAAGGCTATGTCGGCTATATCGACGTCAACTGTATCGTGAATGGACAGGGTATATATCCTCTCGAGTTCACGTCACGGTTTGGTTATCCCACGATACAAATCCAATCGGACGCCCTGACCCAACCTCTTTCAGAATTCTTCTACAATATGGCGTCGGGTTCCGGTGCTGATATTAAAGTGCGCAAGGGGTTTCAGGTCGGTATTCGCCTCGTCGTTCCGCCCTACCCGTTTCGCGATAAGCAAACATTCGACACCTACTCAAAAGACGCAACGATCGTTTTCAAAAAACCTGCTCTTGAGGGGGTTCATATCGAAGACGTCAAGAACGTTGATGGAGAATGGCTCGTCACAGGCTCTTCTGGTGTTGCGCTTGTGGTTTCAGGACACGGGACAACGATGCGCGAAGCCCGAGCTCAGGCGTATCGCCGAGTTGAAAATATTCTCATTCCGAACATGTACTACCGAACGGATATCGGAGAGCGCTGGTTTGAGGATTCTGACAGGTTGCACACGTGGGGATACCTTCGCGAACAGTAATGCCGTCCAATATCTGTCATCAGTACCAACGCAACAAACTAAAACGGAAAACAGGTGTAGTTCTTTAGATGGCTTCGATCAAACGCCGCCGGCCTGCAATCACCTGAAGGCGTGCGCTCGATGCCAGCAATGTCTTCAAGTTGTTGCTGGAGTTCTGCTTGTTCGGATGGTCCAATATCCTCGCCCGCTTCGCTTTCGAAGGAGGTCGCGGCGAACATAGATTGTGCCAGAGCTTCGACTTGGCGCTGGAGATCTAAGGTCGCGCGCATCATATGGACTGACTTTATTGGCTGTTCAGCATGATTTTCGTCTAGGAATGCTGCATAGGCTTCAAAGAAGGGTGCGCGGGCAGCTCCGCGAGAAACGCAGACCGAATCGATCGCGGCGCATTGGATTAGGTTGGGCAATTTTGCTGAGTCGGGATTACGCCATTCCGCTACAGTTGCCACATTTGTATCAGTCGTCTAAGCGATGAGCGCCTGGGAGCGAAGCAACTCACATGCAAGCCGCATGGCTCTTTTCATGGTAATCAGATCATCGGACATATCTCGCTCCCAGAATAGGTTTGCGGGGCTACATATTGCAGCCCCGCATTATCAAAATTGACGTTTAGCCAATTGCCTGATCAGTCTCAGAAACTGCACGTTTATATTCGTTTTCGATTCTGATGCGTTCAGCTTTAGCGGCTTCAGAGTCGCGTGTGCCTTTGCGCACTTCAGCTTCGCCTTTTTCGATCATCTCTTCGCCGCGGCGAATGTCTTTGCGCGCTTCACGGATCAGCTTCTCGCCTTTGGCGACGCGCTTTTCTCCGTCTTCCATAAGATCAAGCGCCTTGCGCTCATCTTTTGAGGCTTTTTCCCATGACTTGGAATAGTCGCCGTAAGTCGCAGCGGTGGCTTTCATGTCAGAGCCCATACCGACGACCGGTGTGGATGCACAGGCGCCAAGGCCAAGGGTAATAGCCATGAGCGCAGATGTGATGACGAGTTTCATATCAGGTCTCCTACAAGTTGACCTGGGTCATATATGACCGCACCAAGCATTTGAAAAACGCTTTTATCGCATGCTTACTATCGGTTATTGCGATTATTAGGGGCGCTGGGCGTCCGGTAGACGCCTATAGTTTCGGCATCAGTTTTATCAGCTTGCCCGATACAAAACCGGCAGCGAACGTGCCGCCAATCAACGCTATTCGTCTCATTTTGAATTCTTGACCGAGGAAAGAAACATCAATTTCGGCCATATTCTCAATCGCAAAAATTGCGAGAACTGCACCAATGCCAAGAGCGATGAGAATATTGATGAGTTGCACGACGATACCCTTTCCAGCTCGACCCTGATTGCAGTTTAATTTTTGCCCTCGATTTGTCCAACGATCAGATGAATGAGTCGCGACATCATCGGGATTCTATCCAAACCTTTGATCAAACAGAATTATGCAAAAATCCGATCATAACCTTTTAAAAATTCAGTTTTACCAATACAATAGGGCGCCACATATTTATGGGAGCAGTGCAAGACACTGCAGGTGTCGCAAGCACGACGAGCCCGGCGCGTCCCCCCAACCCAGCCCGGACTCCGAGTGCGGCAATGCCCGGCCGGTAGCTCTATCGAGCTGCCGGTTGTGCGTCTCTGGAGTAACATGCTGCGCAAGTTCCTTATTATCCTATTGCTGGCGGTCGCCGGCGTCCTTAGATCTGAAGCTCAGACAACAGGTGGCGTGTTTGGACCAACGGTGCTTCCCAATGAGGCGGCAGCTGGTTATCGGATCGTGCGTGATATGGAGAATGACAGGTTTGCGCAACGCGTACATATTCAGTCTGCGATCGGGGCGGACACCAGATCGCGCTTGGTTTTGCAGGTGGATGACGAGCTGGATGCTCAATTTGTGCAAGCCGAGCTTTTGTGGAACTTTAAACGCCCAAATGAAGATCGCTGGGCATCGGGCCTTCGCTGGGATGCTCGTTTTGCAACCTCAGAAACATCTTCGCGTTCTCTCGGCATGAATTGGACCAATGAATGGCGACCAAATGAAGATGTACGCATCCGCGCTGTGATCTTAACCGGCGTCGATCTTGGTCCTAATCGCAGTGATGGAGTGCGTATCGAAACACGGGCGAGCTTCGCGCGGCGTATCAACGACGGAGAATGGATCGCAATCGATGCCTTTAACTCATTCGGTCGAGCGACAGGGTTTGGAAAACTCAGCGAACAGCGTCACCGGATAGGACCAACCTATCAGCGGCGCGTCGGCGAAGACTGGTCTATTCTTGCAGGTACGCTCTTCGGCGCGACCGATGCGGCAAGCGATCTTGAAGCGCGGCTTTGGCTGGAGCGCCATTTTTAAGTATTTTATATTACGATCCAAATAGCCATTAATATTCGTTTTACTAACCGTACAGCTGGCGCCATTTTTACCTCTGTAATCGGAGGAGAATGATGACCCAATTTCAACATCGCTTCCCAGAGAAGCGAGCCAGCAAAATCGACAGACTTGGAGTTGTTGCTTTAATCGCACTCTTAGCATTGGTATTTTTCGGCCCGCTCGTAGCGCTAGCCCTCACATTCTAATGATTGATGGGTCCGAACCGGATTCACAAACACAAGCATTCGAAAATCCAATTCATAATACGAATTAATTTCGTTTTTCAGATCAATCTAGACAAGTCAGTTTAGGCGCGTCTTCGTAAAGGAGGTCAGAAATGACTCTGCGTTTTTCATCCCTGGCGGGCCTTTCTATGCTCGCCGCTTGCGCCCCGTTGCATTTCATGAGCGCACAAGAATCTAAAGTTATTGCTGACTCGAATGGCAATGAGCTTCACGCCGAACAGGAAACCCTTCGCGTCTTAGTTCAAATGAACCTTGATGCTGCAGCGATCTACGACGAGGCGCGTCTCGCGGCACGAAATGTTAGCCTGAGAAACGAGATACGCCTTTTGATAGACCGCCGGCTCAGGCTTGCTGACACTCTGCAGGAGCATGCAAAAGAGCTCGACGGCGCTTCATTGGAAGGTCTTCTTCCATCCACCGACGCTGCCGACAGAATGAGATCTTTCGTGGAGAACGACTCGTTGACAGCCGCGCAGCAAGTTTATCGAAGCGAGTCTGTTATCATCGAAAAATATGAGCGCGTCCTGAGCACGCCGCTTTCCGGTGAGACAGAAGCGCTGATTAAAAAGGATCTTCTCGCCTCGCGCGCGAGCCGGCGTCGGATCAACGAAATTCGAGCCGAAATACAGGCCAGCAACGATTTCAACTAAACGGCCTACGCACTCAAAAGGAAGCCGGCCTCTTATTTTCGGAGGTTGGCTTTTGCTCATTGGGTCCAAGGCGCCTAATTTCCCATGCTACGATGCAAGACTTCCTCGGCAAGGGCACGGTTAAAATGATCGAGCCGAGCGGCAATTTCCTTATTAAAGCCTGTTGCAACCGCTTCAGCGTCGTTGCGGCTCGTAAGTTCGATCGCGTGCCGCAGCTTGGTTTGATCACATCCATGCTGAGACAGTGTTATATCTGTTTTCACCAGAGCAAGCGTTCCTTGCGAACTCCAAACTAACCGCACAGGCGGATCGTAGCGTTCCAATTGAGCGGTTTCGGCCTGAGCACTCTTCTGAAACAGTGCGAGTTGGAAGCGAAATTGTTCGCCGACTTCCATCAGCGGCGGCCACTCGATCCCACGATAGAGACTAGACCAATGGTCCAGCCGTGCGAAATCGGTCAATACTTTCCAGACGCGAGAGGGCGAAGCCGAGATAACAAGGCTTGTATCAATCCGGGATGTCTCGCTCATTGTTCGACTTCCTTTTCGTCGGGCTCAAGCGATGTTTCGTCTTGTCGTTTTGAACCTGTCTTTTGCTCACCTGTTTCTCGAACTTTAAGTCGCAAGATCTGGCTATCTGTGCGGTTTAGAACGCGCACCATATACTTTCCAATCGAGTGAATTGAATCGGCTTCTGGGACGCATTGAACAGCGTGCATGACAAGGCCGGCAATGGTCTTAGAATCCTGGTCAGGTAGCTGCCAGTTGCGGAACTTATTGATTTCGCGCAAGGGCAAGTCACCATCGACATCAATCGAGCCGTCTTTGTTAGCCTTGATTCGATCGGTTTCTGGGATGTCGTGCTCGTCTTCGATTTCTCCGACAACCTCTTCTAAGATGTCTTCAAGAGTGACCAAGCCCGCCACGCCTCCAAAGTCGTCTACCACGAGCGCAAAGTGGGATCGTTGCCGCCGGAAAGCTGCCAGTTGATTTTTCAAAGTCGTCGTTCCTGGTACAAACAGAACGGGGCGCATGAGTTCGCTGAGAACAAGCGTATCGAGGTCACCTTCGTGATTTTGCAAGGCGCGGAAGAGATCTTTGGTGTGGAGCACGCCGATGAAATTGTTGGCGTCGCCTTTCCAGACCGGTATCCGCGTATGGCAGCTATCGGCGATTTGCTTCGCGATTTCTTTTACGGGCGCATCTGCGTTGATTGAGAACATATCGCCGCGATGGATCATGATGTCACGAACGTCGGTCACATCCAAATCGATGATCCCGCTCAGCATGAACTTATCTTCTGGCGCAACCTCTCCTTCTTCATGGTACATGTTAATAGCTCCGCGCAGCGCATCTGCGCCCGACATGCTCGAAGGTGGTTCAGGACTGAAAAGGTCGATCACCAAATTGACGACGAATTGGACAGCTCGTGTGAATGGGGCGAAGATTTTAGTAATGATCACAAAAGCCGGTGCCACCGCCAATGCGACGCTCTCGGCGTGCCGCACCGCATATGTTTTCGGAAGTACTTCAGCAAAGACGAGCACCAAAACCGTCATAGCCGCCGTTGCAAAGACGACGCCGGACTGTCCAAAAAGTTCGATTGCGATCGCTGTCGCGATGGCTGACGCGGCAATGTTGACGACATTGTTTCCGAGGAGAATGGCGCCGATTAGTCCCTCGGTATCTTCACGAATTCGCCCGAGCGTTTCGGCGCGGCGATTACCCTCCATTTTCAAGGCATGGATTTTTTCGCGCGCGACACTGGTCAAACCGGTTTCGGATCCAGAGAAAAATGCAGACATGCAGATGAGACCGAGCACAGCGAGGGCGGGTAGTAAGATGTTGGCGTCGCTCATATGCGATCTCTTTTCTGTTAGCTTTGTAGGTATTGGAAATTCGATTGTAGCTCATGCGTATCGACGCGCGAGTCAGGGTTAGGTAGCAGTTTATAGAAGCATTCGAAAAACGAATTTATTTGAACGTTTGAATTCAAAATACTAATGGTATGTGACAGGTGTTTGATCTGAGAGTTCGACCCCGAACTGATCAAAAACGCGGCGTAGTTCGTCTCTAAATAGACTTTCAGTTCTTTTGACATCGATGGCGACGACCAAGGCGCTCAGCTGGACTTCAAGCGCGTGCTCGAGATCTCCCGCTACTACCACGCCCAAATTATTGCAAAGATGGAGATAGTCTATTTGAGCGAGCTTAGCGTTAAGCGCCTCGACCGCGGTTTCAGCGTCTTCTGAGTATGCGACAAAAAAAGATTGTTGGACTCGAGAAAACGGTTTCGACAGGTTTGAACGCCGAAAAAGTTGGTAAATCGTCCGCGTCGCAAGGCTCAATTTTTCTTTCGAAGGTCCTTCTAACTCCCATTGAAAACGCCTCATTGAATTGAGCTTGTAGGCATTGTCTCGCACGATGACCCAGTCATCGACTTTGTAGCCGAAATTGGACTTTAGTCGCTCGGCTTGAAGTGCTCCGGTTAGGAATGGCGAGAGCGCGCCAACGACCAAAACAATTAAACCGGCAAGAAACCAGGTTAAAGCTTGGAGCGTGGGGTCAACTTTGATCATGAGCGAGATAAGAAAGCAGGCCCAAACCATGAGCCTTGCAGCAAGGAGATGAAACTCGGAGGAGAGACTGACTTCATGACGCCAAGTTCTCCGAGTTACTAAGACCAGGTCCGCGATGGCGCAGGTAAACGCGATGATAAGTGCCGACATTTCGAGGGCAATACGATCGCCAAACGCTAATCCAGCTGGCCAAACAAAGAGAATGAGAGTGGACAGTATAGCACCGCCACAGACCATCAGATGGATCCAGAAAACACGGGGCTTTAAGCGTCTCGCAAAAAGTGTGGCGGCAGCTATCCATGCCGCAGCTAAGAGGAGCGGCGGAAAAAAAGGGCTAAAAGCGATTGGCACGCCGCATGTCCACGGAAGGTGACAGCTTAGTCATTTTCGGACCCTCCCGGCGTTCCAAATTTGTGGTTGTGCACCTGATATTCGACTTGCGCTGGATAAGGAATTGAGAGACCGCGCTCTTTGAATTTGGACAGCACCAATCTGGTTACATCTGACCGGGCCTGCACGAAGTCTTCAGTTCTCACCCATGCACGCAGTCGTAGCTTTATGCACCAATCGGCCATTGTGTGGACACCAGACCATGTCTCGTCACGCGTGATCACGGCGCTGCATTCATGCGCCGCGTCTATCAAAGCGCTCAGCGCAGTTTCGACATCATCTTCAAATGCGAGATTGAAATAGAGATCGAGGCGGCGGCGTGAATCTCGAGTGTGATTTACGATTGGCTCAGTCCAAACCTGATCATTAGCAATCGAAATGACTTTATTGTCGACTTGTTTAATCGAGGTCACGAACGGGGTGATATCGTGAACTTCGCCTTCTTGGCTCGCGATCCCAACAAAATCGCCGATCCTAAAAGGTCTAAAGACAGCTAGCATTACGCCTGCCGCAACTGCTTTTAGCGTGTCCTGGAGGGCGAGCGCGAGGGCAAGACCAATCGCACCGACCAGAGCGACGAGGGAGGCGGTTTGAAAACCGAACTGACCGAGCACAAGCAAGAATGCGACAGCAAAAATCGCATAGCGCAACATGGAGCCGACAAATATGAAGACCGTATCATCGACTTTGCGACGACCATGACCATGCGCCTTAGCCGCGAAGGAACGCATGGAGCGCACCATCCAAGTTGAGAACATAACGGCAGCCGCAATAATGGCGAGGCTAATGAGCGCGCCCGTCCAAATCGCATCTAGTCTATTTGTATCGTAAACTGCGGTCAGGTCTGCGGCGAGCAATGCGCCGGCGGCGAAAACGACCAATTGGACAACGGGCGCTGCAAGGTCCCAGCCAGATCCTTCAAATGCCTTTTCATCAGCGTATCTACGCCGAGCCAAGGATCTTACCAAGCGTTTGGCAAAGACCGAGATCATCAGTGCTAGGGTCAAAAGCAAGACGAGCATCAACCATGGCCAGCTAGGTCCAGCGAGGGGTTGAAGCCACTCTGGAAGCGTCCCTATTTCGAATGGAATTTTATTCAAGAAGCTCAATCGCCCACGCCTTTATGCAAGTTTGGATAAAAAACACCGGGTTCCGGTTTGATTTAGTGATCTTATTTTCTAACAAGGGCAATCGCAATCCGAGCCAATCTCTGCACGATCCAGTGCCCCTGAATCTGCGTTCCTGTTCGTCTCAGAGGTTAATGCAAGTAGCGCAAGAATACCTGTTGCAAAGGCGATAAGCAGCGCGTCGCGGCAATAGCCCAATAGACGATGGCCCGGTCCTTGTTGTTTTTCTGGTTTCACCCTTTTTTCCTCCCATTTTTATATCAACCAAGGCAGAGTCAGGGTCGCCAGGCCGAGCACGAGAAAGAACCCAGCCATATCGGTGATGGTCGTCAGCAATGGCCCGGAGGCGACCGCAGGATCGACATTGAACCGTTTCAGAAGGAGCGGAACGCAGCCGCCGATTGAGACGGCGATAACGGTATTGATGGCGAGCGCTGTTCCGATGACACCGCCGAGCACCACGTTGCCTTTCCATATAAAGACAACGAGACCGATAATTGCCCCTAGAATGACGCCGTTGATAAGACCAACCATGACCTCTTTTCGCCAAACGCGAAATATGTCGTTTGGCCGTGCGAGACCGAGCGAGATTTCTCGCATGGACACCGCAACGGCTTGGTTGCCAGAGCAGCCACTCATGTCGGACACCATGGGTAAGAAAACCGCGAGCGCGATCACGGCAGCGAGCGTCGGTTCAAATGCCGAGATAACGCTCGCCGCAATGACGTTTAAAAAGATGTTGGCGCTGAGCCATGAAAGGCGGCGACGCGATCTAAAGAGGAGCGGCATGGTACGAAGTTCGTCTTCCACAACGCCCCGTGCTTTTTGCGCATTCGATTGCAATCGGTCGCGAACCGCCTCCATTGCTGTATCTTTTGAAATCGCACCGACCAGAATGCCGTTCTCATTGGTGATGGCAGCGCCGAGGAAATCATGCTCGTCAAAAAAGTCTCTAAGGTCATCCAATGAGGCGTTATCGGAAACAGATACTGCAATTTTCGACGCTTCATCGAGCGTGGTGGACCGCTTGGCGGTCAGTAGCGTTTGCAAGCTTACAAATCCGATCAATCGCCCTTCTGCGTCTATGACATAAGGATGCTGACCTTCGGCGTGATCGAGTGCGTTCTCGTCTTCGACGATGCGTTTTAGCACGTCCCCTATTGTTTCAGATGCGCTGAACACCAAAGGCGACGGGTTCATCAGCCATCCAGCTGAATTTTCAGGATAGGCTTGGAGGCGCGAGATATCTTCGGCGACCTCGATATCGATGGCCGCTGTAACCGCGGCAGCATCTTCCGAGCCGAGTTCATCCAGAATATGCGCTTGATCGGCCGCGGTGAAACCGGCCAAAATCTCCGCAGCGCGGGTTGGCTCAATATCCTCCAGCAGCATCGCGATTTCGACATCAGGAAGGGGCTCGATAATGTCGCTGATTGTTTCAGGTGCTGCGAGCGCGATGACTTGGCGTAATTGATCTTGCTCTAGGCGAAACAAGAGGTGGCGCGCATCCGCTTCGGGCATAGCGCTCAAAAGCGACGTAATTTTTTCCTGAGCTTCAGTTTCGATGAGCTGAGTGAGCGATTCGATGAGCTCGATTTCGGTTCGTTCGTCCTGTTGTTCAGCGAGCGCGGTCATGTGAAGGCCTCATGGGAGATGGAGCCCGGGACTTAAGTACAGTCCCGGGCCGGGTTTATTGGCACGATCCAGTGAGGACCTAGCCTCACCCAGCAACCAGGCGCTTCACGTTGCAATTTTCGGGGAGACGTGAAGGCCGGGTGCACACTAATGGCTCACCGAAAAGGGGCTCGGCTTGCCAGCTCATTATGACCAGACTAATAGTTCACAAAAGCGAATAGTTTTGATGGTTTAGATCGGAAATACAAATGATTGATGTTGAAGTCGCCCGTACATTTCTAGCGGTTATCGAAACCGGGACGTTTTTCGAGGCGTCGAAGAAAGTCCACGTCACACAGTCTACGGTGAGCATGAGAATTAAGAACTTGGAAGAAAGGCTCGGTCAAATCGTGTTCGAGCGTTCCAAGTCTGGGGCGCGGCTCACCTCGGCTGGTCATCACTTTGAACGGTATGCACGGGCGATGGTGCGTGCGTGGGAACAGGGAAAACACCAGGCGGGCGTTCCCGATCGGTTTGATGAGATACTCGTTATTGGTGGACAATACAGCCTTTGGAGCCAGCTACTGACGCAGTGGCTGATCAGCTTAAGATCAGAATTGCCGCGTGTTGCCTTCCGCGCTGAGGTCGGAACACCTCTGGCATTGTCGCACCGTCTGTCGGAAGGATTAATCGATATTGCCGTGATGCACCAACCGAGGCTGAGAGCCGATATTGAAGTCAAACATTTGATGGATGACGAGCTCATTTTGGTCACGACGGATCCGGATCGCGGGTTTGAAGATCGCTACATGTACGTTGATTGGGGGCCTGCGTTTCACGAACAGCATTCTCACAAATTACCTGATTATCTGGCCGTGCGAACGACGGTTGGTCTTGGATTTTTCGGGGCACCGTTTTTGATTAGTGCAAATGCTGCGGGGTATATGCCACGCCGTCTGGTCACGCCTCACTTGGAAGAGGGCTATTTATACGAGGCGAAGGATGCCCCTATCTTTCCATACCCACTTTACGTCGCTTACCAAACCGATACGGCCAGTGAGGTCTACGAACAGGCTCTAGATCTGCTTTATGAGGTCACGAACGAATATCAAAAAGGTGATTTGGAAGCCCCATTCTGGGCCGAGTAATCGCGTTTTCCGATCATAAGGTCGAAACAAATTCGCTATTACGATATTAAAAGAGATCTTATCTGGTCAGTATGGACCAGATATTCACACGCTTCGCGCACCGCCTCATCATTGCCCTGAAACGCTTGGCGACAGGTTTTTCGATACTGTCTGACGCTATGTTCGATGACCAGGATAAAACGAGTAATCAAAAAGCTGATCGTCCAAAACGTCACTAATCGTCCTCAACATCTTTTTCGGTACGAGGAATGATATGAATGTCGCGCTGTGGAAACGGGATCTCAATTCCGTGTTCTAAGAAGGCAGAGAAGATTTCGATCCGAAGGTCGTTTTGAACGTTAAACCGATCATCGACATTGGCGATAAAGACGCGCACTTCAAAATCGAGCGAGCTATCTCCGAAGCCTTTAAACAGCACAAAAGGTGGGGGATATGCGATGACCTTGGAGCTTGCGCGGGCGACATCCATTAAAAGCTGATGCACTTGCTTGGGGTCAGACTTATAATGCACGCCGACATCGACGCTGATGCGGCGGCGTTTATCTTTAAGCGTCCAGTTTTGGACAGCCGCCGAAATCAGTTCTGAGTTTGGAACGATGATGGCGGCGTTCTCGAATGTTTCTATCTCAGTCGATCTGATTTTGATCTTTTTGACGAACCCCTCTCCTGACGCAGTTACGATCCAGTCGCCGACTTTGATGGGGCGTTCAAAGAGAAGAATAAGACCTGAAACGAAGTTGTTTACGATGCTCTGCAGCCCAAAGCCGATCCCAACGGAGAGGGCACCTGCAACGATGGCAAGGTTGGACAAATCCAATCCGATCGCCGTTATCGCCATAATAGTTGCTACGATCAGTCCTAGATAACCGAGCAGCGTACGAAATGAATTTCTGAAGCCTTGATCTGCGCGAGAGTTGGAGAATAGGCGCCGATCCAGAACGATCTGGATAATGCGCGTCACACCAAGAACGGCTGCGAACACAAAAGCCGCGGCTAGAATTTCGGAGAGCGAGAATCGAATCCCGCCAATGTCCACGCCTTCGAACGCATCAGACATGATGCCACGAACGTCTGACCAGCTTTGCCCAGATATCAGTAAAAGCAATGGTGCTATAAGGAGTAGCAAAAGCCCATCTGCGAGCACCCCGCCCCAGAATCCGAACACGGTTTCTTCAGTTTGGTCACTACCTTGCGCACGGCGCGCGGCTTGTTTGTCGAGCCCAGCGAGCAAAGACTGAATGGAGTCTCGCAAAATCCACGTTCCGAGCAAAAGGAACGCGAACAAGACCGCGCGAGTTGTAAAGAAGTGGGCGAAGCTCTGATATCCAACAAGCCATGCGACGAGCAGAAGGATCGCGATCGGGCGTGTCAGCTTGCGCACAATACTAAGCGTTGTCTGGGTGCTTTGAGACACTTCGTGTGCGCGTGTTGGACTTAAGGACCACACACCTGCCCTACCGGCAAAGAAAAGCAATGCGAGTAATATGAGCGTCGTGATGGCCCGCCCCGCCTGAAGGATCGCGCCGGTCGCATCTGCGAGCGTTAAAGAGCTGGTGAACGCGAGATCAATGGCTAAAGCGATGGCAGCTACCAACGAGAAAACTCGAGCCCGGCGCGCGGTTTCAGTTGAGACGGGAATGATGCGCCAATTCTCAAGTTTTGGAGCAAAAACGCTGGTGGTGAATGCTTCAGAAAATAAGATCAGCAACAGGCCGTGCCATAGAGCGCGGGCCACAGCTGCGCCCTCATCGACCAAAAACCCCGTATAACGAAGCGCTTCGAGCACGACCAATCCGCCAAGAACACCAGGCGCCATACGGAAAACGATGCGGAGGACTAGACCCAGCGCACGAGAAACTGGCGTGGCATGGCGTTTTTGCAGGGCATGCAGGAACGTTCCATTCGCCCAGCTTCTAATTGGCCAAAAGAGAATGATAGCACCGATGAAAGCGGTGATGATGATCGATAGATCAATCCAATAGCGCTCGGCGTCGCTGCGCTCGGACGCCCACGCTGAAAGATGCGCGTTGAATTCGGATATCCGCGACGACGCTTTATTTGAAGCATTGGTCCATACCGATGGGGCCAGTGCAGACTCTCCGCGACGCGTGATTTCTCCGATGAGCCGACTTCGCCGGACACTTGAGATCTCGCCGAGAAGCCGGTCGAGTTCGTCATACTGACGCTCCGCCCGTCGCTGTGTCAGTCTAAGCGCAGCCAGACGCCTTAATGCGAATGCCCGGGCATTTTCATCGATCGATACACCGTTTTCATCCGGCGCTAGTATGTCGACTTCTTCTTGCGCCAGTGACACCTCTCGCTCGATGCGATCAAGTATGCCTCGATACTCTGGACGTTCCAGTCGAATGGCATCCGCAAGCTCATCGAGATCCGAACCACTCGAATTCAGCGCCTCGTCGAACTGTTCAATTCGGTCGGCTTGCAAACTCAATGGTTGCTCGAATTCACTCGCATCCACCGTGTTTTGAGCAAATACCAGCATCGCTTGCGCGAGCACGGAAAGGAAAACGGCAGCAAAGACAAAACGTAGCGAACTCATAGGACTCTTTTCTCGCGCTGAGCAGATTTCTGCAATGGGTATTCACCAAGCCCCCACACATTCGATTATCCGATAGATATAAGCGATTAAATTCGTTATCCTGCTTTTACTTCGTCACCTATATTTCATCGTGTCGAAGCGGATTGGCCTCATCGAGAGGGTTTGGCCTGGGAGAATTCGCGATCGACGCTCCGGCCTTGTCCATTACCAAAGGCCCCTTCTGCGCGCGGATCGAAGCTAAACGATCTGGCTGCGCCAGCGGACGGCCCACTTTTCGTGTGTCGTCCGCTGTCTCTTTAACTCGATAGGAGCGGCAACATGTCCGTCAACAGTATTCTCGTTCAAAAAAGTGGCTCCATACCTACGATTTCTGCCGATGCGAGCGTCAGGGATGTTCTACAGGGTCTTGAAGAAAATGATGTCGGTGCTCTCATCATCAGTGACGATGGAACAACAATGCGCGGCATTATCTCCGAACGCGATGTCGTTCGGGGACTGCGAACGATGGGCGACGAGGTTCTCGATGCAACAGTCTCCGATTTGATGACGACCGATGTCATAACGTGCTCGCCGAACGATCAAGTCGCGTTGGTTCGGGCGATGATGGCCAAACACCATATTCGGCATATTCCAGTTTTGGACAATGATCGCCTCGTCGGCTTATTGAGCATTCGCGATATTATTCAAAATCGGCTCGACGAGATTGAAGCCGAAGCTGAAGTCATGCGGGGTTACATTTCTGGGCGTTATTAGCACCCGCACGGAACGACTTTCTCGCCGTTGGTATTGAGCATCTTGGAAGATGCAGGAACTACTGGGCGCTCGTACGCTGGCGGCGAGAATTATTCGATTCACCGATAGGTCGATCAGATAAATTCATTTTACCCGACCCTATCACAATCACTATTTTCTTGTTTGCCTCGATGAGAGGCTTCGCTTGATAGCAGGATTAAGGAGAATTCTCATGAGCGGGTTAAAGAAGAAAGGCCCCGCGCGTCGGCCACAAAAGTCGCGGCGTGGCCCTGAAACAGAAAATCAGCGACCACTGCGTCGCAGTCGTCCGGCAAGACGGTTTCCGCATATGGACGATTATGATGAATACGACGAGTTTTACGACTAGTGTATGGCCAATCGAGGCCTGTCGGCGTGTGACGTTGAAATTCGCGAGATCTATGTAACTGGGAGAAAAGAATGAAATCAGTATGGATGTGGTTTGCCATCGTTCTCGGGATCTTGCTGATAGTATTTGCGATCCAGAACATGGCTGAGGTTAGCGTATCATTTCTCGGTTTCGAGTTCACAACGCGCCGGTTCTTTTTGATAGCAGCGTCGGTTGGAGTTGGATTTCTTCTCGGGAAAACCATTCGATTTCGTCGCAAAGAGGAATATCCAATCGAGGAAGGTGATCCGGTTTAAGATACTCGACTTCTCTGCGAATGGCCGAGAAGCTCGACGTCGCCCGCGGAGAGAATAGAGAAATGACCATGAGATTGAAAAAGTATCCACATCTATCCACGTGGGTTGCTCGGTACGCTTCGCTTCCCGGTCGGATTGCTCCCGATGCGGCGAAAAGCACCGAGGTGAAGGCAGCGATTGAAGCGCTGAATGATCTTTCGGAACTCCTGCGCAGAGGAGACGATCAAGCGCTAGACGAGCTCCTGAAAATGCGTGAGCGAGATGAGTGGGTCCGTCGACATAGTCCAAAAGATGATTCCAAAGACGAATTCTACGATTTACCGCAAACCGACTGAAGAAAGCGCTCTCCCATTGGAGAAATGCAGTTAAGAATGAACCACCCACCAATCGCTTCAACCGTCGAATAAGTAATTCATGCAGCCCCCGCAGTCAGCGTTACACTGGCAACGCTGCTTCAACCGCAATAAACGTTGATGATAAGACGTCCCACGTATTTTGTTTGCGTTACAGAGTTTATCGCGCCACCACGATTCATTTGTCCCTTTTTGCCAATTAATCGTGGGGTCGTGAGAGGCTTCAACGTGTAACGCAAGTGTAACGCAAACTATGCTTTTCTGCGGTTTTGCGTGACACTTTACGATCGCAGTGGACCACGAAGCTCCTGTTTTTATTGTTTATTTTTCTTTGTTTGTTTTCCGGAATCTGACTCAGAGTCAGGTGCTATCGCATTGGAACCGCTACTTACCAGCCACCATCTTCAAGACTTCGTCTGCCCACCAATCAGCCATCTTCACCCGCTCTTCCCAATACAAAGCGCGGTGATAGATCCTACGGACTTGATTTGGATCGGCATGCGAAAGTTCGGCTTCAATAGCGTCCTGATTCCAGAGACCGCTCTCGTTTATCAAACTTGAAGCTGACGCTCTGAAACCATGAGATGTCATTTCCTCGGGTGAAAAACTCATTCTGCGAAGCGCTTGGTTCATCGTATTCTCGCTGATCGGCCGGTCTCTTCCGGTGAGCGACGGGAAGACTCGGCTATGCCCTTCGGAGACTAGGCGATGTTGTTTGAGCAAATCGACGACTGATTGAGAAAGCGGCTTGGCGTGCTCACGGCGCATTTTCATACGTTCCGCCGGGATGGTCCAAACGCCATTTTTTAGGTCAAACTCATCCCAGTATGACAGTCTGAGCTCTCCTGGACGAGTATAAAGGAAGGTCATCAATTTGAGCGCCGTAATGATACTCTCCGAGCTACCCTTAAACGTCCAAATTGTTTGAACGAGATTCTTGAAGTCATCCCGCTTTGTCATTGCCGCTCGATGTTGAACACGCGGAGTGATGAGCGCGTCGCGCAGCGCAAAGGTTGGATCCGTATCGGCGCGCGCAGTCGCCACCGCGTAGCGAAACACTTGTCCAATGGTGGACCTTAGCCGCCGAGCGGTTTCGTAGTTTCCTCGATCTTCCTGCTTTCGAAGTGGAATCAGAATGATGGGCGCGGTGATTTCTTTGATTGGAATTTTGCCGAGGTCTGCACACGCCAACTGTATGAACCACTCCTTCTTCTGGATTGTCGTCTTTGACAAACCTTCTTTTCTACGCTTCTCCACATATTCAGCCGCGATCTTTTCAAACGTATGTTCGGTTTTCGCTATTTGCTGCGCTTTGACTTCTGCAGCCTGCGCCCGAGGGTCTATGCCTTCCGAAAGCTGGCGCTTTGCGTCGATACATTTTTCGCGAGCTCGCGAGAGCGTCACGATCGGATAGGCACCGAAAGATAGCAGCTTCTGCTTACCGCCAAATCGATACGCCATTTTCCAAAGCTTCGAACCTTTGGGCGTAACCTCGAGAAACAAACCATACCCGTCACTGTGCCGTACCGGTCTGCTCTCTGGCTTTAAGTTCCTGATTTTTCGATCATTTAGCTTCATTTGTTGGTATTTCTTTCCATGTTGGTATCGAACGCAAGGATTATACCAACAAAATACCAACAATCGGCTCAGATTGCTACAAATGTCCGTGGACGTCCCTGGACATCAAACCAACCCTTTACGTTGTTTTTTATGTATTTTTTAGACTGCGATGGACGTCTATGGACAGTCCAATGGTACCTCCCGCCGGACTCGAACCGGCACTCTGTTGCCAGAAACGGATTTTGAATCTGATACCTTAAAATAAAATTGTTTATTATCAATATGTTAAATGGCTTCACCTGTCACCAAGTGACACCCATTGTCACCGTTTCTGTCACGTTGTCACGGATTGTCACTTAGGAGAATCGCACATGAAGTCACTTATAGACTCTGACTTTAGGCTCTTTCGAAGACACGCCACCATCATCAGAATATTCGTTTAGCGTACAAACCTGCTTCACTATAGACGGGGGTGGCGAGTTCTCAGCCTGAGCAATGCCACAGCATTCACACTTGGACTGCTCACCACTGCTGGTGGTCAGCACCCACGACGCAACCACAGCCCACAAACCCAACAATAAGAAAATCAGGACTCGGTGCGTTAAGACCCGAGGGTCTCTAGTCTTTTCAGTTTCCTTAACGACATCTTCGCTTAGGAGCTTGCGTGGATTTTCTTGGTCGAACAGCCACTTGGCATCTGGGTGGAGATGAAAATTTCGGACCTTGTTTTCGGAAACCGTAATTCTGTCGCCGAACGTTTGCTTCGCCGTCGCATATAAGTGGGCCGACAGCCAGTCGGTACCTTGAATTACGCTGATGGCAAAAGCAAACGCGCTGGGTGCGACGTAAAAAAGAGTTACAGATGCCGAAAGCACCAAACTCCCTTCTTCGACCACAGGTAAGGCGAGGACTACCCGGTCAGGCTGTGTTTCATCTTTCATTCTCTGCTTGAAATTTGCAAAAAATGGGTGAGCCGCCCCTTGTTCGATGTCATCGTCGGTCAAGAAATCGAAGGACTTTTGGACGTCGGATTCCTTATGAACCCTCAATACAAAATTGAACTTTATTTCATTCATGGAAAATCTTTGCAGTGAAGCCGCAATATATGTCCATCAGAATCACCTATCGCGCGAGCAGGTTCGGGAATTCAATTATAAAGAATCAACTCATGATGGCTTGAGGGAAAATATCCGGAGGAACTAAAAGTCATGTATGGACCGATATGGCCATCTGATATTCATGAAGGCGACGATCCGCAGATGGACGCCACAAATTATTTCAGTCTCCGCACGAAAACACACTACAAGATCACAGGGGCCGGCTGGCGGGCAGCGAACCCGTTGGCTCCTTCCGATAAACAGCGCCTTGGGGAGTTCTTATACCGCGACCCTCGCCCTCATGATCGTAGGATTTTGATCGATGAAGCTTTAGTTGCAACAGCGATACAAACCTCTCCTCCGAGCGTCCAAGAAAGACTCGCGCGCGGACTTGGAGTCATTGCTCGATATTACCCGGACCCAGGTGACAAGATTGATATCTTGTCAGGTCGTGCTGACGACAACCCGGCGTTCCAGGAATTTCTGAGCGCCGCATTCGTGGACACGCAAGTTGCACTCATTGAGTACCTAAGTGTTTTCGCCGAAGAGGGATCGATCCGACCTGTAGTTACTGCTCAGGGAATGTACAATTGGAACCACCAACCAACAACAACCGTTAAGTGCTATTTGAACACCCAAAAACCCCAAAGCGAAAGCGACAGGTGTTTCGTCGCAATGTGGTTCAATGAGCAAATGGATGAACCTTATACGGAAGGTATAGCAGAGGCGGTAAGACAATCAGGTTACTATCCCGTGCGCGTTGACCGTGAGGAATTTAACGAGAAAATCGACGACCAAATAATGGCGGAGATTAAACGTTCAAGATTTGTTATTGCGGATTTCACGAGTGAGATAGGTAACCCGAGAGGTGGAGTATATTTTGAAGCTGGGTTTGGTATCGGAATATCGATCCCAGTAATTTTTTCAGTTCGAGAAGATCAGATCGAACACGTTCACTTCGATACAAAAATGTTCAATCACATCGTTTGGACAGATACGAACGACCTCAGAGATAAGCTGAAAAACAGGATTCTTGCGACAATTGGTGAGGGACCGCTACCTCAGGAGAACTAAACACCAAGCGCCGAATATTCCCCGTATCCGTTGGTACCAGCGGTCGGATTCGAACCGACACGGAGTTGCCCCCGGGGGATTTTGAATCCCCTGTGTCTACCATTTCACCACGCTGGCACGCGGGCCATGCGCATCGCACAAGGCGCATCGCAGATCAAGCGTGAAGAGCCGTTTAGGTGTTCATTGTCACGCCAAATTGTCACTTTCGTTGCCATATCAAGACAAGAAGCGAGGTAGCGACGAGAATACTACTTCAGATAGCGATAGAACCGGACGAAAGAGTATTTTTCTCGCACAGATAGAATTGGAGCTAGATCGTCTCTTTTGCTGAAATGAAATCACATTTTTCTAAGTCATTGAAAAGACTGAGAATCCGCTGCATCCAACTAGAAAAAGTTTTTGAATCCGTCGCGTCTACCAATTCCGCCAGGGAGGCTCCGTAAGATGGCAGGCCGCCTAACTGCCGCAGGCTGATGTGCCCCTAAGAATGTAGACGCCCTGCGGCTTCATTGTGCTGTCATTTCGTACTCGGCGGGTGACAGCATCCCGTTCTTAGCATGCCTGCGCTTCGGATTGTAGAACAGCTCGATATAATCG
>Ga0256829_1000475_pt1 | contig 40354 bp, 36 predicted proteins | sample 131447metaG_FD_185979 | JGI IMG/M metagenome (GOLD analysis project Ga0256829, IMG submission 185979) | Hydrothermal vent microbial communities from Lau Basin, Pacific Ocean - 131-447 | ecosystem: Environmental > Aquatic > Marine > Hydrothermal vents | place: Pacific Ocean: Lau Basin | collected... | reverse complement strand
CCCGTGATCATTTCCACTACAAACATAGTGCCATTGAGTGCAAGGAGTATCCAGAGAGTTTTGGCTTCTGAACGATCTTTAATTTCAATTTCGCAATTGCATCCCATAATGATGGCTCCTTAGTTTGTAAAATAACTTTTCAAACGACTATTATGCCCGTCAAAACTGAAATGAAGCTGAATTTTGGGCATAAAAAAACCGATAACAGTGTATCGGTTTTTAATCAGCACTTCCCTAAGAGAAAGTTTAGTGTTGGTGCCCGCCCGCACCGTGTGCATGACCATGTTCAAGCTCTTCTTCTGTGGCATCACGCACACTCATGACTTCAATGTCAAAGGTGAGGTCTTGTCCCGCAAGTGGGTGGTTACCATCAACAGTGACCCCTTCGTCGGTCACTTCAGTGATTTCAACTGAGTGCATGCCTTGTTCAGTCTGTGCTTCAAAACGCATACCGACTTCTAGGTTGTCCACGCCTTGGAACATCTCTTTGGGAACACCTGTTTGCACCAACGCATCATTGCGTTCACCATAAGCTTCTGCGGCTGGAATCGTTACCGTAAACTTATCGCCGACTTCTTTGCCTTCCAGCTCTTTTTCCAACCCTGGGATAAGGTTGCCGTGTCCGTGAAGGTAAGCCAAAGGTTGACCGTTTGAGGCGTCCATCACATTCCCATCTTTGTCTTTGAGGGTGTAGTTGATTTCGACAACCTTATCTTTTTCAATTTTCATATTTCTTTCCTATTTGTTAACTAATCTATCGGTATAATTGAGCGCTTTGCACAAGATGGCCACGGATAAAAAAGGCTAAAATCTCCTGACTCTTCGTTGGAAAACTTGGCAATAGTCGACTATTGCCTGCATTTTCCGTCTCAATTCAGAAAATTTTATCTCTTTTTTCTCTTGCGTCCTTCTCGTGCAAAACGCTCAATCTGACGATTATTCAAAATTGTATCACTTAACATGGAGACTCAGATGGAAAATTCAATGCTTTGGTTAAAGGTATTTCACATTTTATTTGTGATGTCATGGATGGCGGGGTTGTTTTACCTGCCTCGGATTTTTGTGCATTATGTGGAAGGGCAGTATAACGGTGAAGATGTGAGTCGTTTAGTGGTGATGGCACAGAAGCTCTATAAATTTATGACGATTATAATGATGTTCGCTATTGGGACGGGTATTGCATTATGGGTGGTGTATTTCCCCTCTGCCAGTGGTTGGTTGCATGCCAAAGTGACTTTAGTGGCTCTGTTATTGGGGTATCACCTGTGGTGTAAGGCACAAGTCAAACAGATGGTGGCGAAAAACCAGTTGAATCACAATGGGGTGTTTTATCGCTGGATGAATGAAATCCCGCTGTTTTTGCTGTTTGGCATTTTGGTGTTAGTGGTGATGAAACCTTTTTAGATAGTCACTACTCAGCTTTTATCCCTGAAATTCGCCCTCTAAGAAAATGACAATGCCGCAAAGTTGCGGCATTTTTTATGGGTGCGTCTTCTGTTTAAAATACCCTAAAACAGATAGCTCAATCTTATATTGGCAGTCATCACATCTTTACCGATGTCGGTATGGGTTAAATACTGTACCGATGGGGTGAGATAAACATCACTTTGATTGAGTTGGTAACGACCATAGGCCTCAATGGTTTGACGGTCTTTAAGCTGGGTATGGCTAGAGGCAGATTGATAGGTTCCTCCTAGTCCTGCTGTCCATTGAGAATTGTAAGTGTGTTCGACACTTAAGCTGACCGCCATATTGTAATCATTCACTTCTGGGTTGGCATAGCCCAAATGCATTCCAATGGTATTTTTCTGCATTTGATGACTGGCTGTTAAATAAATACCGTAGTTTTTCAAATCATCATTGTTTGGGTTGTCCAATTCTGTATGGGGACCTGTATGAATCCAAGCACCAGTAGAAAGATGATGAATAGAAGTATCAATGATTTGGGTTTCCGCAATAATAAAAAGCCCTTTTTTATCGGGGGCAACATCAAGAGTTTCATTATAATCCCTGCTTGCGCTGTCAGCGAGTCCTTCGCCTGAGTAAATGCCTACAAAACTCTGACGGTTGGGCTTTAAGCCTGCATTCAGCGTGGCAACAACTCCCAGTGTATAGTCAGGGAAATCAATTGTCGGATTGTTGACAAGGGATGAGGCGATAAATTGTGTGTTTTCATCATTCATAATGGGGTGTGTATCAAATAGCGCAGTGGCATCTAATATTCCAAAATCCAGTTGTTGAAGGATGTCTGAGCGTGTAGTTTTAAAGCTTAAAAAGAGTTCAGAAAGCTGAATACGACCATTGTCATATTGATCTGTGGCTGAAAAGGCATCTGCATTACTGTCTGCTATTTGACTGGTCACACTATTTTGTCTAGGTGTAGTATTTCCCTCTAAGTGAAGCGTGCCTTGCCACTGATTGTTTTGGTAGGTTATAAAAAGATCGCCCGATGACTCAAAACCAGGTTCCAGTTGAGATTGGTTGCTTGTTTGTGCAATGCCCGTTAAATCCCCTTCAATCTGCCAAGGGCTATTGGCGAAAGCTGGTTGGGTTGCCCCCATTATTGAAAGGAGGAGGAGTGTTTGTTTAAAGTTGAATTTTTTCATTTAATGGGTTGTCTTTTTTTTAAGGTTAAAATTAAGCCGCTTATTATAAAGAGTAATAGTATGAAGGTAAAAATATCTAGTATCCATTTTCCAATAGACTGAAACAGAACGCCGTTGTGCATCTTTAAAATAAGGTCTTCCCATGATAGGGGGCTTTTCCAGTTTTTCAAGAGTCTTTCGGGCAGTTGGTTGATGGAAATAGATTGATGATTGATAAGTTGTTCAGTTGTTGGTTCATTAAGGATATTGACTTTTTCGAACGCACTTAAGTCATGATTAAGGGTTAAAAATTGATGAGTTGTGCAAATTCCTATCTGTTTTTTAAGTGTACATAAGTGACTTATAGGTATTTGGCGTCTTTCGATGATGTCTCCATCAGGTGTAACGATATATAGGGCGTTTTGATTTGTGAGTAGTAGATAAGTTGTCATGCCTTGAAAGGGGTAGAGAGTGGCTTCTTTTACCTGTTCGTTGGGAAGAATCAGTTTTTGATTCCAGAAGCTGCCATAATTGGTGGTAATGATTTCTGCATTCGGTAGTGTCACCAGCTGGTGAGGAAGAAGTGGCTCAAAATGGAATAGCTTTAAAAGCCAAGGTGAGTGGATGGTTTGTTGATCTAGTTTAAAGTCCTCTGTATGATTTAGCAAAAATCCAGTCGTTGTAAACCAAAAAAGGCCGAGAGCGACAAAATAGGCCAATGACTTATGAAATCGTCGAGCTATTTTTTGTAACTGGAATCTGTTCATTTTTTATTTTCCACTTCATGCGTTAGTATAAGTGCCAGTTTAGCGAGTTTTTTGACGGCATTGACGGATAAGGTGGCTCCGCTGATACCATCAATTTGTTTGGACAGCTGGTTTTGTTTGATCTGTGCATGATTGAATTGTTGGGTAAAGCTGGGATATTTGACCTCCCAACCTCGACTTTCACGAAACTTAAGAATCCTCAGTTGATCGATTTTTTGATCCTTAATCACAATGCCGACCGTTATAGGAAGGTCTTTGCCCTTTTCTTCCAGCACCCAAATAAATGTATTTTTATTTTGGTGCTGCCAATAAGGTAGGCGAATTTTTGGGTAGCGATGTCCAAGAATGGCTTGTATTTGGGCTTGGATTTGTGGGGTTAGCCAAAGATACTGTTTTTGAAGTTGAGGGTTTGTTGATTGACTAATAAATTGTTGTGCTAATGCGGCTCCTTCAGGGGTATAGAAGGCTAAGGCATAACGCTGTCCAGCAAATAAAAGTAGCCAAAAAGTGGTCAGGCTGAAACATTTTTTCATGACATATCCCTTTTAAACGGAAAGCACACGATGAAAAATCAAAGTGTGCAGGGGTAAAGTTTAAAATGCAGTGTAGGTATTAAAATTGATAACCTACAGCAAGGTTAAATCCATTGGTTTCTTTATCGCTCCCAACTCGTCCATCATTCAACCATTGATAGTCTGCTTTAAAGACAACATTTGGGTGTGGCCAATAGTTGATACCGATATTTACTTGTGTATCTTCTAAATCAGAAGTTGTTGAGTTATTCCATTGATTGTATCGAGTGAAAAGTCCAATCTTTTCGGTGACTAGGTAGCTTGGTTCAATATAAAAACCTATTTGGCGGTTAGCATGGGCATTCTTAGCTACACTGCCTTGAATTTGCCACTGTGCATACAATGCTTTTAACCCCAACTGATTTTTTTGATATTGGAGATGACCTTCTAAAAGCATGGCATCAGAAGCATTGGGAAGAGTACTTTGGGCAATATTGCTTTCATAATGGACGCTACCGCCAATATTGAATCCAGGGTTGGGGTTAAATTGAAGTCGAACGGTATAGGAAAGGTCATTTGCATTGGCTTTAGCAGTTTTTTGACGACCTTTACGAATGCTATATCCATCACTGGTTTTAAGGCCTTCCCCAATCAAAAAGTCCACTTTTCCAGTTTGTCCAATTTGATGACTCAATGCGATTCCGCCACTCCACCAAGTAGCTGGAATGAGGTTTTTCTCAACAGGGTTTCTTTCAACACCATAAAAAGTATTAGGTTCATGGGTTTCATTAAGAATTCCAATCGGCTGAAGGAGTATGCCCGCTTTCAGTCGAGTCTGAGGGGTGAGATCCATTTCTATATAGGCTTGTTCAAGCTCAACCTCTCCTTTTTGACCTTCACCCGCAATGCTATGTTCCAATTCTAACTCGGAAAAAAAACGAACTTTTTCATCAAATTGGTGGTTGATAAATAAAACAAATCGGTGAAAGTCCAGTTCCTTTTTCTCTGATAGAGTGGTGCCATTTTGACGGGTGGTGAGATTGTTATAGTGCAACTCCCCATAGCCGCCTACTTGAGTTTGAGTGGCGGGCGTATTGGTATGGTCAGCAAGGAGATTCACTTGTTGTTGTAATTCGGAGACTTGTTGGCTGAGTTGGCTGATTTGTTGATTAGTATCATCGGCCATTACAGTGTATGGAGAAGTCATTGTAATTGCTAGCAGTGCGGGACTGGGGATTTTAGAAAAATTGAACATTTTTGTGGCTCCATTTTAAATTGGATAAAAGTGTGATATACGTAATGAGTGTTAGTTGCTAATGCAAGTGATAATTATTAACAACTGGAAGGGATTTTATTTAATCGATACAATAAAGTCAATGATAATTGTTTGCATTTACATCCAATTCCTGAATAGATAGGATTAAATGTTGCTTGCTTGTAAAGAAGAATAGGTCTTTGTCTTACTTCAGTGGTCTGCGGTGATTATGGTAGGATGTTGAGCAAATAAAAGGAGGAGTGGATGCGGATACTTTTGGTTGAAGATGAGTCTTTGATTGCTAAGCATTTAAAACAGGCATTAGAAAAATTAGGCTATTCGGTGCAGACTGCAGCGGATGGAGAAGAGGGTCTTTGGTATTGGCAGGAAGAGGATTTTGATTTAGTGTTATTGGATTTGGGCTTACCAAAGTTGGATGGTTTGTCGCTGTTACAGCAAAGACGAGCAGCGGGAGATAAGACGCCTGTTCTGATATTGACCGCTCGTAATGCTTGGCAAGAGCGGGTAGAAGGGTTGCAGGCAGGGGCGGATGATTATGTGGGCAAGCCGTTTCATTTTGAGGAGCTGCAAGCTCGAATTGTGGCGTTGCTTCGCCGTTTGGGTGTGACTGAGGACGGTGAGACCATACAGGTGGGGGACTTAATTTTGAATTTGGCTCGTAAAGAGGTGACGGTGGATGGGAAGAGGCATACTTTAACGGCTGTGGAGTTTACCCTATTGAGTGCATTGATGCGTCGTCCTGGACAGGTGTTAAGTAAAGTTTATTTAATGGAGTTGATGACTGAAGACTCTGATGATAAGGATTTAAATATGGTGGAGGTGTATATTAGCCGCTTGCGTAGGTTGGTTGGCGCCAAACGAATTAAAACTTTGAGAGGGCAAGGGTATCAGTTGTGTGAGGAGACCGATTAGTGGCAGCTCTAGAAAGTCAGAAAAGTATTCAGCAGCGTCTTCAGTTTGGATTGTTTAGTGGCTTGACCATTGTGTTCTTGGCACTTTGGGCGGGGACGACTTGGACGATTCACTCTTTGGTAGAGCAGTATTTAGTCACTCGTCTTGATCATGATACTGAGCAGCTTTTGCGTCATATCCATTTTAAAAATGGTCAACTTGCATTCAATCAAAAAGCGATTGAACCTATTTACCTGCGTCCTTATAGTGGACACTATTATGTCATCCTCTCTGGCCAACAGCGTCTCTCTTCTCCCTCTTTAAATGGGTATCATTTGTGGACACCTGATGTTCCGCCTGAGAATCCATATGAAACTTTGGCACCTGATGAACAGGGTAAGGAGAGGGGTGTTTTGGTGCTGTTTACGCTTGCACAAAAGCAGGGGCATGAGGTTAGGGTTTATGTGGCTGAGAATCATTTGCCGATTCAACAAGCTTTGCAAAAATTTGATGTCATTTTTTCGGCCATTGCGTTGATAGTGATGATGGGAATGATTGGGTGGGTGCGTCGATTTTTGCATAAAAGCTTAGCGCCTCTTCAATCAGTACAGTCAGTGGTTGAGCAGGCACAGCATCAACCTGAAGCTTTAAATCAGTTGCCTGAGAATTTGCCTCTGGAGGTCGCCCCTTTAGTACAAGCCTTGAGGCAAACTTTGACCGAGCTGCATGAACAGCTTGAGCGATTTCGGCATGCCAATGCCGATCTGGCACATAGCTTAAAAACCCCATTGCAGGTTATTTTTCAAATTTTAGAGGATGCTCAGTTGAATGCTTGTCCTGAAGTCAGGCAACAGCTTCAGCAACAGGCTCATCGACTGCAAGCCTTGATGGAGCGCACACTGAAGCAGGCAAGGGTATCGGGAACTGTACTTTCGGATGAGCGCTTTTCTTTACAAGCGGACTTGTCTGCTTTAATGGAGAGTTTAAAGCGTCTTTATCCAAATATTGAATTTAAGACATACATTGATTCTATTGAGCAGCTTCCCATGGAAAAGGAGGATGGATATGAGTTACTGGGGAATCTGCTGGATAATGCGTGTAAATGGGCGCAAAAAAGGGTTTTTGTGCGTTGTGAAATGGAACAAGAGGGCGTGAGGTTGATTGTGGAAGATGATGGTATTGGGGTGCCAGATGAGCAGTTAGATGCTTTAGGGCAGAGAGGGAAAAGGTTGGATGAAAGACGCTCTGAAAATGGCATTGGTCTGGCAGTAGTGCAAGATATAGTGAATCAATATGGTGCCAAGCTTCAGTTTGAACACAGTCAGTTAGGTGGTTTGCGCATTGTGATCACTTTTTTGTAAGTCTCTTTCAGCTTCAATTCAGCTTTTTCTTGTAAACTCAGTTCACAATTTAAAAAAGTGGACTGAAAAAATGAAATTCAAACTCAAACTCTTTCCTTGGTTGCTCTCTGCAGCCATTTTTCCTCTCTCTAGTATCGCTGAATCAACCCTTGGTAGCGAAAACCCTGTCAAGGTTTGGAGTCAGCATATTCTAAAAAACCAACCCGAAAAGATTTTGGCAGAGACTTATCATGATGTGCAGTCAAATATTCAATCTGCAGGTCAAAACCTATGGGGGAATACAACGCTGTCATTGAGTGTAGAAAATGGACAGTTAATTGGCCGAAATGGGGTGTCTAATATTGAAGTGGGGGCAAGTTTTCCACTTAAGCGTTTGAATCAAGAAGATGTTTTTAACGAGCTGTCTAAAGGGTATGCACAGTTAGGCAAGCATCAGCAAGCTTGGTTGGCTTGGAAATCTCGTGGTATTGCACGCAATTTGTTGGATACGGTTTCTAAGCAGTTATTGATTTCACAAAATAATCAACAAAGACTGCAACAGGCTAAGCGTCTATATGAGATGGTTGAAGCTCAGGTGAAAGCGGGGGCAGGCAGTCGGTTAGATTTGGCCTTAGCCAAGCAGCAATTGAGCGAGGCTCAGGCTCGAGCAGCAGGCAGTGAGGCAGCACTCAAGGCCACTCAGCCATTATTGAAAGCTTGGGGGATTTCGCTTCCAGTTTCTGAAATGAAAGTGTTATTGAAGGTTCACCCTACGCCCGTTTCTTTTTCAGACTTGGATGCTCTGATTCAGAAGCATCCCCAAGTTCTTTACCTTCAAGCACAGCAACGGCTAAGCATTGCACAGTCTGAAAAGTCGGTTTGGGAAGCAAAGCAGGGTCAGGAGCTGTATTTAGGAATACGACAAAAACAAGCAGATGGTGTGAAGGATGATCACCTTCTGGTCGCTAAAATTGCTTTTCCACTGGGGCAGAGCAGTGATTTTAAAATGGCAAAGGCGGATGCTAAATTGGAACAACAGCAAAAACAGGTTGAGTTGAATTTGACTAAAAGAGATATTCGTCAGGCCCTCATTGCCGCCCAAGCTCAGTTGTTAGAAGCAAAAGCTCGATTGGCTCCAATACGGCAACAGCTAGCAGCGGCAAATGAAGCCCTTAAATTATCTGAGCAGGTTTGGAAGCAGGGTGAGATCTCTTTAAGAGATCTTCTGATTGCTCAACAGACTCAATTAAATACTGCACTCAGTGTTGCCTTAGCAGAATTGGCGGTTCACCAAGCAGTGCGACACCTTAATCAACAAGCAGGAGAATAACAATGAAATCATGGGTTTTAATCGGTGCAATGGCACTGGCAATGAGTGGTTCGATTCAAGCAGAAGAAGGGCATGAACAAGCACATGGAGAGGCAGAACACCATGAGGAAATGGGGTTGGAATTGAATGAAGCACAAATTAAAGCATTGGGATTGCAGTTTTCTGCTTTGACTCCTGTGACTCAAGTTTCAGGCTATGCTTGGCCTGCACAGATGGAACTGCCTTTGGCACATCAGGATATGGTGGCTTCTCCTGTGAGTGGCAAGATACACAAAATTTTTGTAGTGCATGGTGCGGTAAAAGCAGAACAACCTCTCTTTGAATTAGAGAGTGAACAGTGGGTAAAAATGCAGCAAGATTGGCTGGATGCCTTGGCACAAAAAGCGCAAGCGGAACGCAACTTTAAACGGGCGCAAAGGCTGTTTAAAGCGGGCAGTTTATCCGAGAAACAGTTTTTGATTGCTCAAACAGAGCGTACCCAGGCTCGTACCGCAGTAGAAGCCTCTCAACAAGCCTTAAAGATTGTAGGGATGTCCCAAGAACAAATGAATCAGCTTCGCCAAACAGGAAAATTGCAGCGGTGGTTAACATTAAAATCTCCTAAAGAGGGCATGTTGTTTGATTTGCAGGTAGAGCGAAACCAACGCATAGAAGCCAATACCCCTTTGGTGCATATTGGAGAAAATAACCACCTGATTGCTGATGTGATGCTGCCAATGAATGAGTTGAGTCGTATTTTTGTCGGGCAGAAAGTGTCAGTTGAAGGATACCCCATTATTGGTCAGGTGGCTTATATTGCCAACCAAGCAGACCCCGAAACCCAAAGAGTGAGCGTGCATGTACGCTTTGAACAATTAAAGGGTCAGCTGCTTCCAGGTACTTTTGTTCGGGTGCATTTTATTCAAGGGACTCCGAAGCAGGCGTATCAAGTTCCCAGTCGTGCTGTGGTGGATTTAGAAGGTGTGTCAGCCATTTTTGTTAAAGAGGGTGAGCATATTGAGCCACAAGTGGTTGAGTTGATTGAACGGGATGGCCATAGCGCAACAGTAGCTTTGGCTGAAACACCTGATGCAGAGACACAGGTGGTTAGCTTTGGAGCCATTTTCTTAAAAGGCATGATGGAAGGTGAAGGAGAAGGAGAAGGAGGGGCGAGTCATGCTCATTGAACGATTGATAGGGTTTTTTCTTTCTCAACGCCTTTTGGTTTTGATGTTGGTTGCTGCCATTTTGGGAGGCGGTTGGATGGCGATGGTGAAAACGCCAATAGATGCGTTCCCTGAGGTATCGCCCGTTCAAGTTAAGTTAATCTTTAAAGCCCCTGGGATGACACCAAAAGAAGTGGAAGACCGTGTTATTGCCCCTTTGGAGATGGAGCTTTTAGGGATTCCAGGTGAGACTTTATTACGCTCTCAATCAAAATATGGGATTGCCGATATTACGCTGGAATTTGAAGAGGGCGTGGATATTTATTGGGCAAGACAGCAGGTGACAGAGCGCCTTAGTGGAGCTGAATTGCCTGTGGGTGTTTCGGGTGGATTAACTCCCATTGCCACTCCTTTAGGGGATATGTTTATGTTTACCCTTGAGGGGGACTCGTTAACAGATATGGAAAAACGAGATCTGTTGGATTGGGTCATTCGTCCTGCTTTGCGCTCAGTTCCAGGAGTGGCGGATATGAATACCATGGGAGGCTATGCCAGAGCCTTTGCAGTTCGCCCTGATATGACCAAGATGCGAGCGCATCAGGTGACCTTTGAGCAGTTACGGGTAGCTTTAGAACGCAATAACCGCAATGATGGGGCAGGTCGGTTAACAGAAGGGGAGGAGACGCTTTTGGTGAGAACGGCGGGTAACTTTACTTCTTTGGCAGATATTCAAAATACAGTTGTACGAACTGCTCAATCGGGTGTACCGATATTGGTGCGTGATGTCGCAGATGTAGTAGTCAGTCATTTAACCCGTTATGGCGGTGTGACCAAAGATGGTAAAGGAGAAGCTGTTCAAGGATTGGTTATTGGGTTGAAAGGTGCGAATGCCCGTGAAGTGATTCAGGGCGTGAAAGCAAAAATTCAACAGCTTGAGCCTGCTTTGCCAGAGGGCATTACTTTTAATGTTTTTTACGATCGCTCCGACTTAGTCAATCAGGCAACTTGGACAGTAAGTAAAGCATTGATAGAGGCCGTTATATTGGTGGTGGTTCTATTATTTGTTTTCCTTGGAAATCTGCGGGCGGCAATAGCGGTTGCGGTGATTTTACCATTGGCCATTTTAACAACTTTTGTTTTGATGCGATGGTATGGCTTAAGTGCCAACCTGATGTCATTAGGTGGGCTGGTGATTGCTATTGGGATGCTGGTGGATGCGGCTGTGGTGGTGGTTGAAAATATCGTCACCCATATGGAGAAAAGTCAAGGTAAACTGCCTAAGTCGCATTTGATTTATCGTGCCGTAAGAGAGGTGGCGGTACCTGTGATTTCAGGGATTGGCATTATCATGATTGTATTTTTGCCTTTGCTGACCTTGCAAGGGTTGGAGGGCAAGCTCTTTTCTCCTGTTGCCATCACCATTGTATTTGCTTTGGGGGCGGCAGTGGTACTGTCTCTTACGGTTATTCCTGCACTGGCTTCAATGTTGTTGGGCAAAATCAAGCATGAAGACCCTTGGTTAATTCGTAAACTTCTTGCTGTTTATACGCCCGTTTTACATAAGGCACTGCAGATGCCAAAAGTTGTGATTGGATTTGCATTGGTTGCTTTAATTGGGGCAGGTGTTGTCTTTACCCAAGTGGGTAAAAGTTTTATGCCACAGATGGATGAAGGCACCATTGTCTTGCAGATTGAAAAAGCGGCCTCTATTAGTTTAGAAGCCTCTATGGAGTTAGACAAACGCATTCAAGCGGCTATTATGGCGCATGTGCCAGAGGTGAAGAGTATGATTGGTCGAGTGGGCGCTGATGAGATAGGAATGGATCCCATGGGGCTAAATGACACTGATACCTTTATGGTACTAAAGCCTAAATCAGAGTGGCGGATGCAGACCAAAACTGAACTCCAAGCTGAAATCAAAAAGGTATTGGATACCTACTTCCCTGGGATTAATTATGCCTTTACTCAACCGATTCAGATGCGTGTGGATGAGATGCTAACAGGGGTGCGTGGTGATTTAGCGGTGAAAGTCTTTGGTGACAATCCTGAAAAGCTGAATGAAACAGCTAAGCAACTGGTTGAGGTATTAAAAACCATTCCAGGTGCGTCTAATGTTTATACCCCTGTAAATGAAGGGTCTCGTTATCTAAAGCTTGAGGTGGATCGTATGGCTGCTGGGCGATTAGGCTTGGATGTTGATATGATTGAAGATCTTTTAAGAGCCCAGCTAGAAGGTTTGCCTGTTGGCACCATCTATCAAGATATTCGCCGCATTCCATTGTTGATTAAAACAGGCGGTGATGTGGCAAAGGCTCGGCGAGATTTTCTCAACTTGGAGATCCCCTTGAAGAATGGGGAGAGTGTCACGCTTAGTCAAGTGGTAAAAGTGCAGTCCGTGGAAGGTCCTGTCTCGATTAAACGAGAAATGAGTAAACGCTATTCGGTCGTGGTGGCTTATATTGAAGGACGAGACTTGGTGAGTTTTGTTGAAGAGGCAAAACAGAAAGCTGCTCAAATGAAAGTTCCAACGGGCTACTATTTTGAGTGGGGGGGGACTTTTGAAAACCAGCAGCGAGCGGCAGAAAGACTAAGCATCGTGGTACCGATTGCTTTAGCAATGATTTTCTTGATTCTTTTTGCTACCTTTAAATCGGTTGCAGAGAGTTTGATGATTATGCTCAATGTGCCTTTGGCCATGATTGGCGGGATTGTGGCTTTGTGGTTCACAGGGGAATATCTCTCTGTCCCTGCTTCTGTTGGCTTTATTGCGCTACTGGGGATAGCGGTACTCAATGGAGTGGTGATGGTCAGTTACTTTAACCAGTTACGGAGCCAAGGATTGCCTTTAGAGCAGGTGGTGGTAGAAGGGGCAAAACGCCGACTGCGCCCTGTACTGATGACCGCCAGTATTGCCATGTTAGGGCTGATTCCCCTTGCATTGGCAACAGGCCCAGGCTCTGAAATTCAACGGCCTTTGGCGATTGTGGTGATTGGTGGCTTGATTACCTCTACCCTATTAACCCTCTTGATTTTACCGATTGTTTATCGGATGGTAGAGCAGTTTAAGCAGAAACAAGCCTTGAAAGGAGAGATGGTATGAGTCAATTACTTCAGCTGATTGTGCCAGAAAAGCAAGCATATTTATTGAGTGACTTTTTATTGGCACAGGAGAACCTCCCCTTTTTTACAGCGATAGATACGGATGGTTACGGTCAGCCACATGAACAGCTTTCAGCAAATGAGCAGGTGAAAGGCGCTCAACATAAAGTTAAATTTGAGGTTGAGCTGAAAGATGAACAGCTTGCCCCTATATTGGAAACAATAGAAAAAAACCTTCCTTCTTTAACCATTGCCTATCGAGTGCTGCCCATTTTGCAGCGGGGCAACTTGGGTCAATAAATGCGTTCTAAAGCAAAAGTATAGAATGCTTATTTTCTTACTCCCTGAATTCTATCTGAGAGTTTGGGGAGCATCATTTCTGCCTCCTCACTCATAACTTGATAAAATGTACTTTTCGATTATGGTGATATTTAAGGAGTTAGAGTGTCTAAAGCACAGCCAACCGTAGGGATTGTCAGTTTAGGTTGCCCCAAAGCAACTGTGGATTCAGAACGGATTTTAACCCAGCTTAAAGCGGAAGGGTATCAATTGACCAATGCCTATGAAGAGGCAGACACGGTGATTGTGAATACCTGTGGGTTTATTGATTCAGCGGTGCAGGAGTCTTTGGATACCATTGGTGAGGCGTTGGAAGAGAATGGCAAGGTGATTGTTACTGGTTGTTTGGGGGCAAAATCGGAAGTGATTACCGAGGCGCACCCCAAAGTGATGGCGGTCTCGGGGCCTGCCGCTTATGAAGAAGTTTTGACCGCCGTGCATGAAGCAATTGCCCCTCCTGAACATAATCCTTTTGTCGATTTAGTCCCACCTCAAGGCATTAAACTCACCCCTAAACATTATGCTTACTTAAAGATTTCAGAAGGCTGTAATCACCGCTGTACTTTCTGCATTATCCCGTCCATGCGGGGCGATTTGGTCAGTCGCCCTGTGAGCGATGTATTGGCTGAGGCAAAGCGTTTGAAAGAAGCAGGGGTAAAGGAGCTGCTGGTGGTGTCTCAAGATACGGCAGCTTATGGCGTGGATGTGAAATATCGCACGGAATTTGCTGACGGTCGTCCAACAAAAACTTCAATGGTCGGGCTGTCCGAAGCCTTAGGTGAGTTGGGCGGAGTGGATGAGTTTTGGGTACGGTTGCATTATGTGTATCCCTATCCCAATGTGGAAGAGGTGATTCCGCTGATGGCAGAAGGCAAAATTTTGCCCTATCTAGATATGCCTTTGCAGCATGCACATCCAAGGGTGTTAAGAGCAATGAAACGCCCTGGTAATGTTGAAAAGACACTGGAACGCATTCAGCAGTGGCGAGAACAGGTGCCAAATTTGACCATTCGTTCAACCTTTATTGTCGGCTTCCCAGGAGAGACGGAAGAGGAGTTCCAAACTTTGTTGGATTTCTTGGAAGAAGCCAAGCTGGATCGAGTGGGGTGTTTTCAATATTCGCCAGTAGAAGGGGCGGCGGCCAATGAGATTGCAGAGCAGGTGCCCGATGAGGTGAAGCAGGCACGCTATGAGCGATTTATGTTGACCCAACAACGCATCAGTGCAGAAAAAATGCAGGCAAAAGTGGGGCAGGTGATGCAGGTGTTGGTGGATGAAGTGGATGATGAGGGGGCTGTCGCACGTTCGATGGCGGATGCCCCTGAAATTGATGGTTTGGTCTTTATTCCCGATGCTTATCACTTGGAACCAGGTGAGTTTGTGAAGGTGCGGATTACGGATGCAGACGAATATGATTTGTGGGCAGAGCCTGTGGAAACTAAAAAATCCAAACACACATTTGTTGAACTGTCATGAAAACTAAGTTGATAACTCAAGCAGGTTTTGATCAACTCAAGGCCGAGTTGGATCACCTTTGGCGTAAAGAGCGTCCTGAAGTGACCAAAATTGTGAGCTGGGCTGCCAGCTTGGGAGATCGTTCAGAAAATGCAGACTATGTCTTTAATAAGAAGCGGTTAAGAGAAATTGACCGCCGTGTGCGTTATTTACGCAAGGTGTTGGCAGATGTCAAAATCGTGCCTTATCACCCTCGACAAGAGGGAAAAGTCTATTTTGGGGCTTGGGTGGAATTGGAAAATGATGAGGGTGAGACCTTGAAGTTTCGCATTGTCGGCCCTGATGAGATTTATGGTCGAGACGACTATGTTTCCATTGATGCACCGATGGCGAGAGCTTGTTTGCAAAAAGAGGTCGGGGATGAGGTGGTTGTCAGAACACCGACAGGAAAAGCAAAATGGGCAGTTTTAGAGATTACCTATTCAAAGTCGGAGGGTTAGTTAGATGGGAGTGAATAATACTTTTATTGCGGTCAGTTTTGAGGCTCATCAAAAAGCCTTGTTGGCTAAGTGGGCGGAACTTGTTAAAGCACGGTTGCCTGTAGATGTTATTGAACAGGTTCGTTGGGTGCCTGAGGAAAATTATCATTTAACCCTCTTTTTTCTTGGAGAAGTTTCAGAAGCCCAAATAGATGCGGTGCAGTCATCAATGGATGCATGGTTTAACGAAGGAATGAGCGCATTTGAGGCGGAAGCACTGCAAATTGTTCCTTTTCCTTCAGTGAAGAAACCCAGGCATTTGGTGGTGAAATTTGATTGTACGCTGTTATTGCAGTATTTGCAGAATGAGGTTTGGACACATTTAAAGACACTCGGATTTGAAAAACCAAGCCACCGTTTTATCCCTCACATCACATTAGGACACTTCTCTAAAAGTATTCAAAGTGTTCCACTGGATTGGCAGATGGATTTGGTGGAGCATATTGATAGTGAACATCGATTTATTGATATGAAGTCACTCTGTCTTTTTGAGAGTGTACAACAGGCTGAGGGTGTGAGCTATCAGCCTTTAAAGTGCTTAACGCTTGAGAGTTACTGATTTACATTCCTCTTATTTGATCATTCCACATGCTACCATAGGTGAGCGCGAAAACCATACCAATAAAAAAGATGATGTACCAGTTGCGGCGGCGTAGTTTTTCTACTTCAGTCTCATCCTCAGGACGGTCTTTAAAGTAGATGTACATAAAGCCAACGGCGGAGATAAAGCCTGCAATATTGGCAAAATAGACCATACCCGTGACGGCTGAGGTAATCCCCAGTGTAAGAATGGCGATAAAAACGATAAAAAGGTTTCTCATTGTGAACTCCTTGTTGAGAGCGGTATTTTAAAGGATTTGAAAGGAGAGTGAAATGTATAAAATCGGTTTTTATGTGCCTGAAAGTCATTTAGAAGAGGTTAAAGAGGCGATGTTTCTGGCAGGGGCTGGCAGGATTGGCAATTATCAACGATGTAGCTGGCAAGTAAAAGGCGAAGGGCAGTTTGAGCCAATGCAGGGTAGCCAATCCTTTTTAGGAGAGCAAGGGCAGCTGGAAAAAGTAGAGGAGTACCGGGTGGAAATGGTCTGTGCTGCCGAAGTGATTCAAGCGGTAATGGAAGCGATGAAAGTAGTACATCCATACGAGGAACCTGCGTATGATGTTGTAATATTAGAGAGATTTTAATTATGAGAGCTTTGTACGAAATGGCTACACGGATAAAAAAGGCTAAAATTCCCCGACTCTTCGTTGAAAAACTTGGAAATAGCTGGCTATTGCCAAGCTTTTCGCCTAGATTCGAAAAATTTTATCTCTTTTTTCTTTCGTGTCCCACTCATACAAAGCTCTCATGGTAGGATAAAAGACTTTAGTGAAAGATAATATAAAAAAACTTTGATATTATTAAATTCTTATATATAATCACTCCTAAGTTGTTTTGCTTTTGAAGTTTAACAACCTCCTTTTGAAGAGCTTATGTTATTCCAGTTTAGTTTGATGGGAAGCCCAACTGATTTCAGTTGGGCTTTTTTTTGCCCAAAAATGCCAAAATCCCCAGTCCCGGGACTGGGGATTTTGGAAAAACGGGGGTAAATGTTTGTTTTACTGTTTATTGTTCGGTTGACTTGGGTGTGTCTGATTTATCTTTTGGGTTGTCAACAGTGATTAGCTCAACTTTGAAAATCAGTGTTTCATTGGGTCCAATCACTTTACCAGCTCCTTTTTCACCATAGGCAAGTTTGGCTGGGATATAGACTTCCCACACAGCACCTGGACGCATCAATTTAATGGCTTCTTGCCAACCTGGAATGACATTGTTGAGCTCAAACTTGAGCGGGGTGCCTCGTTTGTAGGAGCTGTCGAAAACAGTGCCGTCGATTAAACGCCCTTCATAGTGAGCAATGACAGTGCTATCATCAGTGGGGTGGGGGCCTTTGCCTGCTTTGATCACTTTATATTGTAGACCGCTGGCAGTGGTATGTACGCCTGGCTTTTTCTTGTTTTCGGCTAAGAAAGCTTCCCCTTTCTTTTGATTGGCTTCGGCTTTGGCTTTGAATTCTGCCATCTTTTTGGCCATGATTTGTTTTTTCAGTGCTTCGATAGAGCTGTTCATCTCTTGTTGTGAAAGCTTAAGCGGACGGTTTTTTAGGGCATCTTCAAACCCAGCAATCAAAGCATCATTGTCAATGTCAATGCCTTGGTTTTTAAAATTTTTAGCTAGGTCTGCGCCTAGAGTATAGCTGGCTTTTTGTAAAACTGTGTCCAGTTTTGTTTCACTTGCATTGGCTGTGAAAGCCAAGCCTGAAATAACTAGGGCAATCAGTGTTTTTCTCATTTTGGATTCCTTTAAAAAGAAAGCCCAGTGGGTGACTGGGCTTTTATTAAGAGTGGAGGTGGGTTATAGGTTGTCGAGGTATTTTTCAGCATCCAGTGCAGCCATGCAGCCTGTGCCTGCTGAGGTGATGGCTTGTTTGTAGATTTGGTCCATCACATCTCCCGCAGCGAAAACCCCCTCTTTGGAGGTTTGGGTGGCATTGCCATTTAGCCCACTTTGTACTTTGAGGTAGCCGTTAATCATTTCAAGCTGACCCTCAAAGATTTGCGTATTGGGAGTATGACCAATGGCGATAAAGACCCCTGCAACATCCAAGGTTTTTTCTTCATCCGTTTTGACATTCTTAATGCGAATGCCTGTCACCCCCATATTGTCACCTAGAACCTCTTCTAGCACTGAGTCAAATTCAATATTGACATTGCCATTCTCACATTTTTCCATTAAGTGCTTGGCAAGAATTTTTTCGGAAGAGAACTGATCACGACGATGGACAACAGTGACTTCATCAGCAATGTTGGACAGGTAAAGTGCCTCTTCCACAGCGGTATTTCCTCCACCAATGACGGCGACTTTTTGGTTACGATAGAAGAAGCCATCACAGGTGGCACAGGCAGATACGCCTTTGCCTTTAAATTTCTCTTCTGACTCCAACCCAAGGTATTTAGCCGAAGCACCTGTGGCGATAATTAACGCATCACAGCTATATTCGCCTGCATCCCCTTTGAGTTTGAATGGATAGTGTTCCAGCTCGACTTCATTGATATGGTCAAAAACGATTTCGGTACCAAAGCGTTCAGCATGCTCACGCATATCTTCCATCAGTTGAGGGCCTGTTAAACCTTCTTTGCCGCCAGGCCAGTTATCTACTTCAGTGGTGGTCGTCAATTGTCCACCTTGTTGAAGACCCGTAATTAAAACAGGGTTGAGGTTGGCACGAGCGGCATAAACGGCCGCTGTGTAGCCAGCAGGGCCTGAACCAAGAATGATCAATTTGCTGTGTTTGGTGCTCATCTTCTTTCCTTTTGTTTTTTACGAATGTGTTAAAATTCTAGCACTTTTTAGCCTCTTGTGTGGGGCATAATTTTGGGCCTCTTTGTTTATTATGACAGCTATAAAAAAGCCAAAACCTAAATCTTCAGTGACAAATCAAAAGAAATCAGAACAGCCTAAACAGGAAGAAGCTTCTGAAGAGGGCGTTAAAAAGATTGCCGTGCCTGTTCAACAGCACTTCGGTTTGAATGGTGTGCATTGGGTCGTGAAGGATGTTTTGTTGTTAGGCAGTTTAGGGTTGGCGGTTTTTCTATTTCTTATTCTTTTTAGTTATGATTCTCAAGATCCTGCGTTCGATAGTACTCGTGTGGTTCAGCATATTCATAATTATGGGGGTAAAACGGGTGCGTGGCTCTCATCTGCTTTGTTTTATATTTTAGGTGTGATGGCTTTACTTTTGCCATTTGGTTTGGTTCTCGCTTCTTGGGTAGCACTGAAAAGTAATCAAGGTATGGCAGCAGATGCACCTAAAGATTATTCTCGTTTTGTCATTAGCTTATTAGGTACTGTGTTATTTGTCATTGCAGGGAGTGCTTTGGCGACCCTGTTTTTAATTCCACCTGTTTTGGGTGTTGCTATGCCTTTTTCTGCTGGTGGGGTATTGGGATATGAGTTAAGTCAAGGGACGGTAAAAGGGTTAGATCTTTTGGGAGCGACGCTACTTTTATTAGTGGTATTAGCATTGGCGATCAGTATGATGCTAAACCAATCTTGGTTGAAGATTTTTGAGGGAACGGGCGAAATAACCGAATTGATTTATTTGAAAGTTAAACCTTATCTGATGAAAGGTTTTCAAAAGATCCGTCAAAAAATCCATCAAAAAGTTGAAGAGCAGTCTGAACAAACTGAAGAGAAAAAGCTATCTGAACTAGAAGTGGAAGAAAAACAGAGAAAAATGCATAAACATCCTCTAAAACTAGTAATTCCAACATTGAAGAAAAAGCCAGTAGAGCAGGCTTTAGATAAAAAATTGAAGCAGGAAGAGAAGGTTGCTGAAAGTGAAGTTGCGTTAAAAGTAGGGTCAAGAGAGACTGCTGAGTCAGTTCAAATTTCGGGTAGCTTGCTAAGTAGTACAGGGATTCTCCCTTCTTTAGATCTTTTAGATGAGCCGCCAAGTTATGAAGAGGGCTTTAGTGAAGAGCAGCTCAGAGACCTTTCTTTTTTACTTGAACAGAAGCTGGAAGAGTTTGGCATTTCGGTCAAAGTCGAATCCGTTCAACCAGGCCCTGTGGTCACACGGTTTGAAATTTTGCCAGCACCCGGGGTTAAAGTCAGTCAAATTAACAACCTTTCTAAGGACTTGGCGCGGGTTCTTTCTGTTAAATCCGTTCGAGTGGTGGATATTATTCCTGGCAAGGCGGTGATTGGTATTGAGATACCCAATGAAGAACGGGAGTTGGTGAGTTTTCGAGAAATCTTGGCTTCTGAGGCTTTTCAAAATTCGCCCAGTAAACTGACGGTTGCACTTGGAAAAGACATTGCAGGTAAGCCTGTGGTGGCGGATATTGCTAAGATGCCGCACCTGTTGGTGGCGGGGACGACGGGGGCTGGGAAGTCGGTTGGGGTCAATAGTATGATTTTGAGTCTGCTGTATAAGGCCACTCCAGAAGAGGTGCGGTTGATTATGGTAGATCCCAAAATGCTGGAGCTCTCCGTTTATGATGATATTCCCCATCTGTTGACCCCTGTAGTGACTGATATGAGTGAAGCGGCGAATGCCCTGCGTTGGTGTGTCTTTGAGATGGATCGTCGTTATCAACTGATGGCCAAGCTGGGGGTGCGAAACATTGCGGGCTTTAATGCCAAGGTGCAGGGGGCGATTGATGCGGGTGAGCCGATTGTCGATCCGCTCTATCAGCAGATGGCGAGCTTTGGGATGGAGCAGGCAGAAGCTCCACCGACCCTAACCCCACTTCCCTTTATTGTGGTGGTCGTGGATGAATTTGCCGATATGATTATGGTGGTGGGGAAAGAGGTGGAGCAGTTGATTGCTCGAATTGCCCAGAAAGCGCGAGCGGCGGGCATCCACCTGATTTTAGCGACGCAACGCCCTTCGGTGAATGTGATTACGGGATTGATTAAGGCGAATATCCCCACCCGTATCTCTTTTATGGTGAATACCAAAATCGACTCTCGAACCATTCTTGATCAAGGCGGTGCTGAGCAACTGTTGGGGATGGGGGATATGCTCTATATGCCACCAGGAACAGGTACGCCCATGCGGGTGCATGGTGCTTTTGTCTCGGATGAAGAGGTGCATCGCGTGGTGGATTTTGTGAAACAGCAGGGTGAGCCGCAATATTTGGAAACTATTACCAAAATGGGGTCAGAGAACGAGTCAGAGGCTTCAGGTGGTGGTGATGCAGAACAGGATCCGATTTATGATGAAGCGGTGGCATTTGTGGCAGAAAAACGCCGTGTCTCCATCTCCTTGATTCAACGACAGTTTAAGATTGGTTATAACCGTGCTGCTCGCATTGTTGAAGCGATGGAGTCTGCGGGCTTGATTTCCAAACCAGGTTCTGGCGGTAACCGAGAAATTTTAATTCCTTCTGAGTGATATTTATGCGTTTTCTATTATTATGTTTCTTTAGTTTTTTCTCCCTTACGGTTCATGCACAAAGCCAAGCGGCATTGGTGAAGCCTTTGCAGGATTATGTGGATAACCTAAAGACTTTTTCAGCTGATTTTATTCAGTTACAACCTGATGAATCGACCTTTTCAACTAATGAAGCGAAAGGGCATTTTGACCTAAAACGCCCTGGTAAGCTCTATTGGCATTATGATTCGCCTGAGCCCCAAACGATTGTGATTGATGGTCAAAATCTGTGGGTCTATGATGAGGATTTAGATCAAGTGACGGTGCGACCTGTGACGGAGATTAAAGGAGATATTCCATTGGGTTGGATACTTTTCGATGAACCGATTGCGAGTAAGTTTGACATTATTTACAGCAAAGAAGCGGATGGGGTCGAATGGTTTAATTTATCGCCCAAATCGCCGACCTATTTCCAGAGTTTGGATGTGGGGTTGAAAAATGGGCATATGACAGATGTGGTGATGTATCAAAGTGCGGACAATATGACCAAAGTCCACTTCAACCATATCCAAGAAAACCATCTATTGACCGATAGTTATTTCCACTTTGAACCGCCAGCAGGCGTGGATGTGGTGGGGACGCCTGTACAGTGAACACACCTTATCAACCGCTTTCTGATCGTTTGCGTCCGCAGTCCTTGGATGAATTTGTCGGACAGCGGCATCTTTTGGGCAAAAATCGAGCCTTAACGAAGGTGTTTGAGTCGGGAAGACTGCATTCCATGATTTTCTGGGGGCCGCCTGGCACAGGGAAGACGACTTTAGCTCGATTGATTGCTAAGCAGTCCGATTTGCAGTTTATCAGCTTGTCCGCCGTACTGGATGGGGTGAAGCAGGTGCGTGAAGCGGTGGAGCAGGCCAAACTGCACCGTGAGCAGTTCCAACAAGGCACTTTGCTGTTTGTCGATGAGGTGCATCGATTTAATAAAGCCCAGCAAGATGCTTTTTTACCCTTTGTGGAAGATGGTACCTTTGTGTTTATTGGTGCAACCACGGAGAATCCCTCTTTTGAATTGAATAATGCACTGCTCTCTCGGGCAAGGGTCTATGTTTTGCGACCTTTGGAGGAGAACGAGCTGCAGGCGGTTTTACAAAGAGGAATTGCGGTACTTTCAGCAGATTTGGAGGCTGAACTCAACTTGGAGCCCAAAGCGCAGTCGATGCTGATTCAAGCATCAGATGGCGATGCTAGACGACTATTGAACCTATTGGAGCAGGCGGCGGATTTTGCAGAACCTTGTGAAGAGGGCAAGCTCTGTTTAACAGCTGAGTATTGTAAAGAGGTGATTCAAGGCGGTATGCGTCGTTTTGATAAGGGCGGAGAGGCGTTTTATGATCAGATTTCTGCCCTGCATAAATCGGTACGAGGCTCTAACCCTGATGCGGCTTTATATTGGTTGACTCGGATGCTAGAGGGCGGTGTAGATCCTCGTTATCTGGCTCGACGATTGATTCGCATTGCCAGTGAAGACATTGGCAATGCTGACCTGAAAGCCTTACAATTAGCGGTTAACGCCGCAGAAGCTTATGATCGTTTGGGTTCGCCTGAAGGCGAGTTGGCTTTGGCTCAAGCGGTGGTCTATTTGGCAGTCGCCCCCAAATCTAATGCGGTTTATATGGCATTTAAGCAGGCGATGCGGGATGTAAAGGCGAGTGGGTCAATGGAGGTGCCTTTGCATTTACGGAATGCTCCGACCGAGTTGATGGCGGATTTAGGGTATGGCGAAGGCTATCGTTATGCCCATGATGAGCCTGAGGCTTATGCGGCGGGTGAGGATTATTTCCCCGAGGAGATGCCGCCGCAAGCTTATTATCAGCCTGTGCCTAGGGGGTTGGAGATTAAAATTCAACAGAAATTGGATTACCTGAAGCAGTTGGATGCACAGGCAATCATCAAACGGAGAAAAAATTAAATGCAGTGGTTAGCGATCGCTTTAGGGGGGGCTTTGGGGGCAACTTCCCGCTTCTGGGTGTCTCATCAGGTTTACCAACTGATGGGACGAAATTTTGCATGGGGAACCCTTTCGGTTAATGTACTGGGGTCTTTTGTGATGGGGTTGGTTGCCATTTTATTGGTGGATAAGTTTGCCGCATCTAATGAAGTCCGTAGTTTTGTGATGGTCGGATTTTTAGGTGCCTTTACTACCTTTTCCACCTTTTCGTTTGAGACGATGCAGTACATCGAGACGGGGGAGTTGAGCAAAGCCTTATTGAATATTGCTGTTAGCGTCATCACCTGCTTAATTGCTGTAGCGGTGGGACTCTGGGTCGGTAAACAGTTTCTTGTAGAGTGAGTGTAATAAATGTTAGATACAAAATTATTAAGAACCCAGCTTGAGGCTGTGGCAGAGAGATTAAAAACCCGTGGATTTGAGCTAGATGTTGAGCAGATTCAGCAGCTTGAAGCAGAGCGTAAAAAACGCCAAGTGGAGATGCAGGAGTTGCAAGCACTACGCAACAGTCGTTCCAAAGCGATTGGTCAAGCTAAAGCCAAGGGCGAAGATATTCAGCCTATTTTGGATGAAGTTGCGGATCTGAAAGAGAAATTGGAAGCGGCTAAAGCAGCGGAAGAGGCGGTGCAGTCTGAGTTAGAAGCCATTTATGCCAGTATTCCTAATTTGCCGCATGAGAGTGTGCCTGTGGGTAGCAGTGAGGAGGATAATGTTGAGATTCGTCGCTGGGGAACGCCGCCTGAATTTGATTTTGAGGTGAAAGATCATGTCGATTTGGCGGAAGCTCGAGGTTGGTATGACAATGAAGCGGCGGTGAAAATTGCCTCTTCTCGTTTTGCGGTGATGAAAGGCCCGATGGCTCGATTGCAGCGAGCTTTGATTCAGTTGATGCTCGATACGCATACCCAAACACACGGGTATGAAGAGGTCTATGTGCCTTATCTGGTCAACCAAGACAGCTTGCGAGGTACGGGGCAGTTGCCGAAGTTTGAAGCGGATTTATATAAAATTGCCAAGCACGAAGAGCATGATACCAATGATCGTGACCTTTATTTGATTCCGACGGCGGAAGTGCCTGTGACCAATTTGGTGAGAGGCGAGATTCTGGATGAAAGTGCTTTGCCATTGAAAATGACGGCTCATACGCCTTGTTTTCGCTCCGAAGCGGGGTCTTATGGTCGAGATACCAAGGGGTTGATTCGTCAGCATCAGTTTGAAAAGGTCGAGATGGTACAAGTGGTGCATCCTGATACTTCTTATGAAGTGTTGGAGCAGTTAACAGGCCATGCAGAAGCGATTTTACAAAAGTTGGAGTTGCCTTATCGTGTGATGAATCTCTGTACTGGCGATATCGGTTTTTCAGCCGCAAAAACTTATGATTTAGAAGTTTGGTTGCCTGGGCAGAATGCTTATCGTGAAATTTCTTCCTGCTCCAACTTTGAAGACTTTCAAGCTCGCCGCCTACAAGCCCGTTTCCGTTCAGGCGAAGGCAAGCCTCAATTGGTACATACCTTAAACGGTTCAGGACTGGCGGTCGGTCGGACGCTGGTCGCCATTTTGGAAAACTACCAGAATGCTGACGGCACAGTGACCGTGCCCGAAGCCTTGCGATCTTATATGGGGGGTGTAGAGGTATTATAGATGCGTCTTTCCTCTGAGGAAGTTCAAGTGTTAAAAAAGGCTTTGGCAGAGCTTTCGCCTGAGGCAAAGCTCTACTTATTCGGTTCTCGAGTTGATGATCGTCAGCGAGGAGGGGATATTGACTTGTTAGTGGTGGATTCAAAGCTAAAGTGGCGGGATTTGAGAAAATTGCGATTGGCTTTTTTCTCTCGATTCGGTGAGCAGAAATTAGATATCATTTTAGATAATGGTGATTTTAAAGATCCATTCCACCGTTTAATCAAACAACAAGCGGTTCTGTTATGAGTGTGATGCGAGAGAAGCTGGAGCAGGATTTAGCATTGCTAGGCAAGCAGATTTTTTGGCTGAAAATCTCTTTTGATCAGTGTCGAGAGATCGGTGTAAAAACCGATTACTCTATAGAAGAGTTCGGTCACTTTGAAGCTTTGTGTAGCCGATATGGACGCAGTATGGATTTTCTAGTGCGGAAGGTTTTTAGAAGCATTGATGCGTATGAACTAGAAGAACAAGGGACGCTTATTGATGTCGTCAATCGAGCACATAAAAGAGGTTTGGTTGAAGATATTGAACAGGTTCGCTTGATGAAGGATGTCCGTAATACGATTGTGCATGAATATATTGAAGAACATCTTCAACGCTCATTCGAAGAAGTGTTACTGTATTCAGAAACCTTATTACAGTGGATGCAAGGCACGCAAAAGTATATAGAAGAGATTCTTAAAAAGTAACTATTTAACTCACCCCTAAAATCTGCCACTTTGTACTGTAAAATGCTTATTACTCGTTATAAATGCGCATTTTCTACCTTGAATTGATGAATTTCAGAGGCAATCTGAGCAGTTACCTTAAAAACTTTCGCATTAAAAAGTCTTAAATTTTGTCAAAAACCCCAGTCCTGAAGCCTAAATTGACATGCAGGACTGGGGTTTTTGGCATTTTTTGTGGCATTTAATTTTGTTTGGGGGTGACGGGTGTGGTTAAGGTGTGTTGTTGGTAGAGAGGGATCTCTTCGGGTTTGAGGCGCTTGATTTTAGTGAGGATGCCGAAGATGGGGTGGTCGATGTAGTGGAGTTGACCTGGTTTGATTTTGCGGGCTTGGTTGAGGTTGAAAGTCCAGTAGTCTGGCAATAAATCAGGTGTGAGGTCTTCGTGTTGGGCGAATTTATCTCGAATGCGTTTGGGGATGAAGCGTTGGAGGTTGAAGTTGGCTTCAATGTGAGCGTATCGAGTTTTGTAGAGCTTTAAGGTGCCGCTGAGGGCAGAAGTGTATTCTGATTGAGGTTCGTTTTCAAAATAGATGGGTTGAGCTTGTTTGGGCGGCAGGCCTTGTTGAATCCAGCTTTGGTGAATCAGAATGTGGTAGCCTTTGGCGGGTGTCATTTTGCTGGCCTCGGTATTGAGGAGCCAAAGTGGGGTGTCGCTGTTGGGGGCATCAGGTTGAAGCAGTTGGGCTTGGGTGCGGTTTTCGATGGTTTCGGCTGTGCGCTCTGTCGAGTTTGTTTGGTTTTCAATTTGGTTTTCGGTTTGATCCGTTTCATCTAATGTTTGTGGTGTGAGTTGCGTGGATTCAATGCCTTGGATTTTTACTTGATCGCTGTCGGTTTCGACTGTTTCAGGCAGTTCGGAAAGGGGGGTTTCTAGGATAACGCCAGGTTGAATCGGGTAGGCATCATCGGTGGGGACTTCGGGGACTTGGTGTGGCCAATACTCTTCTGTCCAGCCTCTGAGAGCAGTGGTTTCAAAGACAATGAGTTCAACTTGGTAAATAGGTGGGGTCTCTTTTGTGTCGGCATTATCTGCAAAGGTGAGATGAGGAAGGAGGCCGATTAAGCCAATCAGCAGTATGCGGTTCATTGAGAGTTCCTTTGGTCTAGTTTTAAGGCGTTGAGAATAAATAGTATCATCTGATATCGGGCTTCAACGGTTTCGAGTTCGTCAAAATATTTTAGCTCTTCTTGCCCTTTGAGTTGATAGAGTTTGGGTTGGCTTTGAATCAGTTGAATCAATTTTATTGGATCAATATTGGGGCTGTTGCCAAACTGAATGCGGATCATGCCGTCGGTGGCTTCAATCTTTTTCAGGTTGTAGGGCGCAGCTTCAAGTTTGAGTTGAGTGACGGTAAAGAGAGTTTGGGTTTGCGGTGGAAGCAGTCCAAAGCGGTCAATCATCTCGACTTCTAGCTCTCGTAGTTGCTCAGGTGTTTTGGCATTGGCAATGCGTTTGTAGAGTACAAGGCGAGTATGAATATCGGGAAGGTAGTCTTCTGGAATCAGGGCAGGGGTGCCTAAATCGACTTCAATGCCATGATGGAGCTGAGTGGTGAGTTCAGGTTGTTTGCCTGATTTGAGCGCATTGACTGCCCGCTCAAGCAGTTCGGCATAGAGTCCAAAGCCGATTTCTTGAATCTGTCCTGATTGCCCTTCTCCTAGCAGTTCACCTGCGCCTCGAATCTCTAAGTCGTGGCTGGCAAGCATAAAACCTGCCCCAAGGGTGTCGTGTTTGGCGATGGCTTCAAGGCGTTTTTTGGCATCGGCTGTCATGACAGCGGGTTCTGGGGTGAAGAGGTAGGCGTAGGCTTTGTGGTGAGAACGCCCAACCCGTCCCCGTAGTTGGTGCAGCTGTGCCAGCCCGAACTTATCAGCACGATGAATAAGAATGGTGTTGGCGGTGGGGATGTCAATCCCTGTTTCAATAATGGTGGTGCAGACGAGGATATTGAAGCGGCGGTGGTAGAAGTCTTGCATCACCTGCTCAAGCTCTTTTTCGTGCATTTGACCGTGAGCGACTTCAACTTTGGCATCGGGAAGCAGTTCTCGAATCTCATCGGCCATCATCTCGATTTTTTTCACATCATTAAACAGGACATAGACTTGTCCACCACGGCGGATTTCTCGTAAACAGGCTTCTTTGACGGTGTCTGGGTTCCATTGCTGAACGAAAGTCTGTACCGCCAAGCGCTTTTCAGGGGGCGTGGCGATAATGGAGAGATCTCGTAAGTCGTTCATTGCCATATTGAGGGTACGAGGAATCGGGGTAGCTGTCATGGTGAGGGTGTCAACGGTGGTACGGTAGCTTTTGAGAATTTCTTTTTGGCGGACACCAAAACGGTGTTCTTCATCTATGATAATCAGCCCTAAATCGGCAAACTGCATCTCTTTTTGCAGCAGTTTGTGCGTGCCAATGAGAATGTCGATTTTGCCCTCTGCCACGGCTTGTAAAATCTGTTTTTGCTGTTTGGCGGTTTGGAAGCGGGAGAGGAGTCCGATTTGAATTGGCCAGTCGGCAAAGCGGTCTTGGAAATTTTCGTAATGCTGTTGTGCCAGTAGGGTGGTCGGGACAAGAATGGCAACCTGCTTGCCTGCGTAGGCGGTGACAAAAGCGGCTCGCATGGCGACTTCGGTTTTACCAAAGCCCACATCGCCGCAGATGAGTCTGTCCATCGGTTTGTCAGATTTGAGGTCATCTAGCACGGCTTCAATGGCCATTTGTTGGTCGGGGGTGGGTTCAAAAGGAAAACCTGCCGAGAATCGCAGATAGGCTTCTTCAGGCGTGACCAAGGATTGTCCTTTTTGAACGGCTCTTTGGGCGTAGATATCAAGCAGTTCGGCAGCAACATCATAGGCTTTTTCGGCGGCTTTTTTCTTGGCTTTGTCCCATTTGTCGGTGCCGAGTTTGTGTAATGGAGCGTGCTCGGGATTTGTCCCTGCATAACGGCTGACGAGATGTAAGGAGGTGACAGGGACATAGAGTTTATCGCCCCCTGCGTACTCTATGGTGAGGAATTCTCTGGTTTCGCCTTGTAATTCCAGTGTTTGCAGGCCTTGATAACGCCCAACACCGTGGTCGATATGCACAATGGGGTGACCGATTTCGAGCTCAATAAGGGATTGAATGCCCTCACCAAAATCTTGATGTGTTTTTTTGCGGCGGCGTTTTTGTAGGGTGGTTTGACCAAAGATTTGGCTTTCGGTAATGACGCAAAATTCATCGGTATAGAGCGGCGCTTCAAGTGGGGCAACGGTGATCTGTTCGATTTCACTGCTTTGGAGGAAGGTTTGCCAATTTTCGACCGATTTGGGATGGTGCTTACTTTTTTTCAGCAAGCCTAAAAGAGTTTCTCGTCGCCCTGTGCTTTCGGCACAGAAGAGTAGTTTGGGGTGCTCAGTTTGCAGATATTGATCGAGAAAGGCGTTGAGTTTGGCTAGTGGGTAATCACTTTTGAGATCAATGCTCAAATCGGGGAGGGGTTTGCTATCGATGACCGTGGTGGCTGCTGTGTTGGGTTCTTTGAGCAGTTGAATGCGGTGCCATTGTTTGAGGTGATGAAGCACTTGGTCTTTAGGCAGAATCAGTTGAGCAGGTTCTAGTATGGGGAAGTCGGGGTTGTGTTGGGCGATGTCGTATCGCTCTTGGTAATCTTTCCAAGTGGTTTCAATCGCTTCTAAGGCTTGATCGATTTCAAAGAAGAGGGCATTGTCGGGAAGGTAATCAAAGAGGGTGGCGGTCTCTTCGTGGAAGAGAGGGAGGTAGTACTCTAAGCCACTTTGCGTTTGCTGTTTACTGACCGATTGATAGAGGGTACTGTTTTGAGCCGCTTCGCCAAAAAGGGTGCGGAATTGCGTGCGAAAACGGGCAATGCCTGTTTCATCTAATGGGTACTCTTTGGCAGGCAGGAGTTCTATTTGTTGCAGTTGCTTGGTGGATCTTTGGGTTTCGGGGTCAAATTGGCGAATGGTTTCGACTTCATCATCAAAAAGATCGAGTCGATAGGGGGCATCACTGCCCATCGGAAAGAGATCGATAATCGCCCCACGAATGGCAAACTCACCATGTTCAGTAACTTGGCTGACTCTTTGATAGCCACCTTGTTGCAGGTTGTCGGTCAGTTGCTGCACATCAAGGGTGTCGCCCACTTTGAGGAGGAAGGTGTTTTGTTGAATATAGTCAAAAGGGGCGACGCGTTGAATGAGTGTTGGAACGGGCAGAATTAAAACGCCTTGCTGCCATTTTGGGAGTTGGTAGAGGGTCTTGAGGCGTTCGGAGATGATGTCTTGGTGAGGGGAGAATTGATCATAGGGGAGGGTTTCCCACTCAGGAAAATGGTGAATGGGGACATCAGGGGAAAAAAAGTGAATGGCTTCTTCAAGTTGTGCTGCGAGCGTGCTGTTTTCCACCAAAATCACGATCGGGACTGGGTTTTTTGAAGATTTTTCAGCAATCGTGAAAGCTTTTTCACTTAAATTAAGCGGAGACCAGATGGATTTGTGACCTTTGAGTGGGATTTGATTGAGTTGGGTAATGGGGGTTTTCTGCATTGTTTTATAGGTTTGTTTAGAATATAGCGACATATTTTACAAGAATGAGGAAAGGGTATGCAGAATCAGTGGGCTTTTCATTGGGTGGTGTGGCTACTGCACAACCGTTTATTTGCTTTGGGGGTGTTTTCAGGGGTGACTTTAGGTGTGCTGCTGGGAAATGTTTATTTTTCTATGCATGACTTTATGCAGATGGGATTGCTGGGGTTGAGTTTATTGGCGATGAGCTTGGTGGCGGCTTGGTTGATGCAGTCGATTAAAACTGCTTTGCTGATGTTGTTATTTTCGTTTGGTATTTTATTGATGGTGACAGGCGCTTTGGGTTGGCTAGGGATGCCGCTTGAGGGCAAAGATGGGTTGGCCTCATTAGCTTTCTTGGTGGTGGTGACGATGCTGATAAGTAATTTAGTGCATCTGTTGACTGGGTTACACCGAGAGATGGCGAGAGGGCAGTTTCAACATGATGCCTTGTCAGAAGCGTTGCAACTGAATTTTCAACCTGTGGTTTTGTCCAATGTGACCACCGCAGTGAGCTTTATTGTGGCAGCTTGGTTTGAACCTTCTTTGAGAGAAATGGCATGGATAGTGGGACTGGGAGCGTTATTTAGCCTTTGGGTCAGTGGTTCATGGTTGCCGTGGATTTTATTGAATTGGCTGATTGAATGTCGTGTTGGGGAGCCGAAAGATCGCCATGGTTTAGGTGGTGTAGTGAATTTTTTAAAGTTGCATCCTAGAATAAGTCGTTTCATTTTTGGTATAGGGATGCTGTTGGGTGGTGTAGCTTTATGGTGGATTCTGCCTCGCTTGCATGGGCAGGAGGTTTGGCACCAATTGTTAGGCGTATTTTTTGGCTTGACGCTCTTGCTTGCCATTGTATGGAAAAGTGTGTGGTACGCTTTGTTAAATATGGTCTTAGGGATGTATAGTATTGTTATTGTGGCGACTATTTGGATATTGTGGCAGGATGAGACACTTCAGGCTTGGATGTTAGTGGTGCCTTTGGGGTTGATTGTTGACGATGGTATCCATTTTTTTGTGCGTTATTTGCGGGCAAAGAGAGGGTTTTTTCAGCAACCTGAACAGGCGATTCGCTTTACTTTAGTCAGTATTGGGCGCCCCATTTGGGTGACGAGTATTTTATTGATTGTTGGAGTGGGAGTGTTGTTATTTAGTGATAACATATTGATTCAAAAAGAGAGTTTTATGGTAATCTCTTCTTTGTTAGTGATGACATGGGTGGTATTGAATTGGGTGCCTGCAATAATTATAAGCAAATCATAATATAATTATATGACTTTTTTTTATGACCTGATATAAAGAATATAAATTTCTCTTTTTGTCGCTTTCGGTTCATCATATAAATCAAATTCAATGGGGCTGGATAAAATTCTTTTGTCCAGTGCATGAAGACAGTAGGTAGGTTTGTCGAAATTTTCGATAAGCGCAAGTGTAATCATTCTGAACTTTCAGAGGAGCAAAATAAATGGCAACAATCGTCGTTGTAGGATCCAGTACGGGTGGTCTTCCCATGGCTTATGATATTCGTAAGCATCTTGGTAAAGAGCATACTATTAAAGTTGTAAATGCTTATGAAGAATTTACCTTCGTTCCATCAAACCCTTGGGTCGCTGTAGGGTGGCGTAAACCAGAAGATATCTCTTTTAAATTGGAGCCACATCTTACTCGAAAAGGGATTGAGTTTTATCATGAAACGGTTACTGCTTTAGATCCAGATAACAATAAGTTAACTTTGAGCAATGGTTCTGAAATGGAATATGACTATTTGGTTTTGGCAACAGGGCCGACCTTAGCATTCCATGAAGTAGAAGGCTTTGGTCCTAAAAGCCAAGGTGGAAATACCGTTTCTGTTTGTACAACACCTCATGCAGCAGAGGCACATGAGCAGTGGGAAGAATTTTGCGAAAACCCAGGACCTATTATTGTAGGTGCTGTTCAAGGGGCTTCTTGCTATGGTCCTGCTTATGAATTTGCGATGATTATGGATACGGATTTGCGTAAGCGTAAATTGCGTGCACAAGTCCCGATGACTTTTGTAACCTCTGAGCCTTATATTGGTCACCTTGGTCTAGGTGGGGTGGGTGACTCTAACGGTCTGCTTGAGTCTGAAATGCGTAACCGCCATATTAAGTGGATTTGTAATGCTGCCGTTGAGAAAATTGAAGATGGCAAAATGTATGTAAAAGAGCATAATATGCAAGGTGAAGTAATCAATACACACGAATTGCCATTTAAATACAGCATGATGTTGCCAGCTTTTAAAGGCTCTCAATTCTTACAAGACTTGGTGCAACCAGACAATATGGGGGGGCCATTAGTGAACCCTCGTGGTTTTGTCAAAGTGGATCAATACAGCCGTAACCCAACATACCATAATATTTATGCCTTGGGTGTGGGGATTGCGATTCCACCTGTTGAAGCGACACCTGTACCGGTAGGGACACCTAAGACTGGTTTGATGATCGAGTCAATGGTTACCGCTATTTGTCATAACATTGAAGCGAATCTTGAAGGTAAAGAGCCTGATGCTGAGCCAACTTGGAATACAATTTGTCTAGCAGATATGGGGGATACTGGAGCAGCATTTGTTGCCTTGCCTCAGATTCCACCTCGTAACCTAACATGGGCAAAAAAAGGAAAGTGGGTTCACTTGGCTAAGATTGCATTTGAGAAATACTTCATTCGTAATATGAAGTCAGGGAATTCTGAACCAATTTATCAGAAATATATTATGAAGATGCTTGGTATCTCCCGTTTGAAGGGGGATAAGTAATCACGACTTCTCAGATTCAGAAATGAGTTGATTCGTGAGATAAAGCGTCTTATAAACCACCTTTTATATTGGTGGTGTTTGGATAACAACCCATACCTTCTTATTGAGGGTGTGGGTTTTTTTATCCCTTGGATTTTTGTGTTGGGGGCGGATGTTTAGCCGCTTTCTAAGGAAGTGCTGATTAAACTGCTAAAGGGATAAAATGCCCAGCATCTGTTTTATTTGCCGCCCATACTGCATTGATTTCCCCTGCAAAAAGGTGTCTCTATTCTGAAGGACTGGTTTACCCAAGAGCTAAGTGATTTAATCAGTACCTCCGTACTTCCTAAAATTAAGGTGAGAGCTTTACACGAGTGGGACGCGAGAGAAAAAAGAGATAAAATTTCTCGAATCCTAGCTATTGCCAAGTTTTTCAACGACGGGGAATTTTAGCCTTTTTTATCCATGTTGCCATCTCGTGCAAAGCTCTCAAGATAATTACTCAGCTCCTCCTTGAAAACCGCCACTTCAGCGTTGGAAAATAGTTATTTACGACTTGTAAACTCATATCTTCCGCTTGGAATTGACGAATTTCAGGGGCAATCTGACCAGTTACAGTATCAACTGAGTAGTTACAAATTAAGATGGTAGTCGACAATTCTTGTGGATCGTTTCAACCAATTTTTACTTGAGTAGCTATGGATAAGGCATTGTTCACTATATTAGGGGTTTGTGATATAAACGCTACTGGTTAGTTGATATAAATAAATACAATTACATAATTTTATAATATAATAATTTTATTATATTCTAATAAAATCAATTGCTTATATATTGTTTTCTGTCCTTCTTGCTTCCTCATAATTTTTATTTATCCCTCATAAGTTTTTTTGTTTATCTTTTTTGCGTTAAAAGCTTTATCTTTATTTCTCGTAGTCAGGACATGGAATTCTTCGGACATTTTGGTTTGACCTGTCCCTAAAAATAATGGAGATTGCTACATGAAATTACCAGTTCTTCAACGCTCAATTAAAATCTTTGCACTCGGGAGTATTTTGTGGGGGGGCGTGTTTCAGGTGGCACAGGCCTCTGTTCAGGTCGAAACAGTGGGAACGGCAGTGTATGATCGATATGTCAGCTTGGGTGGAACCGTTATTCCGTTTAAAAAAGTCACTATTTCAGCACAGGTTGGTGGAGAAGTTAATTTTTTGGCCGGTGTAGAAGGAGATCGTTTTAAAGCTGGGGAGTTGCTGGTATCGACTGATGATAAGGTATTGTTGGCACGACGAGCAGCTGCGATGGCAGACTTTCAAAGTGCGATGGCAGCCTATCAAAATGCTGTTGCTCAGTATAACCGTGAATTGTGGAGCCCTAAATCTGAGCAACCTATGCCTGGAATGGCTTTGCCCAACATGATGGATCAAATGTTTACTCGGCCTTTTTCTGACACAATTGGAATCGGGGACAAAGATGCAGAGAATCGAGCTAATTTAGCTGCTGTGATGACACAAGTTAAGCAAGCTATTGCAAATATGGAGCGAGCTAAAGCTCGAATTGCAGAAATTGATATTCAACTTACCCATACTAAGAGTCGAGCACCCTTTGATGGCATTATTGTCCAAAAAATGATTGAGGCTGGCGATGTAGTGATGCCAGGAAAGCCATTGTTGGTCTTTGCCAAAAGTAAACATTTAACGGTTGAGGTGAATATCCCAGTCAATCTTATGCAAGGTATTCGAAAAGGTGCCATATTTATGGCGAGAGTCGATAATCAGCCTCCTATTCAAGTTAGGGTGGCGCAAGTTTTTCCTATTGCGGATGCATTGCAACATACGGTTAAAGTGAAGTTTGATTTACCTTTAGGTGCACATGCAGCCCCTGGTATGTATGCAGAGGTGCAAGTCAAAAATGCAGCTTCACAGAATCTTCATTTTCCTGTTGTGCCTGAAACAGCAATTCGTAAACTAGGTAGTTTACCAGCGGTTTATGTTGTCGATCCTCAAACAAAAAAAGTGCATATGAATGTGGTTCGCTTAGGTAAGTATGCACAAAATGGATACAACATTGTCTTAGCTGGATTGAAGGCGGGTGAACATGTGGTGGTGAATCCGCCAGAAAATATTGTGTCTGGAATGAAGCTAGAAGATGGAAAGTTATTGCCGGAGCGTTTAGTTCAAAAAGAAGAGTAACTACTCAGCTCACCCCTGAAATCCGACACTTCTGCGTTGGAAAATGGCCATTTACGACTTGTAAACTCACATTTTCTGCCTTGAATTGACGAATTTCAGGGGCAATCTGAGCAGTTACGGTGTTAACTGAGTAGTTACAAAGAAGAGTGATATTGAGCAATATTCCATTAAGCAATTTAGAGAAACTAATATGAAGAAACATACAAAGCAGACTGTTCAATACGAATCGAAACATGATGTTGCTGGGGGGGTAGCCAGAAGTTATATCAATTCCCCTATAACGCCTCTCTTATTGATTGCGGGTATCTTTATTGGCATTCTGGGGATTCTGATGACACCTCGCCAAGAGGATCCTCAAATTTCAGTTCCTATGGTAGATATTATGATTCAGTACCCAGGTGCTTCCAGTAAACAGGTCGAAGCCTTGGTGTCAGAGCCGCTAGAAAGGCTTTTAAAAGAGATTAAGGGGATGGACCATGTCTATTCCGTGTCAGAACGAGGACAAGCCATTGTAACTGCCCAATTTAAAGTGGGTGAGAATATGGAGAAGTCACTGGTTAATGTGTATAACAAGCTGTCTTCTAATATGGATAAGATGCCCAAAGGGGTTTTACAACCCATTGTAAAGCCTAAAGGAGCGGATGATGTTCCAGTTGTGACTTTTACGCTCTCTTCTAATAAACTGGCTTCAGATCAATTACGACTTTTAGGATTTGATGTTTTGCAAGAATTAGGGGGAATTAAAAATGCAGCTCAAGGCTTTGTTGTAGGAGGTGAGCCTTTAGAGGTCAAAATTGAGATCGATCCTGAAAAGTTGGCTAGTTATAACATTCCATTGATTCAAGTAGGTAGGACGATTCAAGCCGCTAACAGCGAAAATCCAGCGGGTAGTTTCTCAGCTTGGCAACAGTTTTATAAGGTCTATACTGGGGACTATTTAAAATCTGCAGAAGATGTGATGGACTTGATTGTTGGGGTTCATGATAATGCGCCTGTTTTTCTGAGGGATATTGCTACTGTTAAAGAGGAGGGGCGTGATCCTCGTAGCGTTGTCTCACATTATACGGCGGCTGGTTATCATGGTAAAGAGACAGCTTTGGATGGAGAGACTGCGGTTACAGTAGCACTGGCTAAAAAGCCAGGTTCTAATGGCGTAACGGTTGCCCGTGATGCGATTGAGCGAGTGAATCGTTTAAAAGGTGTACTTATTCCTGATGATGTCCATGTTTCTATCAGTCGAGATTATGGGAAGTCTGCAAATGATAAGGTCAATGAGCTTATTTTTAAGTTGTTTGTTGCGACAGGTTCGGTAACACTGTTAATTTGGCTCTTTTTAGGATGGCGTGCTGCAGCGGTAGTGGCTATTGTGATTCCGATTGTTATTCTAACAACAGTGTTTTCTGCCTGGATGATGGGCTTTACAATTGATCGTGTTTCACTGTTTGCTTTAATTTTCTCTATTGGTATTTTAGTAGATGATGCGGTTGTGGTCTTGGAGAATATCTATCGTCGATGGTTATTGGCAAATAGAACGGATTCAAAAATTACGATTGAAGCTGTCTCTGAAGTAGGGAATCCGACTATTATCGCAACCTTGGCGGTGATTGCGGCTCTGATGCCAATGGCTTTTGTCAGTGGGATGATGGGGCCTTATATGGCGCCGATTCCAGCTTTAGGTTCGGTAGCGATGATTATTTCTCTATTTGCCGCCTTTGCCTTTACGCCTTGGTTGGCACAACGGTTAAAACCAACAATGAAGCAATTACAAAAAGCTGAAGAAAAGGAGCATAGACAGAGTGAGCAATTAGAGGGATTTTTTAGAAAATTGATTGGTAGCTTGGTGGTTGAAAAAACCAAAGGATGGAGCTTTCTAATAGGTATTATTGCAGCTTTTAGTATTGCTGTTTACTTGGTGTATAGCACAATGGTTCCCGTAAAGTTGCTTCCTTATGATAATAAGCCAGATTTTAGTGTGATTGTGAATTATCCTGAAGGAACGGATTTGACTGTCACTCAAAATTTAACACTTCAATTAGTGAAGGCTTTGCAAAAGAGTGTGCCAGAAATTACGCAAATGGAGAGCTATGCAGGAACAGCTGCACCTTTCGATTTCAATGGTCTGGTTCGTCATTATTATTTGCGTCAGTTTCCATGGGATGCTGATATTCAGGTACATTTAGTCGAAAAACATGATCGTGACCGTACAAGCCATCAGATTGCTGAGAGTATTCGTCCGATTTTAAATAAAATTGCTCGTGCAAATGGTGCAAGAATTCAAGTAGTTGAAATGCCACCTGGTCCACCGGTTCTTCAATCTATTGTTGCTGAAGTGTATGGACCAAATGCACAATCCCGTAAAGAGTTGGCGACCAAGTTGACTGAAATTTTTGATAAAGTCCCAGATGTTGTTGATGTGGATAATTTAATGGCTGCCCCTCATGATACTTGGCGTTTTGTCATCGATAAGCAGAAAGCGATGGAGAGTGGTATTAGTGTGCAAACTATTAACCAGACTGTGGCAATGGCGATGGGTGAGTATCCTTTAGGGGATGTTAAGCAGGGTTTTAAGCGTGGAGAGCCAACTTATATTGTGATCAATGCACCTCAGTCGATTCGTCCTGAGTTTGCAAGAATTGGACAAATTCCCGTACCTTCGGTATTAGGTCATACGGTGCCTTTAAATGAATTAGGTCGTTTTGTTTTAGAAAGACAACAGGAACGCATTTATCATAAGGATTTGAAGCCTGTTGAGTATGTTGTGGGAACGGGTCAAGGACGATTGGGAGCGCCAATTTATGGCATGCTTAATATACAAAAATTGATAGATAAAGATCCCGAAATGAAGGGGCTAAAAGGAAATTTTGTTTACCGCCCTGATGGTTTGACTGAAAAAGGATTTAAGTGGGCGGGAGAGTGGACGGTCACTTATGAAACTTTCCGTGACATGGGAATAGCCTTCGGTGTGGCACTGCTTGTGATCTATATGTTGGTGGTTTGGGAATTCAAAAATTTCTTAATTCCATTGATTGTGATGGCACCTATTCCGCTGACCATCATTGGTATTGCGCCTGGGCATTGGTTGTTAGGTGCAGAGTTTACAGCGACCTCCATGATTGGCTTCATTGCCTTAGCAGGGATTATCGTCCGAAACTCAATTCTGTTGGTAGACTTCTCTCGTCAAGAGATTGCAAAAGGGATGCTAGTAACGGATGCGGTGATTTTTGCTTGTAAGGCGAGAACGCGCCCAATTATGATTACCGCTATTGCATTGGTTTTAGGATCTAGTGTGATTCTATTTGACCCTATTTTCCAAGGGATGGCGGTTTCTCTCATTTTTGGTATTTTGGTCGCTACCCTTTTGACGCTCGTAGTGATTCCTCTTGGTTGTGTCAGTGCTAGAGCTGCATTTTGTCCAGGCGGGGTGGATGGCAAAGGGCGTCCTATTCCGGGATGTGATGTTGCTGAAGAAAAACCCCTAAAAGAAGAGGCTAGAGCAGCCTTTAGGAAATCGATTGATTTCGTTAAAACCGTTATAGATCCTTACCATAGCATTCATAGAAAAGGGTTGGATAGGTATTTTAAGACTGAAAAGCAACCAGAAACCACTTTAGTAGAAGGAACGGAACCTTCCGCGTTACCTGAAAAACCAGAAGCGTCAGAGGAGGCGTTAACGGCTGAGTCCACAACTCAAATAACAAAAAGTGTGGTTCATCAGCCCCCCATTACAGAAACTGTTCAAGATGAACAGTTGGAGCAAAAGAACGAGAATGAAAAACTTGTAGAAACCGAGGAAGCAAAGCAGGAGGAAACAGCTGAAGCGGTTAGTGTTTTAAACCCAAAAGAAAAGGCTCAGTTATCAAATGAATCAGCAGTCAATAGTGAAGAACATGTGAAACCTAAAAAAGCTTCACGCAAGAAAAAACGCGGTATTAGATTAAAAAATTTAGAGGATGAGTGAAATGAGAATATTTCATAAAGGAACAATGTTTGTATTAAGTAGTCTGTTTTTTGCCAGTAGTGCACAAGCAGTTGTTTGGCCACAGGATGAACAGGCTTACCATAATACACAGCGCACCCCACAGTGGTTAAAATCACCTAGTGTAGAGTCGTCACAACCTACTTTGCCTAAAGGTTATTACCAACAGAATCCGGTACGGTCGCCTTATACAAATATCCCTTCTCCATATGCTACCTCTCGATCAAGAGGGGTTTATCCTCCAGCCTATGGCTATAGAGGAGGGTATCCAGTTTATGGTTATTATGGTTACCCCAATGGTTATTATGCTCCTCCTCGTAACCGGAGAGAATATAATCGTAATCCATGGGACAAAATACCTTTTGTTGGAAAAAATGGCGGTGATTGGGGAAATTGGGATATGCCCAGCTTTGATATGCCTGAAATGGATATGCCAAGCATGAGTTTCCCATCATTTGGATGGTAAACAGAATTCAAGTGTCCCAAATGGACATTGATGAGCACCTCAAGGCTCTAACTTGAGAATGGAAGTACTTTATGTGTTCAAGTGACCATAAAGCTTTAACTGTAAAACTAAGGAGTAATAAAATGAAGAAACTTGTACTAGCGACAATGGTTTCTGCTGCAATGGCGGCTTCTCAAGCAGCTTCTGCGGATTGGTTCGATGGTCCATGGAACAGCAATGGCTATAACAATGGTTATGGTAATGGCTACGGAAATGGCTATGGAAACTATAACGGCAATGGTAATGGCCGTGGTGAAGGGCATGGCTCTGGTAAAGGACACGGTAAAGGTCATGGTAAGTTCAATATGGGCTTCAGTGCAGATGCTGATACCGATATGGAAGGTAAAGGTGATTCTGATTATCGCGGTGATTATAAAGGTGATTACCGTGGCGACTATCGTGGTAACTACTATAATGGATACAATGGCTATAATGGTTACAATGGTGGTTATTATGGTGCGCCTCGTCCATACTATGCGCCACCACCACGTCCATACTATCCAGCGCCACAAGGACAGGCTTATCAACCTTATCCTGCACCCCCAGCGCCTCCTGCTCAGCAACCACCTAAGCAATCAGCACCAGCTCATAAGTAATTTATAGCTAAGTTGATTGCCTTGGCAGAGTGACATAATGTTGCTCTGCCTATTTATCCAGTAAAAAAGTTTGAGAGCTTTTTTAGCTATTTGAACTGCTTAAATAGCTAAAAATGTTTGATAATGTAGCACGCTACAAACTCAGTGAAAGG
>Ga0256829_1000474_pt1 | contig 40387 bp, 35 predicted proteins | sample 131447metaG_FD_185979 | JGI IMG/M metagenome (GOLD analysis project Ga0256829, IMG submission 185979) | Hydrothermal vent microbial communities from Lau Basin, Pacific Ocean - 131-447 | ecosystem: Environmental > Aquatic > Marine > Hydrothermal vents | place: Pacific Ocean: Lau Basin | collected... | reverse complement strand
TCAATATCAGATTGGTATTGATGCAGGAGGTAATGCTAATGGTTGGAAATTCTTAAATGCAACTACAATAACACTCCTTAGAGATGGTGGTTTAGAGGTCTATGATAATACAGGTGCATTAGTCGAAGTTTATGTAGGCATAGTTGGGCTAGGTGTTGTATCTTCTGGTTCACAGTTATACTATCAGACAACTCCAACAGCAAGTCCAGTAAACTTTACATTTACAGACCAAGCTAATGAGATGATACAAGTGTTTGGTGATTCTACACATGGAAACTTCGATACTAGAACTTACTTTAAAGCGTTTGTAAGGGAGCAGGGTAAACTATTTAAAGATGATATATCTGTTAAAATAGGAGCTAATATTGCAAATGTGCTGTTATCAAACTCAAATGACTTAAAGATAAGTGATTTAGACGCAGCTATGACAACTGCACCCTATAGTGGTATAACAGTTACTTACTACACAACAAATCAAGCTAGGACTATTGGAGGTACTTCTTATAACTATGATGTTATTATAAACGGTAATGGAGCTACCTTAGAGCAAATATATACTAAGATGCAATATCTGTTAAGGCAACCAACAGACATAGATAGTGGTGCAGGTACAGTAATTGGGCAAACGGCCGACCTATTGTGTGACTTTGTAGGAGATACATTAGAAACAACAGTAGGTGTCTATATAGATGCTATACAAACAGCTGATAATAACAGAATAAAATTTAAAGATGTTACAGGTACATTTAGGTTTAATCCATTCGTTGCCTCAGGAGAATTAACATTCAATAGTGTATTAGTTGGGGCAGGTTCTGTATATAGATTAATGTACTCATCAGCCTATGGGACAGCTTCAACTGTAACTGTTAATGATGCTTCTGGTAATCCAATAACTGGTACAATTACATCAACACCAATAGCATTCACGTACGCCTATGAAAATGATATAGCAGATGGAGGTGCTGGTATAGATAAAGCAGTTACACTCGTTGGGGTTAGGCCAAATAGCTCTAAGTTTGCAGTTGCTACCGGTATTATTACTAGAAGTAAAGCTATTACACTAAGTCTGGTTGCAGAAGCAGACAGGGCATATTTGTAAAGTGGTCGTTTAACTTAACAGAGTACAACAAAGAATAGGCAAATTAAGCTTATAGGACACTCTTCGGAGTGTCCTAGTAAGTTTATGGTATAATAATCAAATAAGGAAACAAAATGGCTATAACATTTGACTCTACCAACAAAATAATAATGCTAGATAGCTTTAACACATCAGCATCTGCTATATGGACAGCTTGGATAAACTGGGTATTACTATCTGATAACGCTAAATATCCGCCAGCATTTAGTCAGGTAGGTGGAGTAGCTCCAATTGCGTTATATCTCACATTAGAGAATGGGTGGAGAGTTAGACCCATGGAGGCTGACGGTATTACTACTATAACAGGGAATTTGCTTGTACAAGGTGGTGGTAGTCCTATAGCTAGTACACTAGGCAACTGGCAAGTTCTAGTTAATATGGAAACCCCAGTTGCTGCTCAAGCAATAGCTGTGAGTGGGTCAGTTAGTTCAGATGTAAATATAGTAAGTGTCGCTGGTACAGTTGTTAGTAGTGTAGATGATTTTAAAACCACTACAGTGAACGGAACCTCAAATAATGGGCCAACAAAAAATGAAATAGCTGATGCTGTATGGGCTAAGGTACTGTAATGGTTGCTAAGGACATATTACTTGGACTTACTTCACTAGTTGGATCAGCTACAGCTAAGGACCATCTCAAGAGTATAAACTTAACTGGGCCAATCACAGTAATTAATAACCCAGAGAAGTTAGTTGATAGATATATAGTCGCTGGTGGGCTTACAGCAGATCTACTAGTACAGGAGTTGTCTGGTGATATACAAGTGATAAATGCGTCATCAGACAAGTTGTCTCAAAATACTAATTCTATAATGTCAGAAGCTAGTAGTTCAGCATTTATAACCGAAACTTAGAAATTAAAGAAAAATTAGATATAATAGCAGTAATAAATACTATAGGGATGATTGATGGCTACAAATGATATCGTAAGGCATGCTGGTGAGACTATGCCAACTAAGACTGTACTAAAGATAAACGGATCAGCTGTAGACTTATCCGGTTGGGATGTTGAAGTCCACTACAAGATACCTGTAGGTACGTTATTACCAGATAGAATATTTAATGCAGTAGCGGAAACAGAGATGATTATTGATTGTATAATTACTGATGCTAAAGAAGGTAAAGTAAATATCTACCCACATGCACGTCAACGGTATGGGGCAGATGGTGTTACTGAGACACCTAAACTAACATATAGTGACTACATTACGCCAGAAGTATATAAAAAATTATATGATGCAGATATACTAGCTGGTGGCGATGGTTCAACTGTACCTGCTGTTAATCAAGTGTGGGATGAAGATGAGGTAGGACTAGCGGGTACAGAGTACCCATTCTATATAGTTAGAAAGAAAAGATACGCAACTAGCAATACAGTTGATGGGTACTTAGAAGAGCAAATTCATAATACAGGGCTAGTAATTATATCTAGTAGATGGGTGAAATAAATGGGTAATACTACAGAGTATAAGCGTTTAACTAAGTGGAAAAAAGAACCACAATACACAGACTTAGTAAAAGATAGGGAAGAGGCAGATAGCTCACATAATGTGTTTCTAGGTAACTTAGAGGAATATAGAGTTACTAGAAGTGGTGGTAAAAAAATAGTTACTAGAAAGAATAAAAGTAATGTTAGACCATTATTAGTTAGAAAACAAAATGAGTGGAAATACCCTGCATTAGAAGAGCCCTTCCTGAGTACAGATGATATGTTTAAGATACGCCCTAGAACAGCAGAGGATGAGGCTAGTGCACAGCAGAATCAGTTGATGCTGAATTACTACTGGGCAACTAAAGTTGACAAGGTTAGCTTAGTTGGTGAGGTAGTTAGAACTGTAGTGGATGAAGGCACAGTAATAGTTAAGACTGGCTGGAACTCCGAATGGAAAGATGTAAAGAAGAAGGTAAAGAAACCAATATTTGGTACACCAGAGCAGAGCTACAATGTTATTCATGGGTTGATTGCTAACGGTAAAGTTAGTCCTGAGGAAGGACAAGCATTAATAGAGACTGGGGAGCCTATGCCAATAGGATTCAAGGAAGAAGTAGTAACAGAACAGAAGTTAGTTGCTAACCATCCAGTGTATGAGGTATGTGTTAATGAGAATGTAATTGTTGACCCAACATGTCAAGGTAACTTGAGTAAAGCCCAATTCGTTATACATGAGTTTGAGACTGACCTATCAACATTGAAGAATGATGAGTATGATAAGGAAAGTAATACAGGATTCTACAAGAACTTAGACTTAATTGACTTCACAATTGATAGACGAGACTTAGATAACAATACAGGTAGTGAAGCTAAGAGTATAGCTAGTACATTTGAGTTTGCAGATAAGGCTAGAAAGAAAGTTAAAGTTAGTGAGTATTGGGGTTACTGGGATATAGACGGTAAAGGTAAAACTACAGCTATAGTTGCTACCTGGGTAGGTAAGGTGATGATTAGAATGGAGCGTAATCCATTTGCACACCAAAAGATACCATTCAGTAGTACAACATATATGCCTAAGCGTAAAGAGTTTCATGGTGAACCAGATGCTGCATTACTTAAGGAAAATCAAGAGTCTATAGGTAGAATGACCAGAGCTTACCATGATATTACTACAACTAAGGCTATAGGCCAGAAGATAACCAGAGATGACTTATTTAATGGACCAGCAGAGTGGGATGCGTTTGAACGTGGTAATGATGCGAGATCAAATCCAGGTGTAGACCCTAGAAACGCTATCTATCAGATGAATGTAGAGAGTATAGACCCTTCAGTATTCCAAGTAATACAAATGCAACAGCAAGACGCAGAGAGCTTAACAGCGACTAAGGCGTTTAATACAGGTATATCAGGTAATGCCCTTGGTGCTAGTGCTACAGGCATTAGAAGTGCAATGGACGCAACTAGTAAGAGAGAGCTGAGTATACTTAGAAGAATTAGTACTGAGTTGTTTCAGCATATGGCTAGACTTACTGTGATTAATATGCAAGCATACGCTAGTGAGGAAGAGACAGTTAGAATTACTAGTAATGAGTTCATCACAGTTAGACGTGAAGACCTACAAGGTGAGTTTGACTTAATTATAGATATATCCACACCAGAGTCAGACGCAGAGAAAGCACAGCAACTTACTATGTTGCTCCAGACAAGTAATGCTAATATGGACCCTAAGTTATCAGCTATGGTACTAGGTAAGATTATGAGACTATGGAAGATGCCAGATACAGCTAAGCAAGTAGAAGAGTTCAAGCCAGAGCCTAATCCACAGCAAGAGAAGTTAGTTGCTATGAAGTTAGAAAATGCTAGATTAGAGAATGAATTACTTAAGTCTAAAGTACTACAGAATGCTAAGAGTATGGAAGATATAGATAGTAAGATTAATGAGAGAGGCTCTAGAGCACTAGAGAACGAAGTAGATAGATACCTCAAAGCAGCAAGAGCAGAAGAAATGAAAGCTAGAGCTGAGAAGTTACAATCAGAGACTGATGCTATAGACCTACAGTTCCTACATAAGCATGATGGAACAGATAGAAAAGCTCAGATAGAGGACTTAGTGTATAGAGAAGATAGTAAGTTAGAGGGTATACGAGCTAAAGCATTAGATAAGTTAAATGTAGCTAGTAGTAAGAGTCAACCACAAACAAACCAAACAGGAGAACAATAATGATACAGAGGGAAGTAACTCATACAGGTAGAGAAGATCAATTAAAGGCAGATGCTTATAAAGCAGGGTTCGATGCTGCTACTCAGAAAATAAATAATGAGGTTAGAGGTAAACAACAAGCTAATGAGGTACACGCAGCAATAAATGAGGCACATAATAAGGGTGTGTCTACTGGAGCAAATGCTGTAGCTGAAGAACTAGTGAAGAACCTAAATATAGGGAATCAAGCTGGATTAGGTAATGACCAACAGCAACCTGGTCAAGGTCAGTTCACTCAAGAAGATGTAGACCATGGGGCTGAGCTATTAGTAAACAAACAGATACTGGATGAGGACCTAGATCAGATGGAACAAACCCATCCAGGTATAAAAGATGCTGTATTGGTAGCTGCTGACAATATTAGGCAAGCTAATCAGCAAGGTGGTAAACCACCAGTTAACCAAGCTGGCTTAAACGTAGGTTAAGCCTACGATAGGTATAATACCAACAATGGCCAATCACTGATGCCTAAAGCTGAATACAAATTATATGCATGCAATGTCGCAAGGCACCATAGCAAAAGGGAATATAATGGATACAACAGAAGCTGAGCTAGTGCTCACTGAAAAAGAGATGGAGATAAAGCGATCTAAGGATGCTATAAAAGATGCTGAGAATGCATTGTCACTACTTAAGGACTTAAATGAATTGAAATCAAACCAAGCATTTCAAAACATTGTAATGAAGAAGTATACAATAGCTGAACCACAACGAATATTAGGAAACCTTACAGCAGCTAATTTCTTAACTAGAGAGGAACGATTAGATTATGTAGATGAAATAACTGCAATTAGTAAATTGCAAGGGTTTTTCTCAGCAATTGAGTCGAAAGGGCACAACGCTCAAAGAGTTATAGATTCAGAAGAATACAGAATCCAAGTATTAGAAGACGAGGATTAGTATTATGGCTGGACAATACGATGATTTGGATGGAGAGGACTTAGCCTCAATAGTAAGTGCAATTGAATCAAATAGTGATGAGATTGGAATTACTAGCGATAACGCAAGTGATGATAACGATGATAAAGGTCTTGAGGACACAGAAAGTACGGAAGACGTAACTGAAGGTACAGACACAGAAATTGAACCAGACGATGGGGATATAGAAACTGATACTGAAGATACCGATGAAGACGAAGGGGAAAATACTCAAGCTGAAGAAGATGACGTAGTAGAAGAAGAGGAAGGGGACTTAGAGTCAGATGATGAAGAGGAACTAGATGATGATACTGGCGTGGATGATGACGTAGAGGAAGATGAACTAGAGGATGACGATTCTACTAGTGGAGACGATGACGAAGTTATTGAAGGTGATGAGGTTAATGATGAATTAACTGAAGCCGATGAATTCTACAGACAGACTCAAGATATTGAGTACATTGTTAATGGTACAAAAATGAAGGGGCTAGGAACTATAGAAGATATGGTTAAGTCTCGTCAGATGAGTGGTGGATTGAATGAGAAGTTCAAGGCTATCAAAGACGCTAAACCTGTGTTGGCTCCATTACGAGAGAGAGGACTGATTACTGACCCAGATAAGTTTAATTTGCTTATGCAAGTTGCTGATGGTGATGTGGAAGCTCACAAAGAGTTAATGAGACAGCAAGGTATTGACCCGATTGATATAGACATGGATGTGACTAATTATGAGGCGAAGAATAGCGTAACTAGTAATGAAGAGATAATGTATAATGATACATTATTAATTGCTAAGCAGTACGGGGTTGAAGAAAAGTTCAACAAGGTCGTTCTAAATGATTGGGATAGTGATAGCTTAAATAAGTTCTTTGAGTCACCAGAATCAGCCGCTACAATAGGTACAGCATTAGCTGAACAGATTGAGAATGGGTTATACGATGAGGTAATGAATGAAGTTACCAATTTGGAGTCGTTAGATGTGAATGGAACGTTTGCCACTAAGTCTTCTATTGATAAGTATAATGAGGCTTCAAATATTGTTAACCAAAGAAATGCTGGAAAGTATAAGGCAGAACCAGAGGTTAAACCCACTGATGAAGTTGATACTAGTAAAGTAGAAGCAGCTAAGAAGAAGATAGAAGAGAAGCGAAAGGAAGCTACTTATACCAAGAAGTTAGAAGAGAAGAATGCTCAGGCCAATGCTAGACGGAAGAAAGCGTCAGCATCATCTACTAAGAAGACTAAAGTAGCACCAGCTAAGAAAGCTGATCCCTACAGTCTAGAGGGTGATGACTTAGACTCCTTCGTTAGTGAGCTGATGAATACCTTCCGGTAGACATTGGCTGTAGAGTAATAATAAAAAAGGAAAGATCAGATGGCTGATTTAATTAGTACATATACACAAGAATGGAAAAAGGACAGTAACGGGGTTATCTTAATCCCAGATGAGTTCCTTGAAAAAGTTGCAGTAAGAGAAGCTGCTTTAGATACAACGTTTACACAAATGGGTGACCGTTATACACAACCTAAAATGTGAGGGTAGTTAGCAAGGAATTGCTAATAAGTGTTTAAATTCACTATGTGAATTGCTGGAAACTCCTTAGAGCCTACATATAGCACCTCGTGTTGAGAGTGTGATGAATAAGTGTAGGATTGGACAATCAGCAGCCAAGATTTGACATGACAAAAGTTTAAGTTGATATACTGTATACTACCTAAAACAAAAGGAGAGTAACAGATGTTAGCTGCACTAAAATATAGACAAGACATACTAGATAGTTTCTACCTAGATGAAGATGATATAACTATCAGAAGAACTAGGGGTGATAAAGTCAAAGGTAAGTTTAAAAAGGATGAGGTTGTAACTTCCTATATTTTCAAAGGAAATAGAGGTAAAGCTTACCATGGTATATGGATACCTGGTGTAGGTACAACAATAGGGACTCACTGGATTGTAACTGTACTAAGAGGGATAACTATCCCAGAAGGTAGCGTTATAGACCATTTAAACGGAGATAGGCTAGATAATTCAAGAAGTAATTTGAAAGTCACTACACAAAGTATGAATTGTAGAAATAGAGGTAAACACAAGAATAACACTAGTGGGTATACTGGGATATCATTCCATAAACCAACAGGGAGATTTGTTGTGAGACGAACTATAAACGGAAAACGTATATGGAAGAGTCATAAAACCTTAGAAGGTGCTATTGAAATCCTCAAAGAGGTCGAAAGACTTGGGAGAGAAGATGGGTATACAGAACGTCATGGAAAGTAAGGTTCAACGACTATCGAACACCTACTGATAGATTCAGTAGAGTTAGTAGAGTACACCGCAAGCTATTGGCGGTGGAAGTGCATAGCACCCAGAACGGGTGAAGATATAGTCTGCTCTATACGGAAACATATAGCTGGGGTAATTCCCGGGAGATGGTGTAGCTACCAACTCTGAACATTAGGAAACATAAAGGTGATAAGATGGTGAAGCGTGTTGACTTCCCAATCCTACACCCAGAGAATAGAATTGATAATGGTATTAATGCTAATGCTGCTACGTTCCTAAAGAATGTATGGTATGCATATGATGTTAATAACACATTGATTGGTGATCCAGCTGGATACGCTACACAAGCTTTAGCTGACGCAGTTACAGGTGCTGTTGCACTTAATACTAAGTCTGGTACAGGTAATGTTTACTATGGTACTGCGGATTACAATACGTTGTTAAATGGTATCCCTGTACTTGGGGAAGAGGGTGGAAATGTTAACGCAGTTAATAGTACATCTAAATATGTTAATGCTAAGATTCGTAAGCGTGGTATCCACCGTAAATGGACTGTAGATGCAGCTAACAAAGATAGCCGTCCAGGACTATTGATGGAGTACAACCGTGAGTTAGCAGAAGCAGCTCGTGATTTACGTGAGGCAGAAGCTCAGTCAGACTTAATTGCTCAGTCAGAGTTAAATATTATGACACCATATGGTTCAAGCAATGTGACTAAGGCAACACTTAACTCACAAGATGAACTTACATATAAGACATTAGAAGCATTTGAATTAGCACTTAAGAAAGCTCGTGTGCCTTTAGATACTAAAGTAATTACTGGTTCAACTAAGGTTGACACTAAGACAATTGATTCAGCATGGTATGTGTATATTCCACAAGAGATTGTACCTACATTACGTAGAATGCAAGACCTAGGCGTTAACGTGTTTACTCCAGTAGCTAAGTATAAAGACGCAACTAAGATGAATACAGTTAAAAATGAAGTTGGATCAATCGGTAGATTCCGTTTCGTTGAAGTATTCAATATGCAACGTTATGCTGGTGGAGCTGCTGCAGTTGGTGCAGCTACTGGTGCTGGACTTGCTGATGAGTTTTCAGCTTACCAAACAACTATTGCTGGTACTGCTCACTATGATGCGTTCCCATTACTATTTGTTGGTAGTGACTCATTCGCAACTGTAGGTTATGAAGGTTCTTCAATGAAGGTTAAGACTGCTATGCCTAAGCCTAATGCATATAATGACCCATTCGGTGAGATGGGAAGTATCGCTATTAGCTGGTGGACCGGTTACTTATGTTTTCGTCCTGAACGCATACGTTCTATCGTCTGTACGGTGCGTAAGTAAACCCCTGACTAGCGAGGTTTCAGGACCTTGTTAGTTCAATATCTAACCCTGAATATGCTTCCATACGCTAGTCAGAAAGGTTAAGACAATATAAAGCTTCTATACGCTATACTCCTTTATTTAAAATAAAGGATAGCGTATGGAAATGCTACACAACACAGAGATAAAACAATATAAGTCTACTAGAATGATGTATGGGATGTATAGATGTCCTATATGTAGTAATATAGAAGAATTACCCACCAAGCTAGGAAACTCCCGTAAATCGTGCCGACAACCAAGTTGTTTACAATCAGTCCACCAAATATCCAAACAAAATAAATTGAAACCAAGTAAATACTTAACTATTATTAAAGAGCTAGGAGTAGTAGAATTTACTACAAAGCTAGGGGTAGTACGTAGAGAGCGTAAAGCAGAGTTTATGTGTAATACTTGTAATAAGGTATTCACAGACATACGTAGTCATGGTATAAGAGCTAAGAGTTGTGCAGCTTGTAGTAATAGTCATAGGATAGCCAGTAATGATAGAGTAGCCTCCAGTGAGGCTTGTAGGACTCATGGTATGAGTGGTACTAAGTTCTATGCAGTATGGAGAGGTATGATTCAGAGATGTTATAATCCTAATAGTACAGCATACCCAAAATATGGGGCTAAGGGTATAACGGTACAAGCTGGCTGGCATACGTTTGAAGGCTTTGCGAGAGACATGCTTGGAGAGTATGAACTGTTAGCCAAAGAAATAAAAGCAGGACTACATAATGTAGGAGATAGACCATCTATAGATAGAACAGACAGTAGCCTAGGATACAATATGTTCAATGCAAGATGGATAACATTAGCTGAGAACTCAGCTAGGGCTGGTTGGAAAGCTGTAGAGCAGGTAGATAGAGATACTGGTAAAGTAGTTGCTAGGTATAAATCTGTAAGAGATGCTCAGAATACATTAGTAAAACTAGGGTTAAAGGCTAGAGAAGATAGAATATCAGCTGTATGCCTAGGGCATGCAAACAACCATGCAGGATATAAGTGGTCTCACTGTAGTAGTGAGTTGCCCCTGGGAGTATTCGATACTATAAGTGTGAAAACTCAAAGAGCTAAACAACCTACAGTTGCTAAATTAAGTACACCTAAAGTAGTAAAACCTGCTACAGTTAAATATACCCACCTACAAGAAGAAATAGTAGTACTAAAACTAGACGGTGAGCTTGTAGGTAGATTCAAAGATACTAGTACAGCAGTAGTGGAGTTATCAGAGTATAAGTTAGCTACAGACCATATCCACGATGTAGCTATAGGCACACGTAAATCCCATAAAGGGTTAGTATTCAAATATGGTTCAGACTATGATAAGTTACCTACTGATTGGAAACCCACAGCTAAGGGCACACATAGACCAATAGTAGCTACTAATAAAGAGAATTGTAAAGTTACTCAATATAGTACAGTTAGAGAAGCTGGTAGGTCATTAGCAAATGAGACAGGTATTGGTAGTGAAGATAGCTGGAGAAATGGGGCTAAGAGAGCACTAAAGAGAGATGATGGAGTGTATAAAGGATATGGATTTAGCTATGCTTAAGGGCTAGTAAAGAGATAATTAACTATAATTATACCATAGTGAAAGATATATGGTATAATACTGAGTTGGCTTACAGCCTAAAGATTACAAGTTTAATTAAGGCAAAAGGGAATTAATTAAGCTTATATAAAAGGAATTAAAATGGAATTAACTAAGATGAATAAAACTCAACTACTAGCTGTATTTGAGAAACATGGTATAGAAGTACCTAATGGTAAGAATGTAGATAAAGGTCCGACTAATGCCGAATTAGTAGCAGCTATTGAGTCCCATAATACTAAGGCAATGGAAGGTGTAGCAGAAGCTCCGAAGCCAGTTACTGAGGTAGCTAAAGCACCTAAGAAGTTCAAGAAGGAAGATCAGCTAAGAGCAGATGTGCTACGTAGAGAAAGAGTATTGGTAATTGATACACAGAGATTCCAATCATTAGATGAAGATGCTCCGATTAGTCTACCATTTAGTTTCAGTAATGGTGTAGTAGAAGATGCTATGTTAGTTAGCTTAAGTGGTGATCCACAATATATATCAAGAGGTATAATTAATGTAATTAAAGGTGTGGAATTACAGGAGTGGACACAAGAAGGTGCTACTGCAGCAAGTATTCGTAGACACCATAGAAATAGATTTGTTGTAACACCAGTAGGTGGAATGACTGATGAAGAGATTGATGCACAAAGAAAACGAGAGTTAGCTAGAGCAGGTCAATAATATATTGGAGCCACTAAGTATAGTGGTTCTGATATATAATTACATAAGGAATTAGTATGGGTGCGTCAGTTACAGTAAATGCAGTAGTACAATCACAAGCAGATAATGCAGCAGCAGCTGAGAAGGCAAAGAGAACTGCAGATGTGGCTGCAGCTGTAAAAGCTAAGGCATATCAGGATAAGTTGGACTTAATATCTGCAAAAGAGTATATTAGTAAATTAGAAGCTGCACAAGTAGAGTATAATAATACATACACAGCTGTCCAAGAGTACATCACTAGCCTTGAAGGACTTGCTACATATAGAGCAGACACATCAAACTCTACAGGAACAATTACTGACAATGGCTTAGCAACAGTTGTATATACAATAAAGGCTAATGGTGTAGGCCCAACTACGTATACTACAAATGACGTATACGTGGAGACTACAACAGACTCAGGGTTACTGTATCGTCATATATTACCTACAGTAGTTAATGCTACAGTAACAGTAGATGGTACTGTGACTATAGCTCTACCTATATCAGCCGGAGACATAAAGTTAACACTATACCATAAGAAAGTAGTTGATACGGATACTGTGCAAGTACTGAAAATTGGGGTGGTACACTTAATATGATAATTAAAAAGATACAAAATAAGGATGACTTAGCAAAGTTATATACGTTCATTATGGGTGTTAATGTGTCTGTTGGCAGTAGTATACTGTTTAAAGACTACATGTACATGTATAATAATGGAATTGCATATAGTATACTGAATAGAGAGAATGGGTCAGTTATTGGCGGGTGCCTTATATCTGAGAATAGTGGCATGAATGAGTTGTTTAACCTATATATTCCAGAGAATAACAGGAATGCATGGGGTAGTATGTATAAAGAGATACGTAAGTATGTTTGCAATACTACTAGTAAGTATGTGATATTTCAACTAGATGATACAACTAATATAAGAAATAATATATCAAAATTCCCGCATCTAGGTGATGGGTTTTACAAAATAAAAATGTGTAAGGAGCAGTAATGGCAACAGTCGCAACTATACAATGGTCAGATATTATCGGTTCGAAATCCCTTCAGGATGGTGGCTATGTGGGGGATTTACTAGAACTAACATTAACACACTTAGAGCGTGTGAGAGATAGTGGTCAGATTACTGATCAGATACTAGGTACTGTGTATGCTAGTGCAATAGGTAATGCACTACAAGAAGGTATTGCATTTGCTAGTAGTAAAGCACAGAAAGAGGCTGAAGCTAGTGGAGCTAGTGTACAGAAAGATATACTTGATGTAGAGTTGACTACTAAGACTAACCAGAGAGACATAACTGCAGTAGATAAGGCTATAACAGAGGATCCAGACTACAAGCTAAATAAGTTAGCTGTGATACAGAGTGAGGCAGATATAGCTGCTACAAATAACTTAATAGCCGTACAGCAGAAGTTAAAAGCTACTGAAGAAGCTAATATGGTTAAAGAAGAGAATGGTGGGGTAACTTATGTTTATGCTTACTACTGGTATTACTATGATTATAATAACAATAGGATAGAAGTAACACCTATAGCTGATGGAGCTGGGTGGTGGAAATCACCAGGTACACAGACAGTTGGTCCATTACAGTTTCAGGTATACATAGATGGATATGGTAAAGAAGTAATTACTACAGAATTGAACAGCTATAGTGTAGAGTATATAAAGCAGTACTTCACATACTATAGTGAAATAACTAATACATATGTCCATACACCTATAGCATGGCTAGGAAATAGCTACTTAAAAGGTGATGTGTATTTACTTAAAGATAACCTAGGTAAGTATATAGTGTATAGTAAGTTGACTGGGCAAGTGTATAAAGATACTGGATTATCAGCTGCGTTTGATTTGCTATCAAAGAATGCCGCTGGGACGGCTCCACGAACAGAGACTGAGTGGGGTCAATTACTAAATGACTGGAATACAACCCCTACATTAGTTAAATTTACTAATGCTGGGTTATCAATATTTGAGTACACAGCATTAGATGCTAAGTCTACTAACCCAAATAATGTACTAGTTACAGTAAATACATTACTAGGGGATGGAGTAAACTTAAATATTGATGGGAGTAATACTACTGATACAGCTAAGACATTCACATATGATGTTAAAGAGGACTTAGGTAAAGTATTTGCTAGTAAGTTAGGAACAGATACTGACCCATCAAGCAGTATAACTGAGTTAAAGAAGAGAGAGATGGAAGCTAAAATAGGGTTGGTTAGTGAGCAGACTATTGGATTTAAGGCAGATAGGAAGCATGCATTAGAGAAATCATTCCTAGATAGCTGGGGAATATCCTTTGCGTCATTACCAACTAAAGATAACTTACCAGCTAACCTTGCAGCTAAGAACTACTCAGGTGCTGGCGGACAGTCAATAGAGAATGTCCTTAATAATATGTACTTAGATATGGGTAAAGTAGTATTATAGCTAGTATGTGATATAATCCAGTATATTTACTAAAGGATATATCATGACTAGGGATCAGATAAAAGATATAATTAATGAGGCTATATCAGATGAGAATGGCTTAATTATTACGGATGAAAATAGTTTGTTGTCTACAGCAGAACTAGATAGCTTCGGCCATACTGTATTATTCTTAGACTTAGACGCTAGATTTGGGTACTTCAATGGAATTGAGGGTGACCCCTTTGATAGTATAGAGTGGGCAACAATCACATTAAAAGATATAGTTGATAAGGTTGAGCTATGTATATAGATTCATATAAGTATATAACTGCAGACTATGTTAATGATGGGTATAAAAGTATAGAAGGTATAGTCAGAGATAAGTATATGACTACCCAGTATACTAAATTACTTAGGAAGTACATTAGTAATATGAAGACTACTGGTAGAGTAGCTGTATTGTATGCTGGTGGGGCGTTAGTTAGTAATAGTGAGGCTAGACAAGCCAGTAGCAACCTTATTGAAAGGTATAATAAGATACCCATTAACATGAGTACAGCATTAGTTAAAGAGACTAGTAGTTACATGATGCATAAGTGGATAAGTATGATGACATTTAAAGAAGACATAGTATATGCTAATATAAACGGAAATGCTTGTGCTAGTAGTATTCATAGTATGTATGAAGCAGAGAAACTACTTACCGACTGTACAGTAGATGAGGTAATAATAATAGCTGAAGAGCGTACAGCATTCAATACGATTAGAATATTTGAGGAACATGGAATAAACGTAACCCCAAGTGATGGTGTTGTAGTTATGAAGCTAAGTAATAACAAATCAAACTTAGAAGTTACTGATACTAAATGGGCATTTAGCTATAGTGGTAGTCCATTCTATAGTAGTAGTAATGGCTATGATATGGTAGATACAAAAGGGTGTGATTATGTTAATCCCCACGGTACAGGTACTAGTCAGAATATGGAGGCTGAAGCTAACATGACTGACGGTATGCCAACTATATTACTAAAAGATAAGATAGGCCACGCTCAGGGAGTTAGTGGGATATTAGAGCTATGTGTGGTAGCAGATGATGAGTTTATTAAAGGTAAAATATTATGTGCAGCTAGTGGGATAGGGAACTTTTATGGTAGTTGTGTACTCAATAAGCTATAAAGGTAAGCTATATGAGATAGTTAAGGACTACCCATGTAGCGTTGTAGAGGACTACACTACTATTATGGAGTCATTTTCAGATAAGGAAACTAATGGTAGTAATAGTAAGTATCTAGCGGATATGCGAGAGGCTACACAGTACAGTTTAGTGACAGATGGTGCAAGAACTGGATTTACATATGTTCTTAATTATGAGGGTAATGGATACATAGAGGCTAGGGTACTATGGCTAATAGATAGGAAAAATAGAATCAATAGTATTGTACTTCTGTCCTGGTTGTTAGCAATTAAACCAAATACTATTAGAATATACCCACACACAAGAGATATAAGTATGTGGAGTAGTGTGGCTACTAAACTATCATTAATCAGGTACCATCAAACAATTAATAACTACCTAACAGTTAAGTTAGATAAAAGCAGGCTAAGATACTTAAAACTCCTCGGTATCAAGATTGGGGAAGTAGTATGAGTGCAGTAGTAAACTTCGTAAATAAGATAGTATCCCCAGTAATGGACGCTATAGGATTAGGAAGTGTATGGAGTGCTGTAGTTAGTGTAGCTCATTGGGTAGTAGATAAAGTGGTAGAACCTGTAGCTGCATTCCTATTTGGGCTACTAGGTGTGAAGGATAAAGATGTTGTCACAGTCAATGCAGAATATATCCAACTGGCTAAGGATAAGGATAACTCCTTACTTAAAGCATTAGTTAAGTATACAGTAGATAACAACCCAAATGCTGTTACAGATAGTATTAAGTATAATGGTAAAGCTCAGAGAGCTAAGTTTAACTCACCGTTCTACCTAATGGGGGCATTTAAAGAAGTTACTATGCCAACTAGTGATATATACGCTAATGTGCTGGACTTAGTAAAGATACAAAAGAATCTACGTATAGTGTTAAGTAAACCAACTGCAGTAGTAACGTCGGCAGTAGTTAGTGTACCTAATAATAATGAATATATCCGAAGTATGATGTATAAGTTACATGGTATGGTAGGCGATACATTTACATATAATGGACAAGTACTAACATATATTAGTAATACATTAGATGCTATTAATGGGTACTACATGATAGTAGCTAATAATAGCAGTGGAGTAGCTGTAGCTGTACCTAATGTTAGCTTAGAGAACCCACTGTTACAGTATGTGGTACACTATACATATAATGGGAACACTTACTACTTTGCTGAGCCTACATCCTCAAACATAGGACAATCAATAGTGCCTGATGGGACTAATGTTACTACTGCGATTAACTTCATGCCTATGATACCTATTAGAGAGAATGGTAATAACATTAATGGTATCAGTGATAGTACATATGTTAATTACTACAATGCTACAGTAAATGATAAAGAGACTAAGTTGCCAACAACTAACTATGATAAGTTAGGCACTAGAAGTAAACTAGTTGAGGAGTATAATATTATATTACGACAGCTAGGTATGAGTATGGATGCAGCTACAGCTAGCGTATGTAGTAGACCAACCTTAGCGGACTTAGATAGTATCACAGATGCTACAATAATGTTTACTATGGATGCTAAGAGTACAAGCCCGGCAGTAATGAAGGCTATATGGTTAATGGCTAAGTATATGGCAGAAACTACTAAACAAGTAAGTACAGCTGGTAACTTAACCAATACAAGTAACTATGGTAAGATTAGTCACGGTAGGTATAATATAGCATATAATTATCAAGCAGGTAGTAGAGTATATAGAGCTGAAAGTAAGTCAACTGATGTAGGTAAGTGCTTCACAAGTGTGGTAGGAGATGACTTAGTTGTGTATAAGCAAGTTACTGAGACAGTTAGAGAAGAGTACACATTAGGTGGTATAGTCGGTATGACAGCTATAGACCACGGAGGGTTTGCTAATGTGTTGAGTAGTAACTTAAATGACTCATCAACACCACTATACATACCATTGGTATTCGATGCTGTGGTAAGTATGAGCCCAGCAGAGAGAGGAGAGTTGTTTGTTGAGTCATTTAGGTTAGTAGTATTTAGTTTAACAGTAACCCACCTGAAATGGTACCAGACACCAGAGTTCTTCAGTATACTTAAGATTATAATAATAATAATAATAATAGTGATAACAATATTCACATGGGGAAGTGGTACAGCACCAGCAATAGGGGCAATGGAGGTATTACTGGCAGAAGGATCCACGGCAGTGGCAATAACTGCTGCAGAGGCATTCTTAATAGACACAGTAATAGCTCAAGGTATAGCAATGGCTGGGCAGATGATAGGGGATAAAATAGAAGGTGGTGCGTTAGCTAAGTTAGCTAATACTGAGGCTCAGATAAAGAGTAAGAGTAAGTTACTAGAGGCTAAAATTAAAGCAGCTAAAGATGCAGCTAGTGACTTAAGCCCAAGTGAGGTAGCGTGGATACTAAGTACAGAACCAGAGGCATCGATTAGTATGAGTAGAGATAAGTATAGATATATAGCTAGTGGTATGTACCTGAAAGACTCAATGAGAAATTCATATGACTATAGAAGTAAGTATAGTATGGATATTCGTAGTATAAAAGTAGATATAAGTTAACTTAGTAAGTTATGGTATAATTAGACAATTAAAATTGTAGTAGGAGAATATTATGGTAGACTCAGTGTTTAATCCAGTACAGTTAAAAACTGTATTTGACCCAACAGTAATTAAAACAAGTAGTATCGGTGGGGGTAGTTTCCCAAAAGCACCTGGTGGTGGTTCTACAGGATTATCTGGTGGTGGTTCTACAGGATTATCTGATGGGGCAGGAGCAGCAATCAGTGGAGGGCTACAAGCAGCTGGTAGTATATTTAGTGCATATATGGCAGCTAAGAGTGCTAAGGCACAGATAGAAGCTGAGAAGAATAAGCATAATGCAGACACTAGATTAAATGTAGCTCAGTATAACCAGAATCAGAATAGATTGGCTGGATTAGCTGGAGTAGCTAGTGGGCAAGAGCAGTTCAATAGAAATCTAGCAACAGATGCCCTAAATACACAGTATGGAGTAACAGATGTAAATCAGTTAAAAGGTACAGCAGGATTTGCAGATGCAGCTAAAGCTTACAACACAGCAGGATTAAATGCAGCAGCTAATGCTACTAAGCAGTTTAAAGGTAAAGGTGATTATAGTACCTTAATCTCTAGTAACTATGAAGTACATAACTAAGGACAAATAGATGCCATCATATAATCCATACATAAGAATCCAAGGAGCAGCGTTTAATAGCTCTGCTGGACAACAACTACAATCACAAGCAATAAGCTCACTAAGGGATGCATTCACAGCTGCTGGTACCACAGTAGAGAAAGTAGGTAAAATCAATACTAAAGAGTTACAAGATAGTACGTATAAGAATGGGTTAAATATTGCTAACACAGGTACAGCTGAAGACTTACAGAAGTACCTACAAAGTAATAGTAGTAATATGACAACTGACCAAGTTAATGGACTGACTAATCAATATAGGAAAACATTGGCATTTAGACAAGGGCAACAAGATAGAACAGAGGCTAGGACAGCATCAGATGCTAACAAAAAAGCTGCACTTGATAGCTTAAATACTGGAGTTAGAGATGGGGCAATAAATGAGGCATTCACTCAGTTAGACCCTAAACTTATAGATAATATAACCCTAACAGGTAGTAAGTATAAACAATTAGACCTAAATACAGAGGTTGGGGCTACTAATATAGCAGCACTTAAAGACGCTAAGCCAAGAAGTATTGATGGGTTATCTGGAGAAGAGTTGTTACGTACTAAGGAGTATAATAATAGTATAATTAAAGCTAAGCATATATTTCAACTTCAAGATAATAATCCAGTATTCCAAAAGCTCCTTGTTTCTGGTAAAGTTAAGTTAGATAACCAGGAGAATCTAGGTAAGTTTATAGGTAACTCAACAGATAGTGTTGACTTAAGGGAATCAGATGTCCGTAAATGGGAAAGAGTGCTAAGAGATAATCCAAATAGCCCAGAAGCTATTACAGAGTTAAGAGCTGCTAGAGGAGCTGCTAGAATAGCTCAAATACAGAAACAGAAGTCATTGCAAACAGCTAATAGTGACTTAACTAAGGTACTTGCTAGGATAGCTGATGCAGCTACTAAGAGTGGTAACACAGTAGCTACTGGAGCTATGAGTAAGTTCAAAAATGATACTAATGTATACAACAAGAAGTTAGAGCGTAATGAGAAAGTAAGTTCACTAATTAACAAGTTACTAGCTACTAAAACAACTAAAGGGGCTATTAGCTACTCACCTGAGGTACAAGAGAAAGTACGTAACTATGTTGAGAAATTGAAAGCTCAAGGGTACTCTCCAAATGTAATAGCAGGATACGTACAGAGTGGACTACGAAAAGGTAAGCATAGCTATGTTGGACCAAATGATGCTAATTATTTTAACGATAAACAGAAACTAGATGTAAGGGACGCAAGCATTACTCAGTACCTAAAAAATACTGATACTATACCCCAACTACCTGCAGCAGTTTCTGGTGTAATATCGAATGCCGATTCAGTTGACTTAAGTACAGCTCAAGCTAATATAGCTAGACTACAGAGAGATAACACGCAAGTAAATGAGGATAGAACAACTGACTTTAGTAAGAAGCTACAAGAGAAGTTAAATGGGTATACGCCAGTAAGTAGTCCTACTAGTGGTAATGGGGAAGCTATAGTAGTTAATGGATCAACTGATGCTAAGGTGCCTCCTAAGGATGGTGTAGTTACATCTGTAACACCTCAGACAGTCACTTACCCAACAATAGCCCCAACTGTGGCTAACCTGCAAGATCAGTTAAAGTTCTACCAGGATAACCTATCAGACCAAACAGGTAAGTTTAGTAATGATGATAAGAAAGGGTTTGGACAAGAGATACTCAAAATACGTAAAGCTATATATACTAAAAATAAAAAAGCAGAACAAGGTAAAAGTAAAGCTGAAAAAATAGCGTTCTTAAATAGCAACTCCGTAAGACCAATTGAGACTAGAGATGGTATTGTTGTTGACGCTGTAAACCCAAGTATATTAACTGAGGCAGATAAATTACTGTATAGTAAACAAAAGAAATTCCCGGCTACGGCTACTAAAGGGTATACGGCTAGTCACAATTTAACATTTAAGCAGTTAGAAAAAGAGTATAATGCAGCTAAAAAATCAAACTTTGGTGGTTTCACTGGTAATGTGTTAGATGCAGCACTAGGCACAAATGATGGAGCTCATAGACAAGACCTAGACCAAACACACTTAGTTAAGGTAGAGAACTTAATAACTAAGATAGGTAAGAAGCTAGGTACAGCTAATAGGACTGATACATTAAATGTATTATATAGAACGGCTAAGTACGATGAGAGAGCTATGATAGGTGAGTTGATATATCAATCTAAGTACAATAAAGATAGTAAGTTTAGAGATAGTGAGCAGAATTCAAATTTTCATCATGCATTAGCTACTACAGTAGTAAGTGCTGCCCCAGTAGGTAAGGTAGTACAAGGAGTGGCAAAAACTATTGGTTATGGACTAGAGAAAGTAGGAGCTAAAAACTTAGGTGATAAACTACTAGCCACTAATGTAACACCTAGATTCACTAGTACTGGTCAAAGTATAAATACTACTGCTAAAAATATAGGGGGTAGAGTTAGGACAGTAGGAAGTAGATCGGTAGAAGAAGTTGGTGTTATGTCTCGATCACAAAATAAGATAATCAATGGGTTAAATACTGAGATAGCTACAATAGATGAAAGGATTGCAGCTGGAGTAGGACAAGACTTAAAAGTAAGCCTAGAAGAGCAGAAAGCTCAAATTAGTAGGAGAATATCTAATATAAAAGATAACCCTGCTTCTACTAAAACAGTATACACTAATATTAATGTGACTGATAAGTTTCGTGTAGATGAGGCAACATTAAATCAACTAGAAAATGGCACACAAAAAGAAGTTAAGGCTATAGTTAAAACATTAGGAGCTACAGATAAGGAAGAGGCAATCTCAGCAGTAAAAAATAGACTAGGTAAAATAGCAAATCAGAACAAGATAGCCACGGCTAACCAAATTAAAAAGAATATATATGTGACTGGCATAAATAGTGCTATAGACGTGCATAATCACTCAGCTGGAGATGCTCCAGATAGCAATAATAGGTCAGGGTCTACAGCTGCTGATAAGTTAAGAGTGCTTAGGGATAATAACCTTAAAAATCCTCGTAATGGATTATCTAAACCAGTTATCTCAAATACTGCTACTGGGGTTACGTTTACACATGCTAGTTTACTACATATTGCAGCATCACAAGCACCTGCTAGTGTACTTCGTATGCTAATGAATGATAGTTCTACTACCAAAGACCAGAAAGATGAGCTAACAAAGGTACTACAATTCAATGGCAGCAAAGAGGCAAAGAAGCTAGCTATAAATAGGTACATAGCATTGTTAGATACTAAACCCATACTCCCTAAGAGTAAGATTAAATCAATACAAAGTAATAATGCTGGTAACATTAAAACTGTAGTTGGTACTGTATGGAATGGGCAGATTAATAAAAATAGTAATAAATTTGTTGAGTTTAGTAGCCCCGAGTTAGGTATACTTGCACTAAATAAAGTACTAGAGGCTAACTTAACAAAAGTATCAACACCTAAAGAACTTATATTGAGATACGCTGCAGAGTCTAAAGAGCGAACAGAGTATAAACGTACTGGTAAGCTACCAGCTAACCTGCTCAACTACGCTAAGTCTGTAGCTAAAAGTCAAGGTATTGCTAATATAGATGGTAAGTTACCTAAAAATGTAGATATGGTTAAGTTAATTAAAGTAATGATACGCCATGAGGGAGGTAAAGAAGCCTCTACGTACTATACTGATAAAATAATAAAAGATGGCATGAGGTTAAAGTAATCAGGTTAAAGGTATTTTCGATATAATTAGTAATTAAATATTACTACGTGGAGATACCTATGTCCCTAAGACAAGAAATAGCAAATAGTGAAGCAGGACTATATGACTCACTAGACCAAAGTACTATACAATCAGAGTCAATCGCTAGAGTTAAAAAAGATAAAATACGAGCAGCTGCTGAGCGTAAAGCTAGTAGGTTAGGATTGAAATCAAAGTACCAAGATGTGTACAATGATGCAGATTCCTCCGACCCCTTATACAATACTGATGGTGTGGTAATCTCTCAGGGGATAAGATTAAAAGGTGGAGACTCTCCAGAGGTGTTCCATGATATAGTACCCACAGGTGATAGTAAGAATGAAAGAAGTAAGGTATATAAACAAGTAGCAGAGGCTAATGGACTCACATTAGAAGAAGCTGTACAACTAGTAGATAATCAAGCAGAAGCTTACAAGATAGACCAAGAGTATAGAGCCAGTAAGCAGTTCCAAATAGACAAGCAAAACAATCCAAATGATATTTACAATAGTAGTAATAACCTAAGTGATGCTATAGCTAACTTACGTCAACAACATATTACTGGGAAAGACTATAATATACAATCATATGATATATACAATGCTGGTGATAAGGCTACAGAAGCTGCTAGGATTGATAGTCAGTCCCACCCAGTAAGTAAATTAGAGAATAGTCGTAACTACTTAACAGGGGAGCTTGATGTATTTGGTAGAGAGTTATCGAACACACCATATACTGATAGGCAAATAGCTGCTGGATATATGGATGCTGGCTCAACTGATAGGGCCACATACGAGAAGCAACTAAAGTTACAGGCAAATGCTAAGGCTAAAGGACTAGGGAATTACGGTAGTAATAACGTAGACCCAAGAGTCATGGACTTAATACATGACACAAGCTATGCAAAGTTCAAGTATGATAATCCAAACTTCGTTGATAATAGTAGTATAGATGTAAATGACATAAAAGATGGTGTACTTAATATTGGTACAACAATAGTTAGTACATTTCCAGAATTAGCTGATGTTGGTATGGAAGTATTAATAGGACTTAACCATATGGTAGGTGACCCAGTAGGCTTAGATAAGATGAGTAATGTAGAATTAGTTAACTATGGTATGAAGAAAGCTAAAGACGGTACAGTTAAGGCTGTGCTGTTTGATAATGGTAAAGAATACTTCGATAAGCTAGTAGGGATTAATAGCAAGAAGCTTACATCAGGGCAGAAGCAAATTACTGAAAGAATATACAAGATATATGAAGATGATAAATTAAGTAAGATTGAGAAAACAAAACGTATGTTTCAAGTAATGGAAGATAATGTAGGGATACTACCACAACTAATAGGTGGTGTGTATGGATTCATGAAACAGATGGCACTGGGTGGAACTAATACACTAATCACTGCAGCAGAGACTGGTAAGTTAGCCAAAGTAGCTGATATATTGGGTATAGCAGATAAGTCTACAAAAGCAGAAAGAGTAGCTAAGGCTACAAAGCTAGCTGAGAATAGTCCTAAATTACAAGCTAAGTTAGATAGCACAATAGCTAATATAGAGAAGAGATTTGCAGGGGATAAAGTTGGGGTTACAGCAGCAGGTATGCCATTTGCAACAATAACTACTAACGATATACTTGAAGCTCGACATGAGAATAATGTTAATGATGGTACAGATAACTATAGTAATCCGTTTGAAGTATTTACTACAGCAATTACATCATATGGGATAAACAGTATAGACTTGATGACAGATAAGTTTGCTATATCTCCTAAAGCTGGGCAACTAGTAGAAGGTGTTACTAAGATGTTTGCTAAAGATATAGCAGCTAGTACTGATAAACTTGCGGCTAAAGAACTACTGAAAAGTACATTAGCATTTGTAGCTAGTGCTAGTGGTAAGATGACTGAGTCTGCAGTAGTTGAGGGTTCCACAGAGGGCCTACAACAAGCTATACAGATATATGCCGAGAAGTATGGTACTGATGGCTTCAAGGATAAAGAGTTTGCAGAGTATTATGATAATGAGGCAGTCAAGTCAATAATAGGTTCAACAGCAATAGGCTCATTTGCAGGTGTTGGGCTGAAAGGTGGGAGTGTTGTACTAGATGCTGGAAAGAATGCTATAGGTGTTGCTAAAGATGTTAAAGACGCAAAATCAACTAATGGTTCTGAAGTAGGTATTGATAAAATCAAGGACTATAATAAAGCAGCTAATAAAGTTAAAGCAATTAAGATTATCAGTGAGGATGACTTGTATGGTAAAGTACTAGACGGTACTCACGAAGAGTTAAATAAGGAAGAACTGCTAAACGGTAGAAGTGGTGAGAAAGGATTAGTGTCAGTAGTTACTGACTTAGAAGACCACTTAGCTTCGTTAGAGACTAGTAACCTAGATGAGGCAGCCACTAAACATAAGAAAGACGTAATAGATGCAATTGTACTAGGTAAAAAGATGGTAGGTGTACTCAACGGTACTGCTCCACTTGGTAACAGAGCTCCAGATGAGGTAGCTAAAGACATAGCAGAGATAGAAGCTAAGTCAGAAGCTACAAAAGAGGACACAGCCAAGTTAGAGCAATTGAAAGCAGAAAAACTAGTCAGTGAATTTGTACAAGACAATAATTTAGGTAAAGTTGCAGCTAGTAAAGGTAAGGCTACATCAAAAGACTCACTAAGACTGAAGTTATTTGGTGGTACATATAATGGTGAGAGGTTACCAGGTATACTAGACTATGTAAGTATACTAAATGACCCTAACTCAAGTAGTGAGTTTAAAGAGTTAATGAAGGACAACATGGCTGGGTTCCTGAAGTCCCAAGATGATAAGTTTGACGCATTTGATAACGGTAGGAAAAAGTATGAGATAGCTGTAGCTGAAGCAAAAGCTAGAGGTGACAGTCAGGAAGATATATCTAAGATAAGTATACCAGTTGCTGGGGCTAGAGAGGGGGATAAAGAACGTGCATTTACTAGTAATACATATCCACTATATAATGATATCAAACGAGAGAACGACTTGCTCACAGAGATAGTTGATAAGTTCATATATAAGGGTAGCCCAGAGTCTAACGTAGTTGAGCCAACTGTAGAGCCCACACCACCTACGAAGGAAGTTAAAGTTGGTAAGAAGATAGAATTACCAGTATTCACTCCAGAAGAGCAGTCAAAAATGAGTGACAAAGATAGTGAGCTGTATAGTAATGTTACTAGTAACTATTATAAGGATAGTAGTTATGAGCCGACAGGTAAAGATATAGCTAGGCTAAATGAGTTAAGAGCAGAGATAGATAATAACGAAAAAGAAAGGATAGCATATGAAAAGTACAGTAAAGAAAATAGTAACGGAAAAGGATATAAAGAAGCAAAAGGTACTACTACAGAGAAAGTTGAAGTTACTAAAGCAGAAGAAGCTGATAGTGGAAAAAGCACTAAGCAAACTGAAAAAGAAGTAATAGATAACTTAGCTACGGAAGAGGAAATACAAGAACTATCTAGGCTAGAAGCCGAGATAGCGGATATGGAAGACAGTATAGATGCTATGTACAAAGAGCTAAAGAGCTATGGTGTAGTAAATGGTGGTATTAGTATTGAAGCCAGAGTACGCAACTTAAAGATACAAGTTGACCGTAAGATAGCCCCACTAGACGAGAAGATAAAAGAGTTAAATGTGTTACTAAAACCAACTAGTAATTTACGACGTAAAGTACAAGGTATCATTGATGAGGCTAGTAATAAGATTAGTAGGGCTGAGAATAGTAATGACACTAAAGAACTTAATATGTTATATAAAGGTATAGTTACAGCTAAGGATAATCTACAAGATTATAAGGTCACACTAGATGAGCTCAAGACGTCCATTAAGCTTAATGGTACAGTTGGTAAACACTTAATAGCCAGCACTAGTAAGTACCCTACTAAAAACAAAACACAGGCTAAAGCAAGTGAAGGGTATGCAACTAAAGTACTAAGTAAAGAACAACAAGCAGAGTCAGATAAGTTATTAAGTATATCACTAGGCACATACTTCAAACCATCTGTACCAAAAGGGCATATAGAATATGTGGGACTTAGCTATGAGGACTTACTTGAAGCTACACCTAAAGAAGTTACAGAGAAGCTAATAGCTAAAAATGAAGATGATGAAGGTGTGTTAAAAGTACAGGTAAAGTTAGCAACTAAGGTAATAGGTAGAGTACATAATAGCGTGGAGAAGATATTCCTACATGACGCTAAGAAAGTTACTAACTTATATGATATTAGTGAGAACCCAGACACTAGATATCCTGGTTTCCAGAGTGTGAGTAGACTACTTAAGTGGCAAGTACCAGTAGAACGTAACGAGGGTAAACCAGTAAATGAATTCGTATGGGCTACTGATCCTGCAGTTATGAAAGCAATAGCAACTGTTGCTAGTAAGTGGTTAACAGTAGATGCAGCAGATAGCCGTAAAGAAATGAGAAGTGATGATGATATACGCTCATTACTTGGTCGAGATAAGAAGCATATAATTAGTGAGGAGGATAGAGAGATAGCTAGTAAGTTCGATGGTATGCTGAATCAAGGTATAGATGCTATGGGTAGTGAGATATACAATATGCTTGGACTTACTAAACAACCTCATGAAGTTGGTAAACCTACAGAAAGAATAGAAGCTAAGATGAAGATAGAGCTTGGTATACTTGGTATGATGGCATTAGAAGATAGTGGGTTAGTTGTGATGAATAATAAATCACGAACTAAAGAGATGGATGGGTTCGTTGATGGGTTCAAGACACCCTCAGAGGTTATATTCGGAGCTAAAGCTACCACAGATAATGATATACCAACATACACAATAACTAGTAAGAATAAAGCATGGTATGATAAGGACCATACATTACCTAAGTTACCAGAGGCTGAGGTATTGCCTAGTAATATACGAGGACTAGGTGTACCAATTACAGGACATATGATAATAGGAGAGAAAAAAGCGACTGGTAAGGCTATAGAATCATTAGTTGCTATGGTAGGCGAAGAAGCAGGTAAGACTGGACCATACTTCACTAAAGGTGAAAATAAGACCACATTTGCTGGGATGAAAAACCAAGGTGTAAGTAAGTTAGTTGGAGAGGCTCCATTACAGAATAAATTAGCAATAGAGAAGCAAGAGGATACAGCTAGTACACTTAATTTATCATATGTTAGACGACTAGAAGATATGATGGATAGAGATAGTGGTAGGGTGTTAAAAGCATTTGGCTGGAAAGACCCAGAGAGAGTGCATGTAAGTGAAAGATCATCCACTATAGGTAGAAACAATGAGATAGAAAGAGACTTCACCCACTTAGCAGAAGTAGTGGATGAAGGTATAGTAAATGATAATGAGCCATTACCAATGTGGTTTAAATGGTATATAGTTACTAACGGTAGATTTGGTATAAAGTCAAATACATTCAATATACAAGATGTAAAACTCCATAGGAATGCTGTAGACAGTCAGATAGTAGAAGTTACTAAAGGTAGTGAAGAAGATATAATAGCTCAGTTAGCTATAGCCCAGGGACTAGACATAGATGTAGACAAGCAAACTTCTACTACATCACTTGTGGAGCTAGACGAAGTAATTGACAGCATAGTAAAAGGATTAGGATATGCCCCTAAAAAAGATAGGAAGAAAGCTTTAGATACTATGTATACTGATGATGCAGAGTTTATGAAAGGTTTCCTATGGATTAGTAAGAATATAACTAATGATACTAATATGCCCCATGCACTTAGATCATATACTGAACTATTAGATAGACATACAGCATTGCAGAAAGGTACCGTATATAAAACTGGAATAAGATTAGAGACAGATGCAATTACTAGTGGGTATATACTCAAGATGATGATGATGCCTATATTCAAGACCAAAGATGGTGGTATAGACATGAGTAAGATATTTGACCAACTAAAGAAAGGCGGAGTATTTACTAAAGATGACTGGAAGAAGCTTAAGTCATTTGAGAATATGAAGGAGAATACTAATGTGCTAGATGCATACGAGTATCCTGCAGATATAGCATCGAAGAAGATTAGTAAGCCAGTAGATGAAGATGGTAATGAGTTGATTGGTGAAGAGAAGACTAAAAAGTTAGTAGAGTCAAAAGCTGCTATTGAGTTGCTTGAGGAGAAGGCATTAAAGGATGGTGTGATAACTATAATTAGAAACATGATGAAGAATCCATTCATGGTGTTCAACTATGGATCAGGGCTTACTAGCATCATTACAGGTATGGTTAATGGTGGAGTAGGTAATATCTATAGTAGATTAACAGACGCTGGTGATGTAGACAGTACCACAGAAGTTAGATGGAAGAAACTAGCTATAGTGACAAATGCTATACTTGCTGCTGCTCCGTATACTAACTATAACAAGATTAAGAAAGAGAATAGAGTTGCTAAAGCACAGAAACTAGTAGATGAGTTAAACAGTGTAATGGATAGTGACTTAGAAGGGGAGGTAGCTAATATACTAAACTTTAAGGTACAAAAGGAAGTTGAAGTTGGTATAGGTAAACTTATCAAAGCTACAGTTAACAAACCAATAAGAGACACATTCCAAGAAGCATATGGGGAGTATATGGAAGCAGCTACCACATTAAATAGTTCGTTCTCAATGATGTTCAGATTAGTTAAACCTAAGTTAGATAAGCGACTAGATGAGCGTACTACAGAATGGAATAATGAGAATGGTAAAGGTAATAGTGGTAGATATACTCCGTTACCAGCAGCTGAGGTAGAGAAAGTAATATTTGATATGAGGAAAGAGCTACCAATATTGGAATTAGCATTAGCTGACGAGAATGATGAGAAATCATATGCCTTGCTTAGTAAAAATAAATCTACAGAGTATACGAGTGAAATTGATAGCACAATTAATAGTAATAGTGTAATAGTACTTGATGGAGATAAACGTACATATGGACAATCAAAGCTGTATGGACTAGTGGAATCGTACAGCTCAGGTGCTGTAATACCTATTCACTTCCTAGATGGAATGACACAAGCTCAAGTGCTTAGTAAATTCAAAGCACTAGGCGTACATGATGCTAACTTGTTCGATGTAGCTAATGCTATAGAGGGTACTAAGGAATATAATAAAGCAATATGGGAACTTACTAAGAAATATAGCTTGACAACTAGTGTAGTAGAAAGTGTTAACAATACTCTACAAGAAGCTACAAGTAGTGAGTTAATTGAGTTAGACAAAAAGTATCTAAAAGACTTTATAGTGGATTACGTTAATAATAGAATGCCTTCAGAGTACAGTGATGAAGCTAGAGCTGAAGGTATTAGTAATGGCGATATAATTAAGTATATTGTTGATGAAGCAACTAATGAGATAGTTAATAACGATATAGTTGAGTTACTAGGTAGACTACAGCCAAGTACAGGTAAGGTAGATAAGTCTAACGAGGTACTGAAGCAGATAATACTTGGTATGGTAGACTATATGAACGATGAGGGTACTAAGCCGGTAGATACAGTTAGAAGTGTGTATAGAAACATAGTTGAGTTACAGAAGACTAGTGAAAAAGGTAGAGAAGGTGTATTTAATGGTATAGGTGCTGTAGAGCATAGTGCGTTAGAAGGTAGTGGATATGATGGGATGGCTGGCGAGGCAGAGTATGTGGCTAAGGTACCAAGCAATAATAGAGGGAAAGCTACAGATAGTTACTTCAACATTACTGTGCAATCAAGTTCTAATATTAAAGAAGGTATAATAACTGAATTAAATTCCATAATGAATGCCAAGTATAAAGGTAAAGCTATACCAAATAAAGTGGTATCATATATGCAAGATGTGCTAGCAGCTGCTGAAGAAGGATGTTAAATGAGTAAATGTGAGATAGGTAAAGCGTCATATGATAGACTACAGGCATTAGTTAATAGCCCTGCTTACAATGCCTTTCCAGAAATGAGAGATGGTATTAATAAGTTCCTGGGACTAGCTAGTAGCCTGAAGCGTATTAGTAAAAGTACCCCTATAGCTAAGTCTAATAATACCGTTAAAGAAGGTACTACGAAATTACCGAGTGAGCAAGTCTTAGTTAAAGGTACAAAAGCATATACATTAGAAGAAGAATTAGGCTCAATAACTGATAAACTTAAGAAAGGTGGACCACAAGCTGGTAAGACTATCGAATTTAAGGATATTAATGGTAATAAGTTTACAGGTGTGATATACCAAATGAATAATGGTATGGAGTTATTTCTACCTAAAGGCAAAAATAGTGTGTATGAGTATAGTACAGGACTAGTAATTGATATACCTGCTTCCGGTACAGGGGTAAAAGCTAGGGTTGAGTCTGCTGTAAAAGTTATATACGAAGCTGGGTTAAGCAAAGTTAAGGATATTGTTGCAAGTAGTAGGAGAGAGAAGTATAGCAAAGCGACTATAGCTTATTCAGATATTGTAGACGCTAAATTCACCACTGGGGAAGCTAATAGTAACATAGATGAAGATATAATTAGTGAAATAAATAGTAGATGTAAAGGAAGTAAATAATGGGTTGTGGAATTGATACTATACGTGAAGTACTTGAAGAGAAGGGCTACAAAGGTGATGCGCTAGAGTTAAAGGTAGCTGAGTATGAGAGAGCATTAAGTGCTGAAAATAGGTATGTAAGTATGAGAGAGAACTCAGCTAGCAAGGCAATGGAAGATAGGTTGAGTGGTAAGATACCAATCCACTACAACTTCGCTGACCCTACTAAGAAAGCAACTACTCATTACGGTACAGTTAAAGCAATGGAATATGATAGTCAAGCAGACGTTACTAAAGTTATAATGGATGACAATAGACAATACACATTTGCTGCTGGTAATGATACAAGTAAGTCAACTAAGAGTAAAGGTACGACTATATCAAGTAGTCAGATTACTGAAGCAATAAAAGTGGGTAGAGATAGGTATATACTAAGTAACCGTGATATGAGTGATGAGGAAGTAGATAGAACATTGCTTGATGGGGATATAACTAGTAGTACAATACTTAATGTCCAGGCAGAGATGAGAAGACTAGACCAAGACAGTACAGCTGGTGGGTATGATAAGGCCCACTCAGATAGACTTGGTATGGTAGTAGAGAGCATTATGAGTTGGTCTAAGAACATAGCTAATATGAAGATAGATATAGATACTAGTAAGCTAGAAGCGATTACAGAGCCCTATGGGCAATATAACTCGGCTACAGGCAAAGTAAGTATTGAAGTTAGAGGTAATAAAGGCGAAGAAGCTAGAAATAGGTTCCTAATGAGTAATGAAGAAACTATGGTACATGAGATAGTTCATGCTGCATTAGACTATGTATTTGCATATAATGTAGGTACTGATGGTGAACAATTAAAGCAGCATATACGTAGGTTGTATACTCAAGCTAAAGATAAACTCACTTGGGAATCGCTGTTGGTTGAAGGTAAGATGTATAGTGAAGCAGAGAAGGCTAAAGCTAAAGAGAGATATGATTACATATTCCTAAATGGTGATGCTAATAGTAGACTTCAAGAGTTCATGGCCCACTTAATGACTAATAAACAGCTACAGCTAGCTATGGAACAATTACCAGTTAAGAAGCTAAAGATAGATGTGAAACCAAATGAAAGTATATTTGAAACTATGCTGAGAAAGTTTGTAGATGTAGTTAGTAAACTGTTTGATAATGTTAAGCCTATTAAAGGAGATAACTTACTTGAAGAGGCAGTTAATGTCGTATACAAGCTAACTGAAGTACAAGATAAGTATGGGTCACTAGCTGCTAGAAAACGAGGGTTTGCTATTAATGATAAAGTCAGCAATGGTTTAAATAAGGTAACTGAGAGAGTAAACGAGGTAGTAACTCCACTAATAGATAAGCTAGGTGAAGTAACAATTGGAGAACCTGGTAAAGCTAAGTTGACTTACAAGCAATGGACTGAGTTAATTAACGTAGATAATGGTATGTTCCCAAAGAAGAGTGACAGTACAATCAAGAAGTGGTACAAACTAATGAAGGTAATGCCACGGATTAGATTAGCAGCTCAGACAGGTAAAGACTTCGATAGAAAAGATGTAGCTATCTTATGGTCAAAGTTCTTTGCTCATATTGGTATTACGGAAGAACATTTCGTTAGAGAGTTGATGGCGGACTTCAGTGGTGGTAGAAAGACGTTAGAGCAAGTTACTGACTTGACTATGGAATTCCGTTCACACGTAGATAGAATGAGGGAGCAAGGATACAAAGGTACACTACATGATATTATTACTGGTATGTTTACTAAGGTAGACTTTAGGGAGTCTGAGAATGATAAGTATAATAATGCACTAGAGGCAACTGTAATGAGTAGTGACTTGCAAGCACTTAATATGGATGCTGATGAGATTAGTAAATTAGCTAAAGATAGTAGTAAGTTACGTAAAGAAATTGAAAAGATTGAGATTGAGTTAGTTGGTAAGAAAACTATTAGTGAGGGGGAAGAGGTATTTGCTGGTCAAATAATGGTAGATATGAGTGAAGCTAGTAGTGAATTTATGATAACTGGTAAAGGGCTAAGAACTAATGCTGAGAACATAACTAGACTATTTGGTACTAGATATGCTGTAGGGTATGGTGGGAAGAATAAGTATAGTGACTTGATTGGTACTGTTGATAAATTGATATCATTAAAGGCACTAGAAAAGACATCCCAGCTTGCTAAAGACACACTAGTAGAATTGATCGCTAAGGATAGTCAAGGTGTTACAGAGTATATGAGCTATGCTAGAGGTCTACAAATAGCTAATAGAGATGAAGTTAAGCTGATTGAGCCAGAGAACTATATTAAAGGTCAGGTTAGGGATACTATTAATGATAACAAAGAAGTAGTAATTCAGCCAATGACTAATGAAAGAGAGTTAAAGAAGCAAGGATATAGATTATCCCATAAGTTAGTTAACTCTGTAGCTGATAATGATAAGACTAAGTATGGTGTGTTTGTTACCCATAATACATATAGAACTAAGCGTGTAGACGGTACAATATCCCTTCAGAGAGATAAGATACCTGGATTACTAATGTATGATAAAGTTAGAATGAGTAACCCCCATATGAGTGATAGAATGATATTCAAAACACATGGAGATGTAGTTAATAATATTGCTAACAAGTATAATGCTAATGGTTACAAGGAAGCTGGGATTGAACCAGTATATGGACATGATGGTCAAATTACTGATTTCAGGTATGTAATTAGTAAAGATGAAAAGATTACATTGTTAGACCTTGATACTAGAGGTACACAAGTAATAGCTAAGAGTGAAGGGCATATTGGTACACGACCTATGGGTGATTTAAATAATCGTCATATATTAGATATAATATATGAGGATAGTAAGAGCTTTGATGATTCAGGAGATGCAAAGAAGGATACCACCCATCTGTTTTTAACTATAAATGCTAAAGAAATAGAGTTGTCAGAAGTAGATAGGAAAAAACTGTATAAAGCAGGACATAGTGAACTAATAGATAAAGGTGACTATGGTATAAAGACTAAAGGTGAAGAGCTATGGGGGTTATTACCACCAGATGCTCGTAAGTACGTTATTGAAAAGAATAAACAACTAGATATGGAAGAGTTAAAGAATACAATAAATATTAAAGGTAGTAGTGCATATGAGCTTGCACGTAAGGGAGTTGGGCTAGAGGCTCAGATAGCTAACCTACCAAAGAGACGAGTATTCAGAGTACGTAAAGATTTAGTAAAGCAGTTGTTTGGTTATAATGAAGCTACAATAGCTAATAGTAAATTGTTTGATAGGTTAAGTGAAAAAGAAAGAAGAAATGCTAGGATAGCTGAAAGTAAGTTCATGGAGTTTGCTAGCTTATTACGAAGTAATGTTGTAGTTAAACTACCTAAGACAATATGGAATAATATTGTAAGTAATGCTAAGTTTTTGTATTACAGTGGTATGCCAGTAAAGAAAGCATTTCAGCTGTTGTTGTTAAGTAGGAGTAGTTTACGTGATTGGAAAATAGATGAGAAAGAGATAGCTAGGTTACGTAGAATATACAGAGACCCATCAGTTAATGGTAGGGCTAGATTAAAGTCACAGATAGAGGACTTAGAGGCTAAAATGGCTAGTAATCCTATTAAGCCATTAATGGATAAGGGTATGTATCAGTCAGTAGTAGATGATGTACAACTCACGAAAGACACAAATACTATTAGTAAGAGTGCGGAAGAGGCTATTGATAAATTTGTTGGTAATAATAAAATCAATAAGGCTATTCAGACATTATTCTTAACTAGAAGATCTGCTGCTGGTAAGTTCTTGGTTGAAGTAACACAAGATAGTGACTTCCACTTTAGAGCTACAACATACTGGTATGGATTAGAACAGGGACAAAGTAAAGAAGTATCAATGAGGAATTCTATAGATAACTTTATTAACTATACAAAAATAATTAATAGCAAGTTAGTACAGTGGTTAGAGAGAATGGGTCCAGAGGCATTTTGGAAATTCTTTGCTGGTTCCCAAAGAGTTAACTTAAAGTTGATTAAGCAATCACCTACCCAAGTGGCTATAGATAAAGCATTAGTGCAGAATTTACCTGGTACTAGTTTGATTAGTGCAGACATACTTGATAGTAACTTCATTAGTAACTTTTTACGTAGAATTAACCCATATCACGGAATGATGAGATTAATAGATGGTGGTACAGAAGTTCCACTATGGAATGCAGTTTATCAGGGATTATAGTTAATCCCTGAAAAAGAGCTATCTAATAACTAGTTTCTTCAGAATCATCTGAAGAGGTTTCTACAGCTACCTCAATAGCATCTGCAAAGTCTTGTAGGATGCCTGGGTGGTTAGTATGGATGTAACTAATAGCTAAGCCTAGAGATTTCTCTGCTGCTTGTCTACGTACTTTGCAAGAGGCTTTCTTTGGTCGTTTTGCTATTAGTTTACGTGCTAATTTCTCAGCTGCCTTATTAATGGTAGCAATGTCTTCGTTTGTTAGTTGTTCGTTCATTTGTTTTCCTTTATTGTATACATAAATTTATGTTGTTCTGGAACAATTTCCAGTAATTTTTCTGCTAGTAGTTGTATATCGAAGTGGGCATGAGAGTCTGGTCCATACCGCATATCTAAGAAGTGCTGCAGAGACTGAGGATTCATGGTCAACATTAGATCATACTGCATTGCTTGAGGATATAACATAGCTAAATCCTCTGCAGATACTTTATAATTACTACTTAGTTCCATAATCTCTTGTACATGTTGTTCAAGTAATAGATTAACATAAGTGTTAGGAGTTTTAGTATAGTTTGCTCCGAATTTATCAAGTTTGCAAAATCTAGATGACATAACACTAAGATCCACACCAATTTGATGGCGAGACAAAGCTAATAATGTCTTTGTAGATATACCTTCAACTTTAACTACATACTTGATGTGGCGTGCTATAGAGTAGTGGTGTACTTTATGTATGAGTCGCTCCAATAACTTCTTGTCAGCTTCAGTAATGTTGTCTACTGGATGTTCATAGTTACCCCCTAGATGATATGATTGGTAACAAACCCTAGCCCCTTCAACGGCATTGCTTAACTTTGTATGGTCAATTAATGTAGCCTTCATGACTTAACCTTCGTTATGTTAATTAATAGCTCTCTAGCTTGTTCTAAGTTATATGTAGTAGCCTCAGAAGACAGCAGTTTAGATACTTTAGAGTAGTTACTTCCTACTGACTTAAGTTGATTAAGTCTCGTAAGAATATCTAGTGCTTCTATTAAGTTCATTAGTTACTCACTTTACATGTAGAGTAATCTGGTGTATACCACAATGCTTTAGCTTCAGAGGTAGTAAACTTAGTCCACTTACCAGTAGCTGTATTAATTGCACCTGTACGAGATAATATCTCTTTAACTGTTTCTTTCATGGTTAGGTCAACATCATATTTCATCTGGCCTAAGTGGTTAGCTGACAATGTTATTAAATCATTACATGCATTAATAGTTTCGTGTGTGTCGTTAGCTAAAATTGCTAGTCTAAGTTCCTCAACTTCCTCAAGTAGCATATCAATAATAGCTGGACTACCAGTTTCTATATTGGTATGAGTTTGTGGGTTAGTAAGATTATTGGTTGATCTGAACTTATCTAGTCCTTGTTTCCATTTCATTTGTTTAGTTCCTTAATATGCTTCATAAGTAATTACGCAATTACCTGAAACTTCTTTTAGTTTGTTATCTGAGGCATCTATAAAATAGTAACCATCAGAAGACGAAGAGCTTTTTACTTTACCTGTAGATTTACCATCATAGATAAGTTTAGTTCCACTGTAGCACTTAACTGAGGCTGAACCACAGTATGCAGATAATTTACCTCGTGCTGCATCAGTACATCCTGTAAATAGTAGTAGTGCTGATAGTAGTAGTAATATGTATTTCATTAAATTGTTTCTCCTTTTAGTTCTTTAACTATTAATTCGCTGTATCCACTGATATCGACAAAGTTGTCAAGGTATGTGGGGTCTCCGTTAGCTATTCTGGCAAGTTTATGAAGTATCATTTCGATTGCTTCACTTATACTAGCTGTGTATAGTTCTGGTTGACCATACTCTCGTACATGATTGTCAAACTCAGTCTTTAGTTTTTGAGATAGGGTTGCTTGGTTTACAAATAAACCATAGCGTTTACCTCGTTGGTTTAGTATAGCATCTGTGGAGGTTAATTCCTCACCAGCATCATTACTATGTACTCTGCCTTCATGTAGTGTAGGTGGACTGTCTGCTTTTATATGACTATAATCACGTGGTTCTATACCATATATATTGTCTTGTGTTTCTGGCTTGTAATCCCCTGTATGGCTGTGGCTCATTAGTTATCTCCTATATTTATCATATTGTATATACTCCGTTTTGCCTAGTAATTATCCCAGCTGTATCCCAGCATATCCAGGCATACTCAGTTGCATCACTTGCTGGTACAACCTGCTTACCACAATCAGTGCAAGTGTTGCGTGGCTCAGTTATCTGGTAAGACTCTTTGTTACTACATACTTTTACACCATTCACTTTTGAATTATTATTACACCTAGCTACGAACTTAGGGCGTTCAGATAGTACAAATAAGTGAGTAGGAGGATTCTCTTCCCAGAATTTCTTTCTAGCTTTGGAACCTAGAAAATTTACCCTTTGTAGCATAATTACACATTTTGCTTCTGTTCTAGCTTTAATTATAAATTCCTTAGCTAACGAGAATGGTGGGTTTGTCAGTATTAAGTCTACTTGCTCTGAATTTTCTGGTAAAAGGTAATCAGTACCTTCCGATAACTCGAAATGGTACTTAGATACATTAGAAGGTATAGCATTAGTTATTACACCACTACCATTGCATGGCTCACAAAATGAGTGGACTTTGTTAAAGTTAATTTCATTAATGATAGAGTTGATAGTTTGTAATGGTGTTGGGTAGAATTCTTGGGTTATAACTAGTGAACCTCTATTCTTTGCACTCATTGGTCGTCTCCTATATCGTTTGTATCTGCTTTAGACTCTTCAAATTGTTGTTTAGCAATAGCTTGACTTGATTCAGTATAATACATAGCCTGTAGCTTAGTTATCGCTGCTTCCTTTACGTCGAATGGAGCATCAGACGTACGAAGTATCTGAAGTTTAGTTTCATATTCGGTTATTGTCATATAACCCTACCTATGAAAAACCCTAGTGCAATAGATGCAACTATACCTATAGCAAACAGTATTTGTAGTGGTTTCTCTAAACTGTTAAAATCCATTTTTACCTCTTATACTATTTTTATTTTCTATCATTCAGTATACCTTTTATTCGTAGTATGTAGTTTAAAGCGTTATCTTCACTAGATATAGGCAAACTAGGGGTTTCTAAGTTGTCAATACCTAAAGATTTACTTTGAGCATAAACTGTCATAGCTAAACTATAGGCCTCTTTGCTTCTTGACATTTCATTTTCGTACTTACGTACTAAGTATACTATATGTTCCAATTTATCTAAATTTGTCATTTCATTACTTGTCATGGCTAACCTTCTTTTTGTATGCCCCATCCAAGTAGAATAGTTCTGTCGACTTCGTTGAGGGATCTTTACTTGATTGAAGTATAACTAATCGTTTTGCTTGATATTCAGATTTAGTCATATATTCAGGTCCTCCCAATTAAAGTCCATAGATATAGCACCTAAGCTATAAGAACTTCCTTCTTTTGATTTCTGAGCAGTTTGTTGGGCTGATAACTTAGTGTACTTATCTGCCCATTTCATAGGATTGGGTGTCTTGTCAAATATGCTGTCTAGACCTACGCTATTTGTAGTTAGGTTAGTATTGTATTTAACATACTCCTTTAATCCTTTTGAGGATAGGCTTAATAATTCTGCTGAGTCTACATCTAAGTGGTTAATCCAAATAAAGTCTGCATCTGCTGCTTTCTTGTACATAGAGATAGCAACAGTGTCTTGTGAAGCCATATCTGCAGCCCATTCAGGATTAGTTCGTAAACGATTAAGTAAGTTTACTGTCATAGCATAGTGGAAGTTTTCATCTATGGCTATCTTAGATACTGCTGAGGCTGATGAGTCAAATAACCCATTCTCCTTGAACGCAAAAGTAGTAAGGAATGACGATTTGAATAGTACATTCTCAAGTATATTTAATGCATATAGAGACTTAATAATTGACTTACGGTGAGCTGATACATCATAGTCGTAGTTTAAGGTTTGTCTAGCATTATGACGTACTGTGTCTTCAAAAGTAGCAATTAATGAACGAGCTCTGTTAAGTATATTATCATCTACCATTATAGTATCAAACTCAGCTTTAGCATCAATAGGTAAAGATTTAACTATTTCTGCATAGGCCTCCGAGTGGATATTGTTTTCAAAGAAAGCGTGAAGGAACCACCATGACTCTAACTGTGGGTTAGTAGTAATTGGTAGAAATACCTCAGCTACTGTTCGTGAAGCTAGTGAGTCTAGCAGTACTTGGAACTTTAAGTTCTTTAAGGATAAAGTTCTACGTGTATTTGTAGTCGTAGTAAAGTCTATACCATCTTGATTATAGTTATAATCTGATCCAAACCATAGTTGTGCTCTAGCATCCTCTTTTAGCTTAGTTATGTGAGATTCTGTATCTAATTCTAGGCGAGATAGGTTTCTACCTTTACCTAGAAATAGTTGGGAATCGGGACTAGTAAAATCAATGTTGTCGTAACTAAATAATTTAGCCATTAGTTAATCCTTTTGCTGTACTAGAGATTACAACCTCCTCCTACACATGCTTGTGTAGTGGTATCAGTAGCACTTGCTGTCTTAGTATTACGGTAATAGAAACCCTTAAGTTTAAGCTTCTTAGCTAAGTATACATCCTCTATAAGTTTACTCATTAATACTTTACCATTTGTATGCTCAGGGTTGTAGTATAAGTTAGCAGATATAGCTTTATCCATCCAGTCTTGCATAACTGCATAATGATTTATTAGCTTAGTATTCATATCTGGTTCTTCGAATGCAAATGTGTACTGGTGACCAATAGTAGCTGATTCAGGGGCAAATTGCTTTATAAAGCCATCCTTACTATCCTTAACAGTAATTAAGTTGCGTATAGGCTCTGCACCAGATGTACCACCACCAATAATAGACGATGTTTCTGCTGGGAATTGCATAGACAATCCACAGTTAACCATACCATACTCAAGTACTTGCTCACGTAAAAATGTCCAGTCAAGCTTTGTTTGTCTATTGTTGAAGTCAGTCGGCATTAACCCACGAGAGAAATATGTTGACTCAAAGCCATTTGGAACGTTAAACTCTCCTGACTTAGCTAGGTTCATAGATGCTGAAATAAGGTAGTACTGAAAAGATTCCATCCATTCATTGAATAATGATAGGGCTTCAGATGTACCATACTTGAGGTTTTGCTTAGCTAGCCAGTAAGCATGGTTAGTTATACCTACACCTATATCCGCATAGTGATGTACAAATGCATTAGCTTGTGGTGTTGGATGGAGTTGTCTACTAGATACAGTATTCTGTAATCTAACAGCTTGCATACATATGCGTTCAAGGTCCTCTAGTCCAACGTTAGCTTGATTAATACCTGCAAGAGTACAAATACCAATAGCTGGTTCATTAGGCTTAGATGAATCTAGTGGTAGCGTTGGTGTTACAAAT
>Ga0256829_1000473_pt1 | contig 40433 bp, 52 predicted proteins | sample 131447metaG_FD_185979 | JGI IMG/M metagenome (GOLD analysis project Ga0256829, IMG submission 185979) | Hydrothermal vent microbial communities from Lau Basin, Pacific Ocean - 131-447 | ecosystem: Environmental > Aquatic > Marine > Hydrothermal vents | place: Pacific Ocean: Lau Basin | collected... | reverse complement strand
GTTTGTTCTTGTAGTGTTGTTTTTTTTTGGTAGATAATTATAACATTTATGAGGGTTTAAGGGCTTTTTTGAAATTCAATTTAGCTTAAATTGTGGGTTGTCTTTGGGAATCTGCAAGTGGCTCATTAGTTTGGAATTCATTTTGAATTAATGGTGTTGTAAGGGTACGACACCCTACGCAAACTCATTTTAGCACTGTAGGGTGTTGTCCCCTGACAACACCAATATAAATAACAGTAAATTATAATCATCTTTTGGATATAATCTCACGATAATATAACACAGGCAGACGCCTCTAAACGAAGGTATTATCGACTATGGATTACAAAGACACACTTCTCCTTCCAAAAACTGACTTCCCGATGCGTGGAAATCTTCCAACAAATGAACCTAAAAAGTATCATGCATGGTATGATGCAGATATTTATGAGCAGATGAAAAATAAAAGAGCTGATGCAGAAATGTTTACGCTTCATGATGGCCCTCCGTATGCCAACGGTGACATTCACATCGGTCATGCTCTTAACAAGACACTCAAAGACATCATCTTAAAATACAACTACTTTCAAGGTAAAGCTGTACGTATGACGCCAGGTTGGGACTGTCATGGTCTGCCAATCGAGCAAAAAGTAGAAGAGAAACTTGGTAAAAGCAAAAAAGAGGCGATGCCAACTGAAAAGTTTAGAGAGCTTTGTCGTGCACATGCAGCAAAATTTGTGGACATCCAAAGAGATGGCTTTAAGCAACTGGGTATCATCGCTGATTGGGAAAACCCTTATGTAACGATGGACTTTAAATTTGAAGCAAACATCTACCGTACACTTTGTGAAGTGGCTCAAAAGGGGCTGCTTGTAGAGCGTCATAAACCTATCTTTTGGTCATGGGCAGCACGTACAGCGCTTGCAGATGCAGAAGTAGAGTATGAAGATAAAGAAGATTACTCTATCTATGTACACTTCGAGTTAAGCGATGCAGCCAAAGAGCAGATAGGTGTAGAGGGTAAAGCTGGACTTGTTATCTGGACAACAACGCCGTGGACACTTCCTGCAAACACAGGTATCTCTCTTAACCCTGAAGAGATGTATGTACTTACAGATGATGGACACATTGTGGCTGAAGTACGTTACGATGCGATGATAGAAGAGGGTGTGGTAAGCGGACATGCTTCACGTAAGATAGCTTCAACTGAGCTAGAAGGCTTACTTGCCATTAACCCACTTAATGGGCGTACATCTAAGGTAGTCTTAGGTGAACATGTCATGATGGACGGTGGTACAGGTGCAGTACATACTGCCCCAGGACATGGTGAAGATGACTACAAAGTAGGGCTCAAGTATGGCTTAGATGTCGTTATGCCTGTAGATGAAAGAGGATGTTATGATGAGTCAGTCAAAGGACTTAACCTGCTTCCTAACCCCGATGAGTTTGTAGGTATGCACATCTTTAAAGCCAATGAGCCTATTTTGGAGCTTCTTGGTGATAACCTCTTAAAACAAAGTAAGTTTACCCACTCGTACCCACACTGTTGGAGAACGAAAAAGCCACTTATCTATAGAGCAACAAATCAGTGGTTTATCTCTATTGACGATAAGCCAGAGGGTTCTAACGATACACTTAGAGAGTCTGCACTGGGTGCGATAGAAGATGTAAACTTCTACCCAGCGAGCTCTAAAAATAGACTCAAGCCTATGATAGAGGGAAGACCTGACTGGTGTATCTCTCGTCAACGTTCTTGGGGTGTGCCGATAGCATTCTTTAGAATCAAAAGTACGAAAGAAGTCATCTTTGATGATGATGTGTTAGAGCACATCGCAGCACTCTTTGATGTACATGGCGCAGATGCTTGGTACTCTATGAGCAATGCAGAGTTATTGCCAGCAGGGTCAAAATACAACCCTGATGATTTGGAAAAAATCTCTGATATCTTAGATGTATGGTTTGACTCAGGTTCGACATGGAACTCAGTGCTTAGTAGCGGTAACTATGATGCAGGGGAATACCCAGCGTCACTTTACATAGAAGGTTCTGACCAGCATAGAGGTTGGTTCCAGTCTTCATTGTTACTCTCTTCAGCAGTGAACCAAGTCTCTCCATACAAAACACTCATCACACACGGGTTTACCGTAGATGAGAAGGGTGAGAAGATGTCTAAGTCTAAGGGTAACGTAGTTGCTCCAGATAAGGTCATCAAGCAGTATGGCTCTGAGATACTACGTCTATGGGTAGCACTTAGTAACTACCAGACAGACTTGAAAATATCTGATGGTATTTTGAAGCAAACTGCAGAGCAGTACAGAAAGATACGTAATACCTTTAGATTTTTACTTGCAAACGTAGATGACTTAGAAGTGTATGTTGAAGTAGACGCCTATGGTGAACTAGACAGATGGATACTTATAAAAGCTAGAGAGGTATTTGCTTCAGTGAAAGCTAGCTTTGATGCCTATGATTTCTTAGGTGGATTTGCCACACTGAATCACTTCATTACCAATGAGCTTTCTGGTATCTATATGGACATTACCAAAGACAGACTCTATTGTGAAGATAAAAATGATCCAATAAGACGTGCAACACAGTCTGCTATGGCGCACATCTCTAAAGCGATGCTTGGGCTTGTAGCACCTGTACTTACATATACAGCAGATGAAATACTCGAATATGCTCCAGCACTCTTTAAAGATGGTATGAAAAATGTCTTTGACTTAGTCTATGTAGAAGTACCAGAAGTAGAGGCAAGTTTTGATGATGCAGTACTTTTGGAAGCAAGAGTAAAATTCTCAGAAGCGGTTGATAAACTCAAAAAAGAGAAACTCATGAAGTCTACACTTGAAGTGGAAATAGCAGGAGATATGAGTATCTTCGCTATCAGTGACAGTAAAGATTTAGAAGACTGGTTTGTAGTATCGGCTATGAAAGCAAGTTCTGAGGGTGAGCAAGTGGCTACCTTTGAACTAGAAGGCAAAACATTTACTGTACACAAAGCAACGGCAGCAAAATGTCCTAGATGTTGGAGATTTACTTCGATTTCAGAAGATTGTGCCTGTGAACGCTGTGCCAAAGTGGTAGGTGCGTAATGTTTGATATGACTCAACCTATACAGATGGAAGTGATTGTCGGTTCGATTGTTTTCATTTTTGGATTGGTAGGTGTTGGGTTGGCTGTAGTGGCGTATTATAAGAAGAAACAAGATAGACAAGGATAATATTTGATTACTTTAAAAGAAGCATTAACAAAATCTAACGAAGAGATGGAAGCACTAAGACGCGAACTTGAAACAAAAGCAAAAGCGTCTGGTCTTAACGCTTATGTAGGTTTTGAGAGTTCTGGTGAGGGTGTGCCCATACTCATTAAAGACAACATTCAAGTCAAAGATTGGTCTGTGACAGCAGGGTCTAAAATCCTTCAAGGGTATATCGCTCCGTATGAAGCGACAGTCATTACTAACCTTAAGTCTAAAGGCATGATGGCATTTGGTCGTGCAAATATGGATGAGTTTGCGATGGGTTCAACAACGGAAAGTTCTTGTTATGGTGCAACCATCAACCCACATGGTGACAACAGAGTACCAGGTGGAAGTTCAGGTGGATCTGCTGCGGCAGTTGCTGGTGGCATTGCTATCGCAGCACTTGGATCAGATACGGGTGGGTCTATCCGTCAGCCTGCAGCGTACTGTGGTGTGGTAGGTATGAAACCTACCTATGGACGCGTATCTCGTTTTGGTTTGGGTGCATATGCATCAAGTCTTGACCAAATAGGCCCCATCGCTCAAAATGTAGAAGATGCTGCTATTTTGTATGATGCCATTAAAGGGCATGATGACAAAGACTCAACGTCAGCAGACTTTGAGATAGAAGACATTGCTAATAATCTTAACCCAGATGTGAAACTCACTATTGCAGTCATTGACTCTTATGTAGAGGCTGCAGATACAGATGTGCAAAAAGCATTTTTTGATACGGTGGCTAAGTTAGAAGCCGCGGGACATACCATCGTACGTAAAGAGCTAAGTAATACTAAGTATGACATTGCAACCTACTATGTACTTGCGACTGCAGAAGCAGCGACAAACTTGGCACGTTATGATGGTGTGCGTTATGGAACAAGAGCTGAGTCTAAGAGCACAGAAGAGCTTTTCTTTAACACACGAAGCGAAGGTTTTGGTGAAGAGGTGAAAAGACGTATCATGCTTGGTAACTTTGTACTCTCTTCAGGATATTATGATGCATACTATGTCAAAGCACAGAAAGTAAGACACCTCATACGTGATGAGTTTAACGCTATCTTTGAGGTGGCTGATCTTATCTTGTCTCCTGTGGCTCCATCTGTTGCACCTAAGATAGGTGAGAGCGAAGACCCACTTGAGATGTACAAGTCAGATATGTACACGCTTGGTGTGAACTTGGCTGGATTTCCTGGTATCTCTGTACCTGTTGCTAAAAATGATGAAGGTATGCCAGTTGGACTCCAACTTATTGCTAAGGCATTTAACGAAAAAGTACTTTTTGATGGCGCTGCTAGCCTCGAAAAAGCTGTAAATTACAAGTGAGTCTGAGGTGATAGCCGAAGCTTTAGTGAGATGAATTAATCAAGAGCTTTGCTCGTGATTAAGAAGAAAATAAATAAAAACCCTAAAGGACTAAAATATGAACATTAAAAAAAGAGCACTAACATTTGAAGATGTACTACTTGTACCACAACATTCAACTGTCCTTCCAAAAGAAGTTAGCATTAGCACACAACTGACACGTAGAGTAAGCCTTAACATACCTATCGTTTCTGCGGCGATGGATACAGTCACTGAGTTTAAAGCAGCTATCGCTATGGCTAGACTTGGGGGAATTGGTGTTATTCATAAAAATATGGATATCGCTACACAAGCATTTCAAGTCACAAAAGTGAAGAAGTCAACTTCTGGGATTATCATCGACCCTATTTTTATAGGACCTGATGCGACTGTGGGTGAGGCAGATACACTTATGGGTGAGTATCATATTTCAGGTGTTCCTGTAGTAGATGCTGATCAAACACTTATAGGTATTATTACAAATCGTGATATGCGTTTTATCTCTGATATGACTCTAAAAGTATCAGAAGTAATGACAGCTGCACCACTCGTAACGGGTAAAGAGGGTACTACTCTTGAAGAAGCAGCGAAAGAGATGCAAAAACACAAGATAGAGAAACTTCCTATCGTTAATGATAATGATAAACTCATGGGGCTCATCACCATTAAAGACATCGAGAAAAAAGAGAAACATCCTAATGCAAACAAAGATGAGCATGGACGTTTAAGAGTGGCTGCGGCTATCGGTGTAGGGCAACTTGACCGTGCTAAAGCGCTTGTAGAAGCAGGTGTTGATGTGATTGTACTTGACTCAGCACATGGGCATTCTCAAGGTATCATCGATACGGTAAAACTCATCAAAAAAGAGCTTGATGTAGATGTTATTGCAGGGAACATTGCAACTGCAGCTGCGGCACTTGACCTCATAGAAGCTGGTGCAGATGGTGTAAAAGTAGGTATCGGGCCTGGTTCTATCTGTACGACTCGTATCGTTGCAGGGGTAGGTGTACCTCAGATTTCAGCTATCGATGAAGTGGCACAAGTAGCGAATAAAGCAGGAGTACCTGTGATAGCTGATGGTGGTATCAAATACTCTGGTGATGTGGCAAAAGCATTGGCTGTTGGTGGTAGCTGTGTAATGTTAGGTTCTGCTCTTGCAGGAACATACGAAGCACCAGGAGAGATGATACTCTTTAACGGACGTCAGTTCAAAGAGTACAGAGGAATGGGAAGTATCGGTGCGATGACCAAAGGAAGTACAGACCGTTACTTCCAAGAAGGAACAGCAGCAGATAAACTAGTACCTGAAGGAATAGAAGGGCGTGTACCTTACCGTGGTAAAATAGCAGATGTTGTACACCAAATGATAGGTGGACTTCGTTCATCTATGGGTTACTGTGGTTCTGAGAGTATCAAAGTATTCTGGGAAAAAGCAGAATTTGTAGAGATTACCTCTGCAGGGCTTAAAGAGAGTCATGTGCATGATGTGACTATTACTAAAGAGAGTCCTAATTATCATGGATAATCTGTAGGGTGCGTTTGCTAACGCACCAATGGGACAATTTGCATATAGATAAACTTTCGCCGAAAGGCTTAATAAAATGAATAAACTTTTAAAGGTGCTGTAGCAACAGCACCCTACAATTCTTCCTGAAAAAAATCACAAATATTTACATCTAAAACTTTTGCAATTTTATGTAGTTGTGTAATATTGAAATGGCGTTTATTTTTGTAAACTTCTGCTGAACTAAGTAAACTAGGAGATTTATTTCCTATTTCTAAAGATAATTCTAATTGACTGAAGTTCGCCTTTTTTCTAAGACATGCGACATTTTTCCCTATATGTATATGTAATGCGTCACTACTTAAATTATTTAACTTTTTATTCATAATATCCTACACTATAATCGTAGTGTAAGTATGACTGTGTGATAATATTTTATCAAACTACAGTTGTAGTCTAAATAGGGAAATGCGATGAAGAATATAGTAAGTTTTGGAGTTAGTATAGCGCTATTGATTTTGGCAGGAGTAAGTTTAAGTGGTTGTGCTGGTGATTATGCACCAGTACAAATAGGAAATAATGTATATACGTTACAAAGAATGACAAGAATGACGACTTATCATGATGCTTTAGAGCATTGTAAGAGTATGGGATTAGCAATGAAAGTTTTAAATGAAAGAAAAAATAATAAAAATAAAGAGGATGACCTTTACAATACAATTATAGATTATAAATGTCTTAATACAAATAGTCAAGAGTATAAAGGATATACAAAATATGAAGTTGATTCAGCGGTATCTATCAAAGTAGATAAAAAGATTAAGCATGAATAGGGTTCAGATACCTGAGATATATGGTTCTCTTTGTAGACAACATAACATTACTGTCCATGAATCTATGGAAATATTTAATTATATGAGAGATTTTAAAGAGAATTTTTTTCAAAATCTTAATGAGCTTAATAACTACATCACGAAGAATGAAGAATGGGAATATTATCCGACAATTCGTTCTTTGAATACCCATGGAATTCATAAAGACATTCCAGGTATACAACCTGAATACTATAAAATAGTATGTAGAGAATTAAAAATTAATGGTGGGACAGGTAAACCGTTAGATAACTATAAGGCTTATTGATGAAATTTGGGAATAAAAAATGAAGAAAATAATAGGGTTATTTTTTATACTAGGAATGCTTCTCTATGCAAATATTGTAGATGATGGTGTAGAAGCTATTAAAAATGGAGATTACGCAAAAGGTATTAAAATCCTTTCTATAGCTTGTGAGAGTGGACATGCCGATGGCTGTTCTAGGCTTGCTATTTTGTATGGTGCAGGAGAGGGAGTAAAACAAGACTTCGATAAAGAGGCTCAACTTTTTAAAAAAGCTTGTGATGATGGTGATAATATTGGATGTTATGGTCTTGGGAATATATATTCTGAAGGTATAGTTGTAGAAAAGGACTACATTAAATCAATCCAGCTATTTGAGAGAGCTTGTGATGGTGGTCTTGCTATTGTATGTTGTAACCTTGGGGTTTCGTATTATGGTGGTTTAGGCGTGAAACAGGATTATTTTAAAGCAGTAGAGTTTTATGCTAAGGCTTGTGATGGTGGGGATGCTATAGGATGTGATAACCTTGGGAATATGTACAAGGAAGGGAAAGGTGTGAAGCAGGACTACTCTAAGGCGATAGAGTTGTTTAGTAAGGCTTGTGATGCTGGAGGCACTGGGGGATGTACTAACCTTGGGGTTTGGTATTCTAATGGTGAAGGTGTGAAGCAGGATTATTCTAGGGCGGTAGAGTTATTTGGTAAGGCTTGTGATGCTGGTAGTGCTGAGGGATGTCTTAACCTTGGTGTATCGTATGCTTATGGGACAGGAGTAAATCAAGATAAAGATAAAGCAAAATACTTATTTTCTAAAGTTTGTGAACAAGGCTTAGAAAATGGGTGTGAGTATTATAAGACTATTACTGAGGAGGATGAAGAATATTTATTAAAGTCAATTAATCATTCATGGGCGAGGTACCTTGTTGGAATACTTGCTCTGTTAATCTTATCAGCATATCTTTTCTCTAAAAAGAATGAAAAAATTAAAAATATATTAACCGGAATAATTATTATACCATTGATGGTCATATATTGGTATATTGATGTAAGTAAAAATGGAGGAGAGTTGTTCGCGACATGGTGGAAAGCATTTAAATTATCATTTTTTGGTTTTTAGAATAGATGAGCGTGTAAATAATTCTGTGTCAATTAAATAAAATATTGAATTTCTCTCAGTAGCATATATAGTATACAAATTCATATACTGATATAAAGTATCACAGCTGGAGCTGTGATACTAGTCAAAGGTGCTGTAGCAACAGCACCCTACAATGCTTCTTGAAAAAATTACAAATGTCTGCATAATCCAATAATCAAACTTCAATAATCAAATTATGTTATAATATTTCCAATACAAATAGAAGGATGTTCTATGACTGCACCTAAAGAAGAAGCCAAGAAAATTATAGATGCTTTGCCTGAAGATTCAACATATGAAGAGATAGTGAGAGAGTTAGCCTTTGATACAATGATACAGCGAGGGCTGAATGATGTTGATGTTGGTAAAGTGATTTCAAATAAAGAGATGGAAAATGATATAGCTCAATAATCAAATTATGTTATAATATTTTAAATGCAAATAAAAAGGAGTATCTATGTCAAAACAAGAACTGATTGATGCTTTGATGGATTTGGAAGAAAATGAACGTTTAGAAATTTCTGAAATGTTGTCCCAAACAGTAAATCCTATGTCTAAAGAGATAGAACAGGCATGGATAGAAGAGTGCGAGAGACGTTACCAAGCTATACAAGATGGTACGATGAAAACAGTAAGTTATGAAGAAGTATTTGGTAAATGAAAATTGTTTTTTCGCTAGTGGCTCATATAGAGCTAGAGGAAACAGCACTTTATTATGAATCAGAAAAAGAAGGCTTAGGTGAGCTATTTAAAACGATTGCTATAGAGGCTATTGGTAAATTAGAAATATTCCCCGAACTTTATATGCAAATATCTCCAAATGTACGTCGAATAGTGTTATCAAAATTTCCTTACAATATTTTTTACAACTACAAAGAAGAGGTTATTACAATAATATCAATAGCTCATCAACATAAAAAGCCAATCTATATATAAAAAGGAAAAACAATGCATGAACAAACAATAGCAATACACGCAGGATATGATAAAGACAGTATGGGGACTATGGCTGTTCCTATTTATCAAACGACAGCGTATGAGTTTAGAGATACGGAACATGCGGCAAACCTCTTTGCACTCAAAGAACTTGGGAATATCTATACACGGCTTATGAATCCTACTTCAGATGTGTTTGAAAAGCGTTTTGCTGCACTTGAAGGTGGATTGGCAGGGATTGCTACTGCATCTGGAATGGCGGCAATCTTTTATGCCATTGCCAATGTGGCTGAAGCTGGAGATAACATCATCGTGGCAAAACAAGTGTATGGTGGGACTACTACGCTGACTGGGCATACCATTAAACGTTTTGGTATTGAGACACGTTACTTTGATGTGCGAAACCCCTCTGAGATAGAAGCATTGGTAGATGATAAAACAAAGATCATCCTTTTTGAAAGTATCACAAATCCTAGCATTGATGTAGCCGATTTTGATGCGATTGTGGCTATTGCTAACAAGCATAACATCTTGACCTGTGTAGATAATACTGTGGGTACACCAATACTTTGTAAACCGTTTAGCCATGGAGTGGACTTGACTGTGCATAGTACGAGTAAATACACGACAGGGCAAGGGATTGCGCTTGGTGGTATGATGATAGAGCGTAATGACTTGGTAGAGAAGATAAAAGGCAACCCACGTTACGCACACTTTAACGAGCCAGATGAAAGTTATCATGGGCTTGTGTATAGTGATTTACCTTTGCCACTCTTTACACTTAGAGTAAGACTATCACTCATGCGTGACTTGGGTGCTACACCTGCACCGTTTAACTCTTGGCTGAATATACAAGGTTTAGAGACTTTACCTTTACGAATGAAGCAACATTCTTCATCGGCTCTTAGCATCGCAGAGTTTTTAGAAGCACATCCTAAAGTGAGTAAAGTAAACTATCCAGGGTTGAAATCTGATGCCAATTATGAATTAGGACAAAAGTACTTCAAAGGTGGACACTCAGGACTACTCTCTTTTGAGGTAGCAGATAAAGAGACAGCACAGAAAATAGCTGATGGTACAGATATATTTGCAGTAGTAGTAAACATAGGTGATTCTAAGTCTATTATCACGCATCCTGCAAGTACTACACACCAACAGCTTTCAGACAAAGAGCTTGTAGAAGCTGGCATTCCTGCAGGACTTGTACGTCTTTCTGTTGGGCTTGAAGATACACAAGATTTGATAGAGGATTTGAAAAGAGCTTTGGGGTAAAATCGTAGGTCGGGGTGTCCTCTCCCCGACATCACTTTGCATGCAAATATATTATGATTTTCAACTTCATGTCGGGGAGAGGACACCCCGACCTACAAAACAAAGCACAAATACGATAAAATATTATCAATAAATTTAAGCACAAAAGCAGTCTATGAAAATCGAAACCAAAACAGCCCATTTTAGCTCCCCTTTGTACCTAGAAAGTGGGCGTATTTTAGAGCCTTATGAGATAGCGTATGAGACCTATGGTGCGTTAAATGAGGACAAGTCTAATGTTATTTTAGTCTGTCATGCGCTTTCTGGTTCTCATCATGCTGCTGGTGTGTATGAAGGTGAGCGTAAAGCTGGTTGGTGGGATGGGCTCATCGGTGAGGGTAAAGCCTTAGATACGAATAAATATTTTATCATCTCTACAAATGTTGTAGGCTCTTGTTTTGGTACTACGGGACCCATGAGTAATAACTATATGACACAAGCACCTTACAGACTTAAATTCCCAGTCGTAACCATCAAAGACATGATACGTGCGCAAATGCATTTACTCTCTGATCTTGGCATTCACCATGTACGGGCTGTAGTGGGTGGTTCTATGGGTGGTATGCAGGCACTTCAATTTGCTGTAGATTATCCTAACTTTGCAGATGACATCATCTCTTTGGCAGCCACGTATGCCACACGTCCTTGGACGATAGCCTTTAACAAAGTAGCTGTAGAAGCTATACGTAGAGACCCACGTTTTAAGCATGGGAACTATGAGAAAGATGACTTTAAAGAAGAGGGCTTAGATGGACTAGCTATAGGACGCATCGCAGGGCACATCTCTTACCTTTCTCCTGATTCGATGGATGATAAGTTTGGACGTAACTATGTAAACAATGATGGTCTTTTTGAACTCTTTGGACGTTATGAAGTAGAGCGTTATATGGAGTATAATACGAACAATTTCTCACGTATTTTTGACCCACTCTCTTACCTTTATATAGTCAAAGCAATTAATACGTTTAACTTGAGCCGTGGATATGACTCTTTACATGATGCTATTAGTCGCATAAAAGCCAATGTGCATCTCATAAGCTTTTCTTCGGACTATCTGTTCTTTCCTTCGGAAATGGAGCACATCGCTAAGATGATGGAACGTAATGGGCAGAAACATACGTACTTGGAAGTAGAGAGTGACTATGGGCATGATGCCTTTTTGGTAGAGTTAGATAAATTTGAAGAAAATATAAAAGAGGTACTGAAATGAAAGCACAAAGTTTTGAAGAAAAATTAGAACACTCAAAAGAGCTACTTGAAAAACTTATGAATCCTGAGATAACACTCGAAGAGTCAGTGAAGCTTTATGAAGAGGGTTTAAAGAACATTAAAGAAGCACAAACACTGATAGAAGATGCAAAAACGAAGATAACAATCATCGAGCAAGCCAATCAAAATGTGGAGAGTGACTAATGTCGAAACAGCTAGTCGTCGCAGCACTTCAGTTACCAACACTTGGTATGAATGCAACACGACTAGAGTTTTACCTCAAAAAAGCACATGAACGTGGAGCAGATGTGATGCTTCTTGGTGAGTATGTGTTGAACCACTTTTTTAAAGAGTTTGCAACGATGGCACCAAATATGGTGAAAGCACAAACGACTAAGCATCTTGAACTACTTAAAAATCTTTCTATCAAATATGACATTGTTTTTGTGGCACCTATTATCATTACTAAAAAAGATGGGTATTATAAAACCATTGTGAAGATTACACCTAAAAATACGCGTTATTATGAACAGCAGATTTTACTTCCTTATACACATTGGAATGAGAAGAAGTTTTTTTCCAATAAAGTAGTACCTTTGAAAGATGCAATGACATTTACTATGAAAGGTTTTAAAGTAATGGTAATGGCAGGTTTTGAGCTGCATTTTGACCCTTTTTGGGAGCAAGTGGCACGTAAAAAAGTAGATTTGGTTTTACTCCCTACGGCTTCTACTTTTGGCTCTCATAACAGATGGAGAGAGATCATTAAAACCAAAGCCTTCTTACATGGATGTTATGTACTCCGTGCCAATAGACTGGGTGAGTACAGTGATGATGAAGTGAAGTGGAAATTTTATGGTGATACGATGCTTGTCTCACCTGAAGGCGAAGTAGAGATGATGCTTGAAGATAAAGAATCTATGCTTGTAGAAGTGATAGACAAAGCTGAGGTTACAGAACATCGTAAAGCATGGGGATTTGAGAGAGAATTAAAATTAAGAGAAGACGTGATATAAACCCTAAGCTTTAACTCAAAGGCTAAAGGCTTACTAGGTGTCATGATGCTATTATATAAAAATTGAAAGGATATGTCAAGTGCAAGATAAAGTCAAGTGTAGATTTATAACAAGTATACGTTTAGAAAATTATGATAACTTTAATGCATATAAACAAAACCTTTTACAAAGTGAGAAACATTATATATTACTTTCTGTTTTTGAAGTTTCTTTGCGAAATTCTATAGATGATTATTTTAAAAAGAAAATCTCTCTTGATTGGCTTTCTAGTGATTATTTGCATGGTGATACTAAAAAAAGAGTGCAAGAGGCAAAAAATAAAATATTAGGTCGAAGAGAAATAGTGACGTATGATAAAGTCATTGCTGAATTATCATTTGGATTTTGGACTTCACTTTTTAGAAAATCATATTCTAATTTGATAAGAATACAAGACATAAATAAAATTTTCCCTAATATGCCAAGAAAACAAATTAAATTTATTAATCGTAATGTCTTGGATAAAAAATTAAATCATATCCGAAAGTTTAGAAATAGAGTATTTCATTATGAAAGAATTATAAATAAATCCGAATACATAAGTATTGAGACTGATATATTGACACTATTAGAATATTTTGATAGTGAAATAAGTAATTTTGCTCAAGCTTTAATATATGATAAAAATAAGGACACAGTATGACACAAAATGAATACTTTAATAGACAGATACAACTATGGGGTTCTAGCGTTCAACAGAATTTGGAAAAAAAGAAAATCGCTATTATCGGTTCGGGTGGACTTGGCTGTACGCTTGCTATGGCACTGGGGACTTCAGGTATAGGTGAGATACATATGGTTGACTTTGATACGGTCTCTTCTCATAACATTCACAGACAGATAGCCTTTACTCTGAATGATGAAGGCAAAAATAAAGCCAAAGCTGTATGTGCACTTGTGGAGTCGAAAAATCCTTTTGTCAAAGCAGTGGCTTTTGATATGCGTTTTGAAGATTTTCAAGAGATGTGTAACAGCTATGACCTCATACTTGATGCTACCGATAACCTACCTGTACGTGGAGAGATAGACAAACATGCCAAAGCAACAAACACGCCATGGGTATATGCTTCTGTAGAAGAGTTCAACGGACAAGTCTGTTTCTTTGATGAGGCAAACTTTCAAGTCTTTAATATCTCAGATCATAAACCCGGTGGAATTACTGCACCTATTGTGATGCATATTGGGTCATTGCAAGCAAACTTGGCATTGAGATATTTAGCAGGCTTGCCCGTGAAGAAAGATAAGTTGTATTATCTCTATTTTGATGATGAAGGTGAACTTATTACTCAGAAATTTGGAATGCCAAAAGCCTAATAGTGTTACAATATTAAAAATTGAGGAGAAGACTATGAAATTAAAATTATTTTTAATAGGTGTCGCATTGTTACTTTTAACTGCATGTACGCAAGAGACACAAAACAGCTTGAGCCGTTCACTTCAAAACTGGACAGGAACTAATGGAGTGCTTGATATCTATGCAGGAGATAAACTTGTACATAAATTTATCAACATCGATAAGTTATCAACAGCAAAAGGTACAACGGATGGTGGAGCAAGACCATATAGATATGGCTATGGGATTGATGATTTAAATTTAAATGGTAAAAAAGACAAGGGGGAGAAAAAAGTCTATTTTGAATTTTCAGACTACTCAACATCTTACATCTTCTATGAAAGAAATACAAACTAAAGGGAACAAAACATGAAATTTATAGAAACAAAAGAGGCACCAGCAGCGATAGGACCATACTCACAGGCGATAGAAGCAAATGGATTTATCTATACCTCTGGACAGATTGCATTAAAACCAGATGGTACGATGGAGACAAGAGATGTTGAACATCAAACACACCAAGTGATGAAAAACCTTTTTTATGTACTAGAAGCTGCGGGTGCACACTTTAATGATGTGATTAAAACAACTATATATTTGGCAGATATGGACGACTTTACTACAGTCAATAATGTGTACGCACATTACTTTTGTGCACACAAGCCGGCACGTAGTACGATAGCTGTAAAAACTTTACCTAAAAATGCATTGGTTGAGATAGAATGTATAGCACTTGCGGGAGCAGATTATACTTTTTAGACTTATATAGTCAAATAGTATCTATATTTCAAATTAGATTAAAATAGTTTTGGGTATAATCACGAACTTTTTAAAAAACATCGAATAACAAAGGGTTTGCAATGTACGCAATCATTAAAGCAAGTGGTCAACAATTCAAAGTTCAAGAGGGTGATATCATCTGTTTTGACAACATGGGTCTTGATCCAAAATCAGCTGTAGAATTTAAAGAAGTTCTAGCACTAGACAATGGTGACTTAACTGTAGGTACTCCTTTCGTAGAAGGCGCAGTAGTTAAAGGTGAAGTGATCAATGAAGGTAGAGATAAAAAAGTTATCATCTACAAGAAAAGAAGAAGAAAAGATTCAAAACTCAAACGTGGTTTCAGAAGAGACTTTACAAGAGTTAGAATTACTAAAATCGCGTAAATCGCAAATTAATTAAAAGAAGGAGCACAGTATGGCACACAAGAAAGGACAAGGGTCCACTCAGAATAACCGTGATTCAGCTGGACGTCGTTTAGGCGTTAAAAAATTTGGTGGGGAAGCAGTAATTCCTGGTAACATTATCATCAGACAAAGAGGAACTAAAGTTCACCCAGGTAATGGTGTAGGAATGGGTAAAGACCATACTATATTTGCACTTGTTGAAGGTGTAGTTAAATTTGATAACAGAACTTCTACTCAGAAAAAAGTTTCAGTAATACCTGCATAGTCACTCTTTAAAAGCTATCTCTTTAGATAGCTTTTGTTACACTTTTACACTCATTTACAAACTCTCTAGGAGTTTTCTATGAAATAATATCTCCTTTTTCATCAAACTTCAATAAATGTTTACACTGTTTACGACCTAAAAACCATCCTTCATAATAGTCTTTGTCATGGTTAAACCGTGTGTGAGATTTTTTATAATGCCCTTTTGCTGTGATACAGCCATCTACGATACCTTTTTGCATGTTAGTAGATAAATCTTTCCCAAAATAAATTTTTTCATGATAGTATCCACCTTCACTTTCTGGTATACGGCTTGTCGCACATCCTGTAAACATAACTGAGAGAGAAAATGAAAATATGATTGATAGATGTTTTGCTTTAGACATATTCATTCCTTTTAAATTAATAGATGGATTATAGCAATAATTTCCTCAATTTAGATATAATCACGTAATTAATTTATTCTACTCAAAATGTGAGTGGTTTTCATAGAAGTAAAGGTGTAATGAATGTTTGTAGATAGTGTAGAACTTATGGTGAGTTCTGGAAAAGGTGGCGCGGGTTCCATCTCTTTTTGGACAGAGAAATTTGTAGCTAATGGTGGTCCCGATGGTGGAGATGGTGGTCGTGGTGGTGCGGTCTTTTTTAAAGTAGATAACAATACCGATACTCTCTCAGGACTTCGTGGACGCGTGCATATGAAAGCAGAAAATGGTCAGCCAGGAACTGGGAGTAAATGTTACGGACGCAAAGGTCAAGACTTGATTGTTACCGTACCTCCAGGAACTACTGTGGTAGATATGGAGACTGGTGAAGAACTTATGGATTTGCTAACAGAAGGAGAAACAGTACTCTTTTTAGAAGGTGGAAAAGGTGGACTTGGAAACATGCACTTTAAATCTTCAAGTAACCAAAGACCAACCTATGCACAACCTGGGCTTCCTGGAATCAGCAAGCAGATAAGACTTGAGATGAAACTCATAGCCGATGTAGGTCTTGTAGGGTATCCAAATGTAGGAAAGTCTACTCTCATCGCCACACTTTCAAATGCTAGACCACAGGTTGCCAACTATGAGTTTACAACACTCACACCAAAACTAGGTGTGGTGCATATGGGTGATTTTGATTCATTTATGATGGCAGACATCCCTGGTATTATCGAGGGTGCAAGTGATGGAAGAGGGCTTGGATTAGAGTTTTTAAGGCACATTGAGCGTACGAAAACATTACTGCTTATGATTGATGCAGCAAACTATAGAGAGATGAAATACCAGTATGAAACACTGCTTGTTGAACTCACGCGTTATTCTGAGACTTTGGCAACACGTAAACATGCTATAGCCATAACGAAGATAGATTCTCTATCACGAGATGAAGTTAATGCCTTAACAGAAACATTTTTAAAAGATATTGACCTTGAAGCCAATAAAACGCTTAGTCAATATAAGGCAAAAGAAGACTACATCTCCTATGGGTTTGAAAAAGACTTTGGTGTAAAACTTCCTGAAGAGAAGCCACTTTTTGTACTTCCTATTTCTTCTGTAGCACATATAAATACGGAACCTCTACGCTATGCATTAGGTGATTTCATCAAAAGTGTAAAAGAAGAAAACGAGGCTTAGGAGTGAGTATGCAACGGTTAGTCATAAAAGTTGGGTCTCATGTACTCACCCAAGATGGTGCTGTCGCCAGTATGCGTATGTTAGCATTGGTACAACTCATTGCAGAACTCAAAGCTCATAAGTATGAAGTCATTCTTGTGAGCTCGGGTGCTGTGGCTGCTGGCTATACATTGTTACCTTTAGATAGAGGCAATGTAGCCAATAAACAAGCGCTTGCTGCTATCGGTCAACCACTCCTACTTAAGATGTATCAAGAGAAGTTTGAGAAGTTTGGTTTGCTTTGTTCTCAAGTTCTTTTTTCTGCAGATGTATTTGATTCTCCTAAGCATATTAAACATGCAAAAGTAGCTATAGATACATTGTTAGAGAACAATGTTGTGCCTATCATCAATGAAAATGACACCGTGAGTGTAGAAGAGCTTGTATTTGGCGACAATGACAGACTCTCAGCACATGTTGCACACTATTTTGATGCACAGATACTTATCATCCTTTCTGACATAGATGCATTTTATGATAAAGACCCTAACCGATATGATGATGCAAAACGTCGTGCAGTAGTCTCTGAAATTTCACAAGATGAGTTAGAAGCAGAACATACACCCAATAACGAATTTGCCACAGGTGGTATAGTTACAAAACTGCAATCGGCAGATTTTCTTATGAAACATGGTAGAGAGATGTTTCTAGCTTCGGGATTTGAACTTAGTGATGTCAAGGCTTTTCTTGTTGATGGTGAGCATGTGGGTGGAACGTTGTTTAAAAAATAAGTTTGACATTTTACTCTATAAAGTATATACTATTAAATAAAAAGTATATAAAGGAGCTAGGATGACTGCAAAAGTTGAGTATAAAAAAGAGTTGTACTCTTTACCATCCAATGTTGTAGAGACGTTAAAAAATTATGCACAAGAGACACATAAGAAAAAGAGCCATATTGTTGCTGAGGCAATAGCTGACTATATAGACAAAAATAGACGTAAAGAGTTGACACAAGAAGCTAAAAAGATGTTTGGCATTATTAACGCAAATACTCCAGATATTCAAGTAATTAAAGCCAATAGAGATGATATATGATTAGACTTTTTATAGATGCCAATATATTTGTTGATGTAACAGATAGCAGTAGAAAATCTTCAGCAGCTAGTATCGCATTTATGGATAGTATGTTTGACAATATGGATAGGTATAAACTCTATACCTCTTGTGATTTGATAACAACTATATATTATATTACGAGAAAAAAATTAAATAATAGTGGAGCATTACAGCAGATAAAATTAATAAGTAAATTTATCTCTATTATTGAATTTGGAAACAAAGAAGTAGATGAAGCCATAGAACTTATGGAAAGAAACGACAAATACAAAGACTTGGAAGATACCATACAGTATGTGATGGCACGCAAAGAAAAATGTGACTACATCGTCACAAATGATAAAAACTTTGCTTCTGGGGATGTGCCTGTGCTTAGTAGTGAGGAAGCGTTGAGGAGGCTGTCTTTATTGTGAAATACACTGAGTATCTTTGTTTCTCTATCATTAATGCATAGGCAAAATTTTGTAGAGTGGGTAACACTCACCATGTTGGGTAAAATGTATAAGGTTTAATGTTTTCCGTAAGGGCTGATGGTGTGGCGAAGTTTATGCGTTGCTGTACATTAATGTTTTTAATAACGCGCTTATAAAAGTATATATTCAACACCTGACACTAAAGTGAAAGTCAGGATGTTGTTTTAGGTGTTAAAACCATCAGGGGATTGTGTTTTACCTATGGAGTAGTACTTCAAATAAATGTGTTCAAAGAAATAATATGGGTTTTTGTGGGGATTTTATTTATTTACAAGTGGAACTAATCTCTTCAGTAATAGGTTGTATAGAAGTAGCTATAATATCAAAATAAACAGATAAGGAATTAAATATGTTTCTAAAAAATTTAGTTAAAAAACTTAAAACTTCAGTTGACACTACAGAAGAAATTAACAACCATTTCTTTGCATAAGTTATGGAAGAGTTGGAAAACGGATTTAAAGACAAAGGTATCAATGGTAAATCTATAGCTATGACTGCTGGAGATGAAGCTAAAGCAAACTCTATCTACATAGAGTTAAGAGCTAAGATGTTGCAAGATGAGTATATTCAAGAACTTCAAGAAAAAGAACTGCAAAAAAGAGAACTGCAAAAAAAAGAGTTTAAAGAGATAGAAGAAGACGGAGAATACGGAGAACTTAATGCAAGATGGGGACGTAAAATAAGGGAATGTAAATAAGTTCCTTTGCTCCCACTCCGTCCTCGTATGATGTGACAATTACAGATTACCATTAGGAGGTTAAAATGATAGAACTAAACAATCAGCCAACACACGCAGGGGAGATACTCAAAGAGGAGTTTTTAGAACCGCTTGGTATGACACAAAGTCATTTGGCAAAGGCACTGCATACCTCTTTTCGTGCTATCAATGAACTGGTCAATGAAAAAAGAGGCATCACAACAGTGATGGCACTGAAACTGGCGAAGTACTTTGGCACTTCTCCACAGTTATGGCTCAATCTACAAAATCAATTTGATATATATAAGGTGAGTATGAAAAAGCAAAAAGAGCTAGAAGAGATAGAAATAGGGAAATTTGAGGTAGCATAGGTGAAAAATAAAATAGTTTACATGGGTACACCCCATTATGCAAAAGAGATATTAGAGGCTTTAGTGAATGTTGAAGATATGGATGTATCATTAGTGTTAACACAGCCTGACCGTCCTGTAGGACGTAAAAAGGTTTTGACACCACCACCAGTGAAGGTTTTGGCAGAAGAACATGATATAAAAGTATTACAGCCAAGTAGACTCTCTGAAGAGGGTATTTTTGAGGCTATAGAAAAAGAGAAACCAGATTTTATCATCGTGGCGGCTTTTGGGCAGATATTGCCTAAAAATATACTAGATATTGCTCCATGCATGAACCTTCATGCATCCATTTTACCTCAGTATAGAGGGGCATCACCGGTACAACAATCATTACTTAATGGTGATAAAAAAACAGGTGTGACTTCTATGTTGATGGAAGAAGGATTAGATACGGGAGATATACTTGAAAAAATAGAGTTTATCATCCCTAAAAATATGCGTTTGAATGCATTAATGCAGCAACTCACAGACGATGCATGCAAACTTACTTTACATACAATACGTAACTTTAAAGAGCTTATACCAGAGGAGCAAGATGACGCCCAAGCAACACTCTGTAAGAAGATTAAAAAATCTGACGGGCAGATAGATTTTGATGATGCTCAGAGTATTTATAACAAATATAAAGCATTTGAAGGTTGGCCAGGTATATTTACCAGTAATGGTACAAAGTTTGACGAGATAAGTTTGATTGAAACTCAGAAAAACCACAAAGCTTCGGAAGTACTTTATTTTGAAGATGAAGCTGTTGTTATAGGATGTGAAAGTGGAGCATTGAAGATAGGCACTTTGCAACCAGCTTCTAAAAAAGCGATGTCAGCCAAAGCATACTGTGTAGGAAGAGGAATTAAAATTGGACATACTTTATTTTGATACTTTAGCCTCTACGCAAACGTATCTTGTAGAGAAAATCTTAGAAAAAAGGTTCATTGCACCTATAGGAATACTTGCACTTGAGCAGAATGCAGGGGTAGGGAGTCGTGATAATGAATGGGTAGGCGGAGAAGGTAACTTTTTTGCTTCATTTGCCTTAAAATTAGAAGATTTACCTAACGATTTACCACTTTCCTCCGCTTCGATATATTTCTCATTTATCATGAAACAAACCCTCTTAAGTTTAGGTGAGAATATTTGGTTAAAATGGCCTAATGACTTCTATAAAAATGATGAAAAAATAGGTGGAACCATCACTAAAAAAGTAAATGATACTTTGGTGTGTGGAATTGGAATAAATTTGAAAAAATCTCAAAACGGCTACAGTGCCTTACAGAGCGATATTTCACCGAAAATATTGTTAGAAAAATACCTTGTTGCACTGGAAAAATTTCCAAATTGGAAGCAAATTTTTAGTGAATATGAGATAGAATTTGAGTTAAGTAGAAGGTTTTCAGTTCATATTGAAAGCTATCAAGAGAGCCTAGGGGACGCACACTTGTGTGATGATGGTTCACTAATTATTAGAGAAAAAAAGGTGTATAGTTTACGATGAGCGAAATAATCAGTATAGCCAACCAAAAGGGTGGCGTAGGAAAAACAACTACAGCAGTCAATTTAGCAGCATCTTTGGCTGAAAAAGGTAAGAAAGTACTTCTTTTAGACATTGATCCCCAGTCTAATGCCACCACAAGTTTAGGGTTCTCAAGAGGGGACTATGAATTCAATATTTATCATGTACTCATAGGTTCTAAAAAGCTCTCAGAAGTCTTGCTTGAAACCAACATTAAAAACCTTCAGTTAGCACCTTCAAACATAGGTTTGGTAGGTATAGAAAAAGAGTTTTACAATCCTAAAAAGAAAAATAGAGAATTGGTCTTAAAAGAGAAACTAAAAGAAGTTTCTAAAAAATTTGATTTTATTATTATTGATTCACCTCCTGCTTTGGGACCTATTACTATCAATGCATTGAGTGCATCTGATTCAGTGATTATTCCTATTCAGTGTGAATTTTTTGCTTTAGAAGGTTTGGCTCAGTTGTTGAACACAGTTTCTTTATTGAAGAAAACGATTAATCCTAAATTGAAAATCAAAGGTTTCTTGCCTACGATGTATTCAGGTCAAAATAACTTGTCTAAGCAGGTACTTGAAGATCTTTCTCATCACTTTAAAGATAAGCTTTTTCATATGAAAAAAGGTAAAGAATGCATTGTTGTTCCACGGAATGTAAAAATAGCTGAGAGCCCAAGTTTTGGTAAGCCAGTGACTACCTATGCATCGACTTCTAAAGGTTCAATAGCGTATAGAGATTTGGCAACTGTCATAGTAAGAGGTTAGTATGGCATTGGGTAGAGGTTTGGGAGCGATACTCTCTGAAGTTGAAGAAGCGTACGAAAAAGATTTTTCCGAGTTAAATAGTTTTGACCTTGAAGCACAAGGTGCTCGCGTGGAAGAGATAGATGTTGAGAGTATTACGCCTAACCCTTTCCAACCACGTAAACATTTTGATGAACAAGCTTTAAAAGAACTGAGTGAGTCTATCTCTGAACATGGGCTACTACAACCTATCGTTGTCATCGAAAAAGAAGATGGATATTTGCTTATCGCGGGTGAGCGTCGTTTACGTGCACATAAACTTGCTAAGATAGATACAGTAAAAGCGATTATTGCTGATGCAGATATAGATGATGTTAAACTTCGTGAACTCGCACTCCTTGAAAATATACAAAGAGAAAATCTCAATGCTGTAGAACTTGCAAACTCATATGCTGAGTTGATTGAAGTACATGAAATCACACACGATGAACTCTCAAGTATAGTACATAAAAGCCGTTCTCAGATTACCAATACAATGCGTCTTTTATCATTAAGTACCTATGCTCAAGATCAATTGATAGAAGGTAACATATCGCAAGGTCATGCAAAAGTTTTGGTTGGATTAGATGATAAAAAACAAAAAGTGATTATCAACTCTGTGAAAGGGCAAAAATTAAGTGTTCGTGAAACAGAAAATATGGTAAAAAATCATAAAGAAAATCCTACAAAAAATGTAATAGCTACAGCTGTTAAAAATCTTACAAAAGCATATGAAGCAGAGATTAATACATTACTTCCTTTTACGCATAAACTTAAAGCAAAAAGTATTGAAATCTCTTTTGCGGATGAAAAAGAGTTAAAAAACTTTCTTACATTCCTTACTAAACAGTAATTTTTAACCGACCTCTCATCTCCAAAATGCTAAAATAGCGCGAAATTACATGAGGAGTTTTAATGCTTGACATACATTTACCATTGATGTTGTTCGTCTTAGCTTTGTTTCTAACCCTACTTGTTCTTTTAAATAATATGCTATTTCAGCCATTGGTGAAATTTATGGATGACAGAGATGCCTCTATAGCAAAAGATTTGGAAGCAGCAAAAGGGCTTAGTGGCAACACTGACGAACTCAATGCAAAGGCAGATGAAATTATTAGCAATGCTAAAAATGAAGCTGCGTCTATCAGACAGAAAGCAAGCGATGATGAAAAAACATTGGCTGCAAGTAAGGTTGAGACCAAACAAAATGAGCTAGATACTGAGTATAACAAGTTTGTAGAAAAACTTAACTCTGAGAAAGAGAACCTTAAAAATTCTCTTCTTTCACAAATGCCTCTTTTCAAAGAGAGCCTTAAAGCTAAGTTTAGCAAGTTATAGGAAGGGATGAAAATATGAAAAAAATTATACTATTGTCTCTACTTGTAGTGCCAGCTATTCTTTTAGCTAGTGGACATGCAGAGAGTGAGACAAGTCGTTATTTGATGCAAACAGGTAGAGAAAATGATTTTTGGCCTAGAGTCATTAACTTTACTATTTTTGCTGCATTGCTTTACTATTTGGTTGCTAACCCAATCAAAGATTTCTTCACAGGAAGATCTAAAGGTATTGCATCACAACTTAACGAAATAGAAGAGAAACTTCAAGCGGCTAAAAATGAGAAAAAAGAAGCACAAACACGTTTAGATGCAAGTGAGAAAAAAGCAGATGAAATTCTTGTTGATGCAAAAGCAGAAGCAGTTATCTTAGCTGAAAAAATTGCTACAGCAAATCAAAACGACTTGCTACTTCTTGAAAAACAACTTGAAGATAAAATGAACTTTGAAGAGCGTAAATCAGCAAGAGAAGCTATTGATGAAGTATTGAGTGAAAACATTACAACAGAAGATATCAATCTTAATGAAACAAAAGTCGTTGACATTATTTCTAAGAATGTGAATGGAAAGGTGGCATAGATGGAAGAATTAATCGCTAAAAGATATGCAAGTGCACTCTCTTCAGTCGCTAAAGATTTACCTGCCATTCTAGAAGTACTTAATGTACTTTCTGCAGTGACTACATCACCTGAAGTAAAAGCAGTATTAATATCTCCTATTATCTCAACTGAAAAGAAAACAGAAATGATCCTTTCTTCTCTTGGTAATGGTGCAGATGCTTCACTTGTAAATTTTATTAAGATTTTGGGTGAAAACAATAGATTGGATTTGATTCCAGCTATTGCTAAAGTGCTTAATGCAGATCAACAACGTGTAGCAAATGAGTATGAAGGTGTATTGAAAAGTGCATCGACACTTGATGTAAAAGCATTGGAAGATTTAGAATCAACACTTAAAAAGTACACAGGTTCAACAATTAAGTTAACACAGGAAAAAACGGATCTTGAAGGATTACGTGTTTCAGTGGATGATTTAGGTATAGAGGTAAACTTCTCGAAGCAGAGAGTTAAAGAACAGTTAATTGATTTCATTAAGAAATCACTATAGTTATCTAAAGTAAAGGAGTAATAGTGGCAAACAAATTGCAAGCAGATGAAATATCTTCGATTATCAAAGAAAGAATTGAAAACTTTGAAATTGATGTTGACATCAATGAAATAGGAAAAGTAGTAGGTATCGCGGATGGTATTACAACAGTATATGGTCTTAACAATGTTATGGCTGGAGAAGTTGTAGAGTTCGATAATGGTGCAAAAGGTCTTGTATTAAACCTAGAAGAAGCAAACGTTGGTGTTGTTGTTCTTGGTTCAAGTACAGGGATTAAAGAAGGTATGAGCGTAAAAAGAGCGGGCGAACTTCTTAAAACACCAGTTGGTGATGCATTGATGGGTAGAGTGGTAAATTCACTTGGTGAACCTGTAGATGGAAAAGGTACAATTGATGCTGCAGAGCAAAGATTTATCGAAGAAAAAGCACCAGGGATTATGGCTAGAAAGTCAGTTCATGAACCACTTCAAACCGGTATCAAAGCGATTGATGCACTTGTTCCTGTTGGACGTGGGCAAAGAGAGCTTATCATTGGTGATAGACAAACTGGTAAAACAACTTTGGCTATCGATACAATCATCAACCAAAAAGGTCAGGATGTTGTATGTATCTATGTTGCGATTGGTCAAAAACAATCAACAGTAGCGGCAACAGTGAAAAAACTTGAAGAGCATGGAGCAATGGATTACACAATCATCGTAACAGCTTCTGCTGCTGATTCTTCAGCATTACAGTTTCTTGCTCCTTATGCAGGTGTTACTATGGCTGAGTACTTTAGAGACAATGGTAGACATGCAGTTATCTTCTATGATGACCTTTCTAAACATGCGGTTGCATACAGAGAGATGTCATTAATCTTGAGACGTCCTCCGGGTCGTGAAGCATATCCAGGGGATGTTTTTTACTTACACTCAAGACTACTTGAAAGAGCGGCAAAGCTTTCTGATGCATTAGGTGCTGGTTCTATTACTGCATTCCCAATCATTGAAACACAAGCGGGGGATGTTGCGGCATATATCCCAACTAACGTTATTTCAATTACAGATGGTCAAATCTTTTTAGAGACTGACCTCTTTAACTCGGGTATCAGACCAGCGATTAACGTAGGACTTTCAGTTTCACGTGTTGGTGGTGCTGCTCAGATTAAAGCAACTAAGCAAGTTTCTGGAACACTTAGACTTGACTTGGCTTCATTTAGAGAGCTTCAAGCATTTGCACAGTTTGCATCTGATCTTGATGACTATACTAGAGGTCAATTAGAGCGTGGACAAAGAATGGTTGAAGTACTTAAGCAAGGACCTTATGCTCCTGTTGCTATTGAAAAACAAGTTGTGATTATCTTTGCTGGTGCAAATGGATATCTTGATGATATTGCTGCATCTTCAGTAACAAAATTTGAAGCAGATCTTATGCCATTTATGGAAGCAAAATATTCAAATATTTTAGATGCTATCAGAAATGAGAAAAAAATCTCTGATGATACAGATGCTGCGCTTAGAAAAGCAATTGAAGATTTCAAAGCATCTTTTTCTGAATAAGAAAGGCTAAAAATGGCTAATTTAAAAGAGATAAAGCGTAAAATCGGTTCTGTTAAGAATACACAGAAAACGACTAACGCGATGAAGCTTGTTTCTTCTGCTAAACTGAAAAGAACAGAAGAACTTGCTAAAAAATCGAGAGTCTATGCAGAAAAATTGACTGAACTTTTAAACGAGATCGCTCAAAAAATGCAAAATGCTAATGCAGATGGTATCGATAATGTTTACTTTAAGGATGTTCAAAATCCTAAAAAAGTAGACATTGTATTTATTACTGCAGATAAAGGTTTATGTGGTGGATTTAACTCTCAAACAATTAAGAGAGTCAAAACATTACTTGCCGAATATCAGGCAAAAGATGTAAAAGTACGTCTTAGAGCAGTAGGTAGAAAAGGAATTGATTTCTTTAAATTCAACAATGTTGAATTAAGTGATGAAATCATTGGTCTTTCTGCTGCACCTGATTTTAAAGCGTCGGCAGAGTTTATCTCTGAAGTTGCAGAGTCATATGTAAATGGTGATACAGATAAAATCATTTTAGTACACAACGGTTATGTAAACATGATTACTCAAGAGTTAAGAGAAGATCAAGTACTACCTGTTGACAGTTCTAATTTAGAATTTAATTCTGCATCGACTTCAGAACTTGAAGTTGAACCAGATGATGATAACACACTTTTAGATGCATTGGTTAAACGTTATGTTGAGTATACAATGTATTACTCACTTATCGATTCATTGGCAGCAGAACATTCAGCACGTATGCAAGCAATGGACGCAGCAACTACTAATGCTAAAGAGATGGTAAAAGAACTTACTGTAAAGTATAACAAAGCTAGACAAGAAGCCATTACAACTGAACTCATTGAGATTATCAGTGGTATGGAATCAATGAAATAATAAGAGGAGAAGAAATGACAGGTAAAATAGTACAAGTCTTAGGTCCCGTTTTAGATGTGGATTTTACAGACTATCTACCAGAGATTAATGAAGCGTTAGAAACAACAATCGTTATTGATGGTAAAGAACAAAGATTGGTTTTAGAAGTAGCAGCACAACTCGGTGATAACAGAGTTAGAACCATTGCTATGGATATGAGTGAAGGTGTAGTTAGAGGTCAAGAAGTTAGAGCAACTGGTGACTCTATCAAAGTACCTGTAGGTGAAGAAGTTCTCGGTCGTATCTTCAACGTTATTGGTGAAGCTATCGATGATGCTGGTGAAGTAAATGCTAAAGAATATTGGTCAATCCATAGAGATCCACCTAAGTTTGAAGAACTAAGTACTGGTACTGAAGTTTTTGAAACAGGTATCAAAGTAGTTGACCTTCTTGCTCCATACTCAAAAGGTGGAAAAGTAGGACTATTTGGTGGTGCTGGTGTTGGTAAAACCGTTATTATTATGGAACTTATTAACAACGTTGCGATGAAACATTCAGGGTACTCTGTATTTGCAGGTGTTGGTGAAAGAACACGTGAAGGTAATGACCTTTACTATGAAATGAAAGAATCAAACGTACTTGACAAAGTTGCACTATGTTATGGTCAGATGAGTGAACCTCCAGGAGCACGTAACCGTATCGCTCTTACTGGTCTTACAATGGCTGAGTACTTTAGAGATGAAATGGGTCTAGATGTATTGATGTTTATCGATAATATCTTTAGATTTGCTCAATCAGGTTCAGAAATGTCTGCACTTCTTGGACGTATCCCTTCAGCAGTTGGTTACCAGCCAACACTAGCTAGAGAGATGGGTGCACTTCAAGAGCGTATTACATCAACAACTAAAGGTTCTATTACTTCTGTTCAAGCAGTATATGTTCCTGCAGATGACTTGACAGATCCTGCTCCTGCTTCTGTATTTGCTCACTTGGATGCAACAACAGTACTTAACAGATCTATTGCTGAAAAAGGTATCTACCCTGCGGTTGATCCACTAGATTCAACGTCAAGAATGCTTTCTCCACAAATTGTTGGTGAAGAGCACTACGCATTGGCTCGTGGTATTCAACAAATGCTTCAAAAGTATAAAGACCTTCAAGACATCATTGCGATTCTTGGTATGGATGAGCTTTCTGAAGATGATAAACTTGTTGTTGAAAGAGCAAGAAAGATTGAAAAATACCTTTCTCAGCCTTTCCACGTTGCTGAAGTATTTACAGGTTCTCCAGGTGTATATGTTACACTTGATGAAACCATCGAAGGTTTCAAAGGTCTTCTTGAAGGTAAATATGATCACATGAATGAAGCTGCATTCTACATGGTAGGTAACATCGCTGAAGCTGTTGCTAAAAATGATAAGATTAATGCTAAATAAGCATTAGTCTTTAAAGGATTAATATGGAACTTTTAAAACTAGAGATTGTAACACCAAACGGTGTTATATTTGATGGTGAAGTTAAACAAGTAGACTTACCTGGTTCTGAAGGTGAGTTTGGTGTTTTAGCTGGACATGCTGCATTGGTATCATTGCTTGATACGGGTGTGATTGTCATTAGCAAAGCAGATGGAAGTGAAGTAGCAGTTGCTATTAACTCGGGATATGTAAAAGTTGAAGAAGAGAAAACAACATGTATCGTAGACGGTGCAGTGGCTCTCTCTGGTGATGACAGTGATCTTGCAAAAGCACTTGAATCAGCAAAAGAATTATTGAAGAAAACAGAATCTTCTGCAATGGCTATCGCCTCAGCAGTAAGTAAAGTTGAACAAATCGGAAGGTCTCTCTAACTTGAGTGCCTTAACTACTTATTTCAGTCAAAGCAGTGCAATAACCATTTTTGTACTGCTTTTGCTATCTATATATTTTGTCGCTACCTTTTGGGTATTTTTAGACAGATTTTACATTTTAAATTCACGTATCACTGCAGAAGCAAAATCACTTAAAGCACTCTACACAGGTCAGTCAAAATCAGTGGCAAAAAACTCACTTATTTTTACTTATCTGTCTCGTGTTGATACACCCAATAAAGCCATTATGGAAGCGGCATCATCAGATGCTATCAGGGTTTCCACCAAAGGGCTTACTTGGCTCTCTATCATTGCTTCAACATCACCGTTTATCGGTCTTTTTGGTACGGTGATAGGTATATTGGAGACATTTACAAAGTTGGGTTCTCAGTCAAGTGCTTCACTGTCTGTGGTTGCTCCAGCCATCTCTGAAGCACTCATAGCAACCGCAGCAGGGATTGCTGTAGCTATCTTTGCTTATACGTTTCATCTTATATTAAAGCGTAAGGCATATGAACTCTCTTCTTTGCTCTCTTCTCAATCAGAAGTTATATTATCACAGGTTGATTAGATGTTTTCATGGGATGATAGTCCAGACCTAAACATAACACCGCTTGTAGATGTGATGCTTGTGTTGATGGCTATTTTGATGGTGACTGCACCTACGATTACTTTTCAAGAACAAATTACTTTACCTCAGGGCTCCAAAACAGTTAGTGTAACCAAGCCTAAAACACTTACCATACGTATGGATAAAAATAAAAAGATATATTTGGGTAAAGATGTGTACGAGATGGATACTTTTGCAGATGATTTTGTGAATAAATCTATAAAATATGATAAAACCTCAGATGTTTACATACGTGCAGATAAAAATTTACAGTATAAAAATGTGATCTACATTTTGAAGAGTGTTAAGTCTGCAGGTTTTGAACAGGTCTCACTTATAACATTATGAATAAAAAGTCTTCTACCTTCATTTCTGGGGTCTTGGCGATAGGTATTTATGTCTTTGTGATAGGGTTACTTCTTTTTTATTTTAACACACGAGAGAGTCAAAAATCTATACATTACGTAAAGAAAAATGAAGACCGTATACGCGTCACGATGTCTGCACCTAAGAATAAAGCAAAAACAAAAAAGAAACACCCTACAAAGAAAAAAACAACACACAAAAAAAAGCATGTTGTCAAAAAGAAAACAAAAGATACTGTTAAAAAACAAAAAGATACCCGTAAAAAAGTGATTAGAGAACAAGTAGTGAAAAAGGTAAAGAAAAAGCCTAAAGAAGTTGTAAAAAAAGTGCCACCTAAAAAAGTCAATAAACCTAAAGATCTGTTTGCCAATGTCAGTTCAGGTAAGAAACCTAAAAAGAAAAATATTATAGAGGTTACAGATAAACCTATAAAAACAAAACAAAACAACCTTATAAAAGTTTCTAACAGGCCAAGTGCAAGTGATTTAGTCTCTTCATCGCTTAAAATCTTAGACAAAGGAAAAGAAACAGCCTATTTTGCATTGATAGAAACAAAACTCTATGGTTGGCCTGCCCAGAGTGAATATGCAGGGGAAATGGCAAAGGTATGGCTTAAAGTAGAATCAAGTGGTCGATTTGTATTTAAAGTCACGACGGCTTCGTCAAATGAAGATTTTAACACAGGACTGGTTGCCTATTTGAAACAGCTTCAACGCTTAGGTTTTGGACCCCATAAAGGGGGTAGGGCTTATACTTTGAATGTTGAGTTTGTGGCTACGGAATAATCAATACAACTCATTTAAAACACTTCTCGTACATGCCTTTACTTTCTCTATTTCTTGTACCACACTGTCTGTAGATTTTTTACTTGTATGGATGTGGCTCCACTCTTTTTTCCATATCTGTTTTAACGCATCTGAGCTTGCTTTGCATGTAGGGTCAATGAACAATGCAAGGTCGTTTATGAGTCCTACTTTTACCCAGCCATCTCTTGGGCTTCCTTTATGCATATCATTGTCATAATGGTTTGCATAGACATTTTGTTCGAGTGATGCGAGTTCCTGTATCATTTGAAAGCTTGCTACACGGATGTTATTATTGGTTTCATTGTGTTCATAGCGCCAATTGTTATAGACAAAACCCAATACCCCAAAGATAAAACTCATCATGACAATGTATTGGTATGTTGCAAGTTTTTGCTGTATCTTTTCTAATGTAAGTTTTTTCATCTCTTTGTCTCTTTTTCACGATTTATTTACTATTGTAAGATAAGATATGCGTAAAGTATGTGTACCGAGGTATTTACTTCGTGGGGTAATAATTAATCATTACTTCAACACAGCCTTGATACAATACTCTATGATGTCTAAAAAAAGGAAAACGTGTGCGTAAATTATGGTTGATTTTAATAGGAATGTCTTTGACATTTTCAGCAGTTTTTGCTGTAGATGCGACACTTAAGATAGAAAAAGATGTAGAACAACGTGCACGCATAGCTTTAGTAGATGGCTCAAGTGTACAGAACAGTAAAGCCTTTGACCTTTTCGTTTCAGACTTGAAAATATCTGGGCACTTTTTACCAGATAAGAAGCACTATAAAGGCGATATAAAAACCAACTTTATTTTGCCTGCACTGAAAAGTCAGGAATACGTATTGAAATACGTGATGACACACACAAGTGGTAGTAAACTGTTGGTACGTCTTTTTAAAGCATCTGATGGGACACAGGTCTTTAAAAAGAGTTATGCTTTAGGTGGTACTGCTAAGATGCCTTTTTTGGTACACAAAGCAGTGAGTGATGTAAATGCCATTTTGCATTATCCTGATATCTCATGGATAAACCGTTATATTGTGTATGCTACATATACACGACCAGGGCAAAGTGAAGTGCGTTTAGCAGACTATACTTTTACCTATAGAAAAACCATTATAAGAGGGGGACTAAATCTCTTTCCAAAATGGGCAGATGCAAAGCAACGTAGTGTCTACTACACCTCGTATAGAGAGGCTTTGCCTACGCTGTATAAGTTAGACATTTATTCTGGTGCTAAAAGTAAAGTGGTGAGTTCTGAAGGGATGTTAGTTTGTTCAGATGTGAGTAAAGATGGCTCTAAAATGTTACTTACCATGGCGCCTAACGGACAGGCAGATATTTATGAACTTTCTTTGGCAACGAAAGCTAAGAAAAGAGTGACTAAATTTAAGGGTATTGATGTAAATGGACGTTATGTGAACAATGAACAGCAAGTGCTTTTTGTCTCAAACCGTTTAGGATATGCCAATGTATTTAAAAAGTCACTCAACAGTGCAGCGACTTCACAAGTGGTGTATCATGGGCATAACAACAATGCCTGTGATGCGAATGGAGAGAAAATCGTATATGCCAGCAGAGAAAGTAACAACGCCTTTGGTGGTAATACCTTTAACCTTTACCTAACGGCTTCAAACAGTTCAGACACAAGACCCATCACAACAACAGGAGCCAATCAGTTCCCACGTTTTTCAACAGATGGTTCAGTGGTATTTTTCTTAAAACAACAAGGTCGCGGTACTTCTGTGGGGTACATTAACCTAAGTAGTTTTCAAAGTTTACTTTTCCCGTTTAACGGCAATAAAATACAATCTATCGATTGGTAATCTAGCATCAAAAAGGATACAAAATGACACATAAATTATGGATGATATCAACACTAATTGCACTTCTCTTCAGTGGCTGTGCGCAAACTGCACCTGCCTTGGGTGGTAGTAATGTGAACGGTGCAAATGCGATTACGGGTGAGACAGTCAGCATTGATGAAACCAGTTATGGCAATGGTTATAACAGTAGCACAGATGGGTTTAATTCTGTGTATTTTAACTTTGGTGAATATGCTATCGCGCCAAAGATGGAAGCTACGATGAAAGCAAACATACAACGTGCAACAAGCGCCAATGCAAAGATAAAAATAGAGGGAAATTGTGATGAATTTGGTACCGATGAATACAACTATGCCCTTGGACTCAAACGTGCAAAAGCAGTAAAAGACGCAATGGTAGCACAAGGTATCGCTTCTGCCAATATGGTGATGGTGAGTTTTGGTGAGAGTAGCCCCGTCTGTACAGAGCCTAGCGATGGGTGTTATGACAGAAACAGAAGAGTTGATATGCGTCTTGTCAAATAATGTCTATGCCGTTTAAAACGATATTTTTCTTGTTCGCTATAAACATAGTGAGTGCACAAGCTGGGTCAACTGTTTATGGTTTTGGTAGCGATGAACCTCAAAAAGTGACATCAACAACAAGTTCTCTAAACACGATGTCTGCCATGCGACAAAAGATACGAGAACAAGATGAACGCATCGATGGGTTAACGACTATTATTGAAGGGTTAAGTGCTTCTTTGCATAAATTGCAAATGAAAAAAGGCACGCATAGCGCTGTATCTACTAGTCAAAATGATGATGCTGTATTACAAAAATTAGCAAAAATGATAGATGAGATTAATGCAAACTATGTGCGTAAAAGTGAGTTAGATAAAGCACTAGGTAAAAAAACAAAAAGTATGACTACAAGTAAAAATAAACCCAAAGAGAATGTAAGTAACAAAAGTAATGCTACGATCTACAGTGAGGGTGTACGCCATTTTGTGAAGCAACGTTATGATGAAGCTAGAAAGAGGTTTACACTAACGGACAGTAAAAACTATAAACCTGCGGCATCAAACTATTATCTGGGTGAGATTTCATACTATACGAAACAGTATAAAGATGCTATTTTTTACTTTAAAAAGAGTGCAGGTTTGTATGACAAAGCGAGTTATATGGATGTGTTACTCCTTCATACGGCTATATCCTTAGACAAAACGGGCAAGAAAAGCCAAGCGAAAGTTTTTTATGAAAATATCATCGAAAACTATAAGGTCAAAAAAACTGCGAAGATGGCTGCAGATAGATTGAAAAAGTTGTAGGAGGACGGGTTGAAAAAATTATGCTTTATACCTATACTTATCGTTATTTCTTTCGCGAGTGAACCTAGTAAAGAGGCACCAACAGAGTTTCCATTTAAAGGGATAGAAACTATCCCTGTGTCTAAAACAACATTTCAGCAGATTCGGAAAAATGGTAGTGAAAAGATTGTTGATTTGACGGGTCAGAACTTTATCGTGGTTTCGGTGAGAGAAGAGGGGAGTGATGGACGGTTTTATGCTGTTGATGTTGATGGTACCGTGTGGTGGTCTGGTCCTGTGACTTCAGGGGCACCAGAGTTTAAAAGTCCTTCAGGTATTTTCCCTATACTTGAAAAAAAGCGTTTATATATGTCAAAGGACTTCCCCGATGCCTATGGTGTGAATAACATGAACTATATGATGAAGTTTACACAACAAGGGCATGCGTTACATGAAGGCAGTGTTGATTGGCTTTCTCGTGGATGTATACATATAGACCCTAAAGATGTCCCTGTGATTTATCATTGGAGTACTTTTAAAACCAAAGTGATTATCACTAGGCATACCTATATGCCTTTTGCAAAAGACAATTTACGTAAAATTTATATAGATAAATAGGACATATAGTTTCTGTTTATGGGTTTCCTTTAGAGTTCTGTAGCTCTTTTATAAGCATCTTCGATGGCGTTTATGCATGAGGCTCTTACATTACCTGCTTCTAAGGCAGCGTAACCTGCGGCAGTTGTACCTCCTGGACTCATTACTCCATCTTTGAGTAGTGAGGGGTGTGTTTCTTGTATAAGTGTTCCAAAACCATTAAAAAGACCTCTCATCGTTGCCATGGCATCTTCTCTTTTAAGTCCTTGTTTTACTGCACCATCTGCAAGAGCTTCTGCTATGAGTGCCAGATAGGCAGGACCAGAGCCAGCTAAGGCTGTGGCGATGTCTATCTCTTTTTCACTACCAAGCCAAAGGGTTTCACCTATGGCACCTAAAAGTGCATGAGACTCTTCTTTGCAGGCGATGTCACCTGTGAGTGTGGTCATAGATTTGCCTACGGAGGCGGCAAGGTTAGGCATGCACCGTACAACCCCTTCTGTTTTTAGATGTGACTTAAGTTTTTCGACCGTTGTGCCTGCAAGTACAGAAAAGACAACCCTTGCTTTACCTTTAAGCTTTTTAGACACCTCTTCAACGTTGGCAGGTTTGACACAAAAAAGGATGGTTTTATCTGAAATATTAAAATCATCTAGTAGATATTTGTCTATTTTGTGGTTTAATGCTGTTTCAAAAGCATCCAGTTTATCCATATTTCTACCGACAACTTCAATGTTGTATTTACCCACAAGACCCCTGGCGATACTCAGCCCCATATTGCCATTACCTATAAATGTGATAGTTTGCATGATGTACTCACTTTAATTTAAATTGATTAAATTATAACACAAAATTTGTAGGGTGTGGTTGCCACCACACCTTTAAGTTGCTATAATAATATAATTATTTATGAAGGTTAAAACAATGGAAACATTTTTACAAGAAGCCAAAGCATCAAGCAGAGTGCTCTCTACGTTGAGTGGTACAGAAAAAAACAGCATACTCAAAGCCATGGCACAAGGGTTGCGTGACAACAAGGCACAGATACTTGAAGCCAATGCACTTGATATGGTTGATGCTGAAACCAACAACCTAACCGCAGCCCTAAAAGACAGACTTCTTTTAGATGATGGACGCGTAGAGGGTATGGCTGTAGCCATAGAAGAGATAGCAGCACTGAAAGAGCCAGTAGGGCGTGTACTGGATGGTTGGTATGCTGATGCAGGGTTTAAGATAGAGAAAGTTTCTGTGCCTATTGGTGTGATAGGGGTGATCTATGAGTCTCGTCCGAATGTGACAGCAGATGTGGGCGCACTTTGTTTTAAGAGTGGAAATGTAGCCATACTCAAAGGTGGAAAAGAGGCAGAACACTCTAACAAAGCCATAGCTTCTGTGCTACAAGGTGTACTTGAAACCCATGATTTACCAAAAGGTGCCATAGCACTTTTACCAGACTCTTCTCGTGAGGGTGTGGCAAAACTCATCAAACAAGATGCCTATGTAGACCTCATAGTGCCACGTGGTGGAGAAGCACTCATTAAGTATGTCTCTTCCAATGCTACCGTACCTGTAGTCAAGCATGACAAAGGGCTGTGCCATACGTATGTTGATGAAGATGCAGACTTTGACAAAGCATTAGCCGTGATGGTCAATGCAAAGTGTCGCCGTACAGGGATTTGCGGAGCGCTAGAGACTTTACTGATAGATGAAGCCGTAGCACTTGAGATATTGCCAAGTATAAAAGAAGCGTATGATGCACAGGGCACAGAGATAAGAGGCTGTCCTAAAACACAAGAAATCATAGAAGTGAATGCTGCAAATGCCGAGGACTATGCCACGGAGTACCTAGATAATATTTTAACGATTAAAGTAGTGGTGGGTGTAGAAGGTGCCATTTCTCACATAGAGCAGTATGGTTCTGGACACTCTGAGGCGATTATCACTGAAAACTACACCACGGCAGAGCACTTTTTAAATAGTGTTGATGCAGCGTGTGTTTACTTAAATGCAAGTACTCAGTTTACTGATGGTGGAGAGTTCGGTTTTGGGGCAGAAGTGGGCATCAGTACGAATAAGCTTCATGCTAGAGGACCAATGGGTGTGAGTGAACTTACTACGTATAAATATAAGATTTATGGGAATGGCGAAACAAGATAAAGGAAATGTAATAATGTGAATGGCATAGATGTTTTAGTTTGTTTATGTGATTTTTGTAGCAATAAAAAAAAGGGGGAGTTTCACTCTCGAAAGAGAGTGAAAAAGATGTAAACATCATGCACCATCTAAGAGAAGATGGTTGCGGTTTCTAACTTATAGTGAGAAAGGCATAGAAAGCATTACAAGAACAGTGTTGTCTTTAGCGCTTCCATTACGTTTAGCATTGATGTATGCAAGATCAGCATTTACTGGACCTACTTTTGTAGAAGCTGTAACAGCAAATTCTTCCATATCTCCAGCATTTGCAAGAAGACTAGTACTTACGTTAGTGTATTGTGCACCAAGTTTTGCCATACCTAAGTCATACGAAGCACCTGCTGCGATGGTTTTAGCATCTTGAGCACCTACAAAACCGTAGTTCCAGTAAGCTTCTGTGTAAAGTCTAGACTCTGAACCTGCAGTGTGACCTGTAGCGATATTAGAGATATCGATACCAAAAGCTTTGTTATCTCTTTTTGAGTAAGCTACATGTGCGCTTAATGGACCATCAGCATAACCAAGCTTAAATGCATAAGCAGATGTTTTAACACCTGAAACACTTAACTTTGTACCAGCATATTGACCACCTAGAGAAAATTCACCAAGACCTACATCTGCTTGTAACCAGTATGCAGTTGCTACTGAAGGTATTTCATAGTACCAAGCTTGTAGTGTTGTATCTGAGATACTTTTGTTGATAATAGCATATGCGTATGCTGGTTTAACTGCAGCAGTAAATGCAGCATGTCCACCACCAAAGTTTGTATTTGCCAAAGCAACAACAGAACCTGCAGCACCATTTCCTCTACCTACCCATGCAGCGATGAGTGTAGTGTCTGGAAGTACGTTTGTTCCTGCAACAGCAGCATCAAATGTGTTTGTAGCGATATTCCATTTTTCTGAGTAGAAGAAAGGCGTGTCAAGTTCTTGACGACCGATTTTAAGGAATGAACTTCCTGGAAGACCACCGATAACTACGTTTGCTTCGTTAATCCAAGCAGCATCACTTACAGCACCATTAATAACACTGCCAAATGTTGCACCAGGTTGTGCAGCAGCATTAGCAGCACCATGGTCAGCCCATGTTCCAGATACTAAGTCATTTTCAAGACCAAGTGTAGAAAGGTAAGCCATACCTAAGTTAAGAGTAATATTATCCATTACTTTTCTAGAGTATTTGATGTCTGCGTATGCATCGCCAACAGAGTTGCCTACATTCGCACCTAAAGCTGTGTTTGTAGCATTTCTAAGATGACCTGCACTAAATAATTTATTTGTACCTGCATCATTTGTACCATAGAATAATTTGATGTTACCTGAGATAGTACTTTCAGATACTACTGGAGCAGCTTCTACTACTGGCTCTACTGGAGCGATGTCTCCACCTGCGAACGCTACGTTCATTGCTAGTGCAGCGACTAGACTTAATTTTGTAAATTTCATGTTGTTTCCTTTTGTAGTTTGTTTAAAACGAGATGAGTATAACATAAAGATTAATAGAAAGTCAATAGATTGTTAATAATTTGTTATTTTTTTGTTGTTTTGACGGTTTTAGGGTAGTTTTGGCGTGTTACGAAAGAAGACAACAACATACTGATAGCCAGAATAGAGGGTGAAAAAGACAGAAATCCATAAGATGAGGGTGGCTCCCGTCCAGTTCATTAACAAAAAGCCAATGGCTATCATCTGTACCACAGTTTTTACTTTACCCATCCATGAAGCCGCGATATCTAAGCCTTGGCTTACAGCAGAAACACGCAAACCTGTGATGAAAAGTTCACGCGTGATGATAAGAAAGATAGCCCACTCAGAAGCACGGTCTAACATCATAAGCCCTAGAAAACCTGCGAGAGTGAGCATCTTGTCTGCTAGTGGGTCGAGTATCTTCCCTAGTGTAGTAATCTGGTTGAAGGCACGTGCGATGTAGCCATCGAAAAAGTCTGTAGCAGAAGCAAGTACGAAAATGAACGCAGCCATATAGTCTAGCCAAGTGTAGTGGATGCCTGAGAGTAGAGCACTGTCACGGTTAACCAGTAAGAAAAACATGACGGGTGCCAAAAGTAGGCGTATGAAGGCTAGGGTATTTGGTATGTTAAACATAGATACTTAGAGTCTTTTACTAAAGACGGTCATGATTTTTTTGTATTTCTCTACTTTTATCTCTTTGGCGATGTAGACCTTTTTGTTTTTAGCGATGTGACGAGGGTACTGTGACTCGATAATCACATAGTAGGTTCCCGTAGCCAAACCATAAAAAGCAAAGTTTCTGTCTATGTTTAGGTGCGTGGCATTGATGTAGTTCACCATGGTTTTACGTAGCGTTGCATTTTCTCTGTTTTTTAGGTAGTAGTTTTTGTACCAATAATCTGTTTTTGTATTTTTAGATACAAGGTAGATTTTACTGTTTTCAAGGGCTATCTCTTCTCCCGATGGGGTAAGGTAGACGACATGTCCGTGTATCTCTGAAGTACCAAACTTTTGGTAGGTCTGAGCTGAAGGTCTAAAGATGAGGGATTCTGTACTTGCAGTATGAGATGCTTTTTTCTCTGTAGCCTTTTTGTACACCTCTTCTCTTTTGGCTTTTTTGTCTCTTTCTTTTTGGAGTGCTAAAGCTAAGCTTACTTTTTCTGCTTTTTCTTTTTTAGCCTGTGCCGCTTTTTGTGCCGCTACTTTTTTAACAAGTGCTTCTTGCGCTTCTTTTTCTCTTTTTGCTTGTGCTGCCTTTTGGATAGCCATTTTTCGTGCTAGGGCATTTTGGGCGTCTTTTTCTTTTTTAGCCTGTGCTGCTTTTTGTGTAGCAAGTTTACGTTCTAAGGCGTCTTTTTCTTTTTTCTCTTTGATAGCTTGTACAAGTTTTTCTTCAGCGAGTCTTTTTTCTAAGGCAGCTTTCTCAGCAGCAGCTTTTTTAGCAAGACGTTCTTGCTCTTTTTTGTCTGCAAGAAGTTTACGTGCTTGGGCTTCTTTTTCAAGTTTGACTTTTTGTGCAGCTTTTTCTTTGGAGAGTTTCGCTTCAAGAGTAGCTTTTTCTTGTGCAGCTTTCTTAGCAAGGAGCGCTTTTTCTTTTTCATCTGCTAGACGTTTGGCTTCTTTTTCTTTGGCAAGTTTGGCTTGAAGTGCTTTGCGCTCGGCTTGGGCTTTTTTAGCAAGGCGTTCTTGCTCTTTTTGGGTTGCTAGACGTTTGGCTTTCTCTTCTTCTAAGTGTTTTGCTTCAAGTGCTTTACGTTCTTCTTCAGCTTGTTTTGTGATACGTGCTTTTTCTTTTTGTGCAGCGATACGTTTGGCTTCTTGTTCTTTGGCTTGCTTGGCTTCGAGCGCACGGTGTGCTTTTTCTTCTTCTACGGCAAGACGTTTAGCTTCTTTTGCTTTTTTGTCTGCTAATGCTTTTTGTTCAGCTAGGGCTTTTTCCGCTGCTCTTGCCTTCTCTTTTGCTAAAGTAGCTTCTTGTGCTTTATTTGTAGAGGTCTGTTTTTTAGCCTCTTCTTTTACTTCTACATCTTTTGCAACAGGTGTTGTTTTTGTTTTTTGCCTTTTTTGTGCTTTTGTGACAGCTTTGTTCATCTCTTTGATGTCTTTGGCTTCTGTGGTAGGCGTAGTGACACGTATATCGACTACTTTTTCAGCAGTGACAGTGCGAGTATGGTCATTGACTTTCAGTTCAAACCCTCTTTCGACACAGGCAGTAAAAAGAAAAAGTCCAGAGAGTAGCAAAGGTGTGGTACGTAAAAGTGTTTTATAAAACATGAAAATCCCTAAGTTTTAAGTATAGAACTTTATTCTATTGCTATAACTTTAACGTATTATAAATAATAAAGAGATTTATTTGGA
>Ga0256829_1000472_pt1 | contig 40546 bp, 44 predicted proteins | sample 131447metaG_FD_185979 | JGI IMG/M metagenome (GOLD analysis project Ga0256829, IMG submission 185979) | Hydrothermal vent microbial communities from Lau Basin, Pacific Ocean - 131-447 | ecosystem: Environmental > Aquatic > Marine > Hydrothermal vents | place: Pacific Ocean: Lau Basin | collected... | reverse complement strand
GCTTTAATGGCCATCTTTGCGGCCGAGCAGGAACGCTCAACATCCGAGCGCGATGACGTTCTGGAAGCTATCAACAAGAATGAAGCCGAGATTGAAGCTCTTCAGGAGGGGCGTTCGCTTGACGAAGCTCCTCAAAATTCTCTGAGCGCGAGCACGAACCTTAAACAGGCCGATAACACTGCGGACGCCTCGTCCGACCAAGTGGCCGTCAACGCGCACTTGGATCAATTCACTTTCTAACGAGCTTCAATCGCCTTGTCATACATTTGACGAGTGAGCACAAAAACCGTTCCACGGTTGATAAAGCGTTGGAAGAACTCTGCGGGCTCGCCAGAAGCTTTGTGTCTCACCACTTGGCCTAAGACGATGACGTGAAAAACACCGTGTGGCATCTCTTTGCCGGGCACAGCGACCGCAGGGATCGACCTGGTTTCGGTATTGCTGCGCATGATATGCGCAGCCGTATCGACCGACTGAATACCCTTGCCGTAGAGATAAACGACGGTCTCTACCTTCGAAATCTCAATCGCTTCATCCAGCGCCACCGGACGCTCATACCCCGGTGTGGCGCAGTCGTAGCCGCGCGGGACATTGCACCCCGGATCACGCTGCTTCCCGTCAGCAGCAAGTGAAATCTGTGGATAAAGAACGGTCGCCAGCACAAGGCCTGTTGCTGCGACTCGAAGCGCCCGCCTATTCAAAAGGGGACGGTTATGAACCCACCCTAAGACTGGAGGATAAATGAAGTGTGTATTTGAGAAACGGGCAGAAACCTGCCACTCTGTCGGCATCCGATTTCGCTTGGAGCCACATTATGACCAACGATCAAAACGGTCCCCTTTTGATCGTATGGAGGTTGTGTGATGGCGAAGAAATCCAAGGGACAGACCAAGCGCAATAGACGCATCGGCTATGCGCGCAATTCAACCGACAAGCAGACGCTGTATCAGTACACCGACGCGCTGGAAGCCGCCGGGTGCGATCCGATCTTCGTTGATGACTCGATACGGGCAACGGAGAAGAAACGCCCCGGACTGCGGCAGGCGCGCGAGGCGTTGCAGCCTGGTGATACGTTTGTCGTCGTTGCCATAGACCGCGCCTTCCGCTCAACCATCGAAGGCATCATGTTTCTGGATGAGATTCATGGGCACGGCATCGAGTTTGAATCGATCTATCAGAGGATCGATACGCGCACGCCGGAAGGCCGCAAGTGGTACATCGACATGGTGAACAATGCCGAGTACGAGCGCGCCATCATATCCCGCCGGACCAAGGAAAAGATGGCGGCAGCAAAACGGCGCGGCATTCATTGCGGTCGGCGCTGCACCCTGAACCGGAAATCCGTTCATCAGGCCTACTACTTGATGACTGAGCGCGGGCTGTCGCTGAAAGAGACCGCCCGCCGCAAGCATGTGGCACCCTTGACCCTGCGCCGCAGCTTCCGTCGGGAGGGATTGGTGATATGAGCAAAGATGATCGAACCGCGGCAACGATTGACGCATTGATCGACACTCTGGCTGAGTTGGAGCGGATCGAAATGTCAGCACGTGATGCCCGAGAGCGCCTTACGCCAATCTGCACGAACCTGTTTGACGAATGGCGTGCAGAACAGAGGTAAGGCCCACACTGCCAGTTACCTATTCAGAACCATCGGGGTTGCCGTACTCCCAGGTCCCCTGTGAGTCGCGGCAGGCTATATGCACGACGCGCTGTGCGCCGTCACACGTATTCACCACCCTGCAAATGCGGCCTTCGATTCTGAGCTCATCGCTGATCAAGTGCGGACGGCAGGTACGTTGATGCCGCAACGCTTCGCTCTTGCCCGCCAGCCAGCCTTCCCGCACCGCAACGCGCCGATCCGGGCTAGCTGGATGGGATCGAGACGCTGGCCAGTCTTTTCGAAACATTTGTTGAGCTTCGACGATGCCTGCGCCCAATCGTGCCAGCGCAAAACCGGCGAACCGGTCTGCTTCAAGTTCTCGTGCGTGGGATGATGAATCACGCGTCACCAGATGAGATGCAAGGTGGTGGCCGATCTCATGAGCCATGATGCCCAGATGTGCATAGCTCGCTTCACCATTGCCCCAATCAAACTTGCCGCGGTCATAAACAATGTAACGCCGCCCATTCCGGATGGTGGCAAAAGCCGTCCCGCTATACGAGAAGTCTGCCGCCCGAACTTCAAACCTCGGGTAAATGCCGACCATCTCAGTCATGCGTTCAACAAGTGCAACGGCCTCAGGCGCAGGATCGCCTTCATTGGTCGTGCCTCGCCAGTTGAGATGAACACCGGTACCACAAATTGGATCGTGTGTGTTTGGATCAGCAAAGGAGGTTGTAACCCCTACCCACAAGATCGCGAGTATAAGAAGCGGTGCTATCACTCGGTGGGTGTATTTTACTTTCACAGCGGTACCTCGCTTTCCTCTGAGCTGCATACCTTGATGCCAGCAACAATGATGCAGTCATCCGGCGCAGGAACGGCTCGTATTTCGGAAGCTTCGCCTAGCGGCGGAGCGGTGGGAGCGGATGGTGGAAGCAACCCGCCATCCACGAAGACCGCGCCCAGCAGCCGAAGCGCCACCAAAAACAGGATCCAGCCGACCACGCCAAGCACGGCCATCTGGGGCGAATAGTCCTTGATCAATTGCAACGCATACATGTGCGGCTCCCATCACCTATCGCTGCCAGCATCACCGTCGTCGTCACTGGCAGGTCCGAAGACATCAAATTCCAGACCTGGTTTAAGGTGCGGCGGCAAGGTCGTTCCTCGCAGAGCCGCCAAGGCTGCACTGGCCTGCATCAATTCGGCCACCGAAAGACCCTCAATTTCCCCGCGGACGCGCTCACCGCGCGTCATCGAGCCTGTGGCGATTGAAGCGAAGATCAGGACCGCCAAGGGCATGAGGTCGAGGGCGATGCCTCCAGCAAAGTGTGGAATGAAGTTTGTCCAGTAGCGGAAGACAGACTGGGTGGGTGTGATCCGCTCAAATGCCGCCAGAGTGACTGGAGGTTCAGCGGCGACCTCATCGACAAAGACACCGAGCACCTTGACGGTTTCGGCTACGTCCAGTCGTACTTTGTCCAGGGCTGCTTCTTGTTTCGCCGCCACACGACGGTTGGCCGAGTAGTTCGTGTACAGGTCAATCTCGCGGGGCAGCGTCGTGAGGGCTCGATCGACCGATTGCGCCAGTACCGAAACATCCATGGCCGCAATAATCCGTCGCAGATCATCAGAGTACCGGGCAATAGCCGCCATCCGCTCGCGGTAAGGAGCATCAGACACAAGGATGCTACGAATGGTCTCTAGAAGCGCCCGCGCATTGGCAGAGTGAGCCGCCGCCCCTGACTCAAACGCCGTTACCTCGGTGAGAAGCCCATCAACACGCGTTTTGATACCAAGCAGTGCAAAATAGACGGACCCCTTCCCCGGAGAGCCTGAGTAGGCCCCATAGAGCAACTCGCTTTCCGCCCTGTTTTCGTAGTCCGACGACTGGCCACGCAGGTCGGATGCAACACCCCGGATCAACAAGGACTTGGCATTGGCTTCATCGACCTGCATCTCAATTTTAGCCACATGAAGCTCGAGATGCAGTTCCAGCCCGTCGCCACCGGACAAGCCTGCGACATTGAAGCTGGAACTCAGGAAGAAGATGAGGACCAGGTAGCAAGACACACAGATGTAGGCGCAGATGCGCGTCCATACGGTGTGAAGCCTTGGCACGACAGCCCAAACCACGCTCCAGAACAGAAACATTCCGACAGAGCTCGCGATAGCAAACACGGTTGCGTCGCCGTATTCCGCGAAACTTACAGCGATAACGCTCAAGCCGTTAAACGTGAAATAGCCTGAGGCGAATGACAGCAGGAACAGCAACAGAAACATCTGTGCCAGTTGCTGTTTGGTGTAGTTGGGAAACATGTGCTTCATAACCGCGCCCTTCAATATGCACGGGCACAAGTGCCGGTGCTTGTTACGGGCAGTCTGCTTGCGTGCAGAAGGGCGATTCCTCGCGGAGGTCAGAAAGGTGCTGTCGCAAAAGAAAAGCTGACCCCGCTTGAGGTCAGCTTCTTCTTGTTAGGCTGGTCAAACAGATGGGCTACATGCTGCGCCCACCATCATTGTCGTGGGTTTCTTCAAAGCCGTTGTCGAAATCACTTGCGGGCGCTCCATGGTCGTCATGGGCGCCAGCAAACACTTCATTCAGCGTCACGCCGTCATCGCGGATCACTTCGTGGGTTTCTTCAAAGCCGGCACGGATAGATTGCGCTTCAGCCTCCCATTGCCCACGGCGAGCAGCATATTCATCCTGTAAGCCGCGCGGATCGCTGTAGATGCCGGGGGGCTCGAGGTCCAAAGCTGGGCCGTGAGCCAGCTTGTTCCGCTCCACCCGCCAGCGTTGGTCGTGAGCCTCAAGGGCGTGATCTTGAGCATTGCGGTTGTCGATTTGCGCAGCCGCTGTATCGCCCGCGCTCACGTTGGGTCCAGGCAGCGAGGAAGGATCGGTCGGAATGGAAACACGATCAAATGCTGGGATGAGATCAGCGACATGGTCAAAGGGCCATTTCCCTTTCGTGTCATTCATCACGCATCTCCCTAAAAGCTTTCGACGATGGTTTGAGAAGGTGGAGTCCAGTCATCCGATGGGCTCATTACCTGCCCGACGCCGCGATTGGCGTAGCCATCCATGATGTCGCTTGTCGCCATCAGTCGGGCGTGGATTTGCTCCGATTGACGGTCGCCGTATACCGTCATGATGGTGTGGCGCTGGTTCAGATAGATGAGCGCAATATGCTGTGAGCGGCCGCAATAGGGTTTATATGGAAGGTTGAACCACTTCTTTCCGAAAGTTGTCTCGAGCCATCGGATCCGGCGAGCTTCCGTCTCGCTCTTATCGTGTTGAATGCGCGCAAAGCTGTGGGTCACGTTACGATTAAACACTTTCGTCTTGCCCAAAGTGCGACGCAGCAAGATCGTATCTGGAGTGAACACCACAGACGCTCGTGATTTGAATATCTGGCGGAACGCATAACGCGAAAAGAACCAACCGGCAGGTCCCGCACCTGCGATTAATGATGCTTGCTCTCCCCATAAAGAGGGCGTTCTAATCGAGGCCAGCGTCGCCGCAATGACCGCCCCAAAACCTGCCGCGAGACCGATTCGGTCGGACCATTTTGCAGTCCAAGGGCCCACGGCAGACGGATAGACCGAAATAGCGGGCTTGCCGGCTTCGTCGGTCGTTTCAGCGGTGAAAGGTGGCCCCTGCAGAGGGGACATCATCTGATTTTTCATGGGTTTTCGTACCTCCGGTACATGTTTGTTCCGGAGATAACGATCGCAGTCTTGGTGTAGGCTATTCCTCGCAGGCGAAAGCCCAATTGGACAATTTCGACAAGGTGCGCATGAAATTGACTGAAATAGACGACGTTGAGTTGATGCGGTTGGTTGAGACCGATTGGGCCATCAAGCGCCTCAGAACACGGCTCTTAGCATATCGGCTATCGTTAAGAGACGCTGCGCAGGACCGCCGTCGACGCCGCGAAACCGCTTTGCGTGAGGCGAAGCGTGATAAGGCTGCAAAAGAGCAAGCCATGAAGATTGATGTCCATCTGCCGTCCTGGACGCCAGTACTGGAAGACATATTTGCATCAGAACAGGCTCAGCGATTTCTCGAGAAACCGTTTTCCAACGAAGACGACGAGGAGGATGACGCTGAAGAGGACGACGACGATGACGGCTTCCTCTCGCTTAGCGACGACCAGCTTCGTCAATTCATAGAGGGCGTGCCTGCGGGTGAAGGCAAACTGAACTACATTCACTACACAAAGCCCGAGCAACCATATGTCTTGCAGGCAATGGCTGTTTTCCTGATGGAGAAAGGGTTTCTAACCACTGTCGATCTCGTCGAACCGCATAAAGGCGGCATACCAGCAGAAATCAAAGAGGAGCTACGCGGGTTTGGGTTGATGCGGAATTTTGTTCCTCAGGACCGAAACTTCCGAGGCGACTATGTGGCGCGTAACGATACAAACGAGGGCACGATTGCCGCTCTTGTCTCGTTTCATACTGACGCTGAGGAAATGGCCTATGTTGCGAGATACATCGAAGCGGTGTTTGCGCGCCGGAGTACGGATACACCAAGCTCGTTTGAGAACAGAGTAAGATACAACCAACAAACGTCCCGAATCGAACTAACCGGCTGGGCGTACTACGAAATCGGCCAACCTTTCGTCGTGGTGCTTGAAGATCCTCGTAAAGCGGAAACGGCTTTTCACTACTCGTATGTGCCGGTGGTTCTGGTTGGGTCAGGCATCGAGGATCCTGTCCCTGTCCGAGGCAGCAAGCCCTCCAAAAAAGACATCTCGATCCGGCTGAAGGGGCTGGCGTCAAAGTTTGTGTGGGTCAAGATGGGCTCAAGTTATGCTTTCAATGGCGATCGCCCTGGCTTGATGAGCACCTACCAAGAAGAAGAGACTTTTTCACCTGCCGCCGAAAAGATGCTTGATGATTCGAATAGTCTATTTTTTTCAATAAGTTATCAGAAAGAGCTTGCACTTTTAAAAGGGAATGAGCTATGACTGATAAAGACAACAAAAAAAATAAGGGTATCCCGTTAAGTAATGCGTGGCTATTTCGAAGGCCAGATTCAAAGCGCGTTCAACAGGACGAAAAGGAGACTATGGACTTAGATCAAAAAGGCGAAGAGCTACTTGAAGCTGCTCTTGAAGGTGACGCAGACAGAATTGTCGAATTAGTCGCTGAAGGCGTTGATGTGAACTACTATTCACCAAAAAGCGGAAGCTACGCCATATGCTTGGCTGCGGCGAGTTCTGCATGGCCAGCTACGGAAGAGCTTCTCAAAGCCAAGGGCATTAAGGTGCTAGTGAAAGACCGGTTGGGCCGGCTTCCCTCAACACTCGCTGGGGAGGTGAGTTATCCAGATACGCGGCTGGCGGCGATTCTAATGGAATATGAAATCGAAGAAGCAGAGCGCGCAGGCCTGGAGTACAAAGACGTGCTCACTGGCAAGGTTGGCCTGAACCGTGACCCCCAGCCCTGACACACTTAGTATGAAGCTTTTTGCGGGCGCACCATTCAAGTATGCGCATTCAAAAAAGTCCTTAGGCTTTGCTTCAAAGTGGTTCCAATCGGACTTTGGGGCCGCGCAATACCCAACGCCGCCTAGAACAGACTTCCTTGTCATACCGCAATCCGTTTCGGGCTCTGCTAAACTAAAGCGCTGACTGCGTGTTTATGGCCGGTAGCCTTCCAGATCCTCTAAGATGCCTAAATCTCTATCTTGAGTTATTGGTCATTGTGGTGACCATCCGCAAAACGGCAGGCATCTCGGGAACGGTCTTCGTCTGGACCAGTCGCTTCAACGAGCCTGTAACACGGCGACCATCGTTGAGCCGAATGATCGCCACGTCCGATGTGGCAAGCAACGCCGTTCGCGCGCCCTCGTTGATCTTCAGATCTAGAAGATACCGCCGCCTTAGTGGTGTGATGAGGGTTATTGAAGATGCGGCTGAATCGAACTCCACATAATCAACAGCAAAGCCGAGCGGCCCCTCATGTTCAATTACAATTTCCCGAGAGAACTGATTAGAGAGAACGGTGCATTCCTTAGGTGCAACGTGGATAGGGTCACCGGCATTGTCGCAAAGAATTCTGCCGCGGACCTTTAGGTCCATCAGATGTTGAACCTCGTCGCGAAACCTCAGGCGCGCAGAGGTGTTGGCAAACCTAAAGCTGAGATCAGCGTAAGGGACTGCAGACATGCTCCCCACCGGCTCCTCACCAATGTCAGTCCAAAAGCTATAGTCTAAATCGTTCAGACCCACTCGCGTTACAACGATGATTGGTTCAGCTACCCTTTCGTTGTTAGATTTGTTCTCAAGGAAGGCTCTGACGTCCGCCATGTGCAACCATGCGGCTCGCGGCAAGTCTTCATTCTCCAGAACCACAATAGCCGCAGCGCGATCAATCATATCCGACCGAAACCGGGCTTTGTTTTTCCAGAACGGCACATCGGAGCGTGTGAACGTTCGTATTCCAGCCAAGTTTAGCCGTTCGCAGATGAGCGCAAGTTGCTCCGCTGCATTTTCGTGAGACACTATAAGAACGGAGTTGTAAGGGTTCGCGAAGTCTCCGAACGTCACGCGAACAAAGCGAACGGTGGTAAGAGCATCTCGCCAAGTTTTGCCAAGTCTTCTGACGAAATTCGGCATTTAACCACCTGTAAGAAAGAATGCGCCCCAAAAGACTGGCGAGTTGCGAGTAGCAGATATGTGTCTACCCAGGTCAAGATCGGACATGTCATTTACCGCTCCAATATTGTCGAGTTGCGGTTTTTCAGACGAATTTGCCAAACTCCGCTGAGCCTGCTCCGCCGCTTCCGCTGAACTGTTTGACACTTGCGCCGCACAATTAGCAAACTGCTTCACATACTCTCGCACGCCCGTGGCATCTACAGGCCACATTGCGCCGACGACCGCACTTGCACCAGCTTGAAGCATCGCTGCAGGCATGCCTACGAACTCATTTGAGGCAAATTGAGTATCGAAGACGCCCGAGTCACAGGCAGCCAAGACGATAGTCGGCGCGCGATCGAGATGAAGACGAGCAGCGTCTTTAACCGAAACGTGTTCTTCATTAATATAAACTCCGCATTCGGATAAATCAGACTGATCCCAACTGCCATGACAGACCAGAAATCCGATGTCGTAGTCTGCGAGTGTACTGATCGGATTGGCGGCGTCGCTTACCTCAACTGATGGAGCTGAGTCTTGATTGAACCATTCGCCAGGCAGAATCTCTGCCAGTGCTTCGTCCACAACCGCCCCCAGCGTGACAGCGCATTTTTCCGGCGATTGATGGAGCAAGTGTTGCAGGAGTGGCCCAAAGGCGGGCCAGTAAGACACGCGAACGTCCAAGCAAAGATAGTCTGCCTTTTCGCCTGAATGTTGGGAACCAAATGCTAGGTGAAGAGGAAGGCTTGCTAGTCGCCCGGGGGCAAACAGCATTAGTTCCGTTTTCGAGCGTAAATCGGTGACCCGAAAAATCGGATCAAACACACAATCATAGAGTTTCGCACATACGGTTCTCAACTCCCTGTCAGCACGTCCCAGCTCTTCGCAAGTTCCATCTTCAGATAGTTCTCCTCCAGCCACGTTGCGAACCGAGTTGCGCATCTGCCGGAATGCGCGGCTTATCTGTTCAAGATCGTTGGTGCAAAGTTGTGGAAGCCCGACCTCTTGATGGATCAAGTTACCGGATGTATCGCAGGTGCTGACAATAGCGGCGCCACCAAGATCATTTTGCGTAATTGATATCACTGCAACATCAGGATGCCGCCTCATTGCGCTAGTGAGGTTGGCAAGATCATTAGACACGTGAGAAGCGTGTTGCCTGCGTGTAGAGTGTTGCTCACGCGACTCCATCAATTCGTCTCTCACGCTCTTGGCTTGGCTTAACTCCTCCATCACAGACGTGTCTGTCTCTTGGCGAGACAAGATTTGGTCTGCAACCGTGTCTACGTGGTCTGCGGCGGCCGACGCTAAGCGTGAGAGTTTTGAAGATTCCTGAAAATCTTGATTCCCGAACAAGAATTGATTTTCGTCCGCCAACATTCGGATGCGATAGCCTCGGGTTTGACCCATTGTTGCTAGAGCCCCGTCCAGATCACCGGCAATCAACTGCAGATGCGCTAAAACCTCACTGAAAGACGAAAGATGGTGCAGGATTTCCTCCTGTGCCGCTGGTGAGATGGCATCACACAAATGTTTAAGTGCGTAAGTGGTAGCGAGCTCGAAATCCGAGATAGCCTTGTGTAAGTAAAGAGATCTGCGGATTTTCCCGTCGCCAATAGCTAGGCTTGCTGATATCGCTCCGCGGAGCTTCAACGTCTGCCTTGAGATAATACCAGGCAGGTTGATAAGATCGTCGGGAGAAAGAGCGTCCAAGATTTGTAAAGCACGATGGCGCAGCTCACTTTCGTTCGTCGCTATGTATAGCTTGCTAGCGATATCCCCTGCTTCAAAAGACAAACCAACTTTAAGAAATGTTGTCAGATTGGCTTCTCGCCGTTGAAGGACAATCTCATAAGCATCAAGAACCTTGCCCAGGTCTTTTGGGGAGCCCGAGAGTCGCGCTGAGATCGTTTCAAACTTGAGTGCCTCTTGAATGTCGAACATTGATGCACTGTCGATCCAGTCTGAATTGAGTGTCTCCTTCTTCCAAGCATGATGTGTTTGCCAAAGGTCTAGATATCTTCTGCAGATTTTTGGATCGCCTTTCGCGAGCGCCTGATCAGCACCGGAAAGCACATACTCTGAGGGGATCTGATGACCTTCTCGATCCAAGCGTTCAAACGCGCCGATGCCCACTCCATAATCAAAACTGTCTCTGGTCCGAGCCTCTCGCCCTACGTCAATTCCTGGACTCGCCTGAAGGCGCATTCGTCGCAATGCGACTTCGTCCGACGTCTGGGTTTCAGACAGGCCCGCCGCACGACCTGCTGCCATGCGAGCTGCGGCCAGATGAAAAAGTGGATCTTGCGTCATGTAGGATGATGCAGCACTCAGGTTGACTATTGACCATTCCAAGTCGATTACACGATCGGACATGCCTAAATCAGAGAAGATAGAAATCGCGCGGTGTAAGTAGCTTGCAACCTTTGAAATCGTAAGATCACTGTCTTGAGTGCTAGCTTCGCCCAGTAGCCGAGCTAGTTGCAGCTCTCCGGTCAGGCAAAGCAATTGGCCCATGACATAGTCTCCGCCTCGTCGAGCAATAATATGGTCAGCCATGCATTCGAGTTCTGATATCCAGTCTCTTGCTGCTCGGAAGCCGTCATCATACTCAAGACGAATTCTTTCGATGATTGTGCAAACCATCGACGCTCGATACATGGCTACCTCTGAAAGCGGCTTGCCAAGCTGCAGGGTCTCCAATCGGCCGACAATGGTTTTGGCCTCTTCCACTGCATCGGGTTCGCCACACTCAAGAAGCGCGCTAATTAGGCCGAATGCGCCACCGATAAACTTCACAGGCCAGCGATCCGCATCCAGACGAATTGAACGCCGAAATGCGAGAACAGCGTGCTGCCATTGGCCGAGTTCAGCATGGCCTTGGCCTAGATCGAGATTAAGCTGAAACCAAAGCGATGTCTGTTTGTCAGTTACTAGCGGTAGTACCGCATACCAGCATTCAAGTGCGCGATGGATTAATGCGTTATCCTCTGCATCCTTCGCAGCTAAGAAGAGTATCTTGCCTTGGGCAAGCTTCATCCGTACCCAAACCGATTCATGTTTTGATTGATCGGTAGATGAGACAACGGCTTGAATGACATCGACAGCTTCCCAAAGGAGTTCCTGAGGCTTGTTAGTCTTCTTGGTCTCGACCAAGTGGACCAGCAATTGAGCCTGCAGAAAATGATGCATCAAGTGCTTTTCAGGCACACCATTGTCATTGGGATACTTCGCAAACTCATCCCGGCACAAAGCGTTGAAGTTCTCAATCGCTAGCGGCGTACGGCGTATCGATGCCCACAATCCGGCTGCCTTCAAGCGGAATGTCCTCATAGGGCTTAATCCTCGTCGCTGACCAATGCAAAGGCTGCATGATAGGGTGCTGACTTTCGCCAATGCTCGACTCTTTGTAGAATCGCAGGAGGTAGGCCAGCAAAAAACACCAATTGTCGGTTCAATTTATCTGCCCTGCTAAAGTGCCCCGCAATTTCATCAGGCGTCATCAGATCGTGCAATGAAGTTGAGAGGCTTTGGCCAGCTTGGCCTTCACGTGCTGCGTTCATGCCGACCTCTCCTTGCTGAATTGTCACGATTGGTGTCTTGCCTAAGCGCTTTGAGATGTATTCCGTCGTGGTGACATCGACATTGCCATGGAAGACGGACACGCCGCAGTTGGCGGCGAAGCTTTCCCACCGTTGACCATAGATCGCCTGACCCTGTGACCAGTCTTGCAGAAGCGTCCAGAGCTTGAGGCCGAATGAAGCCATTTGGCCTGCTGCATCCTGTATCTGCGGCATGAAGCCCAGGACTGGAAATTCATCCAGAATGGCTAATACCGGAGCCTTTGGTTTAGTTTCTTCCATCTCCATCGCAACGATCAGCTGATTGATCAGAATGCGAAACCAGCGCGAGCAGCTATTCATGCGCGTCGCCGGCAGACACAGATACACGCTCATACCGTTCGGTTTGCGTTTGAGGTCACGCAGATCAAAGTCGTTACCGCTCAGCACATCGCGGATGTTGCGGTACTCCAGGAAGGCTGTGTGCCGGTTCATCGTCGAGATGACACTTGCGCGTTCATCCCGTGACTTCTCATAAAGGCCGCGTACCGACGCTTCGATCGTATCAGCTACATCTGCGTGACCGGCACGTCGCAGTGCGCCCACACCCGTGATGATCTGGCGCCTAAGAGCAAAGTCCTGCGGCTTGCCATCCACGATGACCGTTTCCAGCGCGCGGGTAACAAAGCGGCGCACGGTGCCAAGATGCCTGTCTTCATCAGGCACGTCGGGTCCGAAGCACGCATAGAGGATAAGACCCAAGATCGCAGCACCTGCGCTCTCATTCCAGTGCGGGTCCTTCTCTTGTCCCGTGGAGACGATCAGTGCGTCCACGATCTGTTGGGCATCCTCAATGATAGTATCGCTGTTCACATCCAATGAGGCGAGCGGGTTGAATCGCGCACGATACTTCGCAGCGTCACCGTGCGCGCGCTTGAACGGGTCAAGCACGTAAACGTCCTGCCCCATCATGGCGCGGCGCGCTGCAGTTTTGATGGCAAGTTCAGCCTTCATGTCCAGGGCAATGATCGAGCCATCGTAGAGCAGCAGATTTGCGATCACCGTCACGGATTTGCCAGCACGTGTGCCAGCAACTGTCTGTATATGCCGGTCATCCGCAACGCCGATGAGCTTTGATCCACACGCGCCGATCAGGATTTTTCCGCATGGGTTCTTCGGGTCGTAGGCAAACATCGGACTACTGAGAATCGTTTCCTGGCTCATCCAATGCGCTTCCGGCATTCTCTGGTCCTGTTTGTACCGGTTCGTATTGCCGCGTGGCACATCAGCCAGCAGGTCGATAGTCTCTGGTCGCAGCTTCATCGGGCTCTCCTATTGCAGCTATGGCATCGACTAACGCCGGATGAGCGGCGTTTTACTTGTGCTTTAGCCTCGATGGAGACAGTCATTCCTCGTGAGCAGGATGCGCGTGTCGAAAGCGGGTCTTTCTGTCTCGAAACCCTCCTTCCCCCATCTCCTTTCCGACACATTGGTTCAGCCACGCACAGGCTTTGGTCCCATTCGAACTGGATCAACCTAAAATCATTCGCGCTGGGCGGATCAAAAGGAAATTTCCGGTGAGCCGTAAACGGCTCATTCCATCGCGAAGCAAATTTCCTTTACATGCCGTCTGACCCCTCTGATCGCGCTTGCGCGCGACGCAGACGGCAATGACCCATCCCGGCCAACGATTTTTACGGCGCTCCATCGAAAGGACCGCAGCTAATTGCGGTTCTCACAACACGAAAGGAGTGATGAAGATGAAAATCGGAATCTTTCAAAAGACCAAAGACGGCGCCTTCGAAGGCACCATCGCAACCCTGACCTTTGCAGCCGATCTGGTGTTCGAGCCGGCAAAGAAAAAGACCAAGGACCGCTCTCCGGACTTTCGGGTGATCAACACAGCCACTGGCTTTGAGATCGGAGCCGCGTGGCATGACAAATCCGAGCGCACAGGCAAGCCTTACGTCTCGATCAAGCTGGACGATCCGTCGTTCACATACCCCTTGTGGGGTGCGCTGACCGCTGGTGGGGCTGAGGACTACAGCTTCAACTGGTCACGGCCGAAGCCGAAGACTGATCCCGACACATCCGCCAACGGAGACACGCTCTAATGGCGGCGGATCAAACCCAGCGTGTGCGGAAGCTGAATGACAGCTTCCGCAGTCGCATTTTGGACAATGGGTTAGATCAGTCCGAATATGTGCCCGGTGTCTTTCTCATGACCAATGGGTTCGCCGGCCTGGAGCCGCGGGATCAGAAGCTTATCTGGCGCGAGGTTGCACGTTTTACATCCTTCAACGAGGACAACGACCCCCGTGGCGAGCATGATTTTGGCAAAATCACCTTGCCCGGTATCGGCGACATTTTCTGGAAAATCGTTGTCTACGCTAATACGACCTGCACTTGGGGCAGCGAGCATCCTGATGATCCGGAACGCTCCTACCGGGTGCTGACGGTGATGTTGGCTGAAGAGTACTAGGTCCGCACCTAGCAAAGGAACGGCTCCCGCCCTTAGGTGGGAGCCGTTTTTTCATGTAGGTTCCATGCGGCACATATGATCTCCGCACAGGATGTTGGCATCATGCTGCGACCGTGCGTTCAAACCACATTCCGTGCACACATACTTGACGCGCTTGCCGCCTCTTGACCCGCGGGGTGCAGTCTTGTTTCCGTCGCCGCCGATCACCACTGGCGCATCGCTCCGAGACCGATGTTCGCGCCACTCAATATGAAACCCGTTCTTTATGAGGTCGGCTGCTGCGCGTTCAAACCGGCCATCATCGATGATGTAGTGACTTATGCTGTCGCCGAGCTCTTTGCCGCCGGGCTTGCCGGTGCTGGATGGATGAAGTCCGATCGCCTTCATTTTGTCCGCCCATTGGCGGTTGTGATACCCGGAACGCCCCGGTGTCGCGTAACAATCCTGCCAGAGGTGGACCTGCTCATGGACCAGCGTTGACAAGGTTTCTTCCAAGCTCCGGGTCGCGAAATAGGCCGGGTTGAGGGCGATCTCATGACTTGCCTTGCCGTCTTGTCGCACAAAGCGCTTGGGCGAAAAGTACCCGTAGCTGCGGCCTTTGCGCTGCAGTGTAATGAGGCAATTGGGTAATTGTCCGTCGAACAAATGCCAGTTGAAATGGTCGTAAGCCGTTTGGAACCCGTCATAGGTCTCCTGGGTCGGCCGCAGATTGAGGTCGAGTTCGTTCTCTGGGGTGTACACTCCACATACCTCCTCAATACATGCGGGAGTAGTTTCAAGGAGCGTAAGAGGTCGGGCTGAGGTCATTCCTCGCGATGTAGAATTCCTGTGGATGGTTTGGTCGGGGGTGCCGGTCGCGGTGGATCGATGCCATCCAGGTGCGTAAATTTGTAAAGCTTGGTTCCGACATGGTAGAATGGGAGATAGTCAGCATAAAGAGGATACAAGGTGTGCAAAGGTACTACCGTACTTTGCGCCCCTTGCTGGGGGAGAGAAAAATCTCCCCGCAGACCCCCTCTTGATGTCCTAGATCAGCAAAGCAGCTAAGGACATCGGATCAACAGCACCAACGGATCGACCGGGTGATGTTGATGGCAACGCTGCCGTTCGTTGCATCCACGGCCCGAAGGCGACATGCCTCTCCCCAGGACCCCATGCATCAGGACGTGTGCCGCCTGAACCTGCACCAGGACGATGTCGCTCTCCTGGACCATCGACCAAGTGTAGAGATGTCGCTCTCCCTCTTGGAACTCCCATCGATGAAAGGCGGACCTTTCAAAACCCAAAGACAAAATCGCATGACCATTGCTCCGCCACGAGGAATCGCTGTGCGTGGAAAGGCTATGGCACATGACATGAATGACACGTCTCCCAAACGCGCCGCCCCGATCAGCTACCGGCCGCCGGCCAAGCTGGCCGATGAGTTTGAAGCGCGGCTACGCGCATCAGGCCTCAGCACCAATGCGTTCCTGAACGAAGCCGTATTCCGCAAAAGAGGGTTTGGCGGCGGTGTTCGTCGTCTTCTCGCTACGCTTCTCGCTGCGTGCGCTGAGATCAAAGATCTCCTGCGGTCTATTGAAACCAGCGAGGGCGAGCCTGAGGTCTTAGAGCGTGTCGAAGAAGAGCTGAAATTGATCCGAACCGCATTGATGCAGCTCTTGGGACGCCGCTCATGATCCCCTTTGGATCGAAGCGCGGCAATGGTGCCGATCTTGCCCGGCATTTGTCCAACTCTATCGACAATGAAACCGTCGAGATTGCTGATCTACGAGGCTGCATCGCGGACGATCTCGCAGGCGCATTTGCGGAGTGGGAGGTTCAGGCCTCATCCTTAACCCGGTCAAAGAACTACATCTACAGCCTCTCTATAAATCCGGACGAGCGCCAGGAGCGCTGGGAACATGGTCTGTATTTTGAATTCATTGATCGCGTTGAAAGTGTTTTCGGGGTCGCAGGTCAGCCGCGGGCTGTCGTGTTCCATACAAAAGCCGATGGGGCAGGTCATTTGCGGGAACACTGCCATGTTGCCTGGGCTCTGACAGATGTGGCGGCGCAGAAGGCCATCCATATCTCCCATGACAAATACAAGCTCATGGATGAGACACGCCGCTTTGCAGCTGATCATGATTTGAAATTGCCGGATGGATATTACGACAGGACGAAGAATTGGCCACAGCACACTCAGGCAGATGCTGCTCAACGGCAGGAAGACGGTCTCAGCCCGGAGAAACGTCGCGCCGTCATCACGGACATGTGGCACACAAGTGATGGCGCCCGCGGATTCGTGTCTGGTCTTGCCGATCATGGCTACATACTGGCAACAGGACGGCGGCCTTATGTTCTGGTGGATGGATATGGCGGCACTTTTGCCTTGCCGCGCATGATTGAAGACAAACAGGTTCGTGCAAAAGACGTACAAGCGTTTCTTGAACAGGACTTTCCACCGGAGTCTTTGCCGAGCGTGGAGGACGCCTTGGACTTGGCCAGTGCGGCCATCGACGATCTCAGGAAAGACGCGACACTTGATGACGAGCGCGAGATCATGCTCCGGGCCCAACAAGAGCTGAGACAGGCGCTACAGGCTAAACTGGACGCTTTGAAGGCGGACCAAGCGTGCCGCGATGCGCAACTGCATGAGCAGACGCGTTCAGACCATGATGCGCTCGAAGAACGCCACCGTGCCGAAAACTCACTGGTTGAGGAAACGAGGGCACAACGCACACCGACCGGGCTTGCTGGTTTTCTGGCCAAAGTCAGCGGTATGGCCTTCCTACGCACCAAACTACATGACTACGAAGACAAGCGCCGCGAAGCACGGCATGAGCACGAACGTATGGTGCAGGCAGAGCGTGAAGCGCAGCGACGCGCAGACCAACAAGCGCTTCATGATCTCCAGCTCTCGGCCTTGCAGCGCGAACATCGTGCACAGGAGGCGAATTTTGCCCGAGAAGAAGAGTCCCTGTGCCGCCAAGAGAAAAAACACGATGCCATTCAAGCCCGCGACGGCTTCGGCCACATGCCATCAGTACCAGCGCCCGAGCCCGTGCGACGGCGTGGAGACGTGTTTGGCAAGATAGCAGACCCCGCGATGACCCGGCCCGACATTGACCTAACCTTTGACTTTGGAAAGGCGGCCGGGCCAACAAAGCAAGACATATCCGGCACAGGCAGCGTGCCGGATATCTCAATTGAGCACGAAGGTGCTTCTCGTAGAGGTAAGGGCCGCTAAATCAGGGCAATGTGGAAACGGCTCTGCGTCTAAGCTCTGCGCGCAATCCGGTAGGGCGTCCGTCAGCTGAGCTTTACGCGCATTATTGTGTGAACAGGCGGCAAGCGCATTGAAAAGACGCGCTAACACCCCCTCAAGATCGCGATCTATCTTTGCTGCCAATGAGAAATGAACCTGCAATTGCATGGTGTGGTGTCCTCCGTGTTTTGCAAGGCACCGACAAGGCGGAACCTTTCCTGCCCGCGCCCGGACCAATCGGTTGGAAAGGTTTATCGCGCAGGCGGAGGCAGGCCTCTGCACGGTGGGAACGCTGACAAAGACACAGCGGATATTAGAAATAACAAATTTTTTGTGTTAAAATACAATATGGTCAACACAAGTTTGTGTGACGCTGAAGTGGCAAATTGAGGATACGCAGCACGCCTTAAGCGCGTTGAAGCAATTTGCTCACGACTGCCCCAGGGGCTCTAGCGAATACCCTTCTGCAGACCAAATGCAAAACAAGGCGGGGGAATGAGCAGCATTGATGGAAAATAGGAAAGTACGGTGAAGGGTTGTTCCTTCAGGTTGCAGCAACAAAAAGCACCAATGGTAGGAACATACAGCTACTGCAGCAATTTAGATATTCCCGCGAAGGCGTTTTAGAAACAATAGGCAGAGACTTGGAATGACAGACCATAGCCATGGCGACAGTGATCGTTCATCAAAATACGAAAAAGACAGCCTAACCCTGTGGGGGGCAATCTCCATGGGAACTGGAGTGATGATTGGCGCGGGCATTTTTGCGCTGACCGGGCAAGTGGCCGAGCTGGCAAACGAATGGTTCCCGTTGGCTTTCTTTGTCGCCGCCGTGATCGCCGGATTCAGCTCGTACTCTTACGTAAAAATGTCCAACGCCTATCCCAGCGCTGGTGGCATCGCCATGTTTTTGCAAAAAGCATATGGCAAAGGCACCATGACCGCCGCATGTGCGCTGCTTATGTATTTTTCAATGGTGATTAATGAAAGCCTGGTCGCACGAACCTTTGGCACCTACGCGCTGCAACTCTTTGATATCGGTCAGAACAGCTGGCTGGTTCCCACGCTCGGTGTTGGGTTGTTGGCCTTTGCGTTTTTCGTAAACATACTCAGCAACAAATTCATTCAGAGCTTTTCTTTTTTCATGGCGTTCGTGAAAATTGCCGGGCTGGTGATTTTGGCAGCAGGTGGCCTCTATGCCTCCGGCTTTAATTTCGAGAGCGTGTCGGTACAGCCAGACGAAACCAGCCTTGGCGGATTCTTAGGTGCGGTTGCATTAGCCATTCTTGCCTATAAAGGATTCACAACCATCACTAACAGTGGCGGCGAGATTAAGGAGCCGCACAAAAATGTGGGTCGTGCCATTGTCTTTTCGTTGCTGATCTGCGTGGCGTTGTATCTGATGGTGACCTTGGCAGTGGGAGCAAATCTATCCATTGACGAAATTGTCAAAGCCAAGGATTACGCCCTAGCCGAAGCCGCACGCCCTGCTTTCGGACAATGGGGGTTATGGATTACTGTAGGCTTTGCGATTGTCGCCACTGTCTCCGGTGTGATCGCCAGCGTCTTCGCAGTATCGCGCATGCTGGCCATGCTCACTGATATGAAGCTGGTCCCGCATAGTCATTTTGGTATGCCCGGCAGCATTCAAAAACACACGCTGGTCTACACGATCGTCATTGCCATGTTGTTGACTATCTTTTTTGATCTGGGTCGGATCGCTTCACTGGGGGCCATTTTTTACATCATCATGGATATCGCTATCCATTGGGGTGTGCTGCGGCATCTACGCGAAGAGGTGGAGGCCAGTGCCACCATTCTCATCGCAGCTATCATGCTGGATGTTGTAGTGCTGGGCGCGTTCCTGTGGGTCAAAGCACAAAGCGATATGCTGGTGATCTGGGCATCATTAACCGGACTTGTCATTATTTTTGCTGGCGAGCGTTTGTTCTTACGCCACCAATCCAAGGACTCACACGAGAGGTAACGAAAAAGCACGATGTCAAACGACGTTGTGGACCTTCATCGATGGAAAGCGTATCGGTCGCATTGATGATCAGGTGGTGCAATCAAAACCACACTGAAACAGGAAGGCGTGCCTATCAGCGGATCGATGCGCGTGCAGCGCCAAACAAAGCTTTCAAGCCTTCTTGGTCGATCAATTGGATCTGTGTGTTGAGCTGCTCGCAGACGTCAGCCGCACTGCGGTACAGGACGACAATGGAAAGTGCATCTTGTTTGTTATTGAGAGAACCCGTCACCGAGATGATCCAGGTCCATCCTATTCTCTGTTCTATGAGGATACCGAAATCGGACGTATCGCCAATATGGACTTCTTGCTCTCAGTAATATTGGGAGCAAAGCTAAATGCAGCGCGGACGGGCGTGTGTCTGGGTGTAGATAACGACACCTTCAAGGCCCTTGTAGTTGAAAAATGCACTGCGATGAGTGATTGCGTTCGGACCCACCCGTTTACAAATTTCGTCATGCTCCGGCTATAGGCCTCGGAGGACCCCAACCGTTTCAGAGCGCTCCGCCCTGTGTAGATGACGGGCGCGTGATACCGGCAGATGCGGTAGTTGGACGAGTTTTTCATGACCCGTTTCGCGTAATGCGTTGTGATCTGGGCCAGCCACCATTTCGATAGAAACAGCGGCCAGCCCAAGTCCATCGCGTTCTGATCACCGCAGAAGACGCCGTGAGAGCTGGCTTACGGTCAGCTACGCCTTTCAAAGAAGCGGTAGATCGGCATGAAGACGACTGCGATGTACCAGCCATAGGCATACGCACCGATCGCCCCGAACACGAAGCCGGTCACGGTGAGCCATTCAAAGCCGGGCAATAGCGGCGCCCACGCCTCATACATCCGGGCCTCACCCGGAACCAAAAGACCAAAACCGATACAGATCAAATAAGTCAGCAACAAAAACACCGACAAAGCGTGGCCCACGGTAAAAATGGACGGAACGCGAACGACATGTGCGTCTGACATTTCTCATTCTCCTTTTAAAATGAATTCTGTTTTCGGGCCGCCTGTCTCCTTTCATCCGCATGCCCGGCTAAATTGTGCCTACGCTACGGCCACATAGATCGTAATAAGGCCGGTCGGTGTGGCGTAGCACTCGACATCGTCAACGCGTTTGAAGCCGGCGCGGCCAAGCAATTCCGGCAGTACGCCGTCAGCATTGGGTTGGGTGTCGGCTAAGCCATCGAGGCGTTGGACTGTGTTGCGAAAGAGCCATCGCATGAGCGACGTATCCTGGGTGCTGTAGTCCGCAAGAAAGAAGCGGCCTCCCTCCGGCAGCACGTTGTAGATCGCCTGAATAATCCGCCGCTTCTCAGGCAGCGGTGTTTGATGCAACACCAAACTGGATATGACCGTGTCGGGATGCCAGCCCTTTGGTAGAGTCGCCTCACTAAGAAAGCCCTCTCGCAGGTTTACACCGGATCCGGCCACCGCCAATTTCTTGCGGGCGAGCGCCAACACGTCATGGTCGGGGTCGAGGCCGAGATACTCCGCGGTTGGTTCCGTTCGCCACAAGTCCAGCAGCAAGGAGCCGGTGCCGCAGCCCACATCCAGAATCTTGGCACCTGGGCGCGGTGCAATATGTTGGACCAGTGCAGCACGCCATGTTGTTTCACGCGTCAAAATGCGGATAGCCAAATCATACAAAGCCGTCAGCGATGAACGCCCCAGCGCGGGCGTGAATGTGTCCGGTGTGGTTGTCATGTGTCCCGCCTATAGCTTTGCTGTTCGTAGACGCAACGCATTGCCGATGACCGAGACGGAACTGAGGCTCATGGCAGCAGCCGCAATCATCGGGCTGAGCAACAAACCGAACCACGGATACAGGACACCCGCCGCCACAGGCACGCCAAGCGCATTGTAGATAAAGGCGAAAAACAGGTTTTGCCGGATATTGAGCATAGTGGCCCGGCTCAGCGCGAAGGCTTTTTCAAGCCCAAGCAGGTCGCCTTTGACCAAGGTGATCCCGGCGCTTTCCATGGCAACATCTGTACCGGTACCCATCGCAATGCCGACATCTGCCTGGGCAAGCGCGGGTGCATCATTGATGCCATCGCCGGCCATGCCGACGATAGCGCCCGCCTCCTGCAATTCGCGCACGATGCGGTTTTTATCTTCCGGCAGGACGTCGGCGTGGATCTCATCAATACCGAGCTGTGTGCCTATCGCACGGGCGGTGGCTTCGCTGTCTCCGGTGAGCATGATGATGCGAAGACCCGCAGCATGCATGGCCTCCAAGGCTTGAGCCGTCGTCTCCTTTATCGGGTCCGCAACACCAACAAGACCGGCAGGCGATCCGTCAATGCTGACATACATGACTGTCTGGCCCGCATGCCGATACGCTTCGGCTTCTTCAATCCATCCAGCATCAATATCAAACAAGTCGGCCATCATGGCCTTGTTGCCGATAGACACCTCACGGCCATCCACTTTGCCCGAGACGCCCTTGCCAGTGACGGATGTGAAATCGGTCACTTCGCTGAGCGTCAATCCATGGTCTTGCGTGCCACGAACGATTGCGTCGGCCAGTGGATGCTCACTAGCCACTTCCAACGATCCGACAAGTTTCAGGAATTCGTCTTTGCCGATGCCGCCCGTTGGTAGCACGGAGACAAGTTTCGGTCGGCCCTCGGTCAGCGTGCCCGTCTTATCAACGACGATGGTGTCGACTGTCTCAAAGGTTTCTAGCGCTTCTGCATTCTTGATAAGAATGCCGTTCTGCGCGCCCTTGCCTGTGCCGACCATTATCGACATGGGTGTTGCAAGCCCAAGGGCACATGGGCAGGCGATGATCAGGACCGCGACGGCATTGACCAGCGCATACGCCATCGCGGGCTCTGGCCCCCAGATTGACCATACGATGAACGACGCAACCGCTATGGCGATTACGATGGGAACGAATATGCCCGCAACAAGATCAGCAAGGCGCTGAATGGGCGCACGGCTGCGCTGCGCTTCGGCAACCATGCGGACGATTTGCGACAACAGCGTATCATCACCGACCCGCGTGGCGCGCATGATGAAGCCACCAGCTTGGTTCACCGTACCACCGGTTACACTATCTCCCTTGGTTTTTTGGACCGGCATCGGTTCGCCGGTGACCATGGATTCGTCCAGCGTGCTTCTGCCGTCATCTATCGTGCCATCAACCGGTACTTTCTCGCCGGGCTTCACGCGCAACAGGTCGCCTTCGCGTAATACATCAAGCGGCACATCTTCTTCCGCACCATCCGGTCCAATCCGCAATGCGGTTGGCGGTGCGAGTTCCAGCAAAGCCCTGATCGCGCCCGATGTGGCGCTGCGCGCCCTCAACTCAAGCACTTGTCCGAGCAGCACCAGTGTCGTGATAACCGCTGCAGCCTCGTAATAGACGCCGACAAGACCATCCGCCCCCTGGAACGACGCGGGAAAAATTCCCGGCGCCAGTGTCGCAACGACACTGAACGCAAAGGCCACGGACACACCAAGTCCGATCAGCGTGAACATGTTCAGGTTCATCGTACGGACCGATTGCACACCACGTACGAAGAACGGCCACCCACCCCACAACACGACAGGGGCGGCCAGCACAAACTGTATCCACTGCGCAATCGTCCCATCCACAAGCCCTTCAAAGGGTTTGCCGGGGATCAGGTCCCCCATCGTGTAGATGAACAGCGGCAACGTGAAAACGGCACTGACCCAAAACCGCCGGGTCATGTCATCAAGTTCGCTCGTATCCTCTTCGAGAGCAGGGATACCCTCTGACTCAAGCGCCATCCCACAAAGTGGACACGCGCCGGGTCCAGGCTGGCGCACCTCAGGATGCATCGGGCAAGTATAGACCGTGCCTGCATACCCCTCAGGCACGGTGTCATATTTGCCAGCCGGAGTGGCGGGCGCGTCGCCGCAATGGCCGCAGCATGAGCCATCATGGTCATGCGCCTTTGCATCTGCCTGGCTAAGATCTGAATGGGACATGTGGTTGCACCTCACGGTCGAATGTATCCAAAAAGCGAATTTCTATTGATGTCACTCTGGACCTTCCCATCATAGGAAGGTCAATACTGCCTGTGATTTTTCTTGTGGATTGATTCCACTGCCCGGGCCGATGTCCCTTGACCGCTGATGCTTTGTGGCGTTCTCGGAAGTGACAAGCGGTGTGAGCGGGCGCACTAAAATAAGAGAAAGGAACGCCGATGAGCGCACATGGTGGTCACAACATGGCTCAGATGGGAGCCAACAGCCGCGCCCTGCAAATCTCCGCTTGGCTCACGGGCATCTATTTTCTGATCGAGCTCGGGATCGGGGTTTACACAGGCTCAGTCGCGGTCATTTCCGATGCTTTTCATACTTTTTCCGCAGTTGGAGGCGTGGTTCTAGCGCTTTTTGCGGCACGCATTGCCAGGCGGCCTGCGGATGAAACGCGGACCTTCGGTTCGGGGCGTGCAGAGATTGTCGGAGCGCTTTGGAATGGCGCGTTTCTCCTGATCATGGCAATCGTGGTGCTGGTGATGGGCGCAATGCGGCTGCAAAACCCCATCGACCTGCCGACAACGCCCATGCTGCTGGCTGCAGCAGGCGGGCTGATCACCGAAGTGATTTCCCTAAGGCTGCTCTATGCAGGCCAGAAGGGTGATCTCAATGTGCAAGGTGCCTTCTGGCACATACTGCAGACATTCGTCGGCAGCTTGCTCATTGTCGTGACGGCACTGGTGATCGAATTTACAGGGTTTCTCGCCATTGATCCGATCCTCGGCATGGCATTCGGCCTTGTGCTCATCTATGCCTCTTGGGGCATTATGCGCGACGCTACGAAAATTCTGATGGAAGGCGCGCCTGAGAACGTCAACCTCAAAGACGTTGTGACGCGCCTTGAGGCACTTCCAGGCGTGAGTGACGCGCACCATGTCCATGCGTGGACGCTGACATCCAACAGCCACGTGTTCTCAGCACACTTGCAGGCAGCTTCCGGACCAGACGCTGCAGAAATCCTGGAGATGGCCCACCGAGTGCTACGTGATGAGTTCGGGTTTCGCCTCGCCACACTGCAAATCGAAACCCGATGTCTCGACGAGGATCATGCCGTCGACCTCGATTTTCTCAGCCCGCAGGTGCTGCGTCACTTGCACAATGAGTGACCCGGCGGCGATGTAATATCTTGACCTTCCTACTGCTGGAAGGTTATAGTATAGTGAGATGAGGAAGTTTTTGACTCTTGTTCTGGCAATTTCTCTCCTGTTTCCGGCTTTTGTCGGCACGGCAGGTGCCCACGCGTCTATGCATGCTGCAGGCGCGGATCAAGTCTCATCTCACCATGGAAACATGGATGTGGCCATGCAAGTGGCTATAGGCGCGCATGAACATGGCGGGTGCACCGGCGATCAGTGTGACGACATGAATACCATGCAGTGCTGCGACATGCGTCCAGGCCACTGCACGAGCCTTATGTATTTTGGCGAAGCCAGCAGTTCTCTTGCGTCCCCTCACAGCAATGCGGACGCGCATGGCTTGCTTTCGACCCTGTGGGTCGGACTGACGCCGGACATTGCAACCCCTCCTCCTCGAAGCTGAATTGAACTTTTCAATGGGCCTGCGTGGCGTCGTTCCTCGGAACGGACCGCGAGCGCTTGGACAATTTTCAATTCAGAATACGAGGAAGACAATGACCATTTTAAATTCAGGACGCGGCATCGCCGTGTTCATAACGGCTGCCATTCTTAGCACCGGGGCCGTCTACGCTGCAGGCATGGGTGAACACGCTCATGGTGACAATCCAGCAACCAGCGCAGGCATGATGTCTGGAGAAGGGCACCACGGGGCCATGATGGCAGGGGCACCAGGCAATGCTGCCGACGTCTCGCGCACCATCGATGTCATCATGTATGACAACTACTACGAGCCCGAAAGCATCTCCGTGAAGGCGGGTGAAACCCTGCGTTTCAATATCCGCAATGAAGGAACGCTTGTTCACGAGTTCAACGTGGGAACGGCCGCGATGCACGCATCTCATAAAGACGAGATGATGATGATGATGCAGCACGGCGTTCTGGGAGCGAGCACCATCGACATGGATGCCGCGAAGGCTATGCAGGCCTCCATGGGCCATGGCATGCATGACGAACCCAATAGTGTGCTGCTTGAACCGGGCAAGACCGATGAGGTGATCTGGACCTTCCCCGAAGACGCAGACATCGCACTGGAGTTTGCCTGCAATGTGCCGGGTCACTACGAGGCCGGCATGCAGGGCAATTTCGACATCAAAAAATAGCGTTTGAAGATTCGCAGGCTCGGGCGGGTCCATGCCCGCTCGAGGCTGCCATCTTTAGGAAGGACTTAGTCATGCGTAATCCCAGATTACTCTCATCTGCCCTGCTTGGCGCCAGCTTGATGCTGTTTGCCGCAGGCAGCGCCTTTGCGGGCGAATACAATCTCACCGTTGACCGCGTCATGCTCGACACCGGTGACTTCACCAAGAACGGCATCGGCTACAATAACAGCCCCGAGCCGACAGTTCTGCGCTTCACGGAAGGCGAAGACGTTACAATCAGTGTGACGAACAACCTGTCCGAGGACACATCGGTCCATTGGCACGGGCTTATCTTGCCATTCGAACAAGATGGCGTGCCCGGTATCAGCTTCGATGGCATTGCCCCGGGTGAAACATTCACCTACCGCTTTCCCATCAGCCAGAGCGGAACCTACTGGTTTCATAGCCATTCAGGCTTTCAGGAACCCGATGGCGCCTATGGTGCGATTATCATTGAGCCGAAAGCCCGTGAACCGTTCCGGTACGACCGCGAATATGTCGTACAGCTGACCGACGCCCATCCCCATGACGGGGACCGCATCATGCGCAACTTGAAAATGATGCCGGACTACTACAATCGCCAGCAGCGCACCCTTTTCGATTTTCTGAAGGATGCCCGCGAGGACGGTCTTGATACCGCCCTTGCGGATCGGGGGGACTGGGGTGACATGCGCATGATGCCCACGGACATCGAAGACCTGCAGGGCTTTACCCCGCTCATCAACGCCAAAGGGCCCGATCAAAATTGGACGGGCATTTTCAAACCAGGCGAGCGCGTGCGGCTGCGGTTCATCAATTCATCAGCAATGACCTATTTTGATATCCGCATACCCGGTCTCAAGATGACCGTGGTGCAAGCCGACGGCAATAACGTCCAGCCGGTGCCCGTCGACGAATTCCGGATCGCTGTTGCCGAGACCTACGATGTCATCGTGCGACCGACAGAAGACAAGGCCTATACGATCTTTGCTGAATCTATGGCCCGCACAGCATACGCGCGCGGCACGCTTGCCCCGCGCGATGGCATGCAAGGCCCCGTGCCCAAACTGCGCGAAGCCCCGATCCTAACCATGGCCGATATGGGCATGGCGCATGAAGGTATGGACCACGGCAGCATGGGACATGGCACCATGGGCAGTATGCAAATGGATCATGGCTCCATGACAGACATGCCAATGGACCACTCCAAGATGCCGGGAATGCAAGGCACGCACACAATGCCTGACGGCAGTGTTATGCCCGGTATGACCCATGGCGGCATGGATCACAGCACGCACAGCAGCATGGCTGCAGCAGCGTCCGATCCATTCTACGCCCAGGGCAGCGGTCTTGTGCCAAGCGCCGCCAATGGGGGCAAGTTTCTATCTTATGCAGACTTGCGTGCACAAAGACCGCTTTATGAGGACCGAGAGGCAACCCGCGAAATCGAGCTGCGTCTCACCGGAAACATGGAGCGCTACATTTGGTCCATCAACGGTGTGAAGTTTGAAGACGCTGATCCGATCCGGCTAACTTATGGCGAGCGGGTGCGTTTCAAATTTATCAACGAAACCATGATGACACACCCCATGCACTTGCACGGTATGTGGTCGATCCTCGATAACGGCAATGGTGCCTGGGATCCCGTAAAACACGTGGTCAGCGTTGCTCCGGGGACGACCGTCTTCATGGAAACCGAAGTGGATGCGCCCGGTGAGTGGGCCTTCCATTGTCATCTCTCCTACCACGCAGACAGCGGCATGTTCCGCAAAGTCATCGTCGAAGGTGGTCCTGATGATCAGCGCGCAGCTCTATTCACACCAAGGGAGGGCTAACCCATGGCGAAAGCTTTCATCCTCGCAATGCTGATGTGTGCTGCTTTGTTCTTGGCGCTTTTCCTTGGCACGGCGATGGCCAAGGCAGAACCTCTCGTCTGGGGTGTGCAGGTGGAACAGGCGGAGTATCGGGTCTCTGATGATGAGAAGATCGCTGCCTGGGATTTTGATGCCCAGATCGGTAGTGATGAGCTCAAATTCGTGGTGCGAAGCGAAGCCGAGTTCGATACGGACAAGGACAGCTTCGAGACGTTGGAGAATCAGGCGCGCCTACAAGTGCCTGTTTCTGACTTCTTTGATGCCGTGACAGGGGTGCGTATCGACACACCCGATGGCCCCGACCGCGTGTACGGCGTGCTTGGTCTGCATGGTCTCACTAAGCAGTGGTTTGAGATCGACGCCGACTTCTTCATCTCGGAAAACCCGACATTCAGGTTCGAAGCCGAATACGAGGGGCTCATTACCAACAGAATAATTTTCACGCCCAGCTTGGAAATTGATGTTCCGCTCACAGATGATGACGAATTGGAAGTCGGCGCCTGGGGCCCAAAGCTCGAAGTCGGTGGCCGGCTCAGCTATGACCTGATCGATAGAGCCGTCTCGCCTTACCTCGGCGTTCACTACGAGCGCGTCTTCGGAGAGACGGCGGACATTGCCAAGGCCAGTGGAGAAGACGCAGGCGCGGTCTTCTTCGTTATTGGCACTCGCTTCATGTACTGAGGTAGTCAGCAAGTTAGGGGCTAGCCGCTGGGATCTGTTCCAGCGGCCGGCCCCTGCACAAGATCAATCTGGCTCATCCAAAGAAGGCAGCCGGGATCATGATCCGCTACAAACTGTTGTCAGAGATATCCGACGGACGCGACAACAATCTCAACTTGATGCGAATGCTGGCGGCGGCTGCCGTTGCTCTGTCTCACAGTTATTTACTTGTGACAGGAGAGGGTGACGCACGGCCCTTGGTCGACACCACAGGTTTTTCGCTGGGTTACCACGCCGTTAATGTCTTTTTCGTTATCAGCGGTTTTTTGGTGGCACGGAGTTGGGAGCGGACTGATAATCTTACGCATTTTTGGGTGGCGCGCACGTTGCGAATCTTTCCGGCACTTGCCATCTGTGTGATTCTGACAGCGCTTGTTGCCGCGCCGCTCCTTATCTCATTACCGCTTAGCGCTTACTTCACTTCCTGGCAGACTCTTTTATACGTGCCGCTAACGGCAAGCCTCATCACACCGGACGCCACATTACCCGGACTATTTGTATCTAATCCGGTTCCCGACGAAGTGAACGGGTCCTTGTGGACATTGCGGTACGAGATCATTTGCTATGCCGGACTCTCAGTCATTGGCTTTATTGGCGTGTTGAACAATCGCCCAAGACTGTTGTGGTTGTCAGCTGCACTCGGGCTCCCGTTGATCATCTTGTCCCTTCTGCCCGGTACTTATGAAGAAACAAATATTACCCAGCATTTTGTCAGGTTCGGCTTGTGCTTCGGTCTTGGAATTCTCGCGTATGAATTTCGTGAAAAGATACCGTTGCACTGGACCGGCGTAGCAGCCTTTTTGTTCCTTGCTGGCGCCCTGCACGCAACGCCGTTATTCCCGGTCTCGCTGTACATGCTTGTGGCCTACGCATCCTTTTGGTTCGCGTTTGTGCCGGCGGGAGCCATTCGTAAATACAACGCCTTGGGCGATGTTTCCTACGGTCTGTACATCTACGCATTTCCTGTTCAACAGGCTTTGGTCGGGCAGATCGCAGGGCTAGACCCGTTGGAGCTTTTCACTCTGACGATGGCTGTTGCCTTGCCATTGGCGGCTCTTTCGTGGATTTGGATAGAGAAACCCGCTCTCGAACGAAAAAAATCAGTATACGAATATATATCGAGAGGAAAGAGTTCTTTCTCAGGATGCTGACGGCATGACAGACGCACACCAGAGACAATTTCGTGGGGTCATCGAGGATCCGGCAGTTTTGGAATTGCCCCGCAAGTTGCGGATCTCGCTTATCCCGGTCTGTGCGGCCGCTCTGTATTTTTTGGGCTGTAACGCTCGCGAGACATAAAAGGACCTGTCAGCATGAGTTCAACTCTTGATACCCCGCGTTCAGACAAATGTCTTGTCGCTCCCACAAGACGGGACTTCCTGTATGTTGCCACCGGCGCGTGGACTGCGACGGGCGCGACATTTGCCATCTGGCCGATCATAGACAGCATGAATCCATCAGCAGATGTGGCCGCATTGTCGACCACGGAGCTAGATCTGGCCGACATCTCCGTTGGGCAGCGTGTCACAATCATGTGGCAGGGCAAGCCTGTTTTCATTGATCGGCGAACGCCTGAACAAATCGCCCGCGCACGGGCGGGCGATTTAGACCCCGACCTCATCGATCCAGCGCGTGATGCCGATCGCGTAGTCCGACCGGAATGGTTGATTATCGTTGGTATATGTACTCATCTGGGATGCGTTCCGCTCGGTCAACGACCCACAGATACTAAAGGGTCGTATGGCGGTTGGTTTTGTCCGTGCCATGGCTCCGTTTACGATACCTCTGGTCGCATCAGGCAAGGCCCGGCACCCCGCAATCTCGACGTTCCGCCTTATACGTTCCCAAGTGCCCAGCGCGTCAGGATTGGATGATTGGCGTGCTTAGCGCGGACATGAACATCGAGGAAGGAGAAAAATGACAAGGCTTTTGGGTGCTGCTTTTGCTGCAGGATTACTCATGATGTCACCTGCGGTTTCTCAGGAGAGCGGGGCCGGAAATCGCGGGACAAGTTCGAAGGAATCTGAGATGTAGCGCGACGGCATCGGGACAAGCGCTATGAGTACCGAGAATATGGAAGTGCATCGTAAGCAACTGAGCGAAATGCAGGCGTTGATGGACAGGGCGCGGGCAACGACTGATCCGGAAGAGTGGACCCAGCTTATGATGCAGCATAGCGAGATGATGCAGGCGCAGGCAGCAATGATGATGGGTGACGGTCACACTGCGATGGCCTAGCACTGCAACGACCGCATGGTCATGATGCAGGATCTGGCCGAACAGATGACGTTGGACCACGGGCTGCAACGGCCTGACACGAAAGCGTAGTGGGAGCTTGAACCAAATCAGGAAGCATCAGATATGTCATGCCGTCCCACGTCCATCCTGCCTTGGCAATATGTGTTTCTGTGAGATTGGGGATTAAAGTGCTGATTGCGATTGGGACAAGCTTTGGCCTGGTGGGCTTGGTCACCTGGTGCCACTTCGTAATCTTGCATACGGCCGTGGGACATATCTCTGCGCTAGATGTGTCTGCAGCGCTTCGTCTGCTCGGCACTATGTACGCAGCGATATTTGCCCATCTTGTCGCGGCATCGTTTTACGCGCTGGCTTTCTGGCTTGGTGCCGATATTCTGGAGATCGGCTCATTTGCGAATGTCCAGCCTATGCAGGCGATGGACTATTTCTACTTTTCGCTCGTCACGATGACGACATTAGGTCTTGGCGATGTTTTTCCTACCGGCCATTTGCGGTTCGTCGCAGGCATCGAAGCCTTGAACGGGTTCCTGCTCATAAGCTGCTCTGCCTCGTTCGTCTTCATGCAGATGAAAGCGAATGGCGACGCGGCAAAATAGGTGACACGCGAAACCTGTATGGGACGTGCGGGACAAGGACACCCCTTAGGATCTGTTGGCGCTCAAGAACTGGCCACCCAGGATACAACCGCGCAATTCGGTTCTAAGCCCTAAAGGTCTCCGGCGAGATCGTCGAGAATGGGGCAGTTCGGCCGCTTGTTCCCCTTACAATTTTTTGCAAGATGCATCAGCGTTTTTGACATGGCCTCAAGCTCGGCGATTTTGCCTCTGAGTTCAGCGACGTGAGACAGCGCGACTGCTTTGACATCCGCGCTGGCACGGTCACGATCCTGCCAGAGTTCAAGGAGCTGGGAGATGTCTTTGACCGAGAACCCCAGATCGCGTGCGCGCCGGATGAATCGCAAAGTATGGACTTCACCGTCACCATAGATTCGATAGCCTGACTGGCTACGGTCAGCTTTGGGGATAAGGCCGGTCTCTTCGTAGTATCGGATCATCTTCGCAGAGACGCCGGATGCTTTCGCCGCTTCCCCGATGTTCATCTTTTTCCTCTCATTTTGAATGGTTGGATCTTATCACAAGTAAAAGCCCCCCGGTCGAACCATAGGAGTTTGACGAACCGTTTTCTGAGAACGGCCGTCGTAATCGAAGATGCGCGTGTAGGTATTGGCCCGTCCAAAGGACGGGGCATGTGCCTGGAACCTGAAGCCAAGCTTACACCGGATTTCAATCACCTGATCCAATAGCTTCGTCCCGCCCTGGCCCGCGCCAAGAAACCGTGTGGGGCGGGACGCTACGCGCTGCAAGCAGCGAAGCTGTGGGGTGCTTGCTCTCCGGTACGCCCGTCTAAAACCGCCCGCGCAGCATGCGGGCGGCGTTAGTGTTTTAGACGCTCGCCGCTGGGCAGAGGTTCATGCGCAATTCTCAAAGAGAAAAGGGGAAGTGTGCAGATGAAACCAAAACCCAAGGAGCAAAACCATGACTGTAGAAATGATCCCTCTAACGAAACTAAAACCCTCTACCAACAATCCTCGCAAAGCGTTTGATGACACGTCCATTGCCGGATTGGCGCTTAGCATCAAGGCCGATGGCCTGTTGCAAAATCTTGTTGCCGCCAAGCCTGAAGGCCGCAAGCGCATCTACCGCATCATCAGTGGGGAGCGGCGCTACTGCGCATTGAGACTTCTCGTCGATCAAGGCGATTTGCCAAGTGACTTATCCGTACCTGTTGATGTACGTGCGGGTGTCACGGACGATGACGCATTGCGCATTGCGACCGTGGAGAATGTCCAGCGTGAAGACCTCACACCACTGGAGGAAGCGGATGCGATTGCCGTTCTGGCCAAAACAGGCGACACATTGGACGACATTGCCAGTCAGACTGGCCTGTCAGAGAGCACTATCAAGCGACGTATTGCTCTTCTTGAATTGAGCGAAGGTGTCAAAGCAGCGCTGCGAGACAAAGAAGTAAGCTTGCGGCAGGCTGAGTCTCTCAGCCTTGGTACTCATACCGAACAGGACGCACTCTTGCCGCAAGTCTTGAATGGCTGGTGCGTGTCTGCCGATGACATCAAGGAGCGATTGATAGGGGACGCGCCCAGCGTTGCTTCAGCGATCTTTAATGCAGGTGATTACACCGGAAGCCTTACGACCGACCTGTTCGAAGAGGCTGAAACCACATACTTCGACGATGTTGAGCAGTTCTATGAGCTGCAAAAGGCAGCCGCTGAAAAACGCGTGGCAGAGCTGGACGTCAAGCATGATTGGGTCGAGTTCATCGAAGGACGGTATTCCTCGATTGCCTATCGCGATGCGGACGAAGGTGAAACAGGCGGGGCAGTGGTATGCCTGACACCAAACGGCAGCGTTGAGATACATGAAGGATTGATCCGCAAGGACATTGATTCATCAATATCCAAGGCTGCTACCGCTAAACCCAAGGCCACCTATGCCAAGCCCGTACGCCAGTATTTTGCCATGCAAAAGAGCGCTGCCGTGCAAATGGGTCTCTTGCGCTCCCCACGCCATGCCAAGGAAGTGCTCGTCGCTGACATGTTGCGGAACGCAGATACCCACGACTGTGTTCGCTATCTGCGGAAGGAAGACGAAGGAAGCGTATATCTTGAAACCCTTGCAGCAGAAGCAGCCGCGCTGCTGTCATTGCTTGGACAAGAACAATCAGATGAACCGCTACACAACCTTTTCTGGCTTAGCCAAAGCCGCGAGCATGCTCTTGCGCTCGTGAAAACACTCGATGATCCGGGGCTGGAACGGCTCTTGACCTTCCTCTCAGCAATCCGCTTTGGACAACTCGATTGTGATGAGCTGGATACGAACCGCGATAGTGTGTTCAACACTGTCGCTAGGGACGTCGATGTTGATATGCGGACACATTGGACGCCGGGTCTTTGGTTCCTGCGCCGCCGCTCAATGTCTCAATTGCAGGGTATTCTCAAAGAAAGCGGTTTGAGCCGTCTTTACGGAACAGGCAAGGGATATAAGAAGTCCGAGTTGGTGACGGCCATGGCGGCATACTTCGCCAAGGTGAAGGGTTTGGATATCTGCCAGCCGGATCAGCAGGTCGCCCGTGACTGGTTGCCCGAAGCCATGCAGTTTCCGGCCATTGATCCTGATACGGAGGAAAGCGAGAGCGTGGATGATCCTGTGAGCCAAGCCGCTTAACATAACGTCGTTCTGCGCGCCGCCAGCCCGCTTCATCCTGCGGGCTGGCGGTTTCTATTCATGGAAATTTGCAGCGAATTAGTGTATAATGGCGCCATGTCTGATGATGAAAAACTAAGTGAAGAAGAAGCCCGCGCTGCCCGCAGGCGCACGCTCAACTACGAGGCCAGCATGGCCATCGAGGGCATCTTTTTGCACCCTGAGGACAAGGCCTTTGCCGACAAGATCGACGCACAAAGGGTTGGCTACGAAGAAGGTGTGAGACTGGCTATTGAGCATCTCAAGGCGCGTGGCGTTATTCCGCCGGGTGATAAAGATGGTACGTCCTAGCAGTCTGACATGGACAAGACCTACTGCTATGCCCCTGACTACGCGGTTCTAAAAAACAAACACGGCATTCAGGACGACACCGCATTGCAGGCGACCGAAGCGCTCCTGACGCACCGGCGTTTACGTCAGCCGTCGGCTGATCCCTTTGAGATGACGGCGCAGAGTTACCAGAATCTGCACCATCACATTTTCCAGGATGTCTATGAGTGGGCGGGAGAGTACCGCTCGACAGAACTCTGGAAAGGTATGAGCGGGTTTGAACACCCGCATGAAATTGTACCCCGCATGGAACAGGTGTTCGACGAGAATGCTCAGTTGCTGACCACCTCTTTTGATAACAGTCATGAGTTTGCACGCGAAGCCGCAAAGCTGATGCATCAACTCAATGACATTCACGCCTTCCGCGAAGGCAATGGACGTACCCAGCGGTTCTTTCTTGAACGCCTCGGCGGTCAAATCGGCTTCAAAATTGATACGTTCAACATCAACCACAAACTTTGGATGGAGGGGTCAATCCAGAGTTTTGGGCAAGGCGCGAAGTCCGACCATCCGGTCATGACCCAATGTATCGCGACAGCGATTGATCTAAGCCGGTCAATCGATATTGACCTGGTAATCGATCGCGGCCTCGACGGCGATGACCATGGTCGCAGCAATGATGATCATGACGGTGGGCGGGGCGGCCGTTAGAGGCATGCCCGCGCTTCCTTCAGGCACGAATATGAAGGTTTTCCGGGTCTGCTGAGCTACGTAGCTTCAAGTGATGCCGATAAGGTCCTCTCAAGAAATCAACTATAAGATATCAAAATTGGACAAACTGATAGCTCATGATTTATCAAAACTTGACAATTTGATAAGTTGTAATGTATGATAATTTCGGAAAGTGATAAATTATGGCTGATAAAACCCTCTCAAGCGCCCTTGCGCGTAAGCATTTAGACAAGCGCTTGGCGCCATGGCGATCAAGCCATGTCATTGAGCGCCCTAGCAAAGGCTGGGTGCGGGCGATCCGCGATGCCCTGGGCATGAATGCCCGGCAGCTTGCGGCAAGGCTCAACGTATCACAGCCAACAATCACCAATATCGAAAAAAACGAGGCAAATGACACGATCACCCTGAAACGGTTGCGCGAGGCAGCAGCAGCGCTTGATTGCACTCTTGTGTATGCGCTGGTTCCCAACACGTCCTTACAAGAGATCGTCGAAGACAGAGCCCAGTGCATTGCCGACGCACAATTGGCACGCACGCATCACACCATGAGTCTCGAAGATCAGGAGCTTGATGACGCTGATCTGCGAGCAGAACGGCAGCGCCTCATGCGCGGATTGTTGGATGGGCACCCCCGACATTTATGGGAGACGCCATGAGCGATTCCCTTTTCGACCCTGAAGACGATGCGGCCACGCCGCTTGAGGCCGAAGAGCGTGAACAGCTCATCCCCACTTACATCACAGTGCGTTCCGAGCTGAACGAAGCCGAGCAGATCAACATTGCTGACGCAGACCGCTGGGCGTTCTCGCGTAAGCGCAACGTGCTTGATGCCCGCTTTCTCCGCGCGCTGCACAAGCGCATGTTTGGAAATGTCTGGCGATGGGCTGGTCAGTACAGGACGACCGCCAGAAACATCGGCGTTGATGCTTACCGGATCAGCACGGATTTGGCCGCGCATATCGATGACGTGAGGTTCTGGATTGAGAACGAAACCTACAACGCTGATGAAATCGTGGCGCGGTTTCATCATCGGTTGGTGCAGATCCACCCCTTTCCCAATGGCAACGGACGGCATGGCCGGATGGCTGCAGACTTGCTTGCTAAACAGCTGGGCGTTGAGCGTTTCACCTGGGGCAGTAAGAGCGGCGCGGATTCGAAAACAATCCGCGATGACTATGTCGCCGCACTACGGTCCGCCGATGGGCATGACATCGAGCCGCTCATGAAATTCGTCCGGTCATAGAGGTGGGTGAAGTCAGCATGTCCAGTGGCTTTGCATTCGGGTCTCAGCCCTCGATTTGATCTTTCTACAGCAGACTGACCGCGCGCGGCATCCATGCAAGGACCTGCCCGCTCAATTCGCAGCGGCTTACACCGCTGCTCCCGTGTTGGTCCGCACCCTGACGGGTTTTGCATGCCTGCCTTTAACCCCCGGTCTTTCGTCTCGCATCCCGATCAAGGGTTGAGAACAACGAAAGGCAAACCAATGACCAATAGCTATCACGCCACTCCGTACGACCTGTCTGCACAGGGCTTCTATTTCGAGACTTTCGATGAATACACCGAACGGGCCTCCAGACATCGCAATGCATACGGGCAACCCGTCGAGGAGTATGAAATTCAGTTTGTCGATGGAGACAACTATACGCTCTCCGCAGCACTTGGCATCAATCAGGCCAGTCTGAAACTCTGGTTTGATGTATTCGAAGATTATGAAGGTGACCAGGCGATCAAAGCGATCTTTCTCGCCGAGCATCAAGGCATCGATATCTCCGACATCCCGGATCAGATCGATGACGTGCATCTCTTCGAGGGCACGGCAGTCGAATACGCCGAAGCCTATCTGGACGATACTGGTCTGCTAGAAACCATCCCAGAGAACCTCCGCTACTATTTCGATACCGAAGCTTTCGCACGCGACTTGGTGTTCTCTGGTGACGTGGTCGAAGTTGAAATTGAAGGTCACAACTTTATTGCTGAGGCTTGGTGACGGATGCCACCAAACCGTCCTGCAGTGGGGCACAAATCTGGCACAGTCGGGAGCGACGTCCAGCGATTGACAGCGATGGCACACGACAGTAACGTCTTGAAATCGCTAGTAAGTTCAATAGCTTAGCGGTGCCGGAGCTCCCTCCGAAGGCAGAGGTCATAGGTTCGAATCCTATCGGGTGCGCCATTTCCAGGGCTACATGGTTTAGATGTGCGTCTTTCTCCTGGTCGCACTAACCATCGGGTGTAGTGGTGGAGTGAAGTTTTTTTCCATCTCATGAGATTGCGCCGCAAATCGTCTAGAGCCGACGGGCGATGGCAAGTCTGACGAAGACAGCATTCCAGAAAAGCTAGCGGTGTAGAATGCCTTGTCGCACGGATCACGCTCAAACTTGTCTAACTTTACACCAGACGTGCGGAGTACTTGGTAAGGGAAATGGTGTCAGGTGTTGGTGAGTTCTACCTGATTGTTTGGGGTGGAGATGACCGTCCTTCGGTGGGGCTAAGTTGCCATTGGACGCTGTGTCTCCGTAGGAACGAGACAGTCCGCTTTTTAACAATTGCGCGTCAAGGCAGGGCTACGCTGCACCCTGCAAGATGCCACCCGGCATGATCAACTCATCGCTTGAGAATATGATCTCTTTACCCACTGCTCTTGTTCCGGCGCTATATCCAAGCGTGTATTCGATATTGGCGAAGTCCGAATACAGGGACTGTATTTCAGGGACGTTGTCGTAAGAAACGATCCACTTATTATTCCTATGTCTGCGCAAAAGGTTCGAAATGACCTTGTGATCCTCAGGCTGATAGAAGTTTTTGTAGAGCTTGCTGCCTTTCACGAAGTAGGGCGGGTCAAGATAAAGAAGATGATTTTTTCGTTTGATTTTGCCTTGGATGAATTCCACTGCGTCCAAGTTTGAAATTTCGATCTTGTCACGCAAACGCGACAAGAGACGGATATTTTCGATTTGACGTGTCTTGTTGAGGCGCGCATCGAGTTTCCACTTACCGGCCTGCTTGATACCACCAATTGGGCCCGCCCCTTCAATTATGCCCGACCTGTTTGTTCGATTGAGAAAGTAGGTGGAGAAGCCGAGAGCCAGTTGATCACTCGCGTCCGCTTCCCGCCAGATAACCTGCTGCTTCCGCCACTCCGCCATTGTTATCGGCGTCGATTCAATCAGTGCACAGAACTGATCCGTGTCAAAGAGTGCTGATTTCCAGAAAGAAAAGATCGAATTATCAAGATCATTGAGGCTGATACGGCTCACAAATCCATGCGAAAGCAGCTTGATGGCCAAGCCTGCACCGCCCGCATATGGCTCGCAGTAATGCGTCCCAAGCAAGTCATTTCGGGTAATAAACTCAACGAAAAACTCGTAGAGCTTGGCTTTGCCTCCTGGGTATCGAAGAGGGGACGCGACCATCACACGTTCCTCTTCACAAACTGATCGACGGAGTCTCTGACCGTTTTTACCCTCTCAAAATTGGGTACCAACCCTCCGTGTGCACCCATATTGAGGTAGTCGAGGTGTGTGTTGTTTATATCTTTGATGACTTTGACGTCGTCAGCGGGCAGGTTTTTCGCTTTCGACAGACATAGGTTCATCGCTGTTTCCAATGACAGCTTTTTACCGTCGGGGTTGAAATTCTTCTCTTCAATAATTTCGCGGAGGATCGTCTCAAGAATATTCCGTAGAAGGAATGTCGCTGCCGCCGGATGGCTCCTTGCATTGATTGTCTTGGCCTCCTTCATGAGTTGATGAAGGAGGGTGTTGTTTTTTGTCGCCGGGTAGCTGAATAAGGCGGTCGGCTTTGTTTTTCCACCTTTGGGGCCGCCGCTTCCCTTCCCCGCGGCCGACCCACCACCACCCATCTTTGAGGGGCCGCTACCAGGTGCTCCGGTGGTTTCACTCTGAGTTCCACTTTTCTTCGGCGGTATGTAGTCTGCGAAGACCTCGTCGTAACTTGCTGTGGCTCCAAGTCCCTTTTCGGCCTGGACGACCAACTTGTTCACCAGGTGGCGAAATTTTGATTTGGCTTCGTTATTTTCAAATTGGATCTCAAGATTGGTCTTGTCGTATTTTAGGCCGACCTGATTTTTGTGACCCTGCGTTTGAAGGAAACGAACCGGGGGGTTGAACTGCACCCTCGGATCCAAGAGCCGCGCTTTCTCTTCCTTAGTCCATTTGCACGCAAGCGCTGCCTGATACAGCTTGTACTCGAGAATAAACTCGCGGATTTCGCCCTGAGTCTGGCGGAATGCCTTAGCAAGTTGAGGAATTGATCTGCCCGAAGCCCATTCGTCGTAGATTGCTTTCCGGCTCCCGAGATACCCCCATTTTGTCTTATCTCCGAGGCCAAAGTGGGCGCTGGCCATAATCGGGAGTAGGTCATCACGGCTCGAAGCAATCGTGCATTCGACATCCAGCAGCAATTTGCGGTTCTCTTCCGAGATGCTCGGTACCGATGCTGCGTGCCCGGAGGGAGGCTTCATGAGGCCGCTGAGCACCTTGTAGGCAGCAATTCTCGTGTTTCCTTCAACAACCGTGTACCCATTGCCTTTCTTAACAACATAAGGTCGTTCGGCGCCTATATTGCGACCTTCGCCAGATATTTTCTTGATAAATACGTCTAGGTCTTCATGTTCATAAAGATATTCGAGAATTTCTTCTTGCTTCTTAAGTGGTTTTGGGGTGACGAGCCGTGGATTTTTCACATCCAGGCTAATCTTTTCTAGTGGAATTGATGCATATTCGAAATTTGAGTACATAATGAATACCCTCTTTTAATTACTTGATATAAGCACAGAACCACTAAAATGATCAATACACCGAGGTGAGAATTGCCAGTAACCACAGCTGGATTTTTCTTATTAAATGCAGGGTGATTGGTCTCTCATGGGGTGTCCGTTCGAAATCTACGTCTTTACTGGCCTCCCACAGATGGTGTGAAAGTTCTACGGAGGTAGGTACCAGCTCGCGCAAAATGGCTCAAGAACCGCAAGGGCAGTGACCTGAGTTTTGACGGTCTCCAGCACTACCAGCGCATCATCAAGATCCTCTGCGAAACCGACCGCATTATGAAAACCATCGAGATGGATCTGGTCTAGCAGCAGTCCCGCCAACCCACAGCAAAAACGGCCGGAGCAACCGCCCCGGCCGTTCTCATGTGCCTCGCGTCAGTCGCCAGCCGCCTACAAGTCCTCCACCGGCGTGTGCTGGATCTCCGGCCACGTCGCCTCGGCCTTGGCGAGGACATTCGCCTTGTCCTTCAAATATTCCGCAAAAATCTCGGCGTTGACGAACAGATAGAGCTTGCCGTCGACGATGTCGGCAAAGCGCGGGTCGCCGTCGAATTTTTTGCCCAGCGCCACGGCATAGGCGCAGAAGCCGCCATATTGCGGCATGTATTTCGCCGGCGCCTGCATGAACAGGCGGGCGCTTTCAGCGGACGCGAAATAATAGGCCACCCCGTCCTGCACCACGCTGTGGTTAGCGTCGCCCGGCGCGATGGCCTTGAGCAGCGACAGCGCCACCGCGTCCACCCCGTGCAGGGCCAGGGGCGCGCCGGAGGTGGTGATGCCGG